>ERZ791734.389-NODE-389-length-62765-cov-8.310461_pt1 | contig 62765 bp, 80 predicted proteins | sample MGYA00509953_ERZ791734 | MGnify/ENA primary metagenome ERZ791734 (study PRJEB30046, sample SAMN00792038) | human gut metagenome | study: EMG produced TPA metagenomics assembly of the A metagenome-wide association study of gut microbiota in type 2...
TCAAGGGAGAGGGGGTCGTCTGTGCAGGCATTATTTTGTGGGGATCCCTCAGCCCCAAAGGGGCGAGGAGAAACCGGGTGACGGGTTTAAATTGCTTAACGTGCCGGGATGCCGGACAATGACATTTTTAACTGACGATTAACATTACGATGAAACACCCGTTAGAATCGCTGCTCACGGCAGGCGGCATTTTACTACTGGCCCTGCTTTCGTGCCTGCTGCTCCCTGCGCCCTCGCTTGGGCTGGTGCTGGCGCAGAAGCTGGTGACCACCTTTCATATGGTCGACCTCAACCAGCTTTACACCATTCTGTTCTGCGTGTGGTTTTTACTGCTCGGGGCGATCGAATTCTTCGTGTTGCGTTTCGTCTGGCGCCGCTGGTTTTCACTGGCGTCTTAAGCAAAAAAGCCGGGTGGCGGCTACGCCTTACCCGGCCTACACACGACAGGTTAATGTGTCTGGCTATGGTTCTCTTTGCGGTACGCGCCAGGCGGCTGGTTGAAGGTGCGGGTGAAGATGCGGGTAAACGTCTGCTGCGAATCAAACCCGTAACGCAGGCAGATATCGTATACCCGGGCGTCGGATTCACGCAGATCGCGCGCCGCCAGCAGCAGCTTGCGTTCACGAATATAGCGTCCCAGACTCTCCCCTTTGTACTGCATAAACAACCGCTGCAGATGCCATTTCGAGTAGCCCGCGTGACGGGCAATCTCTTCTATACGTAATGGCTGGTGCAGGTTGTCGTCGATCCATTCGACGATAGTGTCGATGACTTGAGCGGAAATGGTCATACTGCTCTCCCCCTCTGCTTCTCGCTTAAACATTATTCCCACCACGTACGGAATGTTTGCGTGGTGTCACTCACCCGGACGGGCTCGCCCAGTTCCGGTGTCAGCAGCCGATAATTTTGATCCTTGCTGGCGTTGGCCAGCTGGATCAGCGGGTCACTCCAGGCGTGTTTCGCCAGCACGAAGCGTCCGTTATGTCCGGGCACCACGGCTTTGGCGCCAAGATCTGCCGACGCCTGCGCCGTCTCCTCCGGCAGCATGTGGATGTACTTCCAGTCCTGGTCGTACTGACCGTTTTCCATAATGGCCAGGTCAACCTCGCCAAACTGCTCGCCAATGGCCTTAAAATGCGGGCCGTAGCCGGAATCACCGCTGTAGTAAACCTTCTGCTCCGGCGTGACGAACATAAAGCTGCCCCACAAGGTGCGATCGCGTTTGATACCCCGCCCGGAGAAGTGACGCGCCGGCAGAACATGCACCGTCAGCTCATCGCTGATGCGCACCGACTGGTTCCAGTCGCGCTCGTCGATAATCTCGGGGTTCATTCCCCAGTAACGCAGGTGGGAGCCGACGCCCAGCGGCGTGACCACGCGCTTCACCTTCGGCAGTAACGCCCTGATGGTGGCATAATCCAGATGATCGTAGTGATCGTGCGAGATAATCAGCAGGTCGATCTCCGGCATGCTTTCTGCCCGCCACGGATACTCGCCGGCAAACGCTTTATTGAGGAACGAGAACGGTGCGGCATAGTTGCCGAGTACCGGGTCAATCAAAATGCGTTTGCCCGCCAGCTGCAGGTACCACGAGGAGTGGCCAAGCCACACCAGGGTGTCCTGCTCCAGCGGCAGGCTCGCGAGATCGGTTTTTACCAGCGGCAGCGGCTGGGCCGGGCGTGCGTTTTCGGTTTTTTTGGTCAGGAAATCCCACATCGCGACAAGCATATTTTTGTCGCCGTTATACCCCGGCGTCGGCAGCGTGTTGTGGAATTTCCCCTCACGATACTGTGGGGAGGCCTCCACTGCTGTCAGTTGCTCACCCTGCGGCGGCTGGCCAAACCCGGCATTCAGAACACACGGTAAACTCGCAGCTGAAGCTAAAATCATGATTAACACCACGCAGATGAAGAGAGGTTTTTTCATATCCTGACCCGAAAACGCGCCCCATCCGATAGTTTGCGCGGGGTAAACTTGATTATGAGTGAGTAAGCACTCATTATAGATGTGATGAGAAAGTCGTCAAGACGTTTTCGATCTTTGACATTCCGCGTTGCAGCGGGTCAAAGCACGTGTTTCAATCAGGGTTTTTATCATTGACAGGGGGAAAAATTTAGTGGCACGTCCGAAGAGTGAAGATAAAAAACAGGCCTTACTGGAAGCCGCAACGGTGGCATTTGCACAGTCAGGTATTGCCGCCTCAACGGCGCTCATTGCCCGTAAGGCGGGTGTCGCCGAAGGCACCCTGTTCCGCTACTTTGCTACAAAAGACGATCTGCTGAATGCCCTCTACCTGCACCTGAAGCAGGATCTCTGCCAGACCATGCTGGCGAACCTTGATCGCACCATCACGCTGCCAAAAGAACATACCCGCAATATCTGGAACAGCTATGTGGACTGGGGAATTCGTAACCCGGTTGCCCATGCGGCTATCCGCCAGATTGGCGTCAGTGAAAAGCTGAGCGCCGAAACGGAACAGGCGGTGAAAGAGATGTTCCCGGAGCTGCATGAACTTTGCCGTCGCTCGGTGCGTCAGGTGTTTATGTCTGATGAGTTCAAAACGTTCGGCGATGCGCTGTTCTTATCGCTGGCCGAATCCACGATGGAATTTGCCACCCGCGATCCTTCCCGCGCCGTCGAATTTAAAGCGCTCGGCTTTGAGGTGATGTGGCGCGGGCTTGCCCAGGAAGAGAGCGATGGAGAGTAAATCGTTGCAGGAGCACGCCAAACGCGTGGCGCTGGAGTTGCCCTTTACCGAACACTGCTGGCCGTTTGGGCCAGAATTTGACGTGTTTAAAGTGGGCGGAAAAATTTTTATGATTGTGGCGGTCGCGCACGGGCGGCCGCACGTCAGCCTGAAGTCAGACCCGGAAAAATCGCTGTTAAATCAGCAGATCTATCGCGGCGTTGAACCGGGCTATCACCTCAACAAAAAGCACTGGATCTCCCTCTACGGTACGGACGACGTCACGCCAGAGCTGGTGACCGACCTGATTACGGATTCCTGGCATCTGGTGGTGGATAAACTGCCAAAAAAAGACCAGAAGTGGATCAGGCCGGCCTGATTGTTCGTCTGAGACGAACAGATTAAGCGCTCGAAATGCACTTATCTTTTTCCACGTCCCGCTGTAATCTGCTCATCTTTCGCGCCCGCACGCGGGCGAATTTCATCACCAGGAGTTGTTATGGATATCATTTCTGTCGCCCTGAAACGCCACTCCACTAAGGCGTTCGACCCAGCCAAAAAACTGACCGCTGAAGAAGCGGAAAAAATCAAAACCCTGCTGCAGTACAGCCCGTCCAGCACCAACTCCCAGCCGTGGCACTTTATTGTGGCCAGCACCGAGGAAGGAAAAGCGCGCGTAGCGAAATCTGCCGCGGGTACCTATGTGTTCAACGAACGCAAAATGCTCGATGCTTCTCACGTGGTGGTGTTCTGCGCGAAAACCGCGATGGATGACGCCTGGCTGGAACGCGTTGTGGATCAGGAAGAGGCTGATGGTCGCTTTGCCACGCCGGAAGCGAAAGCAGCCAATAACAAAGGCCGTCACTACTTTGCCGATATGCACCGCGTGGATCTGAAAGATGACGACCAGTGGATGGCGAAACAGGTTTACCTGAACGTCGGTAACTTCCTGCTGGGCGTGGCTGCGCTGGGCCTGGACGCGGTACCGATTGAAGGTTTCGACGCGGCGATCCTCGATGAAGAGTTTGGTCTGAAAGAAAAAGGCTTTACCAGCCTGGTGGTGGTGCCGGTTGGACACCACAGCGTGGAAGATTTCAACGCCACGCTGCCAAAATCTCGCCTGCCGCTGAGCACGATTGTGACTGAGTGCTAATTAACACGGGCCGCGCTATGCGGCCCGTTACGCTTTACTGATGACTAACCTGCGATGTGGATGGACATCGCGATCGTATCCCCAGGCAAACGCAATCCAGCGCTCTTCCAGCTCGGCGTATGAACTCACCGGTGTTAAATGCCATTCTTCTCCTACCGTACCGTCTGCCACGCTTATCCGATAATTCATGCTGAACGCCCAGTCGATCATGCGTAACCAAAACCGCTGACCGTCTCCGGTTTGCTCACTGTCAGACACAACAATGTCGTATTCGCTTAACACCCATTGAAAGAAGGATTGTGGTAATCCACTGATGACACGCTGATGGACAGCGCGCGGCGTACGCCAGACCATAACCTGTGTCGCTGCGCCGTGAGGAAACGTAATTTCTTTATGGAACGTTAACTTCACCGCATACGCGGTATAAGGTTTTCCATCGTCGGTGGTTACGAGACGGTATTCATCGCCGTAGCGCGATTTTAACAGGCGATATCCCTCAGGCAGCATAAATCCGGGCAGATGAAAATCCACCGTGCCTCGCGCAAGAAACGCTTCAGTATGTTCGACGTTTCGGGAGATAAGGCCTAATTTTTGGCTGAAATCTGCGGAATCAATCATCAGTGGCGACATGGTGGTTTCTCATGGCGTGAGTATAGACGACTTAACACCTCATCGAAATGATGTCGATTCAGTCGATTGGTTTAAGTTAACCCCCACATTACACCTGACTCCTCCACTTAGCAGATTCGGATCTGCTTCCCTGAAAGCCTCTCGCAAAAAACTTATTTACCCTGCGCCGCCAGCCATTCCATTGCCCGCTCCCCCGCCTCATCCACCGGCAGATACACCAGCAGCCGTGACCCGTTTCGCGGCGCGGAGTACCAGTACATCTGCTGCAGCGTAAAGTCCCCCAGCTCCGGATGGGTAAAGAGCTTGAGCTGGTTCTCTACGCCGCGCACGTCGTTGCGCTGGTGCCACAGGGTTTTAAACTCCTCCGACACCGCAAAGAAGCGCGCCAGTTTGGCCTCCCACAGCGGATCGCCCCGGTGTTCGGCCATCGCCGCGCGGAAGTAGGAGACAAAAATGGGCAGCACATCGTCACGTTTGCCGAGACGCGCGCGCCACGCCGGATGGGTGAGGAACAGGTAGATACAGTTGCGGTCTTCCGGCGGAATGTCGTTGAAATCGACGCCCATCAGATGTCCAAAGCTGTCATTCCACGCCACGATGTCGAAGTTCGGTTTCTGAATGCTGGCGGGTTTCGGCATCAGCGTATCCAGCAGGCGGCGCGTGCCTTCACTGATACCCTCGCAGCAGACCGCCTGCGGCGCTTCACCCGGCGGCAGCCCTGCCAGCACAAACAGGTGCCGGGCTTCGGTTGGGGTACACTGCAGCGCTTTTGCAATAGCGGCCATCACCGCGCTGGAGGGATTGACGTCCCGCCCCTGCTCCAGCCAGGTGTACCAGGTCACCCCCACGTCCGCGAGCATTGCCACCTCTTCCCGGCGCAGACCCGGCGTACGGCGTCGACCGCTGCGCGGCAGGCCAAGACGCTGTGGATCGAGGCTTTCACGACGGGCACGTAAAAATGCCCCCAGCTGTTTTCGGGTGTCATCCTGATGTGAGGCGACGGGTTCAGACATCAAGGCCATAAATCCCCCTGCATGGTAGTGCCAGTACCAGTATAAGCAAGAACTGGTACCCGTTTATCAGATGGTTGATGCTACGACCATCTGTTGAATGACGCAATGGAGTTACCATGAATACGTCAGTAGTTTCACCGGGTCGCGCTGGCCTGATATTGCTGTTAACCGGCCAGATGCTGCCGATGATAGATACCTCAATCACCAACGTGGCGCTGGACGCCATCACCCATTCACTGCATGCGACCGCCACCGAGTTGGAGCTGATTGTCGCCCTCTACGGCGTGGCCTTTGCCGTTTGCCTCGCCCTCGGCAGCAAGCTCGGGGATAACTTTGGCCGCCGTCGCCTGTTTATGTGGGGCGTGGCAGGCTTTGGCCTGGCCTCGCTGCTGTGCGGGATGGCGGGGAATATTGAACAGCTGCTGGCAGCGCGCATTGTTCAGGGCGCGGGGGCCGCGCTTATCATGCCGCAAATTCTTGCCACGCTGCACGTCACGCTGAAAGGCACCGCCCACGCCAAAGCCATCAGCCTGTTTGGCGGTATCGGCGGGATTGCGTTTATCGTCGGGCAGATGGGCGGCGGCTGGCTGGTGTCGGCGGATATCGCCGGGCTGGGTTGGCGTAACGCCTTCTTTATCAACGTCCCGATTTGTCTGGTGGTGCTGGCGCTGAGCCGCCGTTTCGTGCCGGAAACCCGTCGCGAGACGCCTTCGCGCATTGACTGGGCGGGCACTGTCCTGCTGGCGGTCATTCTCTGCTGCCTGCTGTTCCCAATGGCGCTTGGCCCCCAGTGGCACTGGTCCTGGCCGCTGAAGGCCGCACTGTTTGCCATTCTCCCGCTGGGCTATCTGATGGTATTGAATGCCCGTAAAAAGGAGCGCGAGAATGCCCATCCGCTGATCCCGCCGCGCCTGCTTTCGCTTCGCAGCGTTCGCTTTGGCGTCCTGATTGCGATGCTCTTTTTCAGCGTCTGGTCCGGGTTTATGTTCTGTATGGCGCTCACCATGCAAACCGGTCTGGGGATGGCGCCGTGGCAATCGGGGAACAGCTTTATCGCCCTGGGCGTGACCTACTTTATTTCCGCGTGGTTCGCGCCGCGCCTGATTGCCCGCTACAGCACCAGCACCATTCTGCTGACGGGTCTGGCGATCCAGATTACCGGCCTGCTGGCGCTGATGGCGACGTTCCGCCTGTGGGGCATGAATAACACCGCGCTAACGCTGGCGCCCGCCACCGGGCTGGTGGGCTACGGGCAGGCGCTGATCGTAAACAGCTTCTACCGCATCGGGATGCGCGATATTCAGCCTGACGATGCGGGGGCGGCGAGCGCCATTTTGAGCACGCTGCAGCAGGCCGCGCTGGGGCTGGGTCCGGCCATTTTTGGGGCGATTTTGCTGCACGCGCTGCAACACCATCACGGGGATTACACTCAGGCGATTAACGTCTTCCTGGCCGTGGAAACTGTCATGATGATCGTTCTGGGGCTGGCAACGTTACGTATGCGCCATCGCCTGTCTCTGCCCGTGGTGAAAACCTGCCAGGCCACCAAATAAGCCGCGAATTTGCATAATAGATCCGCAGCCGCCATTATGGGGCTGCATCAATACAGGAGACGTTATGCAGGAATTAATTGCTCAGGTAGAAGAGTTAGGGATCGAAATTACCCCCACCACATCATTAGTCATCATCTTTGGTATTATTTTTCTTACCGCCATTATCATTCATTTTATTCTGCACAAAGTTGTCTTGCGGGCCTTTGAGAAGCGCGCGCAGGCCAGCAGCCATTTGTGGCTGCAGATCATCACTCAGAATAAATTATTTCACCGTCTGGCCTTTACCCTTCAGGGGATAATCGTTAACGTCCAGGCGGTGCTGTGGCTGCAAAAAGGCAGCGAAGCGGCGGAAATATTAACCACCTGCGCAAAGCTGTGGGTGATGGTGTATGCCCTCCTCGCCTTCTTCTCGCTGCTGGACGTGATTTTCAATCTGTCGCAGAAAATGGCCACCGCGTCGCAACTGCCGCTGAAGGGGATCTTCCAGGGCATCAAGCTGGTGAGCGCCATTCTGGTGGGGATCTTAATTATCTCCCTGCTCATCGGCCAGTCTCCGGCGATTCTGATCAGCGGTCTGGGGGCCATGGCGGCGGTATTAATGCTGGTGTTTAAGGATCCTATCCTGGGCCTGGTGGCGGGTATTCAGCTCTCGGCCAACGACATGCTCAAGCTCGGCGACTGGCTGGAGATGCCGAAATACGGTGCCAACGGCACGGTGACGGACATCGGGCTGACCACCGTTAAGGTGCGCAATTTCGATAATACGATTACGACCATTCCAACGTGGGCGCTGGTTTCCGACGCCTTTATCAACTGGAGCGGCATGTCCGCCTCCGGCGGGCGACGCATTAAGCGCAGCCTGAATATTGATACCACCAGCATTCATTTTCTCGACGAGCAGGAGCAGCAGAGACTCATTCAGGCGAAGCTGCTGAAGCCCTATCTGGCCGCGCGTCATGAGGAGATTAACCTGTGGAATCAGCAGAACGGTGAAGGGGAATCGATATTAAACCTGCGCAAGATGACCAATATCGGCACCTTCCGCGCTTACCTGAATGAATATCTGCGCAACCATCCGCGGATTCGTAAAGATATGACGCTGATGGTGCGCCAGCTGGCGCCTGACGCGAATGGTTTACCGATTGAAATATATGCCTTCACCAATACGGTGGTCTGGGCAGAATATGAAGAGATTCAGGCCGACATCTTCGACCATATTTTCGCGGTAGTGGATGAATTTGGTCTGCGTATACACCAGTCACCGACCGGGAACGATATTCGCTCGCTGGCAGGCGCTGTCGCCAGATAATCAGGTGCTGGCGCGGGAAATAAAGCGCCAGTCCATCATCACTCTTTCCGTGGGCGCATCCGGGTTGTCGATCTTATTTAAGAGCAGATCGACCGCCTTGCGCCCGATATTGCGCGACGGCTGTTCAATGGTCGTCAGCGAAATCATGTCCGCCAGCTCGGTGCCGTCAAAACCGACAACCGCAATATCCTCCGGCACGCGCAGCCCCGCCTGCTGAATAGCGCGCAAGGCCCCTGCCGCCAGGGTGTCGGAAACGGCAAATACCGCGTCCGGCGGGTTTTCCTTCAGCAGATTTTGCATGGCGGCCATTCCGGCGCGGGAGCTGAGATCGCTCGCGTACTCTACCGCCTGATACGCCAGGTCTTTAAGGTGGATCACGCTCTTGTAACCGCGCTCGCGCAGCCGGGCGTATTTATAGCTGAGGTCGTGGTTGATCATGGCAATGCGCTTGCGGCCACCTTCAGCAAGCTGGCTGACGGCATGCTGCGACGCATCGACGTCGTTAATCCCCACGCAGGAAACCGTACCGGCGTCGGCGTATTCGGCGCACTGCACCCAGGGGGCAGTGCCTATCAGCGCGGCCAGTTCCGGCAGCTTTGAAAAGGCGTCCATAGTGATAATGCCGTCGACGATTTTGCCGGAAAGCAGGCTCAAGCCCGAGCGGGAGCGTTCGATATCAGAACCAGAGTTGCAGAGCAGAATGCGGTAGCCGTTTTTCTCGGCCTCTTCTTCGATGCCTTTCACCACCTCGGCGCAGAACGGGTTGGCAATGTTCGAGACCATCACCAGGATCATATAGCTGCGGGCCGTGCGCAGCTGGCGCGCCAGCAGATTGGGCTGGTAGTTACTCTCTTTAATCGCCTGCAGGACGCGATCGCGGTTTTTTGCTTTCACGGTATCGCTGTTGTTGAGCACCCGGGAAACCGTCGCCACGGAGACCCCGGCCAGCTGAGCGATTTTCTGAATTGACATAGCGACGACACTTCCTGCAGTTAGCTTTTTGTGCAGGCTACCATAAATTTGTTGCCCGGCGAACCGGGCAACGCGTCATTGCGCCACGCGAATCCAGCGCTGTTGCTGATGGCTTTTTACTATTGCATCAATGATATACATCACGTTCGCGCCATCATGGAAGGTGGCAAACGCAGGCCGTTCCGGCATTGCGCCCGCCTGCACGGCGCGGTAGAACTGCGCCATCATGTTTTTGAAGGCATCCGGCCAGCCTTCAATATGCCCGCCGGGGAAATGGGCGCTGTCGGCCACGTCTGGGTTCATCAGGCTCGGATCGTCGCTGAGCGTCTGGTTTGCCTGTGCGCGATGGCCGATCCACAACTGCTGCGGGCTCTCCTGATCCCACGCCACCGACCGCTCGCTGCCGTTGATCTCAAACGTCAGGCGGTTTTTGCGCCCGGCGCTCACCTGCGAGACGCTAAAGCTGCCCTTGCTGCCGTCGTCAAAGCGGAACAGCACCGAGCCGAAGTCTTCGGTGGTGACCGGCTTGTCCTCATAGCGGGCGTGCTCCTCGTGCACGAAGGTCTGATTTCCGGCCACGCTAGCCTTGCGCGTCGGCCAGACGATAGCGAGGTCGGCCATCACCTCGGTGATGCGGCGGCCGGTGACAAACTGCACCGTGTCGCACCAGTGGGAGCCGATATCCGCCACCGCGCGCGACGCTCCGCCCAGCGCGGCATCCACCCGCCAGTTGTAGTCGGTTTCAAGCAGCATCCAGTCCTGCAGATAGCTGCCGTGCGCGGCAAACACCCGTCCGACGCTGCCCGCGCGCAGCATGCTCGCGGCCTGTCGCACCATCGCAAACTGGCGATAGACAAAGCTGACGCCATGCACCACGCCCGCCTGCTCTGCCAGCACCACCAGCTCGCGGGCCTCGTCCGGGGTCATGCACAGCGGCTTCTCGGAAAAGACGTGCTTTCCCGCGCGCAGGATCTGGCGGTTAATCTCTGCGTGCAGGTGATTTGGCGTGCAGTTGTGCACCACGTGCAGATCGGGATGTGCGAGTAACGCATCCACGCTGCCGTAGGCGTGCGGGACGTTAAGCCGACGCGCTTTTTCCTGCGCCTGCGCCAGCGTGCTGTCGCACAGCGCGACGACATGGACAAAACCCAGGCGCCTGAGCGCCTCGATATGCGCCGGGCCGATAAACCCGCTGCCGATAATGCCGACGTTAATCATGGCTGCCTCCTGCCGCGAAATCGTCAAACGCGCGCCCGGAGACCGGAATAATGTGGCGGCGGATAAACTCGCTGCCTTCGCGGGCACCGGTATCGCCATCCTTCAGGCAGCACTCCCACTCCAGTACCGCCCAGCCGTCGTAGTCGTACTGCGTCAGTTTGCTGAATATGCCCCTGAAGTCGATCTGCCCGTCGCCCAGCGACCGGAAGCGGCCGGCACGGTTGATCCACGGCTGATAGCCGCCATACACCCCGCTCCGCCCGCTGGCGCGGTATTCGGCATCCTTCACGTGGAATGCTTTGATGCGCGCGTGATAGATGTCGATAAAGGCCAGGTAGTCCATCTGCTGCAGCAGCATATGGCTCGGGTCGTAGAGAATGTTGCAGCGCGGGTGGTTATCTACCAGCGCCAGAAAACGCTCAAACGTCACCCCGTCGTGCAGATCTTCCCCCGGATGCAGCTCAAAACAGACGTCTACGCCCTGTTCATCGAAGGTATCCAGAATCGGCCGCCAGCGGGCTGCCAGCACCGCGAACGCCTCCTGGAAACGCTGCTCGTTATGCGGCGGCCACGGGTAGAAAAACGGCCAGGCCAGCGAGCCGGAGAACGTTGCGTGCGCTTTCAGGCCCAATCTGGCGGAGGCGATCGCCGCCTGCTGCAGTTTCGCCGTGGCCCACGCCCGGCGGGCCGCATCGTTACCGTGCACGGACGCGGGCGCGAAATGGTCAAACGCGTCGTTGTAAGCCGGGTTAACGGCCACAAGCTGCCCTTCAAGATGGGTCGACAGCTCGCTGATGACAAGCCCGTGTACGGCCAGCTTAGCGGTGACGTCATCGCAGTAGGCCTGGCTCTCAGCGGCTTTTTCTACATCAAAAATGTGCGGATGATTGCAGGGGATCTGCACCGCTTTATAGCCCTTATCTGCCGCCCACCCTGCCAGGCCGTCGAGCGAGTTAAACGGTGCCTCTTCGCCAATAAACTGCGACAGAAAAATACCGGGTCCTTTCATCGTCCTCATACCACCTCCAGAACGTTACGCCTTGTCATCGTCATACCTGAACGTGAGAAGGAAAATAAGCGCGATCGCCGCGGCGGCCACCGCCGGGATCCACCAGAATGTCACCCACGCCTGCGGCACGGTATGACCCGCCACCAGGCGGTTGTAGAGCGCCCCGGAAATCTGCGAGCCGAGCAGCATCCCGATACCGTAGGTGAACATCACAATCATGCTCTGCGCCTGGCCTTTTACTTTTTCGCCCGCCACGCGGTCGGTGTAGATAAAGCCCACCACAAAGAAGAAGTCATAGCACACGCCGTGCAGCAGAATGCCAATGTACAGCAGGAAACGTCCCTCTTCGCTCACGCCGAGGGCAAACATGGCGTAACGCACGAACCACGCCAGCATGCCGATCAGCAGCATAACTTTCACGCCCAGACGGCGGAACAGCAGCGGGATCACCAGCATGAAGACGATCTCCGACATCTGCCCGAACGACATGGCAGTGCTGACATCAGCAATCCCTGCGTCTGCCAGATAAGACGCGGTATAGGCGTAGTAGGTACCGAGCGGCACGGAAATCAGCATCGCGCAGACGGAAAAGACGAAGAAGTGACGGGTTTTAAGCAGCGCGAAGGCATCCGCGCAGAACAGATCGCGCACCTTAACCGGCAGCCCTTTAGCGGGGGCTGGCGTGTGCGGCAACGTCAGGCTGTAGAGGGCCAGCAGCACGGAGCTGGCCGCCGCCACCTGGAAGATGGTGACACTTGCCGCCACACCGGTCACGCCAATAAATATTCCCGCCGCAATCCAGCCGATCGTGCCGAATACGCGAACCACCGGGAAGGTTTTATCGACGTTTGCCAGGCTGTGAAACGCAATGTTGTTGGTCAGCGCAAGGGTTGGCATGTAGCAGAGCGTGTAGCCAAACAGCAGGCCGATCAGCAGCGCACCGTTTTCAGCAATCAGCGCGCCCGGTACAAACCACAAGATCGCCGCCCCGGCGAGATGCATCACCGCCATGACCTTTTGCGAGGCAAAGAAGCGATCCACCAGCATGCCAAGCACAAACGGCGACAGAATAGAGGCGATTGGCCCGGCAGAGAACGCATCACCAATCAGCAAAGACATGTTGTGCTGAGTCATCACCAGGCCGAGCGTAACCGACCAGCTACCCCAGATAAAAAACTGCAGAAACATCATCAGCGACAGCCGCGGCACCAGCAGCCGGTGCTGCGCTATCGCCTTTCCACTACTTTCAGTTGTTGACACCATGACGAGCCCCACCCTCAAAAAGTAATCGATTACAAAACAGTTCAGGTAAAAAGTAATCGATTACAAAACAAAGATCCTGTGGATCGTAGAAGATTTGGGAGAGGGGTCACGATAAAGGTAGAGTAGTGCTTTGTAGGCCCGGTAAGCGTAGCGCCACCGGGCTTGAAGACGGGTGCGGTCTGGTGCCCTCATCCCGGCCCTCTCCCACAGGGAGAGGGAGAAAAGCAGATCACTTTTTTCGGGATAATTTAAACGCGATAAACAGGAATACGACCCACACCGGCAGCAGCAGTGCGGACAGGCGCATCGCATCCATGGTGCACATCAGCACCAGAATCAGCCCCAGGAAGGCGATACAGAGGTAGTTTCCCGCCGGGTAAAGCAGCGCCTTAAACTGCGTCTCACGCCCCTTGCGGCGCATGGCGGCGCGAAAGCGCAGGTGCGCCAGGCAGATCATGATCCAGTTCAGTAGCAGCGTGGCGACAACCAGCGCCATCAGCAAACCAAAGGCAGATTTCGGCAGCAGGTAGTTAATCAGCACCACCAGCGAGGTAATGGCCCCTGAGAGCAGCAGGGAGTTGACCGGCACGCCACGGCGGCTGACGCGGGTGAGGAACTTCGGCGCATTGCCCTGCACGGAGAGACCAAACAGCATACGGCTGTTGGAGTAAACGCCACTGTTATACACCGACAGCGAGGCCACCAGGATAACGAAGTTCAGCGCCGAGGCTACCACGTTGCTGTTCAGATCGTGGAAAATCATCACAAACGGGCTGCTGTCAGATTTCACTTCCACCCATGGATAAAGCGCCAGCAGCACGACCAGCGAACCGATGTAAAACAGCAGAATACGGTACACCACCTGGTTGACCGCTTTCGGAATGCTTTTATGCGGATCGCGCGCTTCAGCGGCAGTGATCCCAATCAGCTCCAACCCGCCGAACGAGAACATAATGACCGCCAGGGAGAGGATCAGCCCCTTCCAGCCCGTGGCCAGGAAGCCGCCGTGCTGCCAGAGGTTGTCGATGGTCGCTCGTTCGCCGCCGTGACCGGAGAACAGCAGCCACAGGCCAAAGCCGATCATGCCTATAATCGCCAGCACCTTAATCAGCGCGAACCAGAATTCGGTTTCACCATACAGGCGTACGTTCACAAGGTTGACGGCGTTGATGATAATAAAGAAGACAGCGGCCCAGACCCACGTCGGGACATCGGGCAGCCAGTACTGCATATAGATGCCTGCGGCGGTCAGTTCGGCCATTCCCACCAGCACAAACATCACCCAGTAGTTCCAGCCGGAGAGGAAGCCTGCGAACGGGCCCCAGTATTTATACGCAAAGTGTGCGAAGGAGCCTGAAACCGGCTCTTCAACGACCATCTCGCCAAGCTGGCGCATGATCAGGAAGGCGATAATGCCGGCAATGCCGTAACCCAGCAGCACCGCCGGACCGGCCATCTGAATGGCAGGGCCGATGCCGAGAAACAGCCCGGTACCGATTGCGCCGCCAAGGGCAATTAACTGAATATGTCGATTTTGCAAACCACGTTGCAGCGTCGGATTCTGTTCCGACGAAGCTTCAGCGCTACCGTTGCCTGAAGCGGATGACGCGTCTTTCACGTCCTACCCCTGTCTCTTTTTTAGAAGGGGCACGTTTTAACACTTCATGCTGGCGGTAGCAAGTTTAACGCCGGGGCACGTTATGCACCCGGCGATGAAAGGTTATGAGCCGATAATCCCGCCGTCCGCTTTGGTGATCACCACCGTTGAGGAACGCGGGCGTCCGCTCGGGTTTGCATCTGGCCAGTTGGAGACGGCACGCGGATTGGCCGGGTCGGTAATATCATCCCCGCCCTCCCCCGGATGTTGAATGTTAATGAACAGCGTCCGGTTGTCCGGCGTAAACGCAATCCCGGTGATTTCACACCCGCGCGGTCCGGTCAGGAAACGGCGGTACTCATTGGTGCCCGGAATGGTGGCCACCATCTGGTTATTGCCCATCCCCTCGTAGGCTTTCTTGTTAATGGTGCTGGAAGAGACATCGGTCTGGATCCACAGTACCCCCTGGTGATCGAACGACAGGCCATCGGGGCTGCCGAAGGCCGCCCCCTGCATCGAACCTTTGGCCTTCGGATCGTCACTGTCGGTACGCCCGGCCATCACCAGAATATCCCACTTAAAGCGTGTGGCGGCAGGATCGGCCCCCTCTTCGTGCCAGTGCATAATATGACCAAACACGTTATTAGCGCGCGGGTTAGCGGCATCAACCGGCGCCTTACCCTCCTTCCCGCGATCGCTGTTGTTGGTGAGCGTACAGTAGACGCTGCCGCTGGCGTGCGGGTCGACCGCTATCCACTCGGGGCGATCCATTTTCGTTGCCCCCACCACGTCAGCCGCGAGGCGGGTTTTAATCAGCAGATCGCCCTGGTTTTCAAAACCGTGGTCTTGATCCAGACCATTTTGCCCGAAGATCAGCGGCAGCCAGTCGCCGCTACCCTCCTCGTTGAAGCGGGCAACGTACAGCGTACCGGACGTCAGCAGCTGCATATTGGCTTCACGGTTTGCAGGATCGTATTTTTTGTCCGAGACAAATTTATAGATGTACTCAAACTTCTGGTCATCTCCCATATAGACCACCACGCGGTTATCGGCGGCGAGCGTGACGGCAGCTCCTTCATGCTTGAAGCGGCCCAGGGCGGTGTGTTTACGCGGCGTGGAGGCCGGGTCGTAAGGATCAATCTCCACGACCCAGCCAAAGCGGTTGGGTTCATTGGGGGTTTTATCGACGTTAAACCGCTCATCCACCTCGTTCCAGCGATAGGAGTCATCGCTGTCGCTGATGCCGTAGCGTTTTTCCAGCGGGTTGAGTTCGGCTTTTTTGACAAAAATATCTGACCAGTTCTCCTCGCAGGTGAGATAGGTGCCCCACGGCGTATGTCCGTTGGCGCAGTTTTGCATGGTGCCCAGCACGCGCTCCCCTTGCGGATCGGCGGCGGTTTTCATTAAGTCCTGATGCAGTGCCGGACCGGTAAGCGCCATCGGGGTATTAACGGTAATACGGCGGGCATAAGAAGACGGGCGAACGACCTGCCAGTCGCTGCCCGTTTTTTTGACTTCCACCACCGACACGCCCATCGCGTTCTGCCCCTTACGAGCTTTATCGAGACTCCAGTTCGCCGTGCCGTCGGTAAACAACATCCCGTTGTCGATGTATTCATGGTTCAGCGCCAGCAGGCCATGCGCCGGGTTTTGCTCCCCTTGCGGCAGACTAAACCACGCCATACCGTCGTGGTGCATGCCCGCCTGCACGGCCTGTTCGTCCGTGGTATTGCTGGCGTCCGGCTTAAACGCCGGCATGTTATCTTTGATACCCGTCGGGTCGCCCCAGCGATAAAACGGTCGGGCAATATAGCCTTCCGGCACCCTGACCGTATCCTCCGTAGAGACGTCGATGCTGGTAAAGCCCAGGGAAACCGCTTTTGCCAGCGCGGAAGGCTTCGCTACTGCGGCAATGGCATTTTCGGGTTTGATCAGAAAGGGGAATGAAACGGCAGCGCCCGCCACGGCACCCATCTGTAAAAAACGGCGGCGGGAGAGAAACACCTGTGCAACCTCGGAGAATACCGGGTTAGCGCTGCGGTTATTGATTTCGTCGCGATGTTCTTTTTTAAATACGGATTTCAGAGGTCTGCCCATAGCGGCTTCCTGTCATTGGCCAAGAGGTAAGGAGTTGGCGACCAGTCTAAGAAGCTTTTATTACAATTTTATAACACGATGAGGGCGGTGTGGGGCGTCCCTGCCCCGGATAACGAGGGTGGAACGCTTAGAACGTGTAGCCAACCGAGACCTTAAAGGTGCGCGGCTCGCCCTGCGTAATATAGGTACCGGAATCGTCCACGCTGGCCCAGTAGTTTTCATTGGTCACGTTGTCGATGCCTGCACGTACCGTCATCTGGTTTTCGTTGTGATTTACCGCGAAGCGATAACGCATCCCCAGATCCAGCGTGGTGTAACTGTCGAGCTTTTTGCTGTTCGCAAGGTCGGCATACTGCGTGCCGGAGTGGTTTACGCGGGCGGTGGCGGTCAGCCCCTCGAGCGGCTTGATGTCATATTCCGCGCCCAGCACGGCGTAAAAGTTCGGGACACCAATGGCATCGTTACCCTGGTTGAGACCGTTGTTGGTTTTGGTCAGCTCCGCCTGCAGCCAGGTGGCGCTGGTGTTGAGGCGCATCCCCAGCATCGGCTCGCCGAAGACATTCAGCTCCACGCCGCGGTTGCGCTGCTCGGCGTCCAGGCCGTAATGCTTCGTCTGGCTGTCGAGAATAGCGGAAGGCATTTTGATTTCGAACAGCGCCAGAGAGCCGCCCACGCGACCGAAGTCGGCCTTCACGCCCACTTCGTTCTGTTTAGAGTGAACGATACCGGTGCTCTGCCCGTAGTTAATGGCGGTGTCAGGGGCGTTTTTACCCGGCTGCAGCGCTTCGGTATGGTTAGCATACAGAGAGATCTGCTCCCACGGCTTGTAGACCACGCCGTAGGTTGGCATCCAGCGGCTGCCGTCGAAGCCATCCGCATCGTTTTCTGCGCCGGTCACTTTGTTATACCCGCGAATGACCACTTTCTGATGACGTGCCCCGGCGGTAAACAGCAGCCTGTCGTCCAGCACGCCCAGGGTATCGCTCAGCAGCCAGCCCTGTGTGCGGGTGCGTCCGCTGGTCAGCGGATCGCTGTATTTGCCGCCCAGGCCGTTGAAGTTTGAGCTGTCCGGCATATCAACCCCGGTGTTGTGGTAGATATTGGTGGTCGGGTTGTCTGCCGCCGCGGACATTTTCCACGCGATTTTTTCGTTTTTGGTCATCGCGGAGTAACCCACGTTCACCTTGTGCGACACAAAGCCGGTCGTAAAGTGACCGCGGATCCCCGCCATCCCACTGACGGAATCGCTGATGCGATTGGTATCAAGGCGGCTGACCGTGGCCTTTCCGCTTTTGTCCAGCAGCTTCGGTGCGCTGTAAGTCCCTTCTTCATGAGCGTGCTGCGCGCCGAGTCCGGTATACGCCGTCCAGCTGTCGGTGATGTCGTATTCGCTGCGCCACATCCCGAATTCGTTCTCGATGTTGCTGTAGGCCCACTTCTGGGAAATGTTGCGATCGTTTTTCGGGGGCTCCGGCACAAAATCCACCGCCGAAATATTGACGCTGGTCGGGCTGCCGTGGAAGGTTTTCTTCTGGTAGCCGAGATCCAGCGAGGTGCGGAAGTTGTCACCTTTGTAATCCAGACCGGTGGAGAGCAGCGTGGTGCGGCGGCGATCGTTCGGTACGCCGGTTTCCCCTTCGCGATGGACCAGATTCACCCGCGCGCCAAACTGGTCGTTGTCGCCGTAGCGACGGCCCGCATCCAGCGTGGTGCCAACCTGGGAATCCGAGGTGTAGTCCACGCCGACTTTCGCCTGCGGGAGTTCGCCGGCGTGTTTTGGCTCAAGGTTGATCATTCCGCCCACGCCGGAGCTTGCCGCGCCGTTCATCAGGGCGTTTGCCCCTTTGAAGATCTCAATCCGCTCGACCATCTGCGCATCCACCACCTGACGCGGCAGGACGCCGGACAGTCCGCCAAAGGTCATATCGTCCCCGTCAAACTTCAGGCCACGGATGCGGTAAGTTTCCGCGCTGTTGCCATACCCCTGAACGTATTGCACGCCAGCGTCATTAGCGACCACATCGGCAATGGTTTTCGCCTGCTGATCGTCCACCAGCTTTGCGGTGTAGCTGATGATATTAAAGGGTACATCCATGGCATTCTGCTCGCCGAGCATCCCCATACGCCCGCCGTTCGCCACCTGTCCGTCGAGGAAGGCCGGCACAAGCTGGTCACCGCCGGGGGTAAAGTCGCTGGCTGGTGCCGACTGCACAACGAGAGTCTCTTCTTTTTGATTATCCGCCGCGTAAGCGGAATGTGTCGCCGCACCGACGGCGAGTGCCAGCAGCGTTTTGTGTAATCTGGTGTTGTTCATCGTTAACCCATTTGAAAGTGCGCGCAAAAATGACCCGTGAGCGGGCCTTAGAATCTATTGGTTGCAATGCAAATGAGAACTATACGCATTATCTATGCGTTAGCAAGTGTAACCGCGTTCATACGGGAGGCGTGGTCAGCGATGAGGGGAATAGCCACCCCGTTTCGGGGTGGCTGCAGTGACATTACTTTTTCTTGTAAATATTGGCCGTACCGTGAATTTTATTGTTGGTGTTCCCGGAGGTGAGCACCAGGACATCAGCGCCTTGCTTATCGGCTTTCTCGATCAGTTCTTTTTTAGCATCATCGATAGAGACTTCACCTGAGGTGTTTACCGTACCGATTTTCTGATATTGAGACTCAACTTTCTTAAACTCCTCCTTCGTCAGAAGCTCAGCAGCGAAGGCATGAGTTGTAAAGAAAAACGCAGTTCCCAACAAAACAGCAATTGTCTTTTTCATAACCTTTTTTCCTTGAGATTAATCAGCAACAACGAAAAGCCCCACTCATTATGGTGAGGTTTTATGAGCATGGTAGATAAACTCAGGTAATGCCATAGGTCATGGAAAATTCTTTTATAACAACCCGTTGCATGAAATTACTAACGAATATTAAGAATATTCGAATACCCGCGCAGTGCCAGCAATATCAATGCGTACCGCGGTGCCAGGGTTCCATCCTGGCTGGCTTACGGTTTTCAGAACCACGGGTTGTTGCTCCCCGGCTAACGCAAGGGTGAGCGTCGACAACTGGCCGGTAAAGTCCACATCAAGAATCGAGATCGGGCTTTCATGTGCGGCACATGCCGTCACGCGCAGCTGCTCAGGACGCAGCATCACGCGGCCCTGCCCTGTCGCATGTGTGTTGTCCGTTGGCACCTCACCCAGCGCGCACACGGCGTAACCGGCAGCAAGCTGAGCAGGCAGGATCACGGCATCACCAAGAAACAGCGCCGTCTCTTCGTCAACGGGACAGGTGTAGACCTCATAAGGGGTCCCCACCTGCGTGAAACGCCCGGCGCGCATCACGGCCACCTGTGTGGCAAAGGAGAGCGCTTCGTTCTGATCGTGGGTGACCAGAATCGAAGCCACGCCTGCTTCCGCCAGCAGATCGGCCGTGGCTTTGCGCGTCGTGGCGCGCAGGCCGGTATCCAGCGCTGAGAACGGCTCGTCCAGCAACATCAGTGAAGGACGCTGGGCCAGCGCACGAGCCAGCGCCACGCGCTGCTGCTGTCCGCCGGAAATCTCATGCGGCCAGTGCGTCGCAAGCTGCCTGTCCAGAGAGACCATCTCCATCAGCGCCTCAACGCGCTGGCGTTTCTCGTGGCGGGTGCCGTCCAGCCCCCAGGCGATGTTATCTGCCACGTTAAGGTGCGGGAACAGCGCCCCTTCCTGAGGAACAAAACCGATCCGGCGCAGGTGGGCGGGCACAAAACGGTTTTCATCGAACAGCGTTTTTCCCTGCATGACAATGCGCCCGGTATCTGGCGTTTCAAACCCGGCAAGGATCCGCAGCAGCGTGGTTTTACCCGACCCGGATGGCCCGACGATCGCCGTCCTGCTTCCCGGCGCAACGCTCAGGTTCAGGTTGTCGAGCACCTGCGCATCAGCGAACGATTTAGAAATGGCGGTTAATTCAAGCATGTCATAGCCCTGCAATTTTTTTCGACTGCATATAGAGAATGGCGGTCAGCGGGAGGGAAATCAGGATCATCAGCATCGCGTAAGGCGCGGCTGCCACATAGTCAATTTCGCTGGTCAGCGCCCAGAATCCGGTGGAGAGCGTACGCGTGCCCAGTGGAGAGAGCAACAGGGTGGCGGTCAATTCATTGCTGACGCCGAGGAACACCAGCGCGGCACCCGCCGCCGCACCCGGCGCGGCCAGCCGCATCGTGACGCTCCAGAGCGCCTTCGCGGGCGTGCTGCCAAGACTGCGCGCCACGTTCTCCAGCTCAACCGGCGCCTGGGCAATCCCCGCCCGCAGGTTAATGAGCGCCCGGGGCATAAACATCAGCAGGTAGGCAAGGAAGAGGGTGACTTCCGTCTGGTAAATGGGACGGGCGTAATGAATGGTGACGGTGACCAGCGCGAGCGCCGTGACAATCCCCGGCAGCGAGCTGGTGATATAGATACACCCTTCCAGCATCCGGAAGATGCGGCGCGGATAGCGGATACCGAGCCACGCGATGGGGATCACGCACGCCGTGGTCAGCAGGGCTCCGCCCACGCCGAGCATCAGCGTCTGGCGCAGCGAGTGCCAGAGATCGGCGCTCAGCCAGTTTTGAACGCCGCCGAGCCAAATCCAGCGACAGAGAACAATTAACGGCACACCCAGCGCCAGCGCAATCAACACGATGAAAAACAGCTGACCCAGCGCGGCGGCTGCAGGCTTCAGCGGCCAGCGTTTCTGTTCACGGGCGGCCCCGGCACCGATGCGCGCGTAACGTGCTTTTCCGCGCGTCACGCCTTCCAGCACTAAAATAGCCAGGCAGCACAGGGCCAGCACGCCCGCCAGCATGTTAGCGGCCGGGCCACTGAAGGTAGACTGAAACTGGTCATAAATGGCCGTCGTGAAGGTGTCGAAGCGAATCATCACGTACAGGCCATATTCCGCCAGCAGATGCAGCGCCACCAGCAGCGCACCGCCGCAGATAGCGAGTTTGAGCTGCGGCAGCACCACGCGGAAAAAGACCCGCCACGGCGGAGTACCGAGTGACGCAGCCACGTCTTCGAGCGTCGGGTCCAGGCGACGCAGCACCGCCGCAACCGGCATATAGATAAACGGATAGTAGGCAAGGACAGAGAGGAACACGCCCGCAGAGAGCCCATGCATGGACGGGACAACGCTCACCCAGGCATAGCTTTGCACAAACGCGGGGATGGCCAGCGGGGCGACCGCCAGCGCGGACCAAATCCCCCGCCCGGCAAGCTGCGTGCGCTCGGTGAGCCAGGCGATGGCCACGCCCGTCACGATGCAAAGTGGAACCGCAAGGGCCGTCAGCCACAGCGTGTTGCTGAGCAGCTCAGCCACACGCGGGCGGAAGACCAGCGCCTTTATGGTTTCCCAGCCCGTCTCAATGCCAATGGCAATGATAAAGCCCAAAGGCAGAAGCGCCATTAATGAAAACAACACAGCTAACGCAACCATCGGCAGTGCAGGACGCCTGCGGGCAGGCTCCTGCACTCTGTTTTTTCCGATGTCGAGACTCAGACCAGACATAACACCTTCACTTCACTTTCAGGATCACAGCAGGCCGGCTTGCGTCATCAGCTCGATAACTTTTTTACTGTTGAGCGTTGAAGGTTCTACTTTCGGGGCATCAAGATCTTTCAACGGAACCAGTTTCGGGTTTGAGGCCGCGTTCACGCCCACGGCGTATTCAAAGGCATTATTGGTACGCAGACTTTCCTGCCCTTCTTTACCGGTAATATATTTAATGAAGGCCTGCGCCTGCGCTTTATGTTTGCTGGACGCCAGCACACCACCACCAGAGAGGCTAACAAACGCGCCCGGATCCTGGTGTTTGAAGTAGTAGAGTTGGGTGTTTTTGCTGTTTTCGCCCGTTTTGGACTGATCAACAAAGCGGTAGTAGTGATAGATCACGCCGCCATCGATCTGGCCGGCATTGACCGCTTTCATCACGGTGCTGTTGCCTTTATAGGCAACGAAATTGGCTTTCATCGCCTTGAGCCATTCCAGCGTGGCCTGCTCGCCTTTCAGCGCCAGCATTGCGCTCACGATGGCCTGGAAATCCGCACCTGATGGTGATGCCGCCCAGCGGCCTTTCCACTCGGGTTTCGCCAGGTCCATAAGCGACTTAGGCAGCTGCTGTTCGCTCAGTTTTGCCGGATTATAGACAAACACCGTGCTGCGGGCCGCGATGCCGATCCAGCGACCGTGCGCCGGACGATATTCTGCCGGCACTTGCTTCAGGGTCTCTGCATCCAGCGGCGCAAACAGGTTGGCATTATCCACCAGCACCATTGACGGTGAGTTTTCGGTGAGGAATACGTCCGCCGGTGATGCGCTGCCCTCCTGAACCAGCTGGTTACCCAGCTCGCTGTCATCGCCGTTACGCAAAGTCACTTTGATGCCGGTTTCTTTAGTAAAACCGTCAACCCACGACTTCACCAGGTTTTCATGCTGCGCGTTATAAACAACGATACCGTCGTTTTTTTCGGCGGCAACCGATTGTGTGGAAAGGAAAAGCGAGGAAGACAACAAGGCAAGCGAGAAGCAGGACAGCAGGCGAGAATTCATGAACATATCCTTAATAGACCAACGGGAGTAACCACTCATAGCTTTGTGGGAAAGGATTAAAGCATACAACAACGCTAATGATAATTAGTATCAATCAAGTTTAAGCGTAAAAGTGTAAAATTTCATTTTCGCTGGGTTTGAAGTGATAAAAATCCAGATTTAAAAATCGGATTAATGAAAGATTAAGAAAACATTAAGCCAAAGCCTAATAAAAGATAATTAGCACTCTATTTATTAAGTAGTTATTTAAAAGAAAACGAACGCTTCGCGGGTTTCACTCCCGCCAATACGCATCGTGACGCAGGCTGTGCTAAACCGCTCAAGCCCTTCACGGTAAACAGGGTCTGCAGAACCTGATGGTGTGCACGATGAATACCTCCCTCCTCGAAAAGAACAATGCCGTAAAGAAATTCCCGCATTTGCGCAACGCACTAATACTTTTTATCATTGAGGCACAAATTAATCGGAGCATTAGTATGAGTGAAGGATTACAGGTAGTTATGTCTCCGGTTCAGATGGCTGCCGTGTTATCAGATAACACAGTAACTGAAGCGGAGACACTGCAGAATCGTTTGTTGGGTTAAGTGAAGCAGACATCAGAACAAGATTAACCAACAGACCCACACTTTCTGGAAGCAGTACTTTTTATAACAGACCCATAGCTGAGGATGCCATTTCCCGCGCGCTAAAATTTAATGCGTCTTACATAAGGAACTGGGCCAAAACGGCGAGATCTGGCTCAAAATTGAACATCGATTTTTTTGCTGGCAAGGAAATTGGCTTTGGCATTGAGTCTGCTACTGGCCCCATAATCAAATCGCATAAAGTGCGTGTTGTACTTGAACTCCAGTTTTATAACAACAAACCGTACTATGTACTGACTGCTTTCCCGGTGCTGAGATAAATCATGATTAATAAATTTCTGGATCATCTAATGGCTGCGTACTTTAACCAGGATTATGATTTGTTTGGCGAGACCATCGAAGAGGTGATGGAAGAATATCTGAAGTGCGAAGGACCAGAACATGCAAAGGGTCTGATTGAGGATTGCAATAATTTTATCAACAGAAATGAAGATGTGGAGCTTGAGTTTCTCAATCTGTATAGGTTCGATTTTGACCCATCATTATGGGGGATAACTGCAAAGCAGTTCCTCACGATGATATCCGCGCAGGCTTGCCGTTACCTTAATGCAGAAAAGTAAGGGCCTTGTCAGGCCCTTTCTATGTGGATTATCCCTTTCAGGATTAATATACCGGATAACTAAACAATCGAAGCCTTTATCAAACGAATTAACGTTTAAGCATAAAATTATCTAACAGCCACACAAAACCATCGACACGACCGGATAAAACTGTCACTCCGGCATACCTGGGCGAGCTGGTTAATTCAGTCCGGCACGCCGCTGTCCGTTCTGCAGGAAATGGGCGGCAGGGAGTCGATCGAAATGGTCCGTCGATATGCCCACTTGGCACCTAACCATTTAACTGAGCATGCGAAGCAAAGTGACTCAATTTTTGGGGTTGATGTCCCAAATATGTCCCACAACGGAAATCAGGAGGTAGAGAAGGAGGCGTAAATGCATGATTCATAATGGCACGCCCTGTAGGATTCGAACCTACGACCTACGGCTTAGAAGAACGTAGAGTACTATTTAACACACTGTAATGTCATTAGTTTTTCCGCGCTCGCACGTGGTTTGTGTCATAACGTGTCGTTACATGCTTCTGCGTTTCGTTATGATTCATTAATGCATGACACATCCGTGACACAGAGAGTGCACAGCCATGCTGCCGGGCATAGCTATGCTTTTTCCCCATCACATCACCGGGCAGTCGTCGAACTCGCCAGAGCGAGCATCGTTGATGCTGTAGGTGATCACACCAAATACTGGCCGCGATGTATCCGATACCTCGTCCTTCGATGGTAACGGCTCTCTCCTTCCATTTTCAGGGTTTTCCAGATAAGGCTGCGGATGCGTTCTGTAGCGCATGATCCTGAACTCACCATCAATAGTGCACACCAGAAGAGAACCGTCTTTCGGTGTCAGCGACGAGTCGACGATAAGCATCGCGCCCTTTATGATGCCGGCTCGCAGGTATGTAGAGCCGGCTATCATCATGTACGTGGCTGACGGATGCGCGATAAGGCGCTTGTCGAGTGATATGCGTTCTTCAACGTAGTCTTGTGCCGGGCTCGGAAATCCCATAACTCACCTCCGATAAATACTGTATATCGATACAGTATTACTGATCGGCGGTGTCGATCAAGTGGCAAAGTAGTGCTATCATCATTTTCCTCGGATTAGTCTTAATTAAACATGGAATATTTATGAGCAGAAACAACTGCTTCGACCTTCTAAGATTATTTGCTGCCGTCATGGTCGTTGTCTATCACCACGCTGGGTTTATGAAGTTCCCTCTTGAAAACCCTGGTCAATGGTTTCCTCTTGACTCAATATGGGTTCAGATGTTCATTTCAATCTCAGGATATCTTGTTACAAAGAGCTTCATAACATCCAAGGGCTTTGACCAGTATATGGTAAAGCGATGCCTTAGAATCTTCCCGGCAATATTCCTGTGCTCATTTCTTGTTATCTATGTGATCGTCCCGTTCTGGGAAAAAGATGTTATCGGATTCATAACATCAGAGAAAACATTTAAAAGCTTCCTGAATATGGCGCTACTCCACGGAATTAACGTAGGACATGCAGAAAACCCATATGGGCTGAGAACGCTTGTTAACCCTCCGTTATGGACTCTTGCTTATGAATTCATTCTTTATATATGCCTTGGTATTCTTATGAGCATAAACAGGACATGGATTACTCCTGCCATTATGATCGCATTAAGCATAATACTATGTGCTGGGTATGCTGATTCACTTAAATCTTCATATTTCTACGGAGTTCAATACTGGACATTTTTGAGGCTTGGGATCAACTTTTATGTAGGTTCTCTCATGTTCCTGACAGTAGACAAATGGGGCGGGGATAAATATAAGTTAACTTTAGCATTGGTTTGTATTCTTGCTCTTTATTATCTGAGTGGTAATGTTGCTGATGTTGATATGCTTGGAAGGGTGGCACTATCTGTGCTGACTATACTTGCGGGGGTCACGTTTGCTACCGGGATTGGGTCTGGTAAATTTGATATATCTTACGGGGTATACATATGGTCTTGGCCTGTTCAGGCTGTAGTAGTAAGCATGGTCAAGATAGACTTTTGGTACAGCCTTGCACTCTCATTGTTGATTATATTTGTTATATCATTTCTTTCCAGAAATATTTTTGAAGAAAGATTCCTTAAGTTGAAACCGATTTAAAAAACAGGAGGGCAATAGCCCTCCTTTTGTTATACCAGCTTTGCAATAAGCCTGAAGTTTCTGTCTGCCGCTGCGCCAGCTCCATCAAAAATACTTACAGTTAATGATTCGTTGTTACTTGCAGTGCTAAATGTCGCAAATCCTGCATTATCCAACTGTATCTCGAAGTTAAACTGGTTTGTTAGCTGGTTAGTAACAATGTAATATACACCTAGAGATTGTCTTGTGCAGCTTTGTATATTCCTTGAGGATGCAGCTGTAAATCCTCCAGCTGATAGCCCACGGCAAATAAAGCCATCGTCTGGTGCCTTTTTATGCGCTACCAATGTATCTCTTGTAACCTTGGTGTTTGCAGTGTAAGTGTTATTGTAGTCGAGTATCTCACCATGCCCATATCCTGAAGATGTAAAACCAGCTCCTGACATCTCAACATCTGGGTATAGAGCATCTGCGTTATTAGTTCCTGAATAGAACTTATTACCCTGCATTTCTAACGTAACCATAACTCCTGAGCCAAGTGACTGTGATGGGTTTGAAACTAGCACCCTGCCAGCAGTCATATCGGTTCTTGTTTTGTTAAAGATGCAGTTCCTTACAGATATAAGCTGAGTTCTGTTAATGTTGACAAGCAACTTAACATCAACAATAGCATTAGCTTCAAAATAGCACGTATCGAATGTTGCGATAACTCCACCGGCTGCACCTGCGGTATCAAACTGACAGCATGCAACGCCAGGTATAACTTGTTGTGGAGTTTGATTGTCTAGCTTGCCGCCATTGCCTTCGAATGTGCAGCACGTGAATTTTACAGCATGGGATTCTGTGGCGTGTACAGCATAAAGAATATTGTCGTTAAAGTCGCATCTGTCGAAATGCATAGCATTAACGCCGGTGGTGAGGCTGTTTCTACGGAAAAGCACTGCCTCCTGGCATGACTGGAATCGGCATGAGTATGCATGACCGTACAGGCTATTTTGTCCAATCCATCCACGATTAAGGTTTTCTGTGTTTATGTCTTTCAGGCTAAAACCAAGCATGTTCTGAATGTAAAGCCCGGTACCTGTATTGTTATTATTATTGGCTCTTGTCCCGTTACCTCTGAACTTCATGCCTTCGATGGTGATCATATCGTGAATGGCATTTGCTGTTCCAATTGAGCCAAATACAGTTAAAGTAGCCCCTGTATAGCCACCTTGAACATCGATGGTAAATACAGTTCCTCGCTTCCCTGCTCCTTTCAGGAACTTTACCTGGCCGCTTGCTGAGTTGTCGCACAGAACATTCACTGGGCCTGATAGCAGCATGTTTACGCCAGGCCAGATTAAACCGTATCCCTCTACTCCGGCTGTATTAGCCATTTTTTGTGACATGGTTGTAACGTCAATGCCGTTTATCATCCCATACCATTCACCGCGCAATGCATCAGTGATTCCAGATCTGACCCATACCCCGAATCCTGATGCGTCTGTTTCACCAGTTCCTGAAACAAAAGCGGTTGCAGTGGTGTATGGAACGGTAGGGCTAATGTATTTACCACCATCATGTTTAGACTTTGCTACTGTGGTGTCAAAGTAGAATTCTCCTCCACCGATTGCACTTCCAGTGTACCATCCTTTAAGTCTAACCTTTTTGCCGTTGGCCCCTGTCATTCCATTAAAGCCAGCGACTGACTGGACCTCACCTATTAATGAATATCCATCCTTTGAGGCCAGCATTGACCGCAAAGAGGCATCGCCAATACCAATCCACGAACCGACTCCAACCCCTCCCGACGATGCTGGAGTTGAACCAGCATCAACATGCTTTGGCAACGCCCCATCCCAGCGATAATATTCCCCGGTAGATTCGTCGCGCAGAGCCTGATTTGGCAGGGTGATGTCAGCGCCGTCCTGGAACGAGTCAATAAGGATCCAGCCATACTGAGCAATAGCCTGCTGCGCGAGCCAGCGAAGACCTTCAATTGTGTAATGCGCATTCCCGAACCGGTCAACATAAGTGTTTACCAGCGAGGTAACGAACTCGTCAATTTTCCCCGCGTTAAACTTAAGGTCGCGTGGTGATTCGCTTGGGACAGGCAAATTGGTAGGTTGCGTAGCCATATTTATTCCATAAAAAAACCCGGCTCGGTGGCCGGGTCTGGTTGGTCTGGGACGGTTCTTATTGGTAGATGGCGTCGCTGTACTCTGCGACCGTCAAAGATACCGTGTTATCTGTGTTCGGTTTGATGCTGCTGACCTTCCATAGTTGGCTGTCCAGCTCCTCAACTGTCGCAATGAGATAGCGCGACGGTAGCTGCACAGTGTCTCCGTTCCATATATTGAGCTGAATGTTAGGGATAGCCGCGGTGAATCCGTACTTCGTGTCAGCGCGGGCAGTGGCCGGATAGCGCAGTGTCGGGTTGCCCAGACTGTCGGTCACCAGCACATACATTGAACCGGTAAACGTGATCGGCTCGCTGGTATCGAAGTTATTCCCGTAGCGGCCTGTGATGTATCCCTGCTGCTGGTTGCTGTCGTAGATGTCAGGCATCTGAATGACGCTGCCTACCTGAATAATCCCGTCTTCGAAGACTTTGGCGTTCATCTTCACCCGGGAGTAGATCAAGCGTTTAGTTTCGCGCAGCGCGCGTTCCCGCGCCTGATACTCGTTACGGAAGCCGACGATCTCCAGCTTATTCGGGTTTTCCGCTTCCTGTTCGACGATGGCGCCGTTCAACACGCGGTAGTTGATGTACGTCTTGTTATTCGTGGTCGGGTGAACGTAAGAGACCTGCACTCCATCGTAGCCGCCAGGAAGCGTGGCCTCGTACGTCATTTTGTACTCGTCCGTCTTCATATTGGCCCGGTTGAATACGGCTGCCGGGTAGTCAACTTTCTGATCCCGGGTAAACGTCAGTACGCCGTCGTCCCAGTACGCCACCACAGACGCCGCATTGCAGATCGCCTGCACGCGGTCGCCAAGCGAGTCGTTTTCGTCGTCAAACGTGTAGTCGAAGTAACCCAGGCGCTCATCCGGCAGGCTTTCGGCGATCGAGTACAGCCCGTAAAGGTCGATGCTGTTGACAGGCTGTTCACCCATGATTAGCCAGGTGTGCGCTACCGCATCAGCGAACGAGCGAGACGGTCGCAGTGTGTAATCCACCGTCTGCGTGTCAAGGTTGTACGTGATGGTGTGGCGCGTCACCAGAGCGTTATATTTGCGCTCACGGCTGCCCAGCGCGTTCTCTGTCGCCCTCACCTTCACGCGCACCAGCGTATCAGTTGGATGGACAACGTTTGTCCGAACGTTTACTGCGTGTATTTCCTCAAGCTTGAGTATCGACGCATCACCAGAGTTATCGGTGCGCTGAAGGTTAATGGCGTACTTTCCGAATCCGCCGGTCGGCACTATCTTATCGGTCCGGTAGAATGTCTCGCTGTCCTGCTTGTGCCAGGTTGTCTGCTGGAAAACCAGCGTCTGCTGGGTTCCTGGGATCATGTTGTAGTCGTCATCAATTTTCCACAGCACGACCTTCCAGTTGGTCTGTTTCTTCGGACCGAGACTACTTTGGGTGTGGATCCATAACTGTGTTGATTCAACCGGCGAAAAGAATGGCCCGACGACCAGCGCCTCATTATCGTTCAGCACAAATTTAGTCGTGTTGATCGTTGCGGTAGCGGGAATATCAGGCGGCCCATCCAGATCGCCCATGGTGAACGTGTACCAGCGCACAGGGTTTACCACTGCTCCGTCGTTTGTTTCCACAGCAGATACAAGCGTGCCGGAGAACGTAGCATCAGTAGTTACAGGACCAGAAGCCGTCGCGTAAGTGACGTTTATGTCGAACGTAACGGCATGCGGTAATACCAGGCCCATGAAGTAGTCGAACTCAGCCTGTTTAACGATTTTCATCGCTATCTGACCACCTGCATACGTTCCGCTGACCACTGTGTTGGCTGTCGCGGTTTCAATCGGGAATGACTCTCCCTGGTTTGCCCCCGGAACCTCCTGCCCGTCGACGTCATCGAAGCTGTAACCTTCGTTAATCGTCGGAATAATCTCTCCAGGTTGAATGAACTGGTATTCAGCACCGGCCATGCTTCCGAGGCTCGATTCTGAATAGCGCACGGACTCGTAATCGTATTTACCGATCCCGACACACATCCATTCCGTGACGTACTTCTTACCGCCGTCTCTCACACCAGTGCTGATGTACTCAAACAGCGATTCCTGAATCAGATCCGGAAATGAACGCACCTGGCCGTATATATCCGGCTTGGCTTTGTAGACGCGCGCGGTGTTTGTCTGACCGGTCAGGCTATTGTTTGGGGAGTCGACGGTATTGCCGCCAGTGTTTGCAATGGCCGGTTTCGGCGCCAGGAAGGCAAATACGGTCCCGACGACTTTAAATATCGGGCTCAGAATGTCTTCAACGATGCCCTTGGGCTGGTCAAATATCTGAATGGTGTCCAGCTCACTCAGCTTAAACGCCAGTTCGTCATCGTCGTCCAGCTTAACGCCATTGCGGACGATCAGCAGGTCACGGTGAAAGGTGGCGTCATTGGCCGCCAACCAGTCATAAAAAAGGGTGCCGTTTGGCACCCTGTAGCGTTCTTTTGGCGTTCCCGGGAAACGCTGGAGCTCAATCAACGCCATATTCGAAAAACTCCACTTTGGTGAATGCACGCTGAATGACCAGCAACGAGTCCATACGCACGCTTCCGTTCTCGCCGCGCGAGTGCAACGCCTGCCGGTTCAGTACCAGGCCAACGTGTGCCGGCTGCGCGCCGCGGTACCCGACAAATATCCCGCCATCGACCGGTTTGTCGACCTGGCGCCAGAAAACTACGTCACCCTGATAGCAAGTGAAGAAGTCAGCCCCGGCTTCGTAGTCCGGTGTCTGGTGCAGTTCAATTCCAAGAACGTGCCGGTAATACAGCACCACCAGCCCCCAGCAATCCACCTTTTCGAACGAACAGGCCCTGTTAGCCCACGGCACGCCGATAACCTTTCTGACAAAATCAGAGGTACTGCAGGCCGGTGTATTCCGTTGGGTCATAAAGCCTTCCGATGTTGTTGTTCAGCGGGTTGGTGACAGAAAGGGTTACCGACGCTGAATCGGCGTCGATGTCCACCGTCTTGACGTATAACTGCCAGGACTTAATCGGCACCGACACATCGCCGCTGTCGAAGATTTGCCGGGTGGCCGTGATAGCCGTCAGCCTGGACGCCCCCTTCCACTGTTTCATTAGCGCTTTGATGTCCGAAGACAGCCGCCCTAACTTCACGGTCGCGTCGATCACCGGCGTGCCGCTCTGCTGGCTCTCTTCAATTTCAAAGCGCGCAGGCGTGTATGTCTGGCCGCCGAGCGTCTTCGGGAAGAACTGTTTATCGACAAGTCGGACATAGCCAAAGGATGGATGGTAGAACGTGATGGTGTCGTACAGGCCGCGCGTCGGTCGCTGCTGCTTATACTCCCTGAAACTCGGCATTACGGCACCCTCGGCAGTGATTCTGGGTCTCTGTTGTCCGGATAACCCGTTACAACGATATCCAGCCACGAATCCCAAGGTGGCGGCAGTTCAACAATGATGTCGTCGAATTCGTCGTCGGCGTTGTAGAGGTGGTTCGCGATAACGGTTCCTGTCCAGGTCACCACCCCGCCGTCGATACTGGTTTGCACAGGCATCTGCGTGAAGTGAAGTTCCTGCAACTGCAGGCCACTTCCGCCAAGGTTGATATTCATCCGAAACCAGTTAAGGCCGCGGTTGAGATAGTTAGGGCTGCGCAGCCACTGCTGAAAAGCGCGCTCCTGGTCAAGAGTGAAGATCCACGTGAGGGACCATGTCACTTTCAGGTCGTCCGTAAGGTTCTGGAAGATAGCCGGGCCGACCGCTGGCTGATCGGTCTGGAACCCGGTATCGAGCGTCATGTTTTTGCTGGCCTTCTGCGCCAGCGGCAACCAGTCGGGATAGTCGATAATTGGCATCAGCCCTGCCCTCTTGGCGTGCGTTTAACATTGAAGTTACTGGTTATGCCGCTGCTGATTGGCCCGCCGTTGTTCAGGTCTGCAACAATGACATCAACTGTCAAACCACCATTTGCATCGGTACCGGCCTGTGCATCAACGGACGATGACGTGTAGTTCTGGATATTGATTACCACCCCTCCACCGCCTCCGGCAGTCATCTCCTTGTTACTGATCACCCTGCCATTGTCGCCAGGTATCATGTACTGCTTACCGGTGCTGGCCTGATAAATCTCCGGCATGCCGCCTTCTCCTACCTGGTACATACCGCCAGCCGAAACGGGTCCACCGTTCTTACGCTTTCCGAGCAGGTTCGCGCCAATAACGCCCGCTACCGCGCCGAGACCAATCGCCGCCGCCGTACCCATTGAGGCAATGGATGACAGGATCGCCGCCGGTGTCCATGCCGCCGCAGTCGTTGCCGCCGCCGCTGTGCTGGTAGCAGTCTGTGTCGCCACTGCTGCCGTCTGCACTGCCGTCACCGTGCCGATAGCAGCCGTTTGTGCCGCTTGCCCCATGATGGCCGACTTCACCCACTCAATGCCCATCTGAACGAATGAGTTAACAACGCTGTTCAGCACGGTCATGCCGATGCTGCGCATTGCATCGCTGGCCGACATACTTCCGGTGACAATGCCGGTCAGCGCATTACTGGCCACTGAACCGAGAGAGTCGAAAGCCGCCGCTGCTGCCTGTGTGGCCGCGTTCTGCTGCGCCCATTCTTCCCACATCGCCGCGTTACGCTGATCACGGTACTGCTGTTCGATAGCAGCGCGCGCAGCCTCAGCCTCTCCGATCTTCTGCGGGTAGAGTTGTGCGTATTGCTGGATATCAGCAATGTCTTTCTGATACTGGCTATCCAGCCCGGCAGTTTTGCTGGTTTTACCCTGGATGGTGCTGAACTTATTGGCAGCGTCAGTACGCTCCTTTTCTGCCTTGGCCTGGGCGCGCAATGCGTTGGCATTGTCCCAGGCTTTCCCGGCAAGTTGCCCGGCAAGCATGAGTTGCTCCTGCGTTGCGGTATTACCGAGAGACTGCTGTGCATTAAGGACGGCCTGCGCTCGCGATAACTCACCAACACTCCCGGCTGACAGCTCTGCCTTCTGCCGCAACTCATCCAGTTTTTGGTTAACAGTCTCCTGCGCTTTAGCGTACTGCTCCGCCTCTTTCTGGGCTGCTGACGCTCCACCTTTCGACTTGCTACCAGTAGTAGTTGCAGTTGCCTTTATCTCAATGGGTTTGGTATTGGCGGCGGTTTGGGAAGCTTTGGTTACAGCAGCCAAATCTCCAACCAGCATGGCAGCTTTATTGCTCAGCCCGGCCAGCGCTTTGTTTTGTGCCTCCCAACCATCAAGCCCAAGCCATGACCAGGTGCGGGCCCGGCGCGTGAACATCTCTGCTGTACTGTTCAGATCAGAAATCTGTGCATCGGCAGAAATTGCCTTCCCGGCCAGCCTGTCGAGCGCAGCCGTCAATGAATCAATCACGGCGACCATGCCAGAGCTTGCCCCCGTCGCCTGGTTGACAGAGTCGATCATTGACAGGAATGAGTTTGTCAGTGCGGTATTGGCCTGTGAAAGCGTACGCGGGAGCTTTTCAAACTCAGCATTCACCGAACCGGTCTGTTTCTGAATGGCGTTGAGCGCGTCTTCTGCCGTCAACTTTCCGTCCAGCATCAGCTGACGCAGTTCACCGATACTTACGCCCATCCCCGCGGCAATCTGGCGCGCCAGTTCAGGCATCTGCTCGAGGATGGAGTTGAACTCCTCCGCCCGGATAGTGCCTGATGAAATTGACTGGCCGAACTGACGAAGAGCATTCGCCATTTCTTCGGATGAGGATCCACCGATGCGCCCGATTTTCTGAAGCGTCTCGGTGAGTTGAATAATCTGGCCGTTGGTCGCGCCGGTATCGCGCAGTGCAGTACTGAGGGTTTCCCACAGCTTGGTGGTGTCCTGCAGCGAACCGCCCGTCGACGAACTTATACGCATCAGGCTCTGCATTGTCTGTGATGCAGTCGCAGCACTTCCTGTCAGTCGCTCAATGCGCGCGTTGAGCTGACTCATGTTGTCAGCAGCAACGAGGAATGCCTTACCCCAGTCAACAACTATCGATGCCGCTATGGCCCCGGCAACTTTGTTTATGCTGGTCTGGAGTTGGTCAAACTTACCGGCCGCTTTTGACGCTCCACCACTCATCTTCTCAAGGCGCTCATTTACTTTGCGCTGGGCCTCAATCAGATTCGCAACATCCATCTGCACCTGATAGACGATATTGCCTACTTGTTCCTCACCAGCCATTGGTATTTCTCCTGTGGATTATCCCACGCAATAGCCGGGAGTTATTTCTTCGCTGCGGCCCTTCTTGCCGCCTGTTTAGCCAGAAAATCATCAGCAACTGCGCTGTATTCTTCTTTGGTTAGGCCTTTCTGATCCGGATATTTCTCTGACAGCAACGCCTGAAATTCAGTCATGGTCAAACGGCGCGCTTCATCCAGGCTTATGCTGAAGTGGATCCTTGCTGCGTTGATGTATTCAATGGCGTTGAATTCGGTAGTTCCGCCAGACGATTCGTGGCGCTGGAGTTTTCGCGTCTTTGCTTTCCCTGTTACGCCATGCTGTAAAAGATGCTGAGCAAAGATGACAATATCTGATTGAGGCATGAGACCTGGCGCATAAGAAAGTTTTCCATCAACCTCATCCCATTCACCTACAATCGGCGTTAAATCTTCGTCTGAGCACGCCTGTAAAACATCCATGGCTTTTGCTAGCAGGCGATCTGAAACCCTGCGCATCGCTGGCCCCATCCAGTCAGGTAAACCGCCAAAAGCATCTGCACAGACAGAGATTAATTTTTCCGCCTCGCGACCATGGATATCAGCGTATATCTCAACAATTTCATGCGGCTCACCGATCCTTGTCATTGCCTCGAAAGACGGTCGTAACAAGTAATCTTTTCCGCCCTCACGGCTGTCACTTATGCCTATTTCGCCAATTTCTCTTAAAGCGGCCATGATATTTCCTGATCAACGGTCATTATCAAGGCTGCCAGCCGACAGCCTTTGTAATATTCGCTATGCAGTAACAGTGAGAACGCAGGTAGTTGAGGTGATTTTATTTCCGTCGCTATCTGTGACTTCACAGCGATAGCTACCGCTCGAGGCGGTTGTAACGCCAAGCAGCAAGAGCGTGGCTGTTGCCGCCGTAGGGTTTGCAGTTGAATCGATCTGAGTGCTGCCAAGGAACCATTTGTAGCTGTAAGTAGGGCGACCGCCTGTTACATCAACATCAAGAACGACGTCGTTGTCTGCATCGGCAGATTTAGTCGCTGGCAGATCTTTGGAGAATGCCAAAGGCGTTGAAGGTGTAGCGTCCGTATTAACAACCTGAACAGTAGTGCCATCAGATACTTTGAACTCAACGGTAAACGTGATGATGTCGTTACTTCCGCCATCTGCTGGCGTAAGGTTAGAAATCACCATATAGCCCGAGAACTCGATTGGACCGATAGCGATACGCGCCCACAGCGTCGGCTGGCGCTTGGCATTGATCTCATCGGTGAAGTACTTCACCAGATTTCCGTAGCCGAACTGGTCAAGTTTGTCGTGTTTCCGCACTTCACCATCAAAACTGATTGTCGCGTCAGCATTGGTGATGATGTTTTCTACCCATCCCGCAGTATCGTCTGCATCAGAGGTGACCGAGTTTGGAGCAAAACCCAGACCCTTACTGGTTCCCGCACCGAGAGCCTTCCAGTCGTCTTCTGTAGGCCGGGCATCTGGGCAACCATAGGCCAGCTCCAGCACTGTTGCCGAGCCGAACACCCTTTCGTTGGAGTTTTGGCAATTAGCCATCTTTGACCTCTTTTATGTATAAAAAAAGGCCGCCAGATGGCGACCTTGTGTTGATGATTTTTCTTCAGTCCCCGAAAGTGCAGGCAAACTGTAATCTCAGGACAATTCTTCCCTCCCCCGTCGTCACTGGAGTTGGATAAGCGCCCATGTTTTCGATCTTACCCACGCATTCGTCTGCGTGAGGATTTGCCTGAACGTAATCAAGGATTGACTGAGCTGCCGTTGCCGCCGCCTGGTTTTTGTCCTTTGCGCCAATCACATCGACCAGGACATAGTTATCGTTCCCGAGGTCATTTCTGATTGGGGTTCCGCCATTTGGCCTGAACACCATAATCGCTTTCGAAAGGTCATTCGGGTCATTGAAATTAAGAAGCTGGACCAGGAAACCGTTAGTAAGCCCGGCATCGCCAAACATGTTCCTGACTCGCTGATACATAGGAGGATTCATAGAGACATTTCCTTGGCGATCACAGAATCGATCTGTCGCTGCGTGTCTTCAAACCCTTTGGTTAAAAACTCCTTCCTGGCCGTCGCCCGGCGGAAGTTCTGAGGTATGCTTGGGTCATGGACATATGCAGCATAGTTAGCTGAATAGCCAACCCGGCCCGTAACGCGATTGCCATTTACAGTAATCTCGCGGAACTGGCTATTTATGAGGGTTGATGTATCGATCGGGGTATAGAGCGCCGCCTGAGATCCGCCGATAATCAAAGCTGATTGCATGGCTCTGACGACCTTTCTCCCCTGAATATCACCTACCAGAGCATTAAGGTTTTTCTTCGCCTGGCTGATGCCCTTTACTTTGATGCCCATGGCTACACTCCCGTAATTATCGCCCAGTCATCTTCCAGACCGTCGAGAGTGTCGTTCCAGCGAGTCACGTGACGGACCTCATCAGCACCTGCCACGACCGGATCCGGCTCAACGCTCTCACCAATCAGGATGTAATCGCCCTCATCGGCCAGAGCATACGCAGTAAAGAAGGTGTTCTTAACGACAACCTCTTTACCGATTGACCCGAGCTTTGCAGACATGCCACCGATGTAGTCGCACATGATGGTTTCAGGCGGTTCGTATGGGTCGACAGGATCGCCACACTCGTCATTACCACCTGCACCTTTGCGCCATATCGTGCACGGCTTGTTGTATGACCATGAAGCAGTAGACGACATCAGCCCTCCTTCCAGCGCAGCACCTTCGCGCCAGTCGCCCGGATGCGCGGGCAGTTGATATGCCACTCGCCGTCCGATTTAACGTAGCCGGTGGTCTCCCGCCCGGTGTCGGTTTCGACCCATACGCGAGTGAGCGGCTTCGGCTTGCCTTCCGTTACTGATTTGTACTTCATCAGCAGCCCCCGACCACCATGAACAGGCCGACGCTGTTACCGGCGCTGATCGGCAATTCACCAGTGCAGCCACTGGTATCGAGACGGGCCAGTGAGTCGCGCAGCCAGGTAATGCTGTCGTCGCCATATTCAAACGAACGGGACGCACCAGACGGCGCACCCTGCGATTTGATGCGGCGCGCACCGGAAGACGTAGCCATCAACGCTGCGGCGTACATCAGGATCAGCTTAGAGGTGCAGTCGTCATAACCAGCACCATCGAGGCACGGGATAGTCTTGTTCACCACACAGAGGATCGGCTCCAGAAGCGCGCCCGGGATGGAGTAACCCAATTCACCGAGGAACGCCTGCACGTCTGCCGCTGTGATTGGGTCAGCCATGGTTATTTCGCCTTTTTCTTCAGCTCGTCGATTTGTTTCTGAGCCTCGTCGAGGTCAGCCTGCAGCTTCGTGTTGTCAGCGGTCAGCGACTCAACCTTGCCGTTGGCCTCGTCGAGGTCAGCCTGCAGCTTTTGCACGTCGGCAGGGGTCGCCACTTCCAGGACCTGGTCGCTTACCGGGATCGCCTTGCCAGCCAGCCACAGCGGGAGAGTCTCGCCTTTGTAGACTTCACCCTTTTTCAGTTCGTGGCTGTCGTGAGTGAGCAACCATTTTTGTTCTTTCCCAGCCATACGGCCTCCGTAAAAAAGATGGGGCCTGAGCCCCATGAATTATGCTTTGGTCAGCTGGGCGTAACCGGCCTGGCCATTCGCGTCGTGTTTGAACTGCGGTGCCGCAGCAGCCAGCACAGAGAAGACATAATCGTCTTCCGGATTCTGGCGAGCTTTCGGGCGCATGGTCATCGGCATGCCGTTGAGGATCTGCACAACGTCAGGGCGCTTAACCACACCCAGCAGTTCGTTTTGCGGTACTTTCGAACCAGGAACCAGCGCCGCAACACCAGGGATTTCCATGATGCGGGACAGGATGGTCTTCGGATAGTTGGCCGCGTAGTCGTTCACAGACGCGTAGAACCAGTCTTTGTAGTTCACGTAGATGGTTACCGGGCCGTAGAAATTCTTGGACTGCAGCAACCCAATCAGCGCGGAGATGGCGCCGACCCACTGAGCGCCGGTAGCGCCGTTCAGGTCAAGACCATGGGTGCCGGTTGCGCGGTTTGGCGCAGTGCGCAGGCCGTAAATGGTCGCCCCTCCGACGTTGATGTTTGGATCGCCGTTCAGCACCATGTCTTCCAGCTTCTCAGCCACTTTACGCTGATGGTTGGAGATGGCGTCGCTGTCCAGAGAGTAGCCTTCAGTCTGCGCTGTCAGCATCTGGCGCCAGCCGAAAGTCAGCTCACTGTCGATGATAGGCAGCGGCGTGCCTTCGTAATCCATGACAGGCTGATCGCCCTTCGCCTTGCCGCGGCCATCCAGGCTGATGTTTACATCGCCGGAATCTGACAGGGTCATGAAGTAGTGTACGATCTTACCGAGCGCCATCGGGCGGGAAACGCTGGAGGCCAGGTCATTAAACACTGACAGCACGTCGCGCTGAACGGTAATCGCAGAGCGGTCCCATTCGCCCCAGACATCTTTCGGCAGCACGGAGGCGTTACCGACGAGCTCATCAAACGCAATGAACTGACCGCCAGCGTCGTTGACTGCAAAGCCATGCTGTGCAGCCATATTGCGCTGCATCATGTCCCAGCGACGGCGCGCGTTGATGATCAGCCCCTGCTGTTGTGGAGTAAACTTTAACATTCTTGTTTTCCTTATGCCTTGGCGTACGGAGTGGAGAGGATCACCACGTCGGCGAAACCTTCCGCCGCCAGAGTGCGCCCTGCTTTTTCGTCGAACGTAGCGACGACCTGGTTGCCGGTTGCGGCCGCTTTGAATACGCCGCCGGTACCGATGGTCAGCTCCTGACCTACCGTATAGGCTGCAGCAGCCAGGCGAACGTTGTATTCCTGCTCACCTTCAACGCGGTACGCCACGCCAGTTTCGTTGGCTGCGTATGCAGTGGTGATTGCCTGGCCGATGAAACGACGGTTGCCGAGGATGAGCCAGCGGCCTGTAGTATCAGCGGCTGCTGCGAGCTTGCCTGATGCAACCTTCACTGCCACGCCTGGGTTAAGCGCCGCAGCCACTGGCAGGTTAATGGTTTCCGGCTCGCGCTCGACCGGGCCACGATAGATGACGTTAGCCATTATTTTTTCTCCTGATCGATGCCAGCGTTGAGGTCGTAGTCTTTCCACTGGTCGTTTTCAGCATTGACCTGCTGGAAAGATGGGTTCAACCCAGTGCTGGTCTGGCACTGTGAGTACAGGTCGTTCAGCGCGTCGCCAGCCAGCGAGTTGATCGCAGCTTCGGTCATGAACGAGAATTTCGCTTTAACAGCGTCACGCTTGGTTTTTAGCTCGCTTTCAGCGTTCGCCTGCAGCTGAGTTTCCAGCTTGCTCAGCTTTTCGTTCAGCGGGGTGAGCGCAGCATTAACAGCAGCAGTAATCACATCAGAGTTGATTTGAGCCTGGCCCGCGTCGCCGCCGCCATCTTTCTTCTGCATCTTCTGGTTGTAGGCATCCCAGACCTGATCGTCGGTCAGCCCCTCGGTTTTAACGCCTGCGGCATTGAGCGCGGCGATCATCTTCTCTTTCATCGGGTTTGTTTCTCCGTTGGTTTTGACTTCGTACTCAGTTGGTTTGCGCACGACTTCTACTGGATCGCCGACAAGCGTTACGACTTTGTCAGAGATGAGGTACTTCTGGTCGAAGAGCTTCGGCTTGGCGTTTTCGCCATCCTCTTCGTAAACGAAATGGTCAGGCCAGACGCTGACGACGTAGCGCCACTTTTTGTCGTCCTGCTTGATGGACATGCGCAGCGCCTGGTAGATGTCGTCGAATGACATCTCTGAAGCGTTGCTGATGAAGAACTTCACCTTGTTCCACCAGCCGTCCTTCATGCTGTTGGCGGCATCGATGAGGCTCGTCGTTTCAACATCGGCCTGCTGCCCGTCAGCGTTGACAAACATGCCGACACCTTCTTCAGGCGTACCGGCGCCCGGCTCGTCGAGCAGGATCGCGATGTGGTCGAACTGCATGTTGTGAGCGACCCAGGAGTACTTCTTCTGTTTCGATTCACCTGCCTTTTGCTCTTTGTTCAGCAGCAGTCCGGTGGAGACATGAATCGGGTCGGCGTTATTGCCTGAAATCATGTCGTCCAGGCGCTGAATAAGGCGTTTCCCGTCAGGCTTGGTGTCAGCCACAGCCTTATTGACGTAAACGTCCATCACGACCTTGTCGTTGGCCTTGCTGACGTTCTGAGCCCACGCTCCGGCGTAGTAATCATTGACAGCCTGCGGGTCGTTGGCGCTGACGTATTTGCCGTTCACCATCGGGTGGCCGATCGGCATTAACTTGCGCTCCATCGTCTGGTAGCTGTTGTTAATCTCCTCCGCCGGGTACAGGCCGCCATTCATCACGATGTCATCGACGATCGGGACCGCACCACGAATGACGTAGTGTTCCTGGCCGTTGATTGTGGTCGTTGAGATGTTGGAAGCGTTGATGGCGAGGGATTTAACGTGGATGCTGGATAGCTTCACGTTGCGTCCTCATTGGTGGATTTCAGGCAATAAAAAAGGCCGCCGTGGCGACCTTGTTATTATTTTTTAAAGCTTACTAGTTCAATCCCTTCTTTGGGGTATCGTTTCTTTAATTCAGCAATTAATGCTGATTCGGTGTCACCGTTAATCGTCAGAAAAGCTATGTGCGTTCGGTACTTAGCTTTAGTGACTGGCTGCACTCTATCAAAGCGAATATCTTTAAATTTTGATTGCATGTCATTTTCCATTTAATTAAGGAGTCGTTAATTAATAACGGCAAAAATAACATGAACTTTATTGATTATTTACCCCAGTCTTTTCTCTCTTTTGCAAGCTTATCAGCCAGCCCTTCGTTGAAAATACTGCCGTCGTCGTTGAGCAGCACCGGAATCTGGCTGCAGTAGCAGTTATACCGGTTACCGTTCTCTGCGTAGAAGTCCCGCACCTCTTCGGTGGTGTAGACCTTTCCGTGACGGCTGGCGTGCCAGGTGCGCGTCGTAGGTTTGAGCGCTGACAACCACAGCAGACCGGTATTCAGCCCCAGCCTGTCAGCCGCCCAGTCCGTTTCGTTCCATTGCGCCTGCCGCAGCGCGCCGATCTGCTCGGTCTGAGCGATGGTCTTGGCCTTCGACATCGACACATCGAGGCGCTTACTGATGACGCTGGCCGTCTCACGAGGATTTACCCCGCGCGCTACAGCATCGGTGATGATGTTGGTCAGGTCGCCACGGGCAGTGTCGCTGATTACCTTCCAGTCACTGAACGTTGTCAGCCTGGCCGCCGATATCTGATTCAGATAACCGGTGCTGCTTAAAAGCTGCTGCAGCGTCGTCTGGCTGGCGTACACCTGCGACTGCTGCGAGAGGTTGTTGAAAGCCTCCAGCGTGCCGCGCTGCGCTTCTGCGACAACGTAATCCATCGCCCACAGGTTTTGCTCGCCACCTTCAAGCAGGTAATCGTCGAGAATGCCCTGCACCGCTTCCAGCAGGTCAGCCAGTTCCCGCGCCGACATGTCGTAGATGAACTTGCCGGCGTTTACCTGGTAGAGCCGCACATCCTCGCCGTGGTCATGGCAGAGGAAGTTCCAGTTATGGCTGTTACCCTCACGCTCTCGCCCGGTCAGGCGCTGGTCGAACAGGGATTTTAGCGCCACATTTATCGCGTAATACCGGTCCTCAATGTCGCGTTCCATCTTGCTGACTGACTTACGCGACATTGTTGGGTCAACTTTCGACCGTGGTATCACCGGACTTTTCGGCTTCTGACTGAGGGTCGGCCAAAGGATCAGGTTTTGGTTTGTTGCCATCAGGCGGAACCTCCTCATCAAGCTCAGGCAGTGGTTGCAGTTCGCCAGCCGCGCGGATTTCGTTCTCTTCTATAGCCGAGCGTCCAAACGCGTTTGTCGACTTAACGGCCACCTCCGCGAGCTTGTCCATGTTGGCAATCTTCTCTGCCTGGCTCGGCGCCAGCAGATCAGACCAACCTACGGTGATTTCTTCATTCTTCGCCGGTGGGATAATGCCAAGCGTCCAGAAACGTGAAACCACATCGGTGACCACGTCGGTCAGAAAACCATTACGGCGGCTCATCCTGGTGCGCCCCCAGCCCTTTGCATCCTCAGTGCTGGCGCGCTCACCCGTCTGCATCCCAACTAGCTCTTTCACAGGGATGGGGACCGTAGCGCAGAACTCGCTCAGTGCGGTTCGCCAGGTAGGTTCTGGGTCAGCTGCCGCAACGCTCAATACCTCAGCGGTACCGGCCTGCATAAAGCTGGCGCTGTCGGTGCTGTCGTTAAGTCGACGGACTTGCTGATCAAGTGCTTCCGCAAGCTGCCCTTCCGCCACACCGAGCGCTTTCGCCAGTGCGGAGAAGTTCGTCTTCTCACTGAACGAGTAGTTGAGCTGGCGACTGGCGTTCTTCAGGAAACCCTCAGACGCACCACCGCTAACCTTCTCGATGTCCAGCAGCTTGTTAAATCCAGCCTCAAGCAGCGACTTGCCCGACGTCATCACGCCATCATCAGAGCCCTCGGCCAGGATGATTACGCGATCCGGGTGTACGTTGATGATTCGGCCCGGGCGAGCGTCGAAGTTCCCGTCAACCGGCAGCTCTGTGAACGAGTACATCGTCACTTCACCGAACGTTTCACTGTCCGGATTATCGTCCCAGTTAACCGGGTCGATTTGCGCTTCCCACGCAGGAATTAGCTTAACGAGTGCCTTTTCCTGAAGCCTTCCCACGATGGTGGTGTCAACAGGTTCTGACCACTTCTTGCTGTCTTTAATCTGAAGCAGGATCGCAGAGTAACGCCCCACCAGGTTGCGACGGTCTGCGCCTTTAATCTGCTCCCAGCAGCGTTTCAGTAGCTTGTTGACACGCTTATCCCACGCCGTTTGCTTCGATGCGTCCTTTGTCTGGTCGCCTTCGTAAACATCCGGGTAGTCTTCCCAGCACCCGTCGAGCATACGCGTCACGGCGGCACCAGCCACCGCATTACGCCGGTACGCCCGGTAAAAGTCATCAAACGTGAGATGCAGCGGGTAACCGAACTCCTGATAGAGCCGCTGGCGTTTGGTATTACTGGTGCCGTTAAACAGCATTGAGAGGTTTTTATTCAGCTCCCTCTCAGTGCTGGCGTTACTGGCGCGCTGTTGTTTCATTTCGCTTTCGGTCACGATGTCCTCCGTCAGCGCGATCGCACCAACATGCCGGTGATTTTTTGTGGTGAATGCAGTACGCGATAACGTGTTCCATCCCAGTCGTGGTCTTCTTGCTGAGTGTCGACGTCATCAGGGTTTTTATCGTCACGAACGAGCACCGGAATACGGCTTATCCAGCCACGGCAGTAGTCAAAAACGTAGAATGCTGGCTTCTCAGGCATGCCTGATTCCAGCTTCACGCCTTCAACCACCGCTTCAAGCATATCCGCAAAAAGAGATGCGCCGTTGATGCGGGAGCCAGGCTTTTTATCAGCTGGCAACCAGGCAACGCCCTGCGCTTCCATCTTCTGAGCGATCGATAACTCGTTATCGCCGGTGTTGAATATCGCCCCGTCAGCCGGTCCTGGGATCACTTCGCTACAGATGCCCGGCATAATGTGAAGCTGGCCCTGCGTGACACCGTCGATTTGAATCTCTTCCGGCTCGTCGGCTTCTTCGCCCACCAGCCGTTTGTCAATCCACGCCACGCCTTTCGCGACGTTGGTGGATGACATATTCAGGCCTTTGTTCAGCTCGTCAGGCGGGCAGCCGTACCATTCTCCGATCAGGATTATCGTCCCTGCCGGTGGGCAGAACTGTCGACCATCAGGCAGCTCGGCGGCAGTGCCATCAGCCTGCGCCCACCACAAATTAGAGAACGGCTTCGACTCACCCCAGTCATGTGAGCGGTCAACTGTCCAGCTATCCGGTATGCGGAATGGCTTAATAACGTGCAGCGATTCATTCCACAGGTGGTCAAAGCGGCCGCCACTAGTCACATCCCAGGATCCCTCTACCCACGCTTTACGTCGGTTAGGGTCTTTGATGGCCATCAGGGTCGCGATGTACTGCGGGTCGAGGTACGGGTTCTCTTTGAACGATCCGTGGATGGCCACGCGGGTAAGCGTCACTTCCTCTTCGCGCTCAGTCTGTGGGTTGAAAACCTTCTGCGTTTCTCGAATGATGGTGCCGCGCGGTGCTGGCTCAATGAAGCGCTTCTTGACCCATGTATGCCCTATCCCGAATGGGTTAGTCGTACTGAACGTCTCCAGAGGAATAGGCTTCAGCATGCTACCGTCAGGCAGAGGGTAGTTTTCTGGCCTGAACGATGAACGTCGGCAGGAGAACATCATTTCGTAGAATTCCGGGGACTGCTGTTTAGTCAGCTCGTTAAAGCCAATGAACGGGAATTCCTGCCCGTGGAAATCCCAGTAGTCGTCCGCCTCTTTGCCGAAGCGGAAGAGCAGCTCCTCGCCAGTAGGCCATACCCATCGCAATTCGCTCGCAGATGACAGATAGCGCGCACCGTCGTTGAACAGGCGAAACATACGCTTCGACTGAGTGATGATGTCGGCAAGGTTCTTATATTCGGTGTCGAAGATGACGCCGCGCCAGAACGAGCCATATCCCACGCCGACATTGCGCCGGAACCTGGCTAACTGCGCAGCGGTTTTACCAGGGCCACGAGTACCCTCGAACAGGATTTCGTTACACGGGCAGCTCAGCGCCAGAGACTGAGATCCAGGCAGTGGCTTCCATACAGCTTTGTAATTCATCCACCGAGCACCCCGCCCTGTTGTTTCTGCGCTGCGGCTTCCCAGTCATCCACGCTGTCACTGGTAGGCACCAGCATGACGTTATGCGTGACCTCTTTCGTTTCGGCCTTGTTCTCGATGCTGTACGCCTCACGTTCGAGGCCAATCAGCGTCTTCAGGCTGTCGCTCAGGTCTTTCATGGATTTAACGCGGGAAGGCAGGCTGATTATTTTGTGGTACAGATCGTTGAGCTTATCCATGCCCTTGTCATCGGGTGAGCGCATCATTTCGCCCAATTCCTCAAGCGCGGCCACGTCGCCACACTCACCGGCCAGCTCATCGAATAGCATGTTTGTCAGTTCACGAGCCCGGCGGATGTCTCCCCGGTGCTCCATGCGTACCGTGGCAATTACCTCGGCAGTCGCCTCTATCAGTACGCGCTCGGTCAAAGTGCTTTCGTTGCGTACCTGTTTGCGTACCTCCTGCTTGCGTACCAGATCGTCAGCCTTTTGCTGAATCTTCGCATTGAGGTCACGCGACCAGTCGTCACGCTTGGCACGCTTACGGATAGCGCCTTCGCTGATACCGTGCTGTGATGCTATTTCTCGGAGGGACATCACTCCGGCCCGGTACGCCGTCTCGATGGCCTCCCAGTCCGGTTTGCTCATTCGTTACTCCGTTGTTTGCTCTGCTGCCTGCTCGGTCTGCTCTTCAGGTACTGGCGTGAACTCCACGCGCTTTACATCAGCAGGAGCGAAATACAGCCACTGGCCCGTTTCAGTCGCCAGCGGCACAAAGCCGTTAACCAGTTCAGGCTGACGTCGTGACATCTTGCCCGTGAAGGTTTCGCCTGTCTGCGTGGTTAGCGTGATTTTGTAGATGTCGGACATAGTTACCTCTTTGCCTTTTCGCAGCTGTTGCCCTGCTTCTCAGAAGTGCTTAGCCACTTACGGCTTACCCGTCAGCAAGATGATGACCACCATCCTTGCGGGGTTACACAGATCATTATCGAAGCCCCTCAGAGAAGAGCTTCTGTAATGACTTACTACTTAACGATGTGGCCTGTCAGTTCTTCGAACTTGTCTCTGCCCACCGAATTGAGCAGCGTCACAAAGCCACATGCCAGGATGTAAAACAGCGACGTGAATACCCATCCGGAGTAAGACAGCATGACGTAAATGGCAGCCATGGTCGCAAGGCTAATAAACTTCTTAATCGCGCCCTTGCGTTTGTAATAGTCCTTCATAGGGATTAACAGCTTGGCACGCTCCATGGGATCATTCTCCTTCCCGGCCATGAACACAGCCACAAGGAACAGAGGCGAAATGAAGCAGGCAAGAGCTATAATCGCCCAGTAAGCCGCTACGACGATGCTCATCAGTGAATGGTCGCCCTGTAGTGTTGCGTAAACCAGCAGGCCAAACAGCCCCCAGACCAGCACGAATACAAAAGCAGCAGTAATCAACTTCTTCATAATTCACCTATAAGTTGCGAGCCTGTTCGCATAGATAAGCCGCCCCGAGAGATAACGATTCATCTCAGGCTCGCCTCCTATAGGCTCTCGGTTGGTAATGCGCTGCGATGCGCATAAAAAAGCCCCGCTTTTGCGAGGCCTTAGGTGGGAGACATTGATTACTTAAGCGTTTGGAAGAGATTTTTTAGGAGCTGCTCCCCTTGGTTTCCCATGGCTTTAGTCAATGAATTTAAAAAGTTTATGGTATGACCCGCAGCACCTTCAAAGCGCCATTGGCAGTTAATGAATTTACAACCGACCAATCCCATATCTTTCCCTGTATCGGCCCCACTAAAAATAATGACGCAATTAGTGAATGTGACATTAGTGTATTTAATTCCATCCAACACCACATTGGTGTTGGTCATGCTGCCTCCGTTCACTTCCATCATTCTGCCACCGTCACAACTACTGATGAGTCGCCTTCCATTTGGTTATTGTCTATATGCATTTTTTGTCTTGCATGTATCTGTACAAAAGCAGCATCGTTTTGATAGTCGCTTGGAGCGTACAACACGCCATGGTTCCAGTTCAGGGTAGCAAAGAACATGATTACTAAAATCGTCGGGAATAACATAAGAAACCAAACATATGTCACTTGGTTTTCGTTGTCCAAAAAAGGGAGAACAAAGTTTGCCGAGATTTCGACAATCCCCGCAAATATTCCCACTATAGTTAAGGGATTCTTAATATGATTGATAGAAGTCACGGCCACCTCAAACCTAACTGATAACGCATCTTATCATTCACACATTACTACTTTCTACTAAAATGGGTCTTCTCATTCTGGCAGTTCGCCTGCCACGCTTTGTTATGCGCCAGGATGTCTTTCTTCGTCTGGCGGTCCAGAACATCGATATCGTGAACAGATAGATAACTTGGCACCTAACACCAATTTTTCTGACTCAGTAAAATCTTAATTCCTTACGCTTACGCTTGTTGATCTCTAGGTCCATGCCAGGATATCCAAGACTCTGATGCGGAGAATGCCAACTCCAGGGAAACATCGATAAAAAGAGCATGTGAAACTGAGACTCAGGTAGCCCTCCTTGTGGGGGCTTTTTTTGGGATTGATGCGCTTCGCTTGTTAAATATTGAGTCTTTTCTAGAATTTAAAGGTGCTTTGCTATGTCAGGTAAAGCCGTCGTTCATAAATACCCGTGTGCTCAAGGACGAGCCATCCCTAGTTTTTCCTTTCCCGCTCTATCTGCCTTATACCAGCCAGGTTATTGTTGCCCTTCTCAATCACAGCCAGCAGCGGCTTAATCCAGAGCACAGCCTGGCAGTATGTTATCGAGCTGGCGGCAGCGGTACGATCATCGGCTGCGTCAGGTCCGTCGGTATCGGCGTGCATTGCGATGGAACGTAAACGGTACGCGTATTTGAGCAGCCCACCAGCAATGTCAGCAGGAACAGGCAGATCACAAGTTTTTTCACGGCGGAGAATCTCCCGGTATTCGATTACGGTTTCTTCGGTGCTGGTGTCGATTAGGGAGTTAAGCTTGTTGGCATGTTCGGCTACCTGATTGAACCGATTAAAGTTGAATGCCTGGGTGGCGATTACCTGCCCCTGCAAAGAGTTGTCGCTTCGCAGAACGTCGTTATCGCTCTGAAGGTTCCTGGCGTCCGAGCAGCTCTTAACGAGAGCGACCGAAAGGCCAGCAATAACGACAACGCCGATAAGACCTGCATTAATTTTCATTGGTCCAGCCCCCAGCACGCCAGCGCACTTTCTTGATCGCGCCGCTCGACCTGCCCATAGCAGCCATTCTTTTGGCCTTTGGTTAGTCGGCAATCACGGCCGCCGTCTTTAATCCACCAGCGTATAGCCTCACAGGCACCTTTCCGGTCTCCGGCGTTAATTCGCTGATAGAACGTCGACGGGTAGCACTTTCCGGGACCAATGTTGTACGGACAGAACGATGCGATGCCAACTTTCTGCGGCTCTGTCAGGGGCACTTTGATATTCCGGTCGACCCAGGCAAGTGCTTTGTTACGCTCAATGGCGTTTACCTTCTTGCATTGCGCCTCGGTAGCGGTCATGCCCTTCACGACACGCTTACCGTCAATAACTGTCACGCCATGACAAAGCGACCAGACGCCACCAGGATCCATGACGGCCACGAGAGCATTGCCTTCCTTCTCACTAATGAACTGGTCAAACAGCACTGGCGCTGATGCTCCAGCGGCGATCAGGGATAGCATGGCGGCGCTGAGTTTTGCTCTTGTCGATGCCATGTTAATTATCCTGTGGAGGTGCGGTGATGTAGCCCTTCTTCAGGGCCTTCTCGTATGCCTTGGTCTGGCGTCTTTTGAAGTAAAGGTTGGTCAGGTAAGTGGCTATACCGATAAGAAAACCGCCAATCACCGCAACCTTGTTCCAGTCGAGGTCGTGCAACCATTGCAAAATGCCGCCTCCACAAATAAGACTGCCAGACACGCAATACGAGACTGCGGATGCGATTTTGTCAGGCATATATCGGATCATCTCTTTCTCCTCGCGTAATGGCGGGAGCTGTGTGTAATGGGTCAGGCCCTCGGGACGATTTAACAAGAAGGCATGTCGAGGATGGTTCCCGGAGCCTGAAAATAAAAAAGCCAGCGACAGGCTGGCAATGTGAGGGTAAGGCAATGTCGGCTCTTTGGCCGAAGGGTCCCAGGTAGTGGGTTCTGTGTGCGGCGTACCGCAAATAAAAAAGCCCAAGGCGTTAACCTCGGGCTCTGTCATTCTTTCTGGTGCCGGACTTTCCCGGCGGTCATCGGTTTGCAGTTCTCGCGATACTGCCGCCCTCAAAGAGGTCTGGCCTACGATGGCTCCTTTGGCGCACCCAACCCGAAACGCTCGCCTCAAGGCATACCTTTGGGCAAAATTCTCGGATTAAAATAAAGCCCCACACGATGGCGAGGCTCTTAATTCTTTGTCGACCTACGAAGCTATGGCGACGATATCAGATTTACATGAAATATATGCGTTTCAGTTCGGTTTTGCAAGACTTACATCTAAATTTGTCGCCTTTTGTTGTGAACGTGATCGCGTTACTGAGATAAGCGCACCGCTATCGAGTCGCTTAAAGCTGTTACGCATTACCAGCCAGTGAGGCAAATACGTTTCCGTCCAGGTCGATTTCGCTACGCCCGCCAGTTCTGCGAGCGCCTGGTATTCGTATGTCTCACGCCCTGCCAGCTCCGCCTTGACGTCCTGCGCCGCCAGCCAGATAAGCTTCTTCAGGCGCTCCATCGTCTTGCCGGCCACCTTCTTCGCGCCGAGCTGTTCCCGGAACTCTGCCCACGCCCACTGGGTGATCGCCACCTGGTATTCGAATCGGATATTCTCGCTGTAGTTCCAGAGCAGCCATGCTTTCTGATGGTCTTCCAAAGACAGGACAGCACGGCGCCATGATGCGGTCACGAACTCAACCGGACCCACCAGCGCGATTGACGATCCCTTCGCGCGCGACTGGCTTCCGCTCATTGGCGGCCCGTCCGGGTTGACCATGCGCTGCTTATCCTTGTCGAATATCTTTTTGCGGCCCCGGCTGCGCGCCGTCGCGGTGAATTGTGCGTTCTCGGCGAAAGCTACCAGTTGCCCTTTCGTCGCCCCGCTCAGATCTGCGGTCGCCACAATGAGCTGCTCACGCACGTATTGAAGATACTGAATATTCACGCTGACATCTCCCATGGGATTAGTTTATTGGGCAGGCTGATAGTCGAGCCAACCTGGAAAGTGCTTCGTATCTTTTGGTCCGACGCTTCATGGCTGTGCTTTGCTACTGGCGGCATGCTGGCGCGCTTAACGCTTTCTGCCTGGTACCGGAGGAAGTCGGTATGGCTCATGCTGCCTCCCGCTGTTTCAGTGCTTTGAGTTTGGCGCGGTACTCATCTCGGATCCGGATGAAGTCTTCCCGGCGGTAGTTGGTCATTTCGTGGGGGCCATTGAGCCAGTCGACGTATTCCTGGCCGTAACGAGCGACCAGGCCAGCTTCGTATTGCTGCGCTACGGTCGCCTCCTTGGCGGTGTACTTTCCGGCTCCGGCATTACAGGGTTTGCACTGCTTATGGGCGTTGCGCTCTTCAAAGCGCAGTTCAGGGTTAGCACCGACTGTTTTGAAGTGGCCGCAGTCCCACTGGCCGCCATGCAGATCGGGAGGATTAGTCTCACCGCAGCTGATGCATGGCAAATCGGCATCGCGCGCCCGGATGAAGGCGTTGAAAGCCTGCTGAGCCTGCGCTTTGTAGTAACCTGCTGGGCGTAGCTCTGCCAGCCTCTCCTTGCGGCGTTTGCGCCCGGCCTTCTCTGCCTCTTTCTGCTCCTTGATGCGCTTAGCGGCGGCCTTCACCTTCTCCTTCTCGCGTTCTTCCATTGCGAGGATTGCGCCGTGTTCCGGGCAGCACCAGCGGATCCGGATGTCGTGGAATTTCGGCACGAAGTATTCACCGCATACTTTGCACTTACGGCGGAATGGTTTACGCATGGCTCCTCCTCGCCGCTAGTCGCAGCCATTTCTGATCCACCAGGCGGGCGGTGTAGTCTTTCATGGTCGGGATGTCGGACGGCTTAACCGCGGGCTTACGCTTGCGGCGCGCCGGAACGCGGAAGATTTCATTGGTGATAACGCGGGAAAGTGGAGTAGACATCAGGCCTCCTGCTTATCGCGCAGCTGCTGGTATTCACAGCTCTGCGGAATGGTCAGGTGGCAGCCGATATTCATCGCCCAGGCTTCAACTTTGCACAGGAAGATGTACATCTCGCCGGTTTCCAGATCGGCGGTATGGCGGAGGGATTGGACGGTGGTGACCTCTCCGGACACGACGTCCACGCGGTCTTTGCTTTCGTAGCCGAGATAGGTGTGCTTCATCGCGTCCTTGACCCACTCAGGCGTAGCGAAGGTCTTGCCGCGGGCGATGAGGTAGTCGCTGATTTCCGTGTACCACATGTGGCTGAGCGCGTTCTGAGACAGGCTGCGCTTCTCGCGCCACGGCTTAACCTGCAGGCGGAAGCATTGCCCGGCATCCAGCAATGGCTGAATCTGCTGGCCGATGGCCGCAAAGTTGCCGCGATGGAGTTTGATGCCGTCTACTGGCAGAGTCATACGGCCTCCTTGACGGAAACCGCAGAATGCAGAAAATCGCAGGTGCCGTTAAGCATCTGTGACAGGGTGAGGAGTTCAGATTGTGGTCGCATTTAAGTCCCCTTAAATGCGCAGAAGTCACCGGAGTTGTTCAGGCTCCGATGACATGATTATGGCGGGTTGATTTCAGAAAATCAAAGGCTGATTATTCTCCGAGGAAAGTATATTTTTCTCCGTCAAAATCATGGAAATAAAATCCCTTTGCTGTTCTCTCATCGAAAATGAACTCGAACAGCTCATCATCAGCGGCGCCGTCAAAAATGACTTCCGTGACTGAGTCTTTAGGGAAAACTAACATTTCCGGCGATCCGTCAGTGAACTCTGCGTCCATAACGATTTTTGGGTTCTTTAGTAATGCAACTTTCATTTTTAGTCATCCTGTTTCAGGTAAACCGGATCGCTACCTTTCGGCAAAGTTATCGACTTCTCACGATAAAACTTAAGGCGCTCAAGGAAGTAATCACGCAAATGCTCCGGCTGCTCACGCATCAACACTTCGGCGATAACCGGCATATTTAGGCGCTCTTTGTACGCCACTCCGGACGCTGCTAGATCAACGTTAACTTTGTCACGTTCATCGTCACTTTTAGCTGCTAAGTTATGTTCTGACATGGAATCCTTTAAGGGAGGCAATATGCGTGGAATATTTTTAGACAGTAAACCGTGTAGTGAAGAAAATAGCAGATCGAAGCATCTAGTACAGTTCGATGATGGATCTTACAGCGTTTTGTATAGCTCAAACGACATAATATTCAAAAAAGGTGAAAAATTTAGCAATGATGGCGGACACTGGAAATCTGATGATTTTGGTAGTTTTCAGATAGTAGCGGTCCCCAAAATGTCAGAAGAAGATGCAAATAGAGAGTTTGAAAGATAGGCCTCATTCGAGGCCTGTTTGTTATGCTTCGAATGGGTTAGGCATTGGGATTACCTTTTGGCCGAAGAATGTGGATCGTCATACCGCTTTCGGTAGTAATAACCACCCTCTGCCCAGGCTCGATATCTGCCAGCCTGAACGCTTCATAAAACGAGTCCATAGCCATGGCTTGCTCGTCCTTGCGATTCCACAATCTCCAACCGCGTCGAAGCAGGAATCCTATTAACCAGCTATACGCTTTTGCAACCATGTAAAACCATACGATCAGCAGCGTTACGAAAAATAACCAGTCCGTTGCGCTGAAGTTTTTGAGCTCGTCCATCACTTCACCTCCTGCGCCGCTTTGATGATTGCAGTCAGACACTTCTTGCACGGAACCTGCAATGAGCCTTGCTCAATGCTCAAGAGCGCATGCTGAGCATCCTGAAAAAGCCAGTCAGAGAATTGAGGCCTATGTCCGCACCACGTCTCTGTTTCATGTTTCGCAAGTTTGACGCCGTCACGATAGTCATATTTGATGATGTGCTTACTCACGACTAACCTCCTGCTGCGGTGCTGCTGCGATAATTTCCCCATCGTAGCTAATGCCAACGCTCCTCGGTTCACCTATGTCGACTACCGGACATCCGACGAGATAATCTGAGTGCGAAACGAGCTTACCCTTCAAAATTTTACCGTCATTCATCCTGACATAAACATCCGACATCAACGGAAGCGCCCTTACTTGCTCATAGGTTAGCTTTACTGGCTTGGCGGAATTCATTACCGGAATGTACTTAGGCGGCTTACGCCCGTTCACCCTGCTCATTCGTGCTCCTGCTGCGGTGCTGCTGCTATCATCGCGCGGTAAACTTTGGCGGCATCCTCGCCATCGATTGAGTAATATTCATTTTCATCAGTCATTCCTGCCAGTACATCAACCCCTACATGCCCCACATCGCACATTTCTTCAGTCGGCTCCATAGGAACCAGAACCCAACCATCCGGAATCACCGGAGAGTTGCCAGCCTCAGCCAGCCCAGCCTTCTTGCCAGCCTGGAAGCACTCACGCTGCGTCATTGTGTAGCCTGGATAATCCGGCATTACTGCAGCCTCACCCGGACCAACAGGAGCCGGTGGTGCTGCTTCAAGTTCAGCAATGTGATTCTTTTGCCAGTCGACGAAATCAGTCAGTGATTCGACGTTGTACTTTTGGCATAGCGCGTCATGAATTGCGGCTTTGCGCTGAAGTTCAGTATCGGAACCATGAAGCATGGCGGCGCGGCAGGCGTTCCATCCATCAGCGTACGAAACCTCGCAACAAACACCACCCTGGTCATCCATCGCATCGGGCACAGATACCGGCGCTGGCGGGGAAGTGTACAAACGAGTTCCATCCTTGAAGTTCTCCCAGTCAGCCTGACCATCAGCGGCTATGCACGCTACCCTTGCATCCGGGTGGCATCCGCAATCGTCATATTCGCCCAGGACGACCTCGCCAACAGCCTCCGCTTCGAGCGATGCCAGCGCGATACGCATAGCATCAACAGCGATAAGCATGTCCTGTGCTGCCTGCACGTTTGTCCATTTCACGTTCGTAGCGTAATGCTCCAGGCGCTCAATAACTGGTTCCAGGCGTTCTTTGGTAATAGTGCTCATGGGTTATCCTCTCAGCGCCATAGTGCGCATTTCCAGCTCAGCAATCCGCTTCTCTGCGGCTTCCCTCTCGACGCGCAACCGACCAACCGTAAGCATCAGGCCTTCATTTTCAGCGTCGCGGTCTTTGGCATATTTCTCTTTGGCTTCCAGCTCATCCAGCAGCGCCAGCACGTCGCGAGTTTCAACGAACATATTCGGGTCGAAGTTATCGACCGCTTTCGCTGCGGCTGATTTCAGTTTGTCGATGTTGCTCATTGGGCGGCCTCCCCGTGGTTAGCGAATTCACCGTGTGTTTTTTCTCTAAATAACCTCACAGCTTCAATCGCACCCTCTTTGCTTTCAAATGAGCCTATCCAGGTTTCATGGCCGTTGCAGGTGCATCGAGCAACCCATTTGTTTATTCTTTTGTCCCAGGACACGCCCTTAACTCCGCTGGCATTATCGCTTCTTGTCTTCGAGTTCTGCCCATTTTGAGCGCGTGTTGCCGCCCGGAGATTCACTATCCGATTATCGGAACGAATCATGTTGATGTGATCAACCATTTCAGGCCTTTCCCCGTACATGTATAACATTGCAAGACGGTGGGCTTTGTAATCCCTTCCATCTACGCTAATTTGAATATAACCATGCCCATTAACCCAACCAGCCATGCTTCCCGCAGCTCTTCCACCACCACCTTTTTTCCGTGTGAAAATTCCTGTTTCAGGGTCGTAATGAAGTAGAGATTTCAATTTCTCTTGGGTTAATTCACACATTTCCACACCTCCCATAGACGGACAGAATCCTTTTCATAACAGCGCTGTTCCGGCACTCCTGAAATATTCCGTTAGTGCAGCTGCGCGCGGTGCCGTCCTGCTCTTCCTGCGTGGCCAGGCGATAAGTCACCGTTCGCCATACCTTGCTCACGCGCACAATCTTGCGGGCCCGCTCCAGATCGATGGCGTTCTTCGTGATGCAGTTGATGGTCATGCCGCACTCTGTGGACACATCCTTCGCGGTGAAGGTCCGGTGCGTTTCGAGATAACGCAGAATTGCCTGTTTGCCTTTCATGCTGCCCCCTTGGAGCGGTAAGAATCCCAGGTGAATGACAGCGTGCACCCGCCGCCATCGCTCATGCGGTCAATAACGCGCTCGCTCACGAACGCCGCCAGTTCTTCTTTGGTCTGGTTGCTGATCAGGATGGTCGGCTTCATCCGCTCATACCGGGTGTTGATGATTTCGAACATGATCAGCTTCTCGGCTTCGCTGCCGAACTGGACACCGACCTCATCGATGATCAACAGGTCCGGAGTGGTGAAATGCGAAATCACGTCGTTCTCGCAGCGCGTCGCTGTTTTCGACCACGTTGATTTGAACTCACGGGCAATCTTCAGCGCGGTGGTAAAAATTACTGGGCTCTGGTGGTTCTCAATGACATAGCGGGCGATCGCCAGGGCGAGGTGGTTTTTACCGGTTCCAGGCTTGCCGCACATCACCAGGCCGCCACCCTGCTTCAGACGCTCTGGCCACTTTGCGGCATATGCCTGGCAAACCCTCAGTGCACGTTCTGACTCTTTGCCAACCGGCTGGTAGTTTTCCAGCGTGCACGTCACAAAGCGCTCGGGGATTTCGAGTTGGCGCAGCAGGCGATCGATGTTCTGCTGGCGCGTGCGGTCTTCCCAGCGTTTTTTCTCGGCATACAGGAAGGTCAACTCATCGCGCAGGCAGCCCGGGCAGCGAGTCGGCGGTGACGGCAGCTTGATCAGGCTGCTGGTAAGAACGCGTTTACGCTGTTCGTACTCACCATGTTTCTCGCACAGCACCGTTTCGCAGACGGTCTCGCAGTTAGGAAGCTGCTCTGGAGCCCTGCCAAGTACTTCCAGCATTTTTTCGATAGCGTCGATTTTTTCGAGCAGCTCCATACTCAGTCCCTCGCCCATGATGGGATTTCAGTCTGGCCGTAGTCTTTGCCAGCGAAGTTCTCAGATACGCGAGTCTGATTGCGGACAGGCTGCTTAGCGCCTTTCGGCTCAAACAAACCCTGCCAGCCATTAGCAATGCTCTGGTTGATGATTTCTTCAGGCTGATATCCGCTGCACTTGCAACGCTCAAGCAGGTTGATGGCCTGGGTTACCGTCTGCTGAGACTTAATCGGTTTCTTCAGGTCGCGACGATAATCGACCCATGACTTCCAGACTGAAACTGACAGCCATTCAGGAAGGTCAACACCAGCCGGATCGAACGAAGCCGGTTTGGGGGATTTAGGGGGTTTATTAATATTGTCTTTATTGTCTTTTGTAATAGTGTCTTTTGTGTGTCCCCATTTTGGTGACAGGGTTGTCACTGTTTTGGTGACACTTTTTGTCACTACGGTAGGGACATTGTCACTACTATGGTGACAGTCACTATTGTGGTGACATTTTGGCGCAGGCTTAGTGCCCGGAATTACCCACTCACTCAGGTTTTTGTTGGGCCCGATCAGCATGCCGTCGGACACCAAAACATTCATCGCAATGAGTTCGTTTTTGGCAGTGTTAACCTTCTGGCGAGGTAATCTGGTCAGCTCCGAAAGTTGTGAGTCTGCAATGCGGTCCATCTTCTTGTTGAAACCATAAGTTTTGCGGCAAACAGCATGAGCTACCTTGGCCTGATTTTTTGTCAGGTTCGCGCCGATAAGCTCCTCATACAACTCGTTTGCCAGACGGGTGTACCCATCGTCTGTATCGGCCACGCGTTGCTCCTGTATTCCCGAAACTACTGCGGGAAAGTTGAGAATTTCTGCGGTATTTGACATACTTACTCCCGTTACTTGGCGTAACACAGTGTCTTGAAAGCCGTTGCTGCTACCAACAGCGCGGCTTTCGCCTTTTCAGAGCAGGCCTGGCTGCTGCTGCACACGCTTAATGCGCTTCTTTTCGAACTTGTCTGACGGGACTTGCTGCTTCTCCGCCCAAAGCTTTGCGTGTCGTAACACGTCATCGAAAATCCTCCCCTTCCGACTGGCTTGTGACATGCGCTTGTACATATCCACGGCCTGAAATGCCCCCCCCTGAGCCACCGCTACGGTGAATCCCTGTTTAATCAGCTCATCACGCACATGCTTCTCGATAAATTCGATGTGGTTCATGGTCTTCTCCGGTTACATGACGCCCAGCATCGACGTGACCATCGTCATCAACGGCCCTACCTGCTCCGGCATAAGGCGGAACAGCGACGCTATACCCTCGCTTACCTCTTTCAGCTTCTGATGCTCTGGAGCGTCCAGCAGCACGGCCTGTTTAGCCTCGGCACACTCTTTCATCGCAGTAGCGATAAGCGACATCGTGTCGTTCTTCGGTGCCAGGCGGTTGCGATACTCCAGCGGCAGGACGGCCATGATTGCGGGTGTCAGCTGGCGAATGTTGTTGGCGGCGTATTCGGTGTCGCCATCAATCCAGCGAAACACTTTCTGCATCTGGCGGTGCGAGTCAGTCGGGATATCCAGACCGGTGCCGCCAGTGGCTCGCCACTCCTCAACAATCAGCGCTGCGACAAATTCACGACTGCGGCAATCAGCTGCCCAGGCGCGAACAGCTGCGCGGATCCCATCGATGTTTAACGCCGTGGAATCAGGCTCCCGGCGATTCTGGTAAATCATCGCCGTTGGCGAAAATTTGTTACCTTGTTGATACGCAAGTGAATGCATTGCTTTCCCTTTCGTGGTTAGGCCCGCCGATTAGGCGGCTGTGTTATTCGCCCCAAGCAGCTGGGCGAGATCTGGACGGATATCTGCTGGTTTGAGCTTGCCGTTCGTTGCATTGACAATCTTCATTACGTAGCGGGCATCAATTCCGCCACCATGCAACCAGCGCCATACCGTCGGCTGCGCCACACCACAAAGGTCGGCTAATTTCTTCTGGCTACCAGCGATATCAATGGCGCGCTGGATGGTTTTGTTCGTCATATTCCAATTCCTATGAGTATTGGTGTGAATTGATAATAGCAATGCGTATTGATTTAGGCAATAGCTAAACGTGTTTTGACCATCAATACGCAAGCGTATAAATTTAAACTCATGAAAAAAGAAACTCTTGCAGAACGCCTGAATCAGGCGATGGAACTATCTGGCATGTCTCAGGGCGCTTTGGCTAAGGCGTCTGGCGTTGCTCAGCCCACCATCTGGCGGCTGACCAGTGGCAATGCCCGCGGCTCAACTAAAATCGTTGAGATTGCCAATGCGCTTGGCGTTCGCTCTGAGTGGCTTTCAACCGGAGTTGGCCCGATGCGTGACGATGGTCAAATGCCCGCAATTTCTCAGCCGAAAACCGAGCCGGGACCTACTGACACTTTCCGCATTGAAGCGCTAGACTTTTACGTAAGCGCTGGGCCAGGAGCCATCAACAGCGAGTTTGTGGAGGTGCTACGATCCGTGGAATATTCAGTCGAAGATGCTCGCCGGATGTTCAATGGCAGGAAGGCGGAGCAGATAAGAATCATCAATGTTCGCGGTGACAGCATGTCCGGGACCATTGAGCCAGGCGACTTATTGTTCGTCGACATCAGCGTCCAGCACTTTGATGGTGATGGGATCTACGCTTTCATCTACGACGACACCTCGCACGTTAAACGCCTCCAAAAGATGAAAGATAAGCTTCTGGTCATTTCAGATAACCAGACTTACCGTCCATGGGATCCGATTGAAAAAGAAGAAATGAACAGGATACTGGTGTTCGGTAAAGTGATTGGCAGCATGCCTCAAACATACAGAAAACACGGTTAAAATTTTTGCCTAACGGCTTTTCACAGCAAGGATTATCATGAAAAAGTTGGTTATTGCAGCGACAGCAGCTGCGCTTCTCTCTGGGTGCATGTCCATTCCTAAACCAGTAAACCTCCCGCCTTTCCCGCAGGCTGAGTATGACAAGTTGAAACTTGATGGCTCAGAAAAGCTGACTGGCCAGGCCTTCCTTAAGACGATGGGCGGAGACGTAAAAGTAGCTGCAGGTAGCCAGGTGATCCTGATGCCAAAAACCTCTTACACCGATTTCCAGTTCACCACCTGCATGGGCCTGACCCGCTGCGACAAAGAAGATATGCGCGCTGCGAAATATGAGAAGGTCACTATTGCTGATGCCCAGGGTAAGTTTGAGTTCGATAACATTGCCCCTGGCGAATATTACGTTCAAACCACCGTTACCTGGATGCGTCCATCCACTTACGGGTTGGTGACTGAAGGCGGCGCGCTGATGTCAGCCGCATCAGTAAAAGCAGGACAAAACAATACAGTAATGGTTACCCGGTAACCTTCACAATCCTGAAGAACCCAGCCACAGCGCTGGGTTTTTTATTGCCCACAGCCCCCCAATCACAGCAATCCCCACTCCACTTAAAACACGATCCGAATCTCATTCACTCGAAAAAATATCAAAATAAATTCCTTTAGCTATCAACGCATTAATAGCAATTGCTATTATTTAATATCAATACGTATTGCTATAAACAATACTCATCGCTATTATCAACTCATCGAAACGAAACATCGACAGCTGAGCGAAGTTAGCCAGCGGCGGACAGCAAGTCGCCTGCTTTTTAACAACATGCAGATTTACAGCGTCAATGACCTGTTAAGACCCCTACACGTAAACGTGCTGTATCACCGGGTGCGATCCGGTCGGTGAGAGAGTATCCCCGCGCGAGAGCGAGAACGGCGTGAGAACGGGCAACACTGGCAGGGGGTTGGCGCTGACCAAAACAGGGAATGTTTTGGGATTGGATGAATGAGCAGGCTGATGCTCGACCGATGTATTCACAGCGCTCATGGCAAGCAGTAACCAATCTGCGCCTCAAGACAGCGTCACTGGTAGTGCGGGCGCTCTAACCAGTAAGCCGGAGATCAGTGCCGGCCATCCAATCACCAAAGCATTTCGAAAGTTCCTGGCTAGCCGCTGCCATCCTTTTCGACGCGGCGCATCGTATCGGAGGATTTATGTAACAGGTAACAGTGACGACTGAAAACCAACATTCAGCCCCGGATTATGCCGGGGCACACCGTGGAATTTTTTGGGGTGTTGTGAAGCTCAGCGGCGAGCTAGCAGATAGGCGACCGTGAAAATACTAGTCATGTAGCGGAACGCTGCGCGCACTGCAATCGGCATCGCGCCGATGGAAGCTGGTTCGACTCCAGCCACCACACCACCAAAGCATTTCTCCCGCATCAGCGGGTAACGACAGAGGGTAAGACGATGGGATGGGGTGGAATTACAACAACGCGGTTCGATGAGGTCTCAACTTTTGCTGAGAAATCCGGAAAGTGTGATGTATGCGGTAAAGCATGCAAAAGACGGGAAAAGTTTTATCAAACGCTAAATCCATTCAATAAAAACCCGGATGGCTCCGTAAAAACGCATCAGGAAATCAGGAAGGAAATTGAGCTTAAGGCCATTGAGTGGAAATTAAAACCAGTCAGACATGCAAAGTGCGAATGACCCGCTCCGGCGGGTTTTTTATCGGCCATACATAGGCAGATTTTCGAGTCTGCCCATTTATGACAACCGGCGGCCATCCACCGCCCATTGAAACACTGAATAAATGCGTTGAAGTCTTGTATTAACCGTTCCGTTCGCCGCGATAAGGCCAAGAGGATTTATGACAGTCACCCACAACGGCAAGCAGTACACAGCCAAAAAGCTCAACGATAACGAGTGGCAGCTGACGTCGGTATCGGCACCGCGCGACAAGCTGACGCTGAACCGCTGGCAAATGCATATCGCTGGCCTCCTGAAACAGGTTGAGGTGAAGGTATGATCAACCACTACGGCACCACCCCGCTCATTCGCCAGTGCGTCACGCCCGGCATGATGGCAATGCATGAAGGCCGCACCTATCGCGTTTCAGCAGTCATCCAGGAGCGAAAATGGGTATACCTGCACACCGATGCAGAAATCATCCGCCTCAGTGACTGCGTGATTGACGTTCTTCTGGACGGTCACGGCAACCCCATCCAGCACTAACCACCCTATTCAACCGATCGGCCTGGCTTCTGCGGGCGGGATCTGCACATCCAAATTTCAGGAGAAACCATGAGCGAAGTAACGGACTTAACTGTCATCGAAATCAAGCCGGAGCAGGCACCAGTGCTTTACGTAGCCGGCGGCCTTGACGCTTATCTCGAGCAAATCCGCCAGGCAGTGAACGAAGTGCCGGACCTGTCCACGAAGAAAGGCCGTGACCGTGTCGCCTCTCTGGCGGCGCAGGTGTCCCGCAGCAAGACGGCGATTGAAAAGCCGGGCCGTGAGTACCTGAAGCGCCTGAAAGAGGCTGTGCGTCCGGCTGAAGCCGAAATTAAGCGATTCGTTGATGCCTGCGACGAGTTGCGCGATGCGACCCGCCGCCCACTCACCGAATGGGAAGCCGAGCAGGAACGCATTAAGGCTGAAGAAGCCATGAACGCGATGCACGCTGAAGCGCTGGAGATGAACATCAGGTTCGATCAAGAGCTGGCAGCCAAGTTCGAAGCGGACCACGAAATGGCTTTGCTAATGAACAAGGATTTCGACCGTGACCGCGAAGAGCAGCGCCGCGTGGCGGAACAGGCACAGCGTGAGCACGAAGAGCGCATTAAGCGCGAAGCGGCAGAACAAGCCCGCCGCGATGCCGAAGCGAAGCACAAAGCGGAGATTGAGGCCGCTGCGCGCCGTGAAGCTGAAGAGAAAGCGCGTGCAGAGCTGGCGGAGCGCCAGCGCATCGAAGCGGAACAGCGTGCGGCACGCGAGAAGCAGGAAGCGGAAGCCCGGGCAGAACGCGAAAAAGCCGCGGCGGTTGAAGCCGAGCGCCTGAAGGCAAAACAGGCCGAAGATGCTCGCCTGGCCGAAGAGAAGCGCCTCGCCGATGAACAGGCAAAGCGCGAAGCTGACGTGAAGCACCGCAAGACGGTCGGCACCAACATCGTTAACGCGCTCACCAGCCACACCAGCTTAACCCGCGAACAGGCTATCGAAGTGCTCACCGCACTTAAAGACGACCTAATCCCCTGCGCAAAAATTCATTACTGAGGCAACCATGAACGCATACCTCACATACGACCGCATCGAAGATCGGCGCTGGGTTGAGCAGCAGCTCACCGATGAGAAAGAGAAGTGGATCGACGACAGAGCGAAAGAACTGATCGCCATGTTCCCGAAATATGCTTTGCAAATGAGTAGCCTGTTTCTCCCAAAAGAAGCGCAAATGGCAC
>ERZ791734.391-NODE-391-length-62689-cov-8.505476_pt1 | contig 62689 bp, 58 predicted proteins | sample MGYA00509953_ERZ791734 | MGnify/ENA primary metagenome ERZ791734 (study PRJEB30046, sample SAMN00792038) | human gut metagenome | study: EMG produced TPA metagenomics assembly of the A metagenome-wide association study of gut microbiota in type 2...
GCCGGGTGGCGCTGCGCTTACCCGGCCTACATTTGAATCGTAGGCCGGGTAAGGCGCAGCCGCCACCCGACAATGCAGTTTACTGCTGTGCACTGCGCCTCAGTAGCCCACCTTATACACCCGCCCGCTCTGCACGCCTTCCACGCTGCGGCGATAGGCTTGCGCCACCGTTGCGGCAGGCACGCTTTCGAAGCCCGGGAAGAAGCCATCATACGTTTCGACGGATTCGGTGAGCACCGTCGGGCTAATCAGGTTGATACGGATCCCGCGCGGCAGCTCGCAGGCCGCAGCGCGCACAAACCCTTCCAGGGCCGCATTCACCGTGGTGGCATTCACGCCCTGAGCGATCGGCTCGTGCGCCACGATGCCGCTTATCAGGGTGATAGAGCCGCCTTCGTTCAGGTAGTGCTGGCCGGTCAGCGCCAGGCGCACCTGCCCGAGAAGTTTATCCTGTAAGCCCTGATTGAAGTCGCTGTCCTTCATGGTCGCGAGCGGGCCAAAGTAGAGTCCGCCGCTGGCGGAGACAATGGCATCCACCGGGCCGATTTTTTCAAACAGCGCCTGGACGCTTGCCTGCGAGGTAATATCCACCTGATAGTCACCCTGCGTGCGGCCCACGCGGATCACCTCGTGGCGACGACTCAGCTCTTCACTTACCGCACGACCCACTGTACCGCTGGCACCAATAATGACGATTTTCATAGCCGACTCCTTCTGTTGTGAGCTTCCATTCTTTAATAAATTAAAAACCGGATAAACTGGGCTAAAGTTAGAAGATTGCTAACCAGAGGTTTGGAATATGGATAAGCTTCGCGGCATGGAGACCTTCATCGCCGTCGTGGAAAGCGGCAGCTTTACCGGTGCCGCATCCCGGCTGGAGATGTCGTCGGTGATGGTGGGGAAGTACATTGCATTGCTGGAATCGCAGCTCGGCACCCGTCTGCTGGAGCGTAATACGCGGCGGCAAAGTCTGACCGACGCCGGACGGGTCTATTATGACGAAGCAAAGCGGGTGCTGGAGCAGGTATCGATTGCCGAAAGCGCGGTGGAGCGTCTGCGCGCCGCACCGGCCGGTACGTTGCGCGTGACGGCACCTACCTCGTTTGGGGGCTGTGTTATTGCCCCGCTGACCGCAACGTTTTTGCAGCGCTACCCGGACGTGCGCGTGGAGCTGGATCTCACCAACCGGATGGTGGATCTGGTTGAGGAGGGTGTCGATCTGGCCGTTCGCATTGGGGATATTCATCACGACGATCTGGTGGCGAAATATCTCTGCCCATACCGGATGGTGATCTGCGCCGCGCCGGACTATCTGGCGCGCTACGGCACGCCACAAACGCCCGCCGACCTGGTGAACCACCTTTGCCTCTCCCACAGCGTATGGACTGAGCGCAACGAGTGGCGGCTACCGGGTGTCGAAGGGGAGGTACGCTGGAAACGGGATGCGGTATTAAGATGCAACGACGGTTACGGGCTGCGGATGGCGGCACGCGCCGGAGCGGGGCTGTTGCTGCAGCCGGAAGTGCTGGTGGCGGAAGAGCTGGCAAGCGGCAGGCTGGTGCGGGTGCTGGAAAATTACATCCCGCAGCCGAGGCCGGTGCATCTGCTGTGGCGCCAGGATTTACGCCCGCTGCCTAAGCTTACGGAATTTATCGCTCATATTCTGCTAAGATTGGGCACACTATAAAAAAAGAAGGTAAGCAAACAATGTCTGTGAATAAACTCGCCAGCAGTGCGCAGGGCCTGCAATCATCTGCCATCCGTGAATTATTAAAACATAGCAAAATGGCAGGCGTTATTTCGCTGGGCGGGGGGATCCCTAACCCGGCCTTATTCGATCACGAAGGCCTGAAAATGGCCGCGGATGCCGTACTCTCACAGCATTTTGGCGAAGCCTTTCAGTACGGTCTGACCGAAGGCGTGCCGGGGCTGCGCGAAGAAATTCAGCGCATCTGTGAAGGGCGCGGCATTGCCTGTAAAGCCGATGACGTGGTAGTGACATCCGGCTCGCAGCAGTCCCTGGACGTGCTGGCGCGGGCGTTGATTAACCCCGGCGATACCGTCGTTGTCGAGCGCCCAACCTATCTCGCTGCCCTGCAGGTGTTCGGCCTGGCGCAGGCGAATTTTGAATCCGTAGGCACTGATGGCGACGGCATGATCGTCGACGAACTCGAAGCGCTGGTGGCCAAAAAAGCCATTAAAGCGGTTTATATTGTGCCGACCTTCGGCAACCCTGGCGGGGTTACGCTTTCTGAAGCGCGTCGTAAGAAGCTGGTGGAACTCTCGAAGCGCCATGACTTCGTGATCATCGAAGACGATCCGTACAGCGAAATTAACTACACCGATGAGCTCTTCCGTCCGTTAATTGCCCATGCCAAAGCTATCGGTAACGAAGAGAACGTGGTGTATACCTCCACCTTCTCTAAAATTCTCGCGCCGGGCACGCGCGTAGGCTGGGTGCTGGTGCCGGAGTGGCTGAAGCGCGCGGTGGTGAATCTGAAGCAAACCACCGACCTGCACACCAGCACCCTGTCGCAGCTGATGACCTACGAATACCTGAAAACCGGCCGTCTGCCGGATCAGATTAAAATGATCCGTGAGGCCTATCGTCAGAAATTCCAGACCTTCGCGACGGAACTGGAGGCTGAGCTGGGCGATGTGATGTCGTTCCACAAGCCAAAGGGCGGCATGTTCCTATGGGCGAAAATGAACAACGGCATGAACACCACCCGCTGGCTGGAAAAAACGTTAAGTAATGGCGTAGTCTTTGTACCGGGCGAATTTTTCTACTGCAATGAGCCAGACCCTTCAACGCTGCGTATGTCGTTTGTCACGCCAACGGATGAAGATCTGAAAGAGGCGGTTCGTCGTCTGAAAAAATCGCTGTAAAAGACCTGCGCATAACGGTGGTTCTGCCGTTATGCGCAACAGGCGTTCAGGGCGGCAAAGCCGCGATCGTTCATGGTGATCTCCATGTTTGAATTTCTGATCGGTGTTGTGACGCACACCCCCGTCTGGGTGTGGGTGCTGTTTCTATTCCTTCTCTCTCGCGGCATAAAAGCCCGCAAGCCCGCGACCGTGACCCTGGAGCGGCTTGCCATCATTCCAGGGATCTTTCTTGTCTGGGATATCTACGATCTGGTGGTCTATCGCCAGCTGACCCTTGTGACGGTAGCACTGTGGTTCGCAGGGATCGTTATCGGCGCGGCGCTGGGGTATTTCCTGATTAAGCGGATGGTTGTCACGCGTACGGATGCGCCGCGCACCCTGTTCCGTCAGGCTGATTACACGGCGCTACCGTTTATGATGCTGGCGTTTGGGGTGAAATATGTGCTGGGCGTCATGAGCGCCATCTCTCCCCAGACCCTGCAGCAGCCCGCGATGAGCGCGCTGGCAATTGTCTCCGGCGGCGTCTTTGCGGGCGTATTTATCGGCAAGTTTGTGCGCTATGTCGGGGTGTATAACAGCGTCGCCCTGAACCCGGCGGAGTGACGTTACTGTGTCGCGTGGGCCAGCGCGCGGTCTGATGTATTGCCGCTGAGGGCTCGCGTGACCTCATGGATCCGCCAGATTTTCCCTTCACGCAGCGCCGCAAACATATACACCTCCAGTACGGCCTGATGACCCTCCGGATAGGTCACCGTCACGATATGGCGGTCTGCCAGAAGGTGGTTCTGGCAGCTTATCTCCTCCACGGTGAATGCGATCTCGCGGATCTGCGCGCGAACGTGGTTCAGGTGCTGTACAAAACCCTGATAATCAAGCGCATGGCCGTCTGTGAACTGCTGGTAGTCGGCAGTGAATACCTCTGCCGGATCGATTTCGCCTGTAAAGAGACCCGTCAGCAGGCAGGCCATGTTCTCGCGCTGTGCGCTGTTTTCTGCAGGGTCGAGCAGGGATGTGATAATACGCATGATGGATCCTTGTGTGGGTGAGCCACCATTATCCTTGACAGAGGAAGGCGCAGTTTCTGTAATACGTCGATGAATAACGATTTTCGGTCAAATGCGATGTTCAGCACTGAGATACTCAGTCATCCCGGCGGCTATCGTACTCCGTGGCACAGCCATCATCCCGGCCAGCTCTGGCGCATTCAAACAGGGCTGCTGGTGATTGAGACGCAGCAGGGGCGTGCGGTGGTACCGGCAAAACATATCGGCTGGATCCCGCCCGGCCAGCAGCACGCCGCCTTTGCGGAAAGCGCCGTTGAAGGCTGCGCGATCTACCTCGATCCTGAGCAGTGTGCTGCGCTTCCCGGTGCGCCTGCGCTTTTCGAACCCGACGATCTCACGCATGCGCTCTTTTCGCGTGTAAGCGCGGGAGGAAGTGAAGGCGATCCGCGAAAGCTCGCTCTGCTGCTGGATGAACTTGCCCTGGCACCACAGGTCCGTTATTACCTGCCTGTACCGACAGATCCGCGCCTGAAGCACGTGGTCAGGCATCTGCTGCAGTTTGTCGATGATAACCAGACGGTTGAGGACCATGCCCGCCAGGCGGGGATGAGCGTGCGTACGTTCAACCGTCGGTTTCGTGCCGGGACCGGCATGAACTTCGTCAACTGGCGGCAGCTGGCGCGCGTTATGCAGGCAATGGAGTGGCTCGCGGCGGGAAAACCGGTGGGGTGGATCGCGCTGTCGTGCGGTTACAGCAGCGTCAGCGCATTTATTGAGGTTTTCAGAGCATGGACCGGTAAAACGCCGGGACAGTGGGCGGTTAAAGAAGTCCCTTTTGGGCGAAGGTAATGCGCGTGGCTGGATCAGGCGACATTCGGCTGACCAGATTTCCTTTTAGCCATGACTTCTGCAACGGTCTTTATACGGCTTAATTCCTCCTGCGTCCTGGAGTTTGATTGCGCTTCCCAGATATCGACGTTCAGTTGTAAATTTAGCCAAAATTCAATAGTGGTATCAAAGGCTTTTGCCAGTTTTATTGCCATATCGGCAGTAAGCTTGCGATTGTTATTGACCAATGCGCTGATGGAGTTGCGGTGGACATTAAGCATCTCCGCCAGATCGCTGATTTTGAGATTGAGCGGTTCAAGGTACTCGTACTGCAACACGTCGCCCGGCGTGGTGGGTTTGCGGAGTGCCTGCTGAAGTGTCATAGATGATGCCTCACTTGTGTTGCGTGTACTTGTGTGGAGAGAGGTAGAGATCGTCTGCTTTACCCGCAGTCCAGCGAAAAACGAGCCTGTATTGTTTGTTGACCCGGATTGAAAAATAGCCTTTCAACGGAGGATTCAATGCTTCATACATGTTGCCCGGTGGCGATAGCAAATCCCGGTGCGAGGTTGCTGCATTGATGATATCGAGCTTTCTTGCAAGCGCTGTTTCCAGATTTGAAGGCATAACGTTGCTCGATCTTCCGTAAAGAAAAAAATCCTCAAGCCATTGATCCCGAAAATGATTAATCATAATGCCGGAGTGCTCCAGTCCATGAAGCTAAATGAATGATAATGCACTCTTGCACTGTGCGCAAGTGCATTTTGTCTGCGGGTAATATTACCTGAGTGGTGGTTGAAAGGAAGCGGGATGTATGACTAAGAGTAAATTCTCCGAGGTGGATTCCACTTCGGCTGGCATGCGGCTTAATGCCCGGCGGCGCTACGCTTGCACGGGCCTACGGGAATGTAGGCCGGGTAAGGCGAAGCCGTCACCCGGCAATCCAGAATCGGTCTCTTCCACCAGCGCTTCGCAATAGCGTTGGCAGTTGTCGGCAAGTTCGGTGAAGTCGGTATTGTGGTCGAAAGGGGTCGTGAAAAGTGCGTTGCTGGTGGTCATATGACAGTTTCCATTAAGTGATTAAGACACTGCCAGAGAAATGCCAATTTCCCGGGTGGCAGGACTGAACGGAGTTGGCATTACCGGCTTGGAGTGTACCGGCGCGTCTTGCGACGCCCCCGTCCAGCCCACCATTGGAATGTAGCCAGACGTGCGGCGTAACAAGGACTTACGCCGTCTCCAATCATAACCGGGATGCCAATCCCGACGCCAGATTTTGCTGGCGTGGGAGAAACATCCGCCCGGTTAACCCTAATAAAAAGCAGGTTATCCTGGAGAAATGGAACCCTGCGAGGCGGCTTCAGAAAATGATGTAAGGTGTTTCATCACCGCTCCCTCAGCGCCTCTTTCGCCCGGTTAAACGGTTTAATCATGTAATCCAGCACCGTTTTCTCACCAGTCTTGATATCCACCGTCGCAATCATCCCAGGCACAATCGAGAAGCGCCTGCCCGCCTTATTCACCAGATAATCCTGGCTGGTGCGGATAAACACCCGGTAATAGAACACCTCCGGCTTGGCTTCGTCCTGGATGGTGTCCGGGGAAATGGTCTCGACCACGCCGTGCAGCCCGCCGTAAATGGCGTAGTCGTAGGCCGTGATCTTCACCAGCGCTTCCTGGTTCGGATGGATAAACGCGATATCACGCGGCGAGAGGCGGGTTTCGATCAGCAAATGGTCGTCCACCGGCACAATCTCCATCAGCTCGCCGTTGGGCGGGATCACGCCGCCGATGGTGGTGACCTTGATGTTTTTCACGATCCCGCGCACCGGGGATTTCACCGTCAGCCGCGTGACGGAATCCTGACGGCCTTTCAGAACCGCCGCGACCATATCGACTTCCGCATTGGCTTTGGAAAGCGCCTCGCGCGCCTGCACGTAATACTGCGAACGCACGTCGGTGAGCTTCAGCTCCAGATCACTTTTCTGCCGCTGCAGGCGCAGCACCTCCACGTGGCTGGCGGCACCGGTTTTCACCAGCCGCTGGGTGATGGCCAGCTCTTTATTGGCGAGATCGAGCGCGGCGCGCAGCTCCCGCTGGGTATCCTCCAGCTGCGCACGCCGCGAGTTGAAGAGCCGCGTTTCGTCGGCAATCAGATCCGGCCATTTCGCCAGCGAAGGGGGGAACTTCAGCGGCAGATCGTTCACCTCGGCGTACAGGCGGGCGCTGGAAGCCAGAGACGCGCGGTAGCGTGCCGCGCTTTCACCGACGTTCGACTCGGAACGGGTAGGATCAAGGCGCGCCAGCACCTGTCCGGCCTGCACCTGATCGCCCTCGTGGACATTCAGCTCGGTAAGGATCCCGCCGTCAAGCGACTGTAATACCTGCTCGCGCGAGCTGGGGATCACCTTGCCGGAGCCGGTGGATACCTCGTCCAGCACGCCAAACCACGCCCAGACCCCCAGCACTACAAACATCAGCAACGAAAAGATCACGATCCGACGCGCGCCGGTGTAGCCGCTTTCGGAGTCGAGGGCGTTATCCAGATCGTCCATTGCCGCAACGTCACGCTGACTGATTTTCATTTTTCCACTCCCTTGCGGCGGCTGCCTGCTGTTGTTGCATGCGACTGTTGTTCAGCGCCTGCGCTTTCGGGGCATCCATCACCAGCATGCCATCCTTGAGCACGACCACCCGCTCGACCAGCTCCAGCACCGGTACGCGATGGGTGGCGACGATCAGGGTGCGGTTGCCGAGCCAGTCGCCCAGCCGCTGGATAAACTCCCGCTCGGTGTGCTCGTCCAGCGACGCGGTGGGTTCATCCATCAGCACGATATTCGGGTCGCGCAGCAGCATACGCGCCAGCAGAATCGACTGGCGCTGCCCGCCGGAGAGTCCCACGCCGTTTTCCATGATCGGGTAGTCGAGACCCTTCGGCAGCTTCTGCACAAAGCCCGCCGCGCCGGTCAGCTCCAGCGCCTCGAAAATCTCTTCGTCGGTGGCGCGCGGCATGCCGAGGGTGATGTTTTCACGCAGGGTGCCGTAAAACAGCCGCGCGTTCTGGGTCATAAAGCCGACGTTGCGCCGCACGTCGGCGACGTCGAGATGCGGCAGGCTGAAGTTGTCGAGCCGCAGTTCGCCGGCCGCCAGATCCATTCCGCCCGCCATCGCCTGCAGCAGGGTCGATTTCCCGGCGCCGTTGCGCCCGAGGATCGCCACTTTTTCGCCCGGTTTGATCTCCAGACGGTTAATGCGCAGCGCCATGCGCGGATCCTCCGGGTGATAGCGGAACTGCGCCTGTTCAAAGAGATAGTGCCCGCGCAGCACGTCCTGACGGATCGGCGTCTCTTCGCGCTGGTTCTCGGTGGGAAGCTGCATGATACTGTCCAGCCCCTCTTTTGCCGCTTTGACCTGCTGCCAGCGGGCCAGCACGCCGCACAGCGTCGCCATGGGGGCAATCATCCGCGAGGCCAGCATTGAGGCGGCCACCACCGAACCAGTGGTCAGGGTGCCGTCGATCACCATCGGCGCGCCGACCACGATCACGGCAGCGTAAACCAGGCTCTGGATAGTCATCCCCCAGCTGATCAGGTTCTGCGTCAGCTCGCGGGTGCGCAGGCCGGATTCTGCGGTGATCTGGATATAGCTGTTCCACTGCTGCAAAAAGCGGTTTTCCGCCTGCATCAGCTTGATGTCTTCCAGCCCCTGCACGCTCTCCACCAGCACCGCGTTGCGCAGGGTCGATTCATGTGCCGACTGCTTCGCCAGCGCCGCCAGCTTCTTCTGCAGCAGCAGGCCGGGCAAAACCATGATCACCGCGGCAACCGGCGCGATCCACGCCAGCTGCGGGGCGATGATCGCCAGCACGACAACAAACAGCAGGAAGAAGGGCAGATCGACAATGGTGGAGATGGTGGAGGAGGTCACCATCTCGCGGATCTGCTCCAGCTCGCGCAGCTGCGAGATAAAGCTGCCGGTGGAGCGCGGAATCGCGCTGTTGCGCAGCCGCAGGGCGTGGCCGAATACGCGGTCCGAGACGCGCAGATCCGAGCGCTTGCCCAGCAGATCCATAATGTGCCCGCGCGCCACGCGCAGCACGAAGCCAAACAGGGTGGCAATGAGCACCCCGATGGTCAGGACGTAGAGCGTCGGATAGGACTGGGCGGGGATCACCCGGTCGTATACCTGCATGGAAAAGACAATCCCCGAAAGCGACAGCACGTTGATAAACAGCGCGGCGAGCATCACCCAGCTGTAGGGGCGCAGGTCGCGCATTACCAGCCGGTAGAGCCAGTCCGGACGGTATTTCGAGATATAGGCGTCCACCCGGCTGTCCTTCAGCGCCGCCAGCGGCCTGAGAGCGATAACGTGACGGATGGCGGGCAACATCCCCGTCATCGACAGCCTGTTGGTGTAGGTCTGGTCGTCGAAAAAGCTGACCTCCAGCGTATCGTCGCCGTCGAAGTGTTCGATCACCCCGATCCTGCCGTCGTTCAGCGCCACGACTACCGGCAGACGCCAGCTGTTGAGCGACGCCTTATCGGCTGTGAGCAGCTGAAACGACAGCCCCGCCTCACGGGCAAGCTGAGTAAGAGCGGGTACCATCGGTTTGCCTTTTAGCCACGGCGCGCCCGCCAGCAGGGCGCCTGGGGAGCAGGCGACGCGGTAGCGCGTGGCGACAAAGCCAAAAGCCTGCGCCCACTGGACCAGGGCTTCATCCGTCATGTTTTCACCTTGCGGAATCTCACGCTGCTTCATGGCTGGATCTCCACGGTCTGGATGGTGCGGTTATCAAGGTCAAACGCATGACGCAGCTGCCCGGTGTTGTAGAGGCAGTTGAGCTGCAGCTGGTGCAGCTGGCCGAGGGTCTGCTGCTGGGTGAAACGTGCCTGATAGACCTCCTGCTCGGCGTTGAGCACGTCGAGCAGCGGGCGTGAGCCCAGATCAAGATACTGCTGCTGGTACAGCTCGCGGGTGCGGGCGCTGAGCGCCTCCTGGCGGCCCTGAATCTGCAGGGTACTGAGCAGGCTCATCACCTGGCTGCGCGCCTCCAGCAGCTTCTGGCGTACCTCAAGCCGGGTGCGCTGAATGGTGGACTGCGCCGCTTCCACCGCGTGTCCGGCGGCGTTACGCCGGGCGGTGAGGCCGCCGCCCTGATAGAGTGGCATCTGCACTTTCACCCACGCGGAGTACTGGGTGCGATCCCGCGTTTCGTTTCCCGCGTAGCGGTCGTTGAGGTAATGGCGCACCTCCGGCTCCAGTGAGACAGTGGGCGTCATCTGCGCGTCGGCATAGTCAAGGTTGGCCTGGGCGACGTTCGCCTGCGCCCATGCCGCTAACACCGCTGGCACCAGACGGTCGTCCGGCTCGGCGACGTCGCAGCTGCGGGCCAGCTTTTGCGGAAAATCGTTTCCTACCTCGTTCAGTGAATTCCAGCCGAGAAAACTCATCAGCGTGGCGCGGGCGCTGTCCAGACTGGCCTGGTACTGCATCAGCTGGGCGCGGGCCCCTTCGATGCGGGCATCGGTCTGTACCACGTCAGAAAGCGAAGTCGCCCCTTCGTCGTTACGCTGGCGGGTCAGCTTGCCAATCGAGGAGAGGGCGTCGAGCTGCTCTTTGGCGGTGTCGACCATCTGTTGCCAGGTTTGCACCTGCACCATGGCGATGGCGGTATCATGGGCGATGGTGTCGATGCTCACCAGCACGTTCGCCTGCTGCTGGGCCACTCCGGCGCTTTCGGCACGCACCTGGCTTGCCACTTTGCCGAAGTCATACAGCATCTGGGAAAGAGAAAGAACCAGCGACGGGGTAAAGCCGTTATCGTCGCCGTCATGGCTGTAGCCGTTGTCCATACCGGCATTAATCTGTGGATAGTATTTTGATTTCGCGACGTCCACCTCTTCGCTCTGCTGGTAGAGTTTTCCCACCGCTTCGCTAATCGCCGGGTGCCAGGTCACGGCGCGGTTAACGGCGTCGCTCAGCTGCAGCGTGCCGGGGGCGGCATTGCCCGCGACAGGCGCCACGCGGCCATTCAGTGAGGGGAGTTCCTGCGTTTCGCGAAGTTGTCCGGTATTGATCGTTGCCGCCGGGTTCGCGCAGAGAGCGGGTACAGAGATCAGGCAGCACGAGAGCCACCAGTAAGGCATCTTCATTCCCATGTCATGTCCCTAATAAAATAAGTACAGCTTTATTGTTTATGCCCGGGCGCTGTGCGCCCGGGTCAGGTACTACAGGTGCTATCAGGTAACGATGTGGTGCTGGTTGACTAACTCGTCGTAGGTGGTCTGAACGCCATCAAGCGTAACGAGTGCACTATTAGCGTAGGTGGTTCCTGTCCCATCACGGTCGATGGAGATCACGGTATTGCCATTACTATTAGTAACATGGAGATAATTACCGAGCGTTGAGGCGCTACCGTTCCAGCCCACCAGCAGATCGCCGATGTCGATTTTGTCCCCCTGTGCCAGCGAGAAGTTGGTCCAGTGATCGCAGGTGCTGTTCCCCGCCGTGGCGTTGTCTGCGGTGCTGTTCAGCACCTGGTAAATCAGCGTATCGCCGTAGGCCGTACCGGTTATGACGTCGTTATGTTCAGAGCTGATGAACTGCGGCGCCATATTGATGGTCAGCGTGGCGCTGTCCGTTTTCCCGTTGGCATCGGTCAGGGTGTAGTTGAAGGTCTCCTTCGAGGTGATGGATGAGAGCGACACCCCGGTATTGAGGGTGTAGGTGTAGTGGCCGTCCGCGCCAATCGCCAGCGTGCCGTAATGGCCCACCACGTTCACCGTGGTGCTGCCGGTATACGGATCCAGCGTGGTGGTCACGCCGTTGTACCCGGTAATGCTTACGCGGGTGTCCACCGAGTGCAGCTGATCCATCGCCCCGGCGGAATCCGTGCCGTCGAAGATGTTGCCGTCAACCGTGTGGCCACTGGTTGAATCGAACTGGGTCAGCGAGTAGGTGGTGCCGTTGACGCTCGGGGTAATGGTGATGGTGCCCACGCTCAGCCCCGGTACGCTGCCGGTATAGCTCAGCGTATAGGTCCCGGCGCTCAGGTCCAGCCCGGTCAGCGGAACGTCGATACTGCCGCCGAGCAGCGAACCGCCGCTGAAGGAGCCGTTACGGATCACCCCGTTGGCGTCGCTGATCGCCCAGTTCACCGTCAGACCGCCCAGCGCCAGCAGCGAGGAGACGCTAAAGTGCAGCGACGCGTTATGCAGCGCGGTGTTTGGATCCACCACAAAGGTGCCGCTTCCGCTGCCCTGGGTGGACGAGAACAGCGCCGTCGTCCACTGGGCGCTGCCCACGGTGGTATCGGAGTAGGTCGACGTGTGGTGTACCGAGGTCACGTCCATCGCGGCGCTGACGTCGTTAACCGCATCCATCGCCCGCGCGGTTGGGGTGATGTTAAGCGTCGCCGTATCCTTCGACCCGTCTGGCGCGGTGATGGTGTAGACAAACGTATCCGGGGTGCTGATATGGTCCGCGCCCATGCCGCTCTTCAGGGTATAGGTGTACTGGCCGGACGAATCGATGGTCAGCGTGCCGTATTCCCCCTGAATGGTGGTTGTGCCACTGCTGTTGACCGCCACGCCGTTCACTTCCGAGACCACCGTCCCTGCCGGAACCGGGTCATTGGTCAGCACGTCGCCCGTGGTTGTCTCGCTGATACTCGCCACGCTGTAGACATGATCCTGCAGAACGCTCAGCGTATAGCCCGTCAGCGCGGTGATCCCCGCCGCGGTATTGAGCAGGAACAGATACTCCCCGGCAGGCAGGTTCAGCGTCAGCTGAGGTGACGTGCCGCCCAGCAGCGGGGCGCGCAGCCAGCCCGATTCAACGCGAACCTGCTCGAAGGTCTGGGTGGCGTTGTTGAACTTATAGACGTACAGATCGAATACCGACGCCAGCGCCACGCCGCCTACGGAGGCCTGGATGGTCATGGTGCGGGTGGTGCCTTCCTCCACGTTGTAGATGATCGGGTTGGTCATGTCGTCCAGCAGGTTCAGCCCGAGCGTGTTGCCGAGATTGATCCCCACCAGGGTAAAGCCGCTTTGCGACGAGGTACCGTTGTCGATGGCGTGTACGCTGGTGTCGAAGGTGAGGGAAGCCGTATCGTCAACGGCGACAATGCCGTTCGTTACGCTGCCCGCGCCGAGCGACAGCACGAGGTTTGCCGACGCGCTGATGCCGTTATGGGTAATGGTGTAGGTGAAGCTCTCCGTGCGGCCTATCACCGCGGCGCTGGTGTCGGTGAGGTTGTAGGTGTAGCTGCCGTCGCGGTTAATGGTCAGCGTACCGTACTGCCCCTGTACGACCGTGCCGTCAGCGTTCACGCTGGTGGTGACCCCCAGCGCGTTGGTGACGGCGGAGACCGTCGTGCCTGCCGGGGCGTTGTCGCTCCCCGCGGTGGGGTCGGTATCGAGGATCACGTTGCCGTTCAGGCTGGTGTCGCCGGTGACGGTGCCCGCGCTGGTCTCTTTCACCGCCACGTCGAGGCTGGTGTACGAGCCGGTGGCCAGCAGGTTGGTGTTATAGCTCAGCACGCGATAGTCACCGTTCGCCAGCCCGGTGAGGTTCAGCGATACGCCGGTGGCCCCCAGGGTCAGCAGGTCGGCGAACTGAGGCTGGCCGGTATCGACCACCGTGGTCCAGGTGCCATTGACGGTATCGAAACGCTGTACCACCAGCTCAAGGGTGTTGAGCAGGGAGAGCACGGCGCCGGTAGCGTTGGCATTCACCACGATGTCGGCACTGCCGCCGCTGCCTACCGTGAAGTCCACCTGAGCGGTGTCATTCCCCAGCAGCGTCAGGACATTGCCCACCGCACCCACCAGCAGGAAGCCGTAATCGCTGTACTGGCTGTTAGTGACGGTGGCGGTGGTGCTGAGATCCAGCTCTTCGACGTTATTGCTGGCGGAGAGCGGCACCACCGGCGCGAGGGCTGAACCCGGCTGCGAGGTATTCCCCGCGGCATCGGTGGCGGTGATCTGCAGCGTCTGGCCTTCCGTCTGCTTGTTGAGGAAGGTGTAGCTGTAGGTCCCGTTGCTTCCCGCGGTGGTGGTCACCGTGGTGCCGTCAGCAAGACGGATGGAGACGGTGCTGCCGGCCTCCGCGTTGCCGGTCAACACGCTGCCGTCGGCGTTGAAGGTGCCCGTCGGCGCCGTTGGGGCGGTGAGATCGACGATCACGGTGGTCGCGCCGGAGACCGGGCTGGTACCGGCGCTGTTACTCGCGGTGGCGGTAAAGGCGTGAGCGCCTTCACCTAACGCCGGAGTGGTGAAGCTCCAGTTGCCCGAACCGTCGGCCACCACGGTGCCCATTGACACGCCGTTGTTATACAGCGTGACGGTGGAGCCCGCCAGGGCCGTCCCGCTCAGGGTTGGCGTGGTGTCATCAGTGGTTTTGCCGTTGGTCAGATTGCCGGTCACGGTGCCCACGTTATCGTTGATGCTGGCGATAACCGGCGCGTTCGGGATCGGCGTAACAGGCGCGGTGACCGAGGCGCTGAGGCTGGCGTTACCGGCCTTGTCGGTGGCGTAGACCAGCAGGGATTCACCGTCGGTCTGTGCCGGGGAGATGGTCGCGTTAAAGTTACCGCTGCCGTCCGCCGTTGCGGTACCGAGCACCGTGCCGGTGCTGCTGGTGATGGTGACGGTACTGCCCGCTTCGGCGGTACCGGTCACGTGCGTCCCGTTGGTGATGACCGCAAGGCTGCCCGGTGCGCCAGGCGCGGTCAGATCCACCGTTATGGTGGTAGGAGCCGATGCCACGCTGGTGTTGCCCGCCGCATCCGTGGCGGTGGCGGTAAAGGTATGCGAGCCTTCCGCCAGCGTAGTGGTGGTTTGCGGCAGCGTCCAGTTGCCGTTGGCATCGGCGGTGACCGTGCCAACCAGGGTAGCACCGTCGTAGATGCGCACGGTGGCATTGGCTTCCGCGGTACCGTTCAGCGTTGGACGCGCGTCGTTGGTTGGGTTGCCGCCGGTTATCGGTCCGGTGATGCTGCCCACATCATCCACGACCGAGCTGATGACCGGCGCCGCTGGCGCGGTGGCATCGACGTTGATCACATACCCGGTGGTGGGGGTGCTGGCGTTGCCGGCCGCATCCGTGGCGGTGAAGGTCAGGCTGTGCTGGCCGTTCGCGAGCGGTGTGGTTGGCGTAAAGCTCCACGCCCCGCCGGTGGCGGTCACGCTGCCAATCTGCACGCCGTTATCGAAGATTTTCACCGTCGCGCCCGCTTCCGCCGTACCGGTCAGGGTCGGCTGCGCGTCGTTGGTTAATCCGCCGTTGGCGATCGGCGTGGCGGCATTACCGACGTCATCCACAATGCTGCTCAGCGAAGGCTGCGCAGGCGGTGTGGTGTCGATAGTCAGGCTGAAGGTCGCTGACGGAACGCTGGTATTGCCTGCCGCATCCGTCGCGCGGGCCGTGAAGCTGTGCGCGCCCGTCGCCAGGGTGGTGTTAAGCAGAATACTCCAGCTTCCGCTGGCATCCGCGGTGCCGGTTCCCACAAGTGTTGCACCTTCATAGATATTGACGGTGGCAAACGGCTCGCTGGTTCCGACAAGGCGCGGCACGGTGTCGTCGGTGGTCTGCCCGGAGCTGAGTGCGCCGGTGATACTGCCCACATCGTCAATCGCCTGGCTGATAACCGGCGCGTTTGGCGGGGTAGTATCCACCACCAGGGTGAAGCCAGAGGAGGCCGGGCTGACGTTGCCCGCCGCATCGGTGGCCGTGGCAGTCCAGGTGTGGCTGCCATTCGCCAGCGGTGTGGAAGGCGTAAAGCTCCATGCGCCGCTGCCGTTCGCCGTGGCGGTGCCGACCGGCTGACCATTCTCGTAAATCGTAATGGTGGCATTGGCCGCCGCCGTGCCCGTCAGCGTTGGCGTGGTGTCATCGGTGCTCTGGCCGGAGGTGAGCGGGGCCTGCACGCTGCCGGCATTGTCCGCCGCGGTGGAGATCACCGGTGCTGACGGGGCGACAGTGTCCACCGTCAGGTTAAACGGTGCCGTGGTGGCGCCCGTGTTGCCTGCGGCGTCGGTGGCGTTGAAGGTGATGGCGTGTGCCCCCTCGCCGAGCGCGGTGCCCGGAGTAAAGGTCCAGTTCCCCTGAGCGTTGACCACCGCGGTGCCAATTTCGCTTCCGTCCACAATGATATGCACCGTGGAACCGACTTCGCCCGTGCCGTTGAAGGTTGGACGCGCATCGTTGGTGCTGTTACCTGACGTGAGCGTACCGGTCACCGGGCCGACATCGTCAATCACGCTGGTGATCCCCGGCGCGGAAGGGCCTGTAGTATCAACCGTGAAGACGAAGACCGGCGAGTTGGCGGAGACGTTACCGGCGGCATCGCTGGCGTTGATACGGATGTTATAGCTGCCATCCCCCAGCGCCGGGTTAGGGGTAAAGCTCCAGTTGCCGTTGCTGTCTACCGGGGCGGTGCCAATTTCCACGCCGTTGTTCAGAATGTGGATGGTGCTGCCCGCGGTACCTCTCCCGGTGAGGGTTGGCGTCGCGTCATTGGTGACCTGGCCGGTCGTGAGATTCCCGACAATCCCGCCCGCCGCGTTGTCGCTGACGGTATCCAGCACAGGAACCCCGGGAGCCGTCAGGTCGACCACCACGCCCCAGGTGTTGGAGACCTGGCTGACGTTACCCTGCGGATCGGTGGCGATAGCGGTAAAGCTGTGCAGCCCTTCACCGAGGGCGGTTTCAGGGGTAAACGACCATGCGCCGGTGCCATCCGCGGTGACCACGGCAATCTGCGTGCCGCCATCGAAGATCGTCACGACGCTGTTCGCATCTGCCGTACCGGTAATCGTTGGCGTCGCGTCGTTAGTCGGATCGCCGCTGACCACGGTGGTGGGGGCGTTGCCGACATTATCGGTGACGTTGGTGATCACCGGTGTGGTGGAGAGCGTATCAACCACGATGGTAAAGCCCGTCGAATCTCCGCTCTGGTTTCCGGCCGGATCGGTCTCGCGGATGGTCAGGACGTTATTACCCTCAGCCAGCACAGGCGTCGTGTAACTCCAGGTGCCCGTGCTGCCGACTTGCGTGGTCCCCAGCAGCACGCCGTTGCTGTAAACGGAGATGGTATCGCCCACCGCGCCGGTGCCGGTAAGGGTCGGCTGGTTGTCGTTGGTGGCCTGGCCGCTGGTCAATGGGCCGGTGCCCGGCGCGACATCATCAATCACCGCGCCTATGGTTGGGGTGTCTGGGGCGGTGAGGTCGATGGTCACCGTGGCGGCCGGGGAACGGCCACTGGTGATTAAGTTGGCCGTGGTAGTCGCTTCAAAGAAGTGATCGCCAGCGCTCAGCGGTACGAGCAGCTGATAGCTCCATGTGCCGCCTGACCCCACCAAAATTGTGGTCAGCGGGATCAAACTGCCGTCCAGGTAGAGCGTGACGAGACTGCCGGCAGGGGCCGTTCCGCTGATGACCGGGGCGGGATCGTCCGAGGTTTTACCCAGTACGTTGCCCGTTACGTCCCCGATATTGTCAGTGATGTCGGTGATGATCGGTACATCCGGCAGGCCCGGCAACGTACCGGTGACGGTATAGCTCGCGCCGGGGCTGCCATTGCCTGCCTCATCGGTGGCGATCACGGTCAGCGTTTTACCGTCCTGCTGGGCCGGGCTGAGTGCGATGGAGAAGCTGCCGTCAGCGGCGGCGACACCGGTCCCAATGACCACATTACCGTCTTTTACGGTGATGGTGGCACCTTCTTCCGCCGTACCTGTCAGTGGCGTGCCCTGCGCGGCCACGTTGATATTGATCGGGTCTGCCGGCGCGACGGTATCCACCGTTACGCTAAGCGGTGCAGAACTGCCGGAGGCGTTACCTGCCGGGTCAACCGCAGAGACGGTAAAGGTGTGGGGGGTATCCGACAGCGTACTGCCCGCGGTCCAGCTCCAGCTGCCATCCGGCTGTACCGTCACCGTTACAGGTGATGGTACGCCGTCCACGGAGACGATCACCGTACTGTTCGGTTCGCCTGTACCGGTGAGGGTTGGCGTGCTGTCGCGGGTGTAAAGCGTGCCGTTTGCGAACTGGCTGTCTGAGATCGCGTTAATCTGCGGTATTTCAGGCGCAACGGTATCCAGCGTGACGGTAAAGACCGGGCTGGTGGCGCTGACGTTACCCGCCGCGTCAACGCCCGCCACGGTGATGTTCAGCGGACCGTCGGTCTGGGCCGGCAGGGTGAAGGACCATTCGCCATTGGTTACGTCGACACGTCCCACCTCGGCGCCGTTGTTATAGACGATCACCTTCTCGCCGTTGACGCCGGTTCCGCCGACGGTAGGCGTGGCGTCCGTGATCGTACTGCCATTTGCTCCGCCGCCGACGGCACCAATGACCGGAACGTCCGGTGCCACGGTATCAACGGTAATCGTAATGCCGGGTGAGGTGGCCGAAACGTTGCCCGCCTCATCTGTCGCCGTGGCGGTAAACTGGTGGCTTCCCTCGTCAATATCGCTCTCAGGACGCCAGCTCCAGTTGCCATTGCTGTCTACGGTGACGCGACCCACTTCGGTGGCAGGCTGATTATTAATGCTGTCATAAATAATAATCACGTCGTTTGCCGTACCGGTGCCGCTGAGTACCGGACGCGGATCGTTCGTCGTTTCGCCATCGGCAACCGGGCCGGTTATCTGGCTCACGCTGTCGGTGACGGTAGGTGCATCAGGCGTGGCCGGTGCGTCGGTATCAATGGTGATGGTCACCGGCTGGGACGGGGCGCTTTCATTGCCCGCGCCATCCTTGTTGGTGACGGTGAGGGTGATGTCATAGGTGCCGTTATCCAGCGGGGTCGTTGGCGTCCAGCTCCAGTTGCCGTCGCTGCCTACCGGGACCTCATCAACTTTGACGCCGCCGATATAGATAGCGACGGTATCACCCGCCTCTCCGGTGCCGCTCAGCGTTGGGGTGGTATCGCGGGTCACTTCTCCCGGGTTCAGCGGCGTTGGCGTTGTGTCATCCGGATTAACGGTGACGGCCGGGGTGTCCGGCGTGGCAGGGGCGACGGTGTCTACCACCAGGTCGAACGGATCGGAGACGGTGGTGTTTCCGGCGACATCCGTGGCATGGACGGTGATCGAATGCGGGCCATCGGTGAGCGGAGTCGTTGGTGTAAAGCTCCAGCCGCCATTGCCGTCGAGGTCAGCGGTACCGAGCAGGGTATCGCCGTCATAGATGGTGATGATGGTACCCGCTGGCGCGCTGCCCTGCAGCTGCGGCAGGGTGTCATCCGTGGTATCGCCACTGCTGAGCGGGCCCTGCACGTCGCCCACGCTATCGGTCACGGTGGCGATGGTCGCGGCAGGCGGCGGTGTGATATCGACCGTAAAGGTAAAGCCGCCGGAAGGTGAACTGCTGTTACCTGCCGCATCGGTCGCGACGACGGTTAAGGTATGTGGGCCATTGTTAATCGGGGTGGCGGGGGTAAAGCTCCATGCGCCGTTGCTGTCGGCCACCGCCGTGCCAATGCTGTTACCGTCCAGACGAATGGTGACCGTCGCGCCTGGTTCGGCGGTGCCGTTGAGCGTCGGGGTCGGGTCGTTGGTGGTTTCACCCACGTCAAGCGCACCGGTGCGGCCTTCAACATTGTCCACCACCTGCGTAATAACCGGCGTGCCAGGGGCGACGCTGTCGACCGTAATACTCCAGGTGTTAGAGGTTCCACTGGCATTGCCTGCCGCGTCGATGGCCGTCGCGCTCAGTACGTGGCCGCCTTCATGCAGATGTACGCTTGGGGTAAAGCTCCACTGGCCGGAAGAGGGGATAATCAGCGTGCCGATTTGATCGCTGCCGCTGTAGATATAGAGCCGCGTGCCAGCCTCGCCGGTGCCGCTGATGGTTGGCGTTGCATCGTTGGTCAGCCCGCCCTGAGCGATGGTGCCCGTGGTGCCCGGGACGTCATCGACAACTGAGACAATCACCGGGGTTTGCGCCGGGGTTATGTCCGGCGCGAGAGCCGGCGTGGTTGGCCCGGTATTACCGGCAGGGTCGGTTGCATCTGCGGTCAGGGCTTCACCGTTGGCTTTTGGCGGATTCAGCGTCACGCTAAAGTTGCCCTGGTCGTCAGTAACGGCCTGGCCGACAATGACATCCCCCTGGCGAATGGTTACGGTGCTACCCGCTTCTGCGGTCCCGGTAACGGTGGTGCCATCGCCGGAAACCACCACGTTGTCCGGTGCCAGAGGAGCGGTGTTATCGGGTGCTGTGGCCGTGTTCGGCAGGCTGGCATTGCCGGCGCCGTCGGTCGCGATGACGGTCAGCACCTCACCGTTGGTCTGGGCCGGGCTGATTGGCGTGCTGAAGGTGCCATCATCATTGGCGGTGGTTGTGCCGATAACCGCGCCGTCCGGCCCTTTAATGGTGACGGTGCTGCCAGCTTCCGCCGTGCCGCTGACGCTTTGTCCGTCCTCCGAGACCTGCAGGTTGCCAGGTGCCTGAGGCGGGGTGGTGTCTGTGGCGGTGACGGTGGCGGCCGGGCTCTGGTTACCTGCGGCGTCGGAGGCCACGACAGAGATCTCCTGGCCGTTGGTTTGCGCGGGCGTCAGCGTGGCAACGAAATTACCGTTACCGTCTGTCGTCGTGCGGCCGATCTCAACGCCGTCGCTGTTGGTGATCACAATGGTGCTGTTAGGCTCGGCGGTGCCGGTGATCTGCGTGCCCTCAGGGTTAAGGGCAATGACAGGCATGGCTGGCGGAGTGGTATCCACAATGAAGGTGATCGGCTGCGACATCGCGCTGGTGTTACCGGCCGCGTCGGTGACCTGTACGGTGATCGAGTGGGCTCCCTCTGCAAGCGGACTGTCTGGCTTGATGCTCCAGGTGCCGTCAGGCTGGACCTTAATTGTGCCCACCAGTACGCCATTATCGTAGAGGGAGATGGTCCCGCCGGGCTCGCCTCGCCCTGCCAGAATCGGTTGAGAGGCATCGGTAAACAGGCCCGAGGTTATCGCCCCTTTAATGAGACCCGTATCATCGTTCAGCACAATCGCAGTCGGGGTGCCTGGCGCGGTGAGATCGACAGTAATGGTGTAGACCGGGGACGCCGGACCGGTGTTACCGGCGGCGTCCGTTGCCCGGGCGGTAAGCTGATGCGTGCTTTCGCTGAGATCCACCGGCGGAGTGAAGGTCCAGACGCCGTTGCTGCCGGTTACCGCCGTGCCAATGGCGACAGAGCCATCATAAATGGTCACCGTGGAGCCCGCCTCTGCGGTGCCGCTGAGTTGTGGTCGCCGATCGTTGGTGCTGCCGCCGTTACTGATTGATCCGGTCACCGGATCGACATCGTCCGTTGCGCTGGTGATAACAGGCGCGCCTGGCGCGACCGTATCCACGATAAAGTTCACGGCACCGGATACCGGGCTGGTATTACCTGCCGCGTCGGTGGCGGTGGTGGTGATGGTGTGGCTGCCGTTGGCGAGATCGCTGGTGGGGGTAAAGCTCCAGCTCCCTTTGGCATCTACTTTGGTGGTGCCAATCTGCTTGCCGTTATCGTAAAGGGTGATGGTGCTGCCGGGCTCGCCGATGCCGCTGAAGGTCGGACGGGCATCATCAGTACGCTGGCCGTTTTCCAGCGGGCCAGCCGTGGCGCCCGCATCGTCGTTCACGATCAGGATATCCGGGGCATCCGGCGCGGTGGTGTCCGGGGCGGTTACCGTCGTGCCCGGGCTGGTATTTCCCGACGGATCCGTTGCGGTGGCGGTGATCTGTTCGCCGTTGGTCAGCGGTGTTCCCAGGTCGACGGTGAATTTACCATCGCTGCCGGTTTTGCCGGTGCCGATCACGTTGCCGTTGGCGTCTTTCAGCGTGATGGTGCTGCCAGGTTCGGCGCTACCGGTGACGGTTTTACCGTCCGCAGAGAACTGAAGGCCGGTTGGGGCATTCGGCGGTGTGGTATCCGGATCGGAAGGATTTGTCGGCGTGCCGGGGTTCGAGTTGTTGTCATCGTCACCACCACCACCACCGCCTCCGGTGCTTGCCGCCGCCGCGATGCCGCCCGCGGCGACAATGCCACCCAGTACCCATGGCCAGATGGCGGCACCACCGGCATCACTGCCTGACGCCGCAAGCAGGACGTCTGTAGAGGCAATGGATTCATAGGTGGCCGCACCGGCGGGATCCTGGACCCACCACAGCACCCCTTCACTGTCCTGCAGAACCAGCTGGCTCGCCCCCTGCGCATCGGTGACGTAGAAATTTTTAAGGGTAATCACCTCGCCGGAGTGGAGCGTGATCACCAGATCGTTACCGCTGCGGGCGAAATCGGCGACATTAGCTCGCTCAACCTTAAGCTCAACGATAGAGGAATGGTTCAGGGTTACCTGAGTGCCTTCCGTGGTGGTTTCCACACCGGTAAGTTTCGATATAACAGAGATTTGGCTCATTTATTTTTGACTCCAGCAGCGTTGTCGTGAACGGCGAGCGAGATGAGCCATCTGTGTGAAGGGTAAAGCGCGCTCCCGGCGGAGTGGCTGTTATAAAGCAGCACTCACCGTTATTTTTAGGGCGCACGATGCCCGCCAGGATTCAGAGTGGCAACATCAGAGCGAATCTAATGACATATGAAAGCGATCAGTTTTAATTCGTGTTTTGCGTCGTATAAAACCCTGTAATTAATAGAGGAATTGGTTTTTGAGGATATAAAAATGATATAGCCAGAAAACTCTGAATCTGCAACTTAAGCGTTGGGAAATAACGAGGTAAAAATCAAAGCTGTATTAATGCATTCATGGTGTTTATAAAATAACCTATCTATCTTATTGTTTTTAAAAATCTTTGTTTGAGTATCAGACGCTGTTAAATCCTTTTTTGATGTAGTGTGATAATTGGTAGGGAGGGGGGGTAAAAATAATTAAAAACGGTACTATTTAATCATGCTTAATGTGCATTTAAGTTAGGGTAACATTTTTGATATAAGATATATTATGTTACTTGAAAAATGAAATATATTTTCATGCCCGCTTGAATTTCTGCTATCACGCGAAACGAATAACATTAAGAAGACAAGAATGAATATAACCTGATTCATTTTCACAGCGGCGATAATGTCAGCCTGATGTTAAGACAGTAAAAAAATGAACCGGAAAATGAATAAAAATCATCAGTCGGGCGTTTACTGATGTCACTCTCTTTTGACTCAGGAGCTTACTATGAACACCACCTCGTTTCGTCTTGTCCCGCTGCTGATTTTTTCCCTGCTGTCTCCGCTGGCGCTGGCCATGGGCGATAATAGTACCGAGAGCAAAACGCCCGACTGTCCGTCCGGACAGGTGTATGACAGCGCCACGCAGAAATGCGTGCCGGACAAGAGCAGCAGCCTCAGCGACCAGGACAAAACCAACTATGCGTACCATCTCGCGAAAAAAGGAGAGTACCAGGCGGCGCTGAACCTGCTGGATTCCCTGAAAAACGGCAATACGGCAGAAGCGTGGAACTATCGCGGGTATGCCACCCGTAAGCTTGGCCGCACGGATGAAGGGATTGGTTACTACCAGCGTGCGCTGGCTATCGCCCCGGATTATGCCAAAGCCCGGGAATACCTCGGCGAAGCGTGGATGGTGAAAGGGCGGCCTGACCTCGCGAAAGAACAACTGAAGGTGATTGCCGGTATTTGTGGCCACTCATGCGAGGAGTACCGTGACCTGCAGGCCGCCATCAACGGACATCCGGAATCCTGATTTTCTCGTGGAGGGAAAACCCATCGCTAGCCGTGAGGTTCGTCAACAGCTCGCCGCACACCTGCCGCGCCTCTGGCGCTATGGGCTGGTGTTGTCGCGAAACAGGGATATCGCCGAAGAGCTGGTTCAGTCCACCTGCGTGCGCGCGCTTGAAAGAAGCAGCCAGTATACGCCGGGTACACGCATCGACAGGTGGCTGTTCGCGATCCTGCACTCCATCTGGATTTCTGAGCTTCGGGCACGGCACGTTCGTCAGGGGCAGGGATTTGTCGCCAGCGACGAGCTTCTGGCACCGGACACCCGTGAGCAGGCTGAGACGCGCCTGCATTACCTGAAGGTGATGCAGCGCGTTAACGCGCTGCCTGAAGCCCAGCGCAACACGGTATTTTTGGTTTATGTCGAAGGCTTTACCTACCAGGAGGCGGCGGACACCCTGGCGGTGCCAGTCGGTACCGTGATGAGCCGGCTGGCCACGGCACGGGCAACGCTTGCCAGGTCCGTCGATGTATTGCCTCCGGTCAAGGAGAAACGCTCTTGAACTCGCACCGTTTTACACCGCCCTATAACGACGAAGCTATCGTGGCATGGATAGATGGCGAGATGTGTCGCGCCGACGCGCAGCAGTTTGAAGAACAGTTGAAACGTGACGAACGCCTCTCCGGGCGGACCGCCGAGCTGATGAAAAGCAGCGAGGATTACGCCGGGGCGTTTGCCTCCCTGCTGGACGACGCGCCTTTGGCAGAGATGGAGGCGCGTCTGGCGGCACTTCCCGACCCGCAGGCCTCCACGCCGCCCGGCGTCAGCAGGCGGGCGCTGATTGCCGCCTCGGTCAGTTTTTTGCTGGTGGGGTCCGGGCTGGGGTATCTGCTGCGTCCCGCTTTCGCCCCTGACGATGAGAACGCCCATATCCGCGACCTCGAAGCACAATATATGTCCCTGTACAGCGTGGAGACCCTGCTGGATATGGACAGCGCCGCGCCGGTCCTGCAGCGCGGGCTGGAACGGGCCGCGCAGGATATCGGTATAAAACTGCAGATGGCGCAGCTAACCCTGCAGGGAGCAGAGCTTAAAATGGTGCGCATGCTGCGCTATGAAACCACCTCGATCGCGCAGGTTGCGTGGATCAACGCCGACTACGGCCCGATGGCGCTCTGTATCTCTCCTGTCGATGAGAAGACAACGGCCTCTTTGCGTCAGGAGCAGCGGCACAGTATGAACCTGGCGTGGTGGCAGGATGCGGGCTACCAGTTTGTCCTGATTGGCCGCAACCCGTCGTCTCACCTGCGGGAAAACGCGGAACAGTTGCAGCGCGCGATCTCAGGATGACGGCACCGTGTTCGTCTGTATCGCAATGGTGATGGCAATCCGATCGTCAACGACCAGCGCAAATTTATCCATCCCGTAGGACGCGCGAGATATCGCGGTGGTGGCATCCAGCGTGAGGGCCTGCGCATGCGGGTCTTTCACCACCGCCTCCAGGATCACCGGGCGGGCGATGTTACGTACGGTCAGCGTGCCGAACACCCTGAACCGCCCGGCGCCCTGGGCGACCACCCGGGAGCTGATGAACTCGATAGTCGGATAGTGCTCAGCATCAAAAAACATATCGCTTTTCAGCTGCCAGGTGAGCAGCTTGTTTGAGGCCACCAGGGTTGCCACGGGTATGGTGACGTGGATATGGTCGTCGAGGTCGTTTTCCGGATTGAGCGTTACGGCACCCGTCACGCCGCTGAATGTCGCCCAGGAAAGAATACCGCCAAAGGCATGCCACGAAAGCCGAATGGCGGTGTTTTCGGTGTCGATAAGGTAGCTTGTCGGGGCAGCTAACGCCCACGGGCAAACCAGAATCAGCAATATCACCAGGCGTCGTAGCATCTCAGGATCTCAGTCAGGGGAGTTGGGAGTAAACGCGCCACCCCCGGGATCTATTCGACTTTTTTTGCGTCATCAGAGGCGTCTTGTGAGTAGTGTAGACGTTGGGAAGCAAAGCGGCGGGGAATAAAAAAGGCCGCGTGGGCGGCCTTTCGGAGGGGTTACTCAGTGACTTTCTTTTCCAGCTCGCTGGCACCTTCTTTGGTTTTGTTCCAGCCTTTCTCAGCGCCTTCTTTGGTGGCATCCCACCCTTTCTCGGTGCCTTCTTTGGTTTTATGCCAGGCTTTCTGGGAATCTTCGCTGACCTTGCTGCCAAAGCTTTCGCTTTTACCTTCCGCAGCGTGTTTCTGCTTCAGCTTCAGCTCTTCACCTTTGTTCTGCTCTTCGTGCAGTTTTTGCTTCGCCTCGTTGGCGTTTGCGTTCGCCGCCGCGACGGTATCGTCAGTTGCATGTGTGGTCGCAGCAAATACTGGAGAAGCCAGCAGAACGGCAGATAATGCGATAATTGTTTTTTTCATAATATCCTCATTTAACGTTATCGGTTATGAGCGTGATTCAGCCTGGCACAGACGAAACGGGATGGCTTTAGGAAAAAACTGTAATGAGATCAATGTGCCGTGATGAGCGGTATTTCTCTTGAGGATTATCCAAAGGATAAAACGCCTGTTTCAATGAGGGCGGCAAGGGTCAGGAGAATGAAGAGAATGACGACGATGGGTCTGTACATGGTGAGGTTCCTTCCGGGTTTGGCGGCTAATCCGTAGCGCTGGGTGGTGTGGATTTTTTATTCTCCACAGGGGAAGGGGAGGTGTCGTTGATGTTGGTCAAAGGGATGGGGGGAGCAATATAAAGTACTGGTCAATTGGTCGGTTTTTTTTCGCAAAGATAACGGTATATCGCTTCCCGCGAAAATATCATTTCATCAGGTGTTGCTGTACTCTTTATCTTTGGGATCTTCTGTTGGATGACTCCCCTCAAATTAACGTATAAAGCCTGGTGTTTAACAAGAGCGAATTAGCTCTCTGTTCATTTAATGAAAAATGACTGTTCCTTCAAAAATATCTGGCCTGAATATAAATCACTCGATATTCTGTAATGCTTTGTCTTTTTTGTGAACAGGAAAAAGTATGCTTAGTACATTACCCGAGTTACACAGAAGTTTTGCAGAGCAACTCAGGCTTACATTTCAGGCTGATTCGCGGATCCACTCCCTTCTCGCTGGCGGCTCGCTTGTTCATGGCGCAGCGCTTTGCGCTCGCCGGAACACTGGGCCATCTGCTCCATGCTTTCACCGGGGAACATGTCGGAGAGCCTCGTCTGCTTATCTGCCTGTTGGGCGGTGCTTGCCATGCTGAAAGCCAGAACGTGACCCTGAAAGGTATCACTCTGGTTCGCCCCCGCGTTCAGATGACGTTTGCGAAAAAATGGTCGTCTGAATTTCGGTTGTGACACTCTGGCGGAATGCTTAGATTCATTTTCAATCTATCGAGAGGATATGAATATGAACTTTGCAGACCTCCACAACCCGCATGATCCCCTTCTTATCGCTAACGTCTGGGATGCTGCCAGTGCTGTCGCAGCGCAAGAAGCAGGTTATCAGGCACTGGGAACGTCCAGCGCAGCAATCGCGTCCACACTGGGCTATGAAGACGGGCAGGGAATGTCGTTTGATGAGCTATTTTATATGGTCACCCGTATCCTGGCTGTCAGCAAACTGCCCCTGAGCGTTGACATGGAAGCAGGGTATGGGGATTCAGCCGAAGAGATAGCAGCCAACCTCAGGCGCCTTGCACAGACAGGCGTAGCAGGCGTTAACCTTGAAGACAGCAGAGTCATAAACGGGGAGCGTCAGCTTGACGATGCCTCTGATTTTTCCCGTATTCTGAGCACAGTATGTGATGCGCTGAGAAGCGAAAATTGTCGCCTGTTTCTGAACATCCGGACTGATACTTACCTGCTCGGGCATAAAGATGCGTTGCAGGAGACAATATCACGGGGTCAGCGCTATAAAGCTGCAGGGGCTGACGGCCTTTTTGTTCCCTGCCTGACGTCAGAGAAAGACATCAGCCTCATTGCACAGGCAACGGGGCTGCCTCTGAATGTGATGTGCATGCCCGATCTTCCGTCGTTCGACAGGCTGAAACGTGCCGGGGTAAGCCGCATTTCAATGGGCAATTTTGTTCATTCGGCCATGCAGTCAACGCTGTCTGACATCATGCATGCGATCCGATCTCGTCAGACGTTTGAAGGACTTTTTAGTGATGAAAATAACCGATAAGAATTTATGTGATATCTGGTATCAGGCATTACTTGAACGTGCTTCAGAATATACTGGCGTGTTTTTTGTTGGCGTCAAAACCACGGGCGTATTCTGTATCTCGGTATGCCGGGCACGAAAACCCAAACGCGAAAATGTCGAGTTTTATAAAGATGCCAAATCTGCCCTTGCGGCCGGCTTTCGTCCCTGTAAGGTCTGCCGACCCGCTGAAAATGCGCACAGCGCGCCATTATTTGTTGAACAGGCGCTTGCGCTTGTCAGGCGCGATATTAAATCCCGTGTAACTGACGCGGAGCTACGCCAGCATGGAATCAGTCCGGAGCGGGTAAGACGCTGGTTCCTGCAACATCACGGCATCACTTTTCAGGCTTTCCAGCGAATGCAGCGGGTCAACGTTGCCCTGCAGGAGCTGAAAAGCGGACGCGCGGCGACGGACGTTGCGCTGGACAATGGCTATGAATCCCTGAGCGGGTTTGGTTATACCTACAAGCGGCTTACTGGCGCAGCGCCGACTCAGACAACCCAGGTGATTGTGATTCACCGGTTTACCACCACGCTTGGGCCGATGTTTGTCTGTGCGACAGAGCGGGGAGTGTGCCTGCTGGAGTTTACCGATCGCCGGATGTTAGAAACAGAATTTCGCGATATTCAGCGGTTATTTAACGCCAGAATTGTCACCGGAGAAAACAGCCATACCCGGCAGACAGTAAAAGAGATTGGCGAGTATTTTGCCGGAACGCGCCGACAGTTTGATCTTTCTTTAGATGCTCCGGGCAGTGATTTTCAACAATCCGTCTGGCAAGAACTGCGTGCAGTTCCCTATGGACAGACTTCACACTATCAGGCCATTTCACTGAGGCTTAATAAGCCAAATGCTGTGCGCGCCGTCGCTGCTGCTAATGGGGCAAACCGGATTGCGATTGTGATCCCCTGTCACAGGATAATTGGAAAAGATGGCGCGATGACGGGTTACGGAGGGGGAATTTCACGCAAAGAATGGCTTATTGAGCATGAGAGGAAGAATGTTTAATGGCGTGATGTTTCTGTGTGGCCGGGAAATTTTATGGGCTTTAAGGTCTTCATCAGTCGCAGAGTCTGCATACTTCTCAGGAGCATTTATCCAGCCCAGCGGAAAGCTATTTCACTTTGTTAAATAGTGACTTCAGCTTACGTTTTCCGACGCCGGTGCGGCAGTTATCGTTATGTACTTTTTCAGACCTGACGTCCGTTTAACACCTTTGGGATCGGAAACAAAAGGAAGCCGCAGACGAGGTGAATCGGACACTTTCAGTATCCAGATATAATCCCCAATAAACCTGAAATCCACGCTATCATCAGTGACCTGGAGATCCGCAAAAGTTCCTGTCGAGTACTCATTTCCTAAATGAACAATTTCTTTAAGCCCGTCATGAACGTCAATAAGGGCAATCGTCAGGGATTCCTCGAAAATAATGTCATCCGTCAGAAACAGGATGTAGCGCTGCTCATTAACCTGGACTGCTGCTTCAAGCACTTGCCCCGGTACAGTAATGCCGGTGCTGTTACCATTGAGCACAACGTCAGATTGAGCCTGGGATACATCGGTAGCTTCGCGAACCTTAACCAGAGATATTGAATTAACCTGTTGCATAATCACTTCCACAAACGTCCTGTTTCCCATGCAGCAAAAGCACTGCCGACGAAGCCATCGATAGTTGTGTCAACGCCCCCTATTGAATGATAAGGCCGTCTGGCAATTTCTGGTATCCATTGAAGCCGGAAGGCGCGCAAAGTTGCTCGTGCCGGGAACCTCTTTCCCAACATTTTTTGTCGTGGCATCGTCTGAACCCAAAATTAGGATAACGTTAAGGCGTATGTTCTGGACGATACCAAAGGCCAGTATTAGGATTTAGTTCGTCAGCTTAAACAGGGAAAGGTTATGGATACGACCGAACAGTTAAACGGAACATACTTCTTTGATGGAATAAGCGTCGATAAAGAGGAGCTGCTTTACTGGCTTCTTCTGGATGAATTTAAAAAGCAGTTTAGCGATGTGATTGACTTGCTGGCAATTGCTTCCATGTTGGTCAGCTTGCCGGTAATCCCTGTTAGCGGGAAACTGGGGGCAGGTGCTGCAACCAGGGAAACAAGCCCACTTTCTCTTGGGCTTCGTACGCTTATCCGACAGCGTTTTAAGCAGGGCCGTAGAACCATCACCTGGGCAAAACGCTTACGTGGCGAGTGGGCATACACAACCAGTATAGGGGCATACATCGGGAGATGGCTCCCTTGGGTTGGTGCCGTACTGACGGCCTATGACCTTGCAATGATCACCCATAACGTTATCCACCGTTATCAGCTTATCGTTGGGCCAGGAGAAAGGTAATGACAGACAAAGCCACACTCGTCAGGGAACTCATTAAAAAACACTTCTGGGAAATGTCGGACGATACCTCTGTAAGCACAGGGAAACGAAGTGTACTGCCGGAAGATATGACTGATTTCCTTGAGGAATATTCAGAAAGTCTGGATGTGGATATGTCTGGCTTCGTCTTTAATCGTTACTTCCCAAATGAGGGGATTCGCTTCCTGCCAAATGCGATATTGCCCCGCTATCTTAGAACCGATCATCATGCCCCCGAGCCGTTGACAGTGAGTATGCTTATTGAATCGGCGAATGCTGGTCGCTGGCTTTTTTAACGATAAGACAGGATAAACCGTGCCATTATCAGCCCTTTCGGGGGAGAATAATGCTGCCAGGTTATTGCTTGCGAGTGATGGCTACAGCGGCCGGAGCAAGCAAACGCTGCGCGAGATTATCGGTGTGAATAATGGAACATAATCCAGGCTGTAGGGTGTTATATCCGCTTGCATAAAGAGGTACAGCGCATCAGCATCCACGACCGATTAAATGATTTTATGCAGGCGCACTGCGTGGAGCTAGCCGCCGCCCAGGCTGGCAAGAGGCATCCAAAACCGCAATCACTCTGGATGCGACCAGTAGTAGCATTACAGGTTGGCAGATGTACCAGATAACTAAAGGGAACTGATTATGCCACAAGATTTGGAATTTTCGCTTTATCCTCCTGTCTGGCCTGCTGTGGTCTATTTTATTGTATCTATTGTGGTTTTCTTCTTGCTTTATCTGGGGAAGTTAAAAGTTAACAGGCTTCATAAATATCCATTATTTATTGCTTATATGATATTTGTAATCGCTATTGCATCCATTCAGATAAACATCTTTGCAAATGGCTACGAATTTGTAAGCGGCTTTTTGCATATTAATTTTGATCCCTATCGATATGACTCGGTATATTGGGGATCCTTGTTTTTCTCCATGCTTTACTTGCTGGCGACGCCTAAGAACAATTTTTAGCACTCCAACTTTAATAGAGACTCGGTAGTTCAACGTGTCGGTTTTAGGGGCTGAGAATATGTTATAAGCAATAGTGGGCTGTCCTATGTGGTTAAGGTTGCGGCCAGCGATCACATGCGAGCCGTGTGGACTGACTCCGCCCTGATAGACGATCCTGCCCTATAGTTTGAGCATAGGAGGAGCGTATGGGCACCCCACGATTTACACCTGAATTTAGGAAGAGGCCGTCCGTCAGATAACGGAACGCGGTTATCGACGTTAAAAAGTGGGAAATAAATCAGGCTGCCGGGCGTTATATCCGCTCGCATGAGGAGGTGCAGCGCATCAGCATCCGCGACCGTTCAAACGATTTTATGCAGGTGCACGGGGCGGAGCTGGCCGCCGCCCTTGCCCCTGAACTGATGAATTATTCCGGGCAACACTCCGCCGTTCAGCGCTGCGCCATGCAGCACTCACTCGATTATCTGCGCGAGGCGCTACAGTTCTGGCTGTCAGCCGGTGAAAAAATTAATTATTCGGCGCAGGATAATGACATTTTAACGGCCAGATTCAGACCTGACGCGGTTTCGCGCGATGATAGTCGTGAAAAATTCACGCCTGCACAGAACCTGAATTATACTCGCCGCCGTGCAGAACTGGCTGTGCCGTAGTCCGCTTAAAAATCCCCAAAATCCCTCCATTTTTACGTATAAAAGCCATGCATTCATAAGGTGCATGGTTTTGCATGCGTTTACCGACACTGAATCCCCCGCCAGCGCCAGCACTGGCGCGCCCTGAGGCCGGTCATGCGCCTGCATTAAAAACGCCCCCTTAAGCGGGCAGGCGTGGCGGGGAGAGCATTGCGCGCAGAGCTGATGTGTTATTTATTTTCTAGGACCTTTTCAATTACAGCTTTTATCTCTGATATTGAAGGTCTGTTTGTTGGTGTATAGCTTGTACAAGCTGATATGACTTCATCCAGTAACTCTATTTTATCCAACATGCAGTAAGTAGATAACTTTGCCTCTGGACGGTCTAATCTAAGTTCCCCAGCAATAGGATACTTATTTCCGCTTAATAAGGCCCATAATGACTTTGCATAGCTGTATATGTCAGCATACATACCAGAATTTTCTTGAGAACTGCTTAACATTTCTGGTGCGTAGTAATGCAGGGAACCCATTTTGGTACCTTCTTTAGTGATTTTTTCTTTATCGGGGAAAGTGGCAATGCCAAAATCACCAAGAGACCACTTATGTTGATAGATAAGTATGTTATCTGGTTTTATATCTCGATGGTAAATGTCTTGGGCGTGAAGTATTTCAATTGTCTTACAGACATCCAACATGCCTTTTAATATGGTTAGAGGTGTGGATGCGTGTTTTTCAAAGTTTTTTTCCAGAGGGGTGGCTTCTGGCATTGTAAACCAAGCAAAACCATCATCGTCCAAGCTTCTATAACTATTAATGATAGGGATTGTGTGAAGGTTCTTGTTCTTTATGGCTTTGATTCTATTTAATGTGGATATTTCATCATCAAAGCGTGATAATGCTATTCCTTTACTGTGTTTAGCAATCTTCATTATATGCAGGTTGTTATTTGTTGTTCTTGTTTTCCATACTACTGCATTCCCACCTTTCCCAATCTGGCGAAGTAATAAATGTCCGGATATGGATGTTCCCTGTTGGATTCCCTGCTTATTAATATCATTAGGTAGACTCTCGAAAAAATCAATCATCATATTAAGGGATGAGGCTGATATTTGTATTATCCTACATAGTTTAGATTTTGACCCAGCAAGGGATATCGCTAATTCAACTTCAGCAAGTGCACGAGTTCTTCCAACAAGAACTCCCCAATTTTGTATCTGAACATTCCTGGCCATTCCGGAGACCATTCCTCCGGGCTTGTAATGAGAGTTTATCTCATCTAAAGCTTGTAAGAATCCCCAATCCCTGTCTAAACGAAAAAAATTTGCCATATATATTTCCTTCAGGAGGCGCGGATGCGTTGTAGGGTGTCATTGTTACTAAGTTGTTCATTTAAAAATGATACCCAATCGTTAGAGTAAAGATAATTGTTGAAGCCTAAGACAAAACCTGAATATATTCCTTTGTAGTCATTATTCATTTCCACTGGCCTGGCATCGAAGAACTTCCAGCACTTTGTGTGTAAAGCCATATTGAAGAAGTTATGAGTTTCCTTTACTTTTGAAACAATATCTGATGGTTTATGAATATAAGGGCTTCGTACTTCTTTTATAAATGTTATGCCCTGTTCATACTGTGCTTTTTCTTCATCGCTCAGTTTTCTAAAATTAACAAATTCAATAGATAGATCTGATGATGATGCATGATTTCCTATCTTTGGAATTAAAAAAGCTTTAATGCGGTACTCTTGGCTCTCTAATGCTTCTGCACTTAATTCATGTTGTTGTGCTTCCATGAACTCCCTAACTACGGCGTAATTCTGTGATTGGAATTGTTTTAATGCTTCTATTTTGGCTTCTGAAGATACTCGACTAAGTTGCATAGATACAGCAAGGTTTACTAATAATGCATGCTCATCACCAAATTCTTTAGTTATAATGTTTTCAAAGTTAGTTAATGCAGCTTGACATTCTCCGCTACACATTAAGTCTATGACAGGAAGAAAGCGATGCTCGATTTTGTTTCTTAGGCCTATGAGGAAGTGAAGGTTAGATTTAATTGGTGAGCTGACCCCAGGCCAATATTTTTCTGTGCATTCTTTTAATTCCCATGCTTTTTCTTCTCCATCGATGAAAATTGTATTCCCTGCACCATCTTTGTGATAATAGTCGACCTCGTTTTTTTCAAATATAGCATGAAAAAGTGATGTGAATGCTATATTCATATTGATTATAAATCCATATGTTTTTAATTTTATAGTCGGGTTGTTGTAAGTGGAAACCGCGAGTATCGCAAACTCTTTAGCTTTATTTAAAAGAATTCCTTTTCTAGAGTAATTATTGGTTAGAGATGATATCTGGCTTAGGGCTGCTCTGAAGTCGTTTTTACTTAAGAATAAAAGACCATTAGTTATATAGTCGTCTCCTTCCCTCTGAAAATAGGAGTTAAGCTTCTTTGAAATATGTGTTGAACATGTTTTCAAAGACCATGTGCTGGCTTCTGATAGCTCCGACAATTTAAAGGTTGCGCCTTGTTTTTCTTTTTCAATTAAGAAGTCATATGCTAAGTCTATTTTTTGGAATTTACTCATGACATACCCTTTTTTATAAATGATAAGGAGTATATAGAATCTCCCCACCAACTCATTATTTCCTTTCTTTGATTCAAATATGTTGTACGGTTGTAGGCTCTCCTAACTTCATTTTTGTCACTATGAGCGAGTGCTGCTTCAATCACATCTGAATTCAAACCAGCTTCATTCATTGCAGTACTCGCTATTGAGCGCAAACCATGTGCTACTAATTTACCCCCATATCCAATTCTTTTTAAAGCAGCATTTGCTGTCTGGCTATTCATTGGTTGCTTTGGGTCATTCCGACTCGGAAAAACATGTTCACGATGAGCACTGATAGGCTTCATCACATCAAGAATCTCTAATGCCTGAAGAGATAGAGGAACTATATGCTCCCGCTTAGCCTTCATCCGTTCGGCTGGAATTGTCCAGAGCTTTGCTTCGAAATCGATCTCTGCCCACCGAGTACCGGAGGCTTCAGAAGGGCGCACAAGAGTCAGGAGCTGCCATTCAATGAGACAGCGCGTCGGGACAGACAGATTTGACATCACTAGAGAACGCATCAGCTTTGGTAATTCTTCTGGCCGAAGTGTCGGCATGTTTTGCTTTTTGGGCTTCTCAAAGGCCATTCCAACACCTGATGCTGGATTCGCATCAATCAGACCAGTGTTGACGGCATAAATCATTATTTCATTAATGCGCTGCACCAACCGGCGTACTGTCTCAAGCGCTCCACGAGCTTTGATTGGCTCAAGGGCTTCAACCAATGTTCGGGCTTTGATTTGCTGAACGGGGACCTCACCGATGGCAGGAAATACATCTTTTTCCAGTGAACGCCAAATGTCTTTTGCGTAATCCGGGGTAACGCTTTTGCTTTTGAGCTGGAACCAGTTAGCGGCGACCGTTGAAAAAATACTGTCCAGAGCGATTTGCTGCTGTTCCTCTGCAACTTCGGCCTGAGTTTGTGGGTCAACTCCGTTGGCTAACAAGGCAAGGTAATCCGCTTTTAACCTTCAGGCGTCGGCAAGTGAAAGGGCGGGGAAAGCACCCAGCCCCATCATTGTCCGCTGTTTTGTCGCCGGACGTTGATAACGGAAACGCCAGAGCTTTTTCCCGTTGGTTTTCACTATCAGGAAAAGCCCGTCGCCATCGTGCAGCGTTATATCCTTCTCTAACACCTTAGCGCGCAGAACTTCGGGGTTGGTAAGGGGCATGTTGCCCGTGCCACTGTGGCCGCTCCATCATGAATTGGTATACGCTTTTAGGTATACATCCTGCCGTATACCTAAACCTATATCACTAGCCGAATGTTCTCGGACAACGACAGACACAAAAAAGCCCGCAGGGCTTGTGCCATACGGGCTTTCTGTACTTCACCGGACGTATCCGGATCATGATTTGGTGGAGCTGGCGGGAGTTGAACCCGCGTCCGAAATTTCTACATCCTCGGTACTACATGCTTAGTTTGTCTTTACATTCGCACGCCAGCTGCGGACAGACACGCCACTAACGAACTAGCCTGATTAGTTTTAACGCTTCAACCCCAGGCAGGGCTTCCACGCGATCTCTTTTGGGTTTGACCTCTCTTGATCCCCGTCCTAAGAGCGGAGGCTAGGGAGAGAGGGCTCTAAGCAGGTTATTAAGCTGCTAAAGCGTAGTTTTCGTCGTTTGCGACTATTTTTTGCGGCTTTTTACGAGGCCAACCGCCCCTCGGCATGCACCTTGGGTTTCGCAAATCCCGTCGAATCCAGAATCAGCCCCAATAGTGTTGAACTAAGTATACCAGATTTCACTTCCTGGATACCAGCCCGGAACGCTAACTTATTGAATAGTACAATAAGTGTGCAGAATCAACGTCCTGCGTTTTTCATGATGCGCGCTTTGTCGAGCTGCCACTCGCGCTCTTTCAGGTCAGTACGTTTGTCGTGCTGTTTTTTACCTTTCGCAACGCCAATTTTCACTTTGCACCAGGCGTTTTTCCAGTACAGCGACAGGGCGACCACGGTGAAACCTTCACGGTTAATGCGCCCGTAAAGGGATTCCAGCTCACGCTTGTTCAGCAGCAGCTTACGGGTGCGCGTTGGGTCACACACGTAGTGTGACGAGGCGACGGTCAGCGGCGTAAAGTTCGCACCGAACAGGAAGGCTTCGCCATCTTTCAGGATCACGTAGCTATCGCCGATGTTGGCTTTCCCGGCGCGCAGCGATTTTACTTCCCAGCCCTGCAACGCAAGGCCCGCTTCGAATTCTTCTTCAATGAAATACTCGTGGCGAGCACGCTTGTTGAGCGCAATGGTCGCCGAGCCTGGTTTATGTGCTTTTTTCTTCGTCATAAGTGTCGTAAAGCCGTCGGTAATCTGATTTCAAAAAGTCACCTCATTGCGTCCTGTGAGGTCTAACGCGCTATCTTAGCACGAGATGAGGCTTAGCGTTTTTTTAACAGGTGATAAATGTTATTATTTGTCCGTTGTGTGACCATGGGAAATGCTATGCCTCAGATTAGCCGTACTGCGCTTGTGCCTTACAGCGCGGAACAAATGTATCAGTTAGTGAACGATGTTCAGTCTTATCCAGAGTTTATTCCGGGATGCACCGGGAGCCGCGTTCTGGAGTCCGGCCCGACGCAGATGACGGCGGCAGTGGATGTCTCCAAAGCGGGGATCAGCAAGACGTTCACCACCCGTAATACGCTGACGAGCAATCAGAGTATTTTGATGCATCTGGTGGATGGTCCTTTTAAAAAGCTGATGGGAGGCTGGAAATTTACGCCACTGAGCGCTGACGCCTGTCGCATTGAGTTCCATCTGGACTTTGAGTTTACCAATAAGCTGATTGAGCTGGCGTTTGGCCGCATCTTTAAAGAGCTGGCCTCGAACATGGTTCAGGCGTTCACCACCCGCGCCAAAGAGGTTTACAGTGTCGCATAAGATTGCGGTAGAAGTGGTGTATGCGTTGCCGGAGAAGCAGTACCTGCAGCGCGTGACGCTGGAAGAGGGGGCGACCGTCGAAGCGGCTATCCGCGCTTCCGGCATCCTTGAGCTTCGCAGCGATATCGACCTGGCGAAAAATAAGGTTGGAATTTACAGCCGTCCGGTGAAGCTGGGGGATGTGCTGAAAGAGGGCGACCGGGTGGAGATTTATCGTCCGCTGATTGCTGACCCGAAAGAGCTGCGTCGCCAGCGTGCGGAGAAATCTGGTAAGTAGCGGTTTCTTTCCCTGACCCTCTCCCCAATGGGGCGAGGGGATCAACAGAAAACAAAAAAGGTGCTCAATGAGCACCTTTTGCATTTCTGACACCGTGTTATTTGGTCAGGGCAGGCTTATTGTCGATGTTAGTCAACACACCAGCGCTGCTGAAGGTCAGCGTCAGGGTCTGCTGGGTTGCATCTTCATGGCCCGGCTTCTGACGGAAGACATAGAACCAGGTGTTAGTGCCGAACGGATCGGACATCATCGGGGTTCCCAGTGCATAAGCGACCTGCTGTTGTGTCATCCCCACACGGATTTTGGACACATCGTTAGGGGTAAGGTAGTTCCCCTGGTTGATGTCAGGACGGTAAACCACTTTCTCCAGAGTGGAACAGCCTGCGGTCAACATCAGAAGAACCGCTGCGGCAGCGGTCAGCATTTTACAACGCATAGTGATTTGATTCCTTTTCGGGCCCGAGCAGAACGCGGCTCATATGTAATATGCCGATGATAATAGACCTTGCCCCACTTTGAAACCGGTCTGGCGGCGTTTTTGTTGTTCTGTATGACCCTGAGATCCCGAAAAAGTTTATGCCGCCAGCAGTTCTTTCGCGTTCGCGAGCGTATTACGCGTCACTTCGCTGCCGCCGAGCAGGCGCGCCAGCTCCTGCAGACGTGCACGTTTATCCAGCGGCTTCATGTGCGTTTCGGTCATCTCGCCGTCGGTTTCCTTACTGACGATAAAGTGATGATGTCCACAGCCCGCTACCTGCGGCAGGTGGGTGACACACATCACCTGCGTTGATTCGCCTAACTGGCGCAGCAGTTTACCGACCACCGCCGCCGTCGGGCCGCTGATCCCGACATCCACTTCATCGAAAATCAGCGCCGGGGTTTCCATTTTACGCGCGGTAATCACCTGAATTGCCAGCGCAATACGCGACAGTTCACCGCCGGAGGCCACTTTGGAGATTGCCTGCAGCGGCTGCCCCGGGTTGGTGGTGACGCGGAATTCGATGCGATCCGCACCTTCTGCCGTCAGGTGGTTTTCTTCGAAGCGAACATCAATGGTGAAGATGCCGTGCGGCATCGCCAGCGTGTGCATGCTGTCCGTGATGTGCTGGCTCAGCTCCTGAGCGTAATGCTGACGGATGTCGTGCAGCTTTTGTGCTGTCGCCAGCGCCTGTTCATGGTGCAGGCTCACTGCCAGAGAGAGGGTTTCCAGGGAGTCAGCCTGATCGTCAAGCTGCTGCTGCTCTTCCAGCAGAGACTGATAGTAGCCCGGTAGCTCTTCCGGCGTGACGTGATGCTTGCGTGCAAGCGAGATCTGACGGGAGATGCGCTGTTCCAGCTCAAACAGACGGTTCGGGTCGAGATCGAGACGTTCACAGTAGTGGCGCAGTTCGTCACCGGCTTCGGAGATCTGAATGGCCGCCTCTTCCAGCATATCCAGGACGCCAGAGAGTTTGCTGTCCATGCCGACCAGTTCGGTAAGCAGCTGACGAACGTTATACAGCTGGCTCTGCAGGTTCACATCTTCGCCATCCGCCAGCAGGTTGAGCGCATTCTGGCTGGTTGAGAGCAGGTGGCCGCTGTTCGCCAGGCGTTTGTACTCTTCGTCGATTTGCTCAAACTCACCCGCCTGCGGGTTAAATTCATTCAGCTCTTTCAGCTGGTATTCCAGCAGCTCTGCGCGAGCGGCGCGCTCCTGGCTTTGTTGTTGATGCTGGGCAAGTTCCCGGCAGCTTTGATGCCACTGGCGATAGTGCTCTGCCATAAGTTGAGTAAGTGCATACTCACCCGCATAGCCATCCAGCAGCGCTTTCTGCTGTTCGGGTTTAACCAATTGCTGATGCGCGTGCTGACCGTGGATCTGGATAAGCAGCTGGCCGAGTTCGCGCAGCTGGGAAAGCGGAACCGCCGTGCCGTTGATAAAGCCACGGGAGCGACCGTCGCTGCTGATCACGCGGCGAAGTAAACACTCACGTCCATCTTCAAGCTGGTTCTGTTCCAGCCAGCGCTGGGCTGCAGGGGTGTCTTTCAGGGAGAAGCGGGCGCACAGGTCGGCACGGTTCGCGCCCATGCGCACCATGTCGCCCTCTGCTCGGCCGCCAAGGCACAAGCCGAGGGCATCAATGGCAATGGATTTACCAGCACCGGTTTCCCCGGTGATCGCCGTCATGCCGCTGTGGAAATCGATCTCAAGCTCACGAACAATGGCAAAGTTGCTGATGGTCAGTTGTGCCAGCATAATTGTTTTCCTGTATGAAAAACCATAACTGTGTTTTCATACAGTATAAACTGGTTTTATATACAGTAAAGTGCTGGATGCAAAATCAGAACAATTTTTTTGACCAGCCAAGCTTCGAGCTTAATGTGTTGAAATAGCTGTAATCTTTCGGGTGAATGAGATTCAGATGGTAATCACACCGGCGAATAAGGACGTCTTCCCCCTCCTGGATTGGTAGCGCTATCTGGCTGTCGCAGCTGATCTCCAGGTCGTTACGCCGGTGCGAGAACCGCAGACGTATCGTGCTGTCGCCGTTGATGACCAGCGGCCGGGCAGAGAGCGTGTGCGGGAACATCGGCACCAGGGTAATGGCATCCAGAGACGGGGTCAGGATCGGCCCGCCGGCAGAAAGCGAGTAGGCGGTTGAGCCGGTCGGGGTTGAGATAATCAGCCCGTCAGAACGCTGGGAGAAGGCAAAGATTTCATCGATATAAACCTCGAATTCAATCATGTGCGCCACTTTACCGGGGTGGAGGACCACCTCGTTAATCGCGGTGCTGATGCGTTTCTGGCAGTCCTGCTGGCACACCTGCGCTTCCAGTAAAAAGCGCTTTTCACTGATATAGTGGCCTTCCAGAACGTCGGCCAGCTGCTGCTGCGCATTGTCCGGGTCGAGGTCGGTGAGAAAGCCGAGATTGCCACGGTTGATACCGATGACCTTGATGTCATACCGCGCCAGCGTGCGGGCCGCGCCGAGCATGTTGCCGTCGCCGCCCACCACCACGGCGAGGTCGGCCTGTTGGCCAATTTCCGCCAGCGTGCCGGTTTTGACGCTCTTCAGCTGCAGCTCCTGGGCAATCTGCTGCTCGACCATCACTTCATAGCCTTTGCTACACAACCAGCGATACAACATTTCATGTGTCGTCAATGCAGTAGGGTGACGCGGATGCCCGACGATCCCAATACACCTGAAATGATTATTCATTTTCTGGAGGTCCTTGTGCCTGATGAATGATGACAATCTGTCTTGTTCCCTTGAATCCCGGAAACTGATCCCCATAATAAGCGAAGTTAGCGAGATGAATGCAGAAAAACGCGGAGAAATTCATGAGTAGTAAAGAACAGAAAACGCCTGAGGGGCAAGCCCCTGAAGAAATTATCACGGAACAGCACGATGAAGTTGAGGCTGTAGAGCCAGACGCATCTGCTGAGCAGGTGGACCCGCGCGATGAAAAAATTGCGAATCTGGAAGCCCAGCTGGTAGAAGCACAGAATCGCGAACGCGACAGTGTTCTGCGCATCAAGGCGGAAATGGAAAACCTGCGTCGTCGTACCGAGCAGGACGTTGAGAAGGCGCACAAGTTTGCGCTGGAGAAATTCGTCAACGAACTGCTGCCGGTTATCGACAGCCTCGATCGCGCGCTGGAAGTCGCTGACAAAGCGAATCCGGACAACGCGGCGATGATCGAAGGCATCGAACTGACGCTGAAATCCATGCTCGACGTGGTGCGTAAGTTTGGCGTGGAAGTGATTGCCGATACCGACGTACCGCTGGATCCAAATGTTCACCAGGCGATTGCGATGGTGGAATCTGAAGAGATTGAAGCCGGTAAAGTGCTGGGCGTGATGCAGAAAGGCTACACCCTGAACGGCCGTACCATTCGCGCTGCGATGGTAACCGTGGCGAAAGCGAAAGCGTAATTTGCCGCACGTGTAGTGCCGGGTGGCGGCTTCGCTCACCCGGCCTACAACCTTACTCTGCGATACTTTCGCGCAGGGGTTTTACGGGCAGGACCTTCACCTGCTTAATCATATTGTCCTGCACGTCCAGGATATCAATATCGTACTGTTCGATGCGCACCCGCGTGCCTGCCGCCGGGATCTCCTCCAGCGCTTCCAGAATCATCCCGTTAATGGTGCGAGCCTCATCTTCCGGCAGATGCCAGTTAAAGGCTTTGTTGAGTTCGCGAATGTTCGCGCTTCCGTCAATCAGTACCGAGCCGTCATTTTGCGGAGTGACTTCTTCCGCAAGGGAAGGGGACATTGAGGTGGTAAAGTCTCCGACAATCTCTTCCAGAATATCTTCGACCGTCACCAGGCCCTGAATGTCGCCGTATTCATTGACCACCAGGCCAACTTTCTTCTTGTTACGCTGGAATTTCACCAGCTGCGTGCTGAGCGGGGTGCCTTCCGGCACGTAGTAAATCTCGTCGGCTGCACGAAGCATCACCTCTTTGGTGAACTCTTTTTTCTCGGTCATCAGACGGTAGGCTTCGCGCACGCGCAGCATGCTGATGGCGTCATCCAGCGAGTCGCGATACAGCACAATGCGCCCGTGCGGGGAGTGCGTCAGCTGACGGACGATGGCTTTCCAGTCATCATTGATGTCGATACCGACGATTTCATTACGCGGCACCATGATGTCGTTCACGCTCACTTTTTCCAGATCCAGCACCGAGAGGAGCATGTCCTGGTTACGTCGGGAGATTTGCGAGCGGGACTCGTTCACGATGGTGCGCAGCTCCTCTTTGCTGAGCGCGCTGCTGATGGTGACATCGGCTTTGATCCCCACCATCCGCATCAGGACGCGCGTCACCATGTTCAGCAGCCAGACCAGCGGCATCATCAGAATTTGCAGCGGTGCCAGCAGGAAGCTGCTCGGGTAGGCGACTTTCTCCGGGTAAAGCGCGGCGATGGTTTTCGGCAGCACTTCGGCAAACACCAGCACCACAAACGTCAGCACGCCGGTGGCAATCGCCACCCCGGCGTTACCGTACAGGCGCATCCCGACGATGGTGCCGAGGGCAGAGGCCAGAATGTTGACGAGGTTGTTGCCGATGAGCACCAGGCTAATCAGGCGATCCGGCTTGCGGAGCAGCTTTTCAACGCGACGTGCGGCACGGTTACCCTGTTTAGCACGATGACGTAACCGGTAGCGGTTTAAGGTCATCATGCCGGTTTCCGAGCCGGAGAAATAGGCGGAGATGACCACCATGACGATCAGGATAACGATCAGCGTGGTGGTAGAGATGTGTTCCAGGGGGAACTCCTTTGTTTCTTAGCCAGCAAATTGCTGTATGAAGCGGCTGCCAAAATAGGCAAGGGTGAGAATGCCCGCACCCGCGACGTTGAACCAGACCACGCGGCGACCGCGCCAGCCTTCATGATAATGGCCCCATAACAGGACAATATAGACAAACCACGCAATGATGGAGAGCACCGCTTTATCGATATTCTCCACGCTGAACAGGTTCTTCATATAAAACAGACCCGTGCAGAGCGTCAGGGTCAGCAGCACCACACCCACCTGGGTGATGTGGAACATTTTACGCTCAATCACCATCAGTGGCGGCATCTCATGATTAAACGCCAGCTTTTTGTTTTTCAGCTGGTAGTCAATCCAGGCGAGCTGCATGGCGTAGAGCGCGGCGATGATCAGCGTCGCGTAGGCAAAGAGCGACAGGCCGATATGCACCAGCATCCCCGGCGTCGCCTCCAGATGCGTAATGAACTCATTAGGCATAAAGGTGGCTAAGGCCAGATTGATCAGCGCGAAGGTATACACAATCGGCAGCAGCAGCCAGCCGCGATTTTTAGAGGCCACGATGGTCATCACCGTACAGATCATCAGGCTGACCAGCGAGCCGACGTTGAGGACGCTTAGGTTTTGTACGCTGCCGTCGCCGGGGATAATGCGTGATTCCAGCGCAAACGCGTGGCTAATCAGTGCGATCACCGCCGAAAGAATAGCCATGCGCCGCCAGCCGCTGTTTTTTTGCAGCAGTCCGGGAATGATCAGCGCGAGGCTGACAGAGTAGGCAACAAGGGCGATCAGTGCGAAAACAGGCATATAGGCATCGACAGTTGTCTTAATAAGAAAGAGAAGCAGTATAACGTTACGTGACGCCTGCTCCAACCGTTGCATAACAACAAAGGCGCCTTCATGTTATACTCCGGCAAAATTCTGTGTATGTGTCGCTCATGGCGGCCCAACGTTTCTACTCAGGCGAGAGACAATGTTTGATAATTTAACCGATCGTTTGTCGCGCACGCTGCGCAACATCAGCGGCCGCGGACGCCTTACCGAAGACAACATCAAGGAAACGCTGCGCGAAGTGCGCATGGCGCTGCTGGAAGCAGACGTCGCGTTGCCGGTTGTTCGTGATTTTATCAACCGCGTTAAAGAGAAGGCGGTTGGTCATGAAGTTAACAAGAGCCTGACCCCGGGTCAGGAGTTCGTCAAAATCGTTCGTAACGAACTGGTTTCGGCGATGGGCGAAGAGAACCAGGTCCTGAACCTGGCGGCTCAGCCACCGGCCGTGGTGCTGATGGCGGGCCTGCAGGGTGCGGGTAAAACCACCAGCGTCGGTAAGCTGGGTAAATTCCTGCGTGAGAAGCACAAGAAGAAAGTGCTGGTGGTGTCTGCGGACGTCTACCGCCCGGCGGCGATCAAGCAGCTGGAGACCCTGGCTGAGCAGGTCGGTGTGGATTTCTTCCCGTCAGACGTCGCCCAGAAACCTGTCGATATCGTTAACGCGGCGTTGAAAGAGGCGAAGCTGAAATTCTACGACGTGCTGCTGGTGGATACCGCCGGTCGTCTGCACGTTGACGAAGCGATGATGGACGAGATCAAACAGGTGCATGCCTCTATTAACCCGGTAGAGACCCTGTTTGTTGTTGACGCCATGACCGGTCAGGATGCGGCGAATACCGCAAAAGCGTTTAACGAAGCCCTGCCGTTAACCGGCGTGGTGCTGACCAAAGTGGACGGTGACGCCCGCGGCGGTGCGGCGCTCTCCATTCGTCATATCACCGGTAAGCCGATCAAATTCCTCGGCGTGGGCGAAAAAACCGAAGCGCTGGAGCCGTTCCATCCGGATCGTATTGCCTCCCGTATCCTCGGCATGGGCGACGTGCTGTCGCTGATCGAAGATATCGAGAGCAAGGTTGACCGCGCGCAGGCTGAGAAGCTGGCCAGCAAGCTGAAAAAAGGTGACGGTTTCGATCTGACCGACTTCCTTGAGCAGCTGCGTCAGATGAAAAACATGGGTGGCATGGCAAGCCTGATGGGCAAACTGCCGGGCATGGGCCAGATCCCGGACAACGTGAAAGCGCAGATGGATGACAAGGTGCTGGTGCGAATGGAGGCGATCATCAACTCGATGACCCTCAAGGAACGCGCTAACCCGGATATCATCAAAGGTTCCCGCAAACGCCGTATCGCAGCCGGTTGCGGCATGCAGGTGCAGGACGTTAACCGTCTTCTGAAACAGTTCGACGACATGCAGCGCATGATGAAGAAAATGAAGAAAGGCGGCATGGCGAAGATGATGCGCGGCATGAAAGGGATGATGCCTCCCGGTTTTCCAGGGCGTTAATCGCTTTTGAGATTGCTTTTTGCCCGAAAATGAGTAAAATTTTCGGGCTTTTAATATGACACCCGGGCTCCGTTCCTCGATGGGGCCCGGTTGTTTTATTCACACAAGAGGATGTTATGGTAACTATTCGTTTAGCACGTCACGGCGCTAAAAAGCGTCCGTTCTACCAGGTTGTTGTCGCTGACAGCCGTAATGCACGCAACGGTCGCTTCATCGAGCGCGTTGGTTTCTTCAACCCACTGGCCGCTGGCGCAGAAGAAGAAACTCGTCTGGATCTGGATCGTATCGCTCACTGGGTTGGCCAGGGCGCTACTGTTTCCGATCGCGTTGCTACGCTGATCAAAGCAGCAAACAAAGCAGCTTAATCTGTCACGGTGGTCATGATGAGCAATAAAGCACCTGTTGAACCGATTGTATTGGGAAAAATGGGTTCTTGCTACGGTATCCGTGGTTGGCTCAGAGTGTTTTCCTCCACTGAAGACGCTGATAGCATTTTTAATTACCAGCCCTGGTTTATCCAGAAAGGCGGTAAGTGGGAAGAGGTCGAGCTGGAAAGCTGGCGTCACCACAATCAGGACATCATCATCAAGCTGAAAGGCGTTGACGATCGTGATGCCGCGAATGCGCTGACTAATTGTGAAATTGTCGTGGATTCGTCGCAGTTGCCGGAGCTTGAAGAGGGTGACTACTACTGGAAAGACCTTATGGGCTGCCAGGTAGTGACCACTGAAGGCTACAGCCTGGGGAAAGTCATCGACATGATGGAAACCGGGTCAAATGACGTTCTCGTCATTAAGGCAAACCTGAAAGATGCATTTGGCATCAAGGAGCGGTTGGTTCCGTTCCTCGATGGACAGGTTATCAAGAAAGTCGATCTCACTACTCAAACCATTGAAGTAGATTGGGATCCTGGTTTTTAAATTCTCCGGATAAACGGTAAAAGACGGCGCTATGTGGATTGGCATAATTAGCCTGTTTCCTGAAATGTTCCGCGCGATTACCGATTACGGGGTAACTGGCCGGGCAGTAAAGAATGGCCTGCTGAGCATCCAGAGCTGGAGTCCTCGTGACTTTACTCATGACCGGCACCGTACCGTGGACGATCGTCCTTACGGCGGCGGACCGGGGATGTTAATGATGGTGCAACCCTTACGGGACGCCATTCACACAGCAAAAGCCGCGGCAGGTGAAGGCGCAAAGGTGATTTATCTGTCACCTCAGGGACGCAAGCTTGATCAAGCAGGCGTGAGCGAACTGGCGACGAATCAAAAGCTGATTCTGGTCTGTGGTCGCTACGAAGGGATAGATGAGCGCGTAATTCAAACCGAGATTGACGAAGAATGGTCTATCGGCGATTACGTTCTCAGCGGTGGTGAGTTACCCGCAATGACGCTGATTGACTCTGTCGCCCGGTTCATTCCGGGTGTTCTGGGCCATGAAGCTTCGGCAACGGAAGATTCCTTTGCCGATGGATTGCTGGACTGTCCACACTATACTCGTCCTGAAGTGTTAGAAGGGATGGAAGTACCGGCAGTGTTACTGTCTGGAAACCATGCCGAGATACGTCGCTGGCGTTTGAAGCAGTCGCTGGGCCGAACCTGGCTTAGAAGACCTGAACTTCTGGAAAACCTGGCTCTGACTGAAGAGCAAGCAAAGTTGCTGGCCGAGTTCAAAACTGAACACGCGCAACAGCAGCATGAACATGATGGGAATGCGTAGTACGCACCCGAATATCAGTTTACCCAGGATAAGAGATTAAATTATGAGCAACATTATTAAGCAACTTGAACAAGAGCAGATGAAGCAGGACGTACCTTCCTTCCGTCCAGGTGACACCGTGGAAGTGAAAGTATGGGTTGTTGAAGGTTCCAAAAAACGTCTGCAGGCATTCGAGGGCGTGGTTATCGCTATTCGTAACCGCGGTCTGCACTCTGCATTCACTGTTCGTAAAATTTCCAACGGCGAAGGCGTTGAGCGTGTCTTCCAGACTCACTCTCCGGTAGTTGACAGCATTGCTGTTAAACGTCGTGGTGCTGTACGTAAAGCTAAACTGTACTACCTGCGTGAGCGTACTGGTAAGTCTGCTCGTATTAAAGAGCGTCTGAACTAAGATTCGCTTAAGCGACATCCTGTTAGAAAGGGCTGGCCGAAAGGCTGGCCCTTTTTTTATCCCATCGCACCTCTCGCGTTAACCCTTTCGTCATAAATCATTTACAATGCTTGCCTCTTGAGGGGAGGGGAAGTGGATAACGTACTGCATCAGCAAAACCGGAAACGCGCAGCGGCCTTGATCGCGCTGTTTGCGATCCTGCTGATCGTGGTGGCGCCGCTGATCTCCGTCTCGTTGCAAAAAGATCCCATGAGCGCCATGCCGGGTATGCACCATGACATGAGCATGATGTCGATGGATGAGCACCACGGCGATATGTCCCACACGGTGCCTGTTGACCATGCTGAAGCGTGCGGCTACTGCGTGCTGTTAGCACATGTACCGGGCATGATGCTGGCGCTGATCGTCCTGCTCAGCGTGGTGCTGCAGAGGCTTCGCGTGAAACCGCCGCGTCAGGCGGTCAGCCACTGGCACTTTTTCCCCTGGCTTTACCCTGATACCCGCGCGCCACCGCGGCAGTCTGCTTTTTCCCTTTAAAAAATATTGATAACTTTTTGCCTTAAAAAGGAAAAGTATGACGACCTGTACTTCGCGCGCGGCATGGGGAAACCTGCTGCGTCGCCTCCATTTCTACGTTGGGCTGTTTGTCGGCCCGTTTATCTTCTTCGCCGCGCTGACCGGTACGCTGTATGTGGCCACCCCGCAGCTGGAGAATGCGCTCTACCGGCATGCGCTCCACACGGATTCCGTGGGCGAGCCGCAGCCTCTGGCGGATCAAATCGCTGTGGCGGAAAAAACGGTTGGATCAGAACTGCGTTTGCATGCCGTTCGTCCGGGGCTGGTTGAAGGTGAAACCACCCGCGTGATGTTTGCTGACCCGACGCTTGGACCATCTGAACACCGGGCTATTTTTGTCGATCCGGTCAATCTGGCGGTACTGGGGGATATGACGGTGTATGGCACCAGCGGGATTTTACCGCTGCGCCAGACTATTGATTACCTGCATACGTCTCTGATGCTGGGCGACGCAGGAAGGCTCTACAGCGAGCTGGCGGCCTCCTGGATGTGGGTGGCCGCACTGGGTGGCATTGCCCTGTGGTTTTATACCCGACCCAAACGACGGATCAACAATCGCTTCCAGAACCGGCGTCGCGTGCACGTGACGCTGGGCTGGGTTTTGCTGGGCGGAATGCTCTTATTCTCTGCAACCGGCCTGACCTGGTCCCAGTGGGCTGGCGGGAACGTTGATAAGCTGCGGGCAGAGATGAACTGGCTCCCCCCTCAGGTGAACACCACGCTCTTCGGTGTGCCGGAGAGCGTGGATGAACATGCCGAACACCATAGCCATCACGGCGGAATGATGATGCCGGATATGGCGATGGATCTGACGCAGTTTGATGGGGTCTTAAGCGCTGCGCGTAAAGCGGGGGTTGATGCCAGTAAGCTGGAGATCCGCCCGGCGCAAACGGCAGATCGCGCCTGGACGGTGACGGAAATCGATCGCAGCTGGCCGACCCAGGTGGACGCCGTTGCGGTTGATCCGCATACGATGCAGGTGCTGGACCGAACCCGATTCGGGGATTTCCCGCTAATGGCAAAACTGACCCGCTGGGGCGTGGACTTCCATATGGGGATCTTATTCGGGCTGGTGAATCAGCTGCTGCTCGTAGCGTTCGGCCTTGCTCTGTGCGTGCTCATCATCTGGGGATACCGGATGTGGTGGATGCGTCGTCCGGCGCAATCGACAGTGAGTCCGGTACAGACGCTTTGCCAGAGCTGGCTGGTGTTGTCGGGATGGGGAAAGGGCGTTACGGTGATAATCAGCCTGCTGCTGGGGCTGGCCCTGCCGGTCATGGGCGTGAGTCTGGCGCTGTTTGTTCTGGTGGATTGGCTACGCTGGCGAGCGGCAACAGGGGTGTCGCTCGCCCAATCTTCCGCTAAATAACCCTATGGCGTGCTGATAACCACGGCAACCCGGCGGTTTTCAGCACGTCCTTGTGGGGTACTGTTACTTGAAACCGGGTATTTTTGACCCAATCCCTGCGTGGTGAGATTGCTGCGCGGGATATTCGCTCCCTTCGCCCAGGCATCGGCCACGGCATTGGCGCGTTTTAATGACAGCGCATTGTTGTAGCTTTCTTCACCGTAATTGTCCGTGTGACCGTCCATTCGCGCGTGGTTCAGGCCGGTTTCGGCAAGGCGAGAGGCCATGGACTTGATCTGGGTTTCACTTTCCGGTCGCAGCCGGGCGTCATTTTTATCAAACAGGATGGTATCCGAGAGGCCAAGTGACCAGTCACCGTTCAGTTCGTTAAAACCGTAAGACTTCATCGCCGCGATTTGCTCAGGAGTGAATTTGCCTTCCGGCGGCGACTGACAGCCTGCCAGAACCATTGAGGCCAGAACTAACGGCGCGAAGTATCGTTTTAACATAGTGTATCCTTTCTAACTTATTGTTTTTGTACGTTGGTTTTTAACCTGGTACATATTGCGGTCAGCCCTCTCCAGTAATGCTTCCATGGAAGCATTTTCCCACGCCAGAGCAAAGCCAATGCTGAGTGACATTGATGCTTTTTGTCCGTTATGGAGATCAAACGGACGGATAAACTGCTGCGAAAGCGCAGCACAAATGTGTTGAACCTCAAGCTCAGAGTGCACGCCGTAGAGCACCATGGCAAATTCGTCACCGCCAAGGCGATATGACTGATGACGTTTGTCGCCAAACTCCATCATTCTGCTCGCCACTTCAATCAGCACGCAGTCTCCTGCCGCATGTCCCCAGGTGTCGTTAATAAACTTAAAGTTATCACCGTCGAGGAAGAGCAGGGCCGAGTTGGTTCTGGCTGAAGGATCGTTCATTAAAGCTGCAATGCTGTTACGAAACGCCGCACGGTTGGCAAGGCCGGTGAGCGGGTCGTGCATGGCGGTCCGCAACAGCTGGGCGTTCTTGGCCTGCAGTTTCAGCTGCCACTCTTCCATCTCATCCAGAAGACTGTTGAAGTCTTCACCAAACTGGTGAAACTCTTCGATGCGGCCATCTTTCACCCTGCGGGAGAAGTTGCGGTTAGTGCGGACATCATGCACGACGTCGGTGATGTTTTGCAGGGCCGTCACCATACCGTGATGCAAAGACTGGGTAATGGTGAGTGCGACGACGGTAGCAAAAAGAATGCAGCCGGTAAGCACGGCAAACGACATCCAGATGAAATGACTGATGAGACTGTCTCGCGCGGTAAGGCGAATTTCGCCGACCATTGCGCCGTTATGCATGATGGGCTGCGCAACCGGAACGGGAAAAAGCCAGCGACTGACCAGGGCGCCCAGCGTGTCGTTGTTATCCTCCGGGTTCCAGGACCAGTAAGCAAACCGCTTTTTATGCGCGTTGACCACCTCGGCCACGGCAAACTGCCCCTGTTTACCCAGGGCCGCAAGCGTTTCGTTGGCCGCCAGAGAATCGTTGAACACCAGCGAGGCTTCCAGGCTGTGGCTCATTGTTGCGCCAGTTAATTCCAGGTTCTTTTGCGCGTATTGTTTTAACGTCACAACGGAAGCAAAACAGAGCAACACCCATATTAACGTCATCGTGATGATGACGCTTATCATGCTGTTTCGCCTCAACGTTCTTTTAAACGTCGGACGTGGCGTTGAAGTGAAATCTTTATCCATGCTGCTTATTCCGTGCAAGCATTAATACATCCGGATTGACTCTAACGCCACTGCGCGTCAGCGCATCCAGATTGACGGAGAACCTTACCTGGTCGCGATCGATCATCAGGCAAAACGCGCTGCCAATTACACATTCCGGATTTTGCTCTGAGATTAAAAGTAATGCTCTGCCCTGATATTGACTTATTAATTCAAGTTGTTTGGCCGGTGATTCAGACCCGAAATAAATAGCATCGCACGTCGCGGCCAGGGCTTCCCGATCGTTACGCACAATAACGGGAGTGTAAGGTAACTCGCTATGCCCCTCATTGCTGCTGAGTGCGTGAGTATAATGAGAGGTGGCGTAGACGCAGAGTTTAGGCTGTCCGGAAAGTGACGGCCATCGCGTATAGCTCACTATGCCTGAGACAATCGAACGTACCGATTTATCCGTTTCCGTGAGCGTGCCTGCCGTCGCCGGGCCCACCATAAAGAACAGCATTAGCACCAGAGTAAGTCGGAACAAAGAGTTCAAGAATGAATTTCTCACCAGAATCCGCCACAACGCTCCGGAAATAGATGTCCTTAAGAGTTGCGGGCAGAATACCATTGTTTATCAAAGCCGTCATTATGTCAGGAATAGCGTCCGGCCGACCTAAGCTAAATCCTACAGTTGTTTATTTTTCGATGAATAAAAACAGATTTAATTCAGTCTGCTGGAACGCATACTTTCATCCATTCCTTGTTGCCATGCGGTATGCAGTTTTGCGGCGTTTTCGACAGTATCGCAACTGGCAGGAAAAGATTTGCCTGCTAAACCCCAGGCGTGGATAAAGCCTTCTTCGCAAACTTTCTTCTGACCATCGGCATAGCCGCGAAGATATTCACTACGATCAACGTGTGGATCGTTAAAACTATCGGCCAGGGTCTGGTTATCTTTAACCGGCAGGCCGTTCATGGCGTCTTCTTTACCTGCATCAAACCAGGATGGACTGGTCCAGTCGGGCTGGAAGGTGTAAGGATTGATCTGGCAGCCCGATAACAACAGCGACAACAGCACAAGAGCAATTGAACGCATAGCCATTCTCCTTTTTTCTTCAGCATAGCCTGGCAAATGATAGCTCGTATGTAATTTAATCTTTACGTTTTTACCGGCTGATATTGGCAATAAAATGGCTTCTGTAAATTAAAGTGTACGTATTTTGGATTGAAATGTTTACTTTTTATGGTATCGTGGTGTCACCTCATTGAGGAAAACAACTATCGCAAACGAGCTTTACAGGATCGCCATCATGCAAAAAGACGCGCTGAACAACGTACATATCACTGACGAACAGGTTTTAATCACGCCGGATCAACTGAAAGCGGAGTTCCCGCTGAGCGTCGCGCAGGAGGCTCAGATTGAGCACTCGCGCCAGACCATTTCTGACATCATCGCCGGCCGCGATCCGCGCCTGCTGGTGGTATGTGGTCCTTGCTCCATTCACGATCCTGAAACCGCCATTGAGTACGCTCGTCGATTTAAAGCATTAGCGGAGGAGGTCAGCGATAGCCTCTATCTGGTGATGCGCGTCTATTTTGAGAAGCCACGTACGACCGTTGGCTGGAAAGGGTTGATTAACGATCCGCACATGGATGGCTCGTTTGATGTGGAAGCAGGCCTGAAGATTGCGCGTCGCCTGCTGGTGGAGCTGGTCAGCATGGGGCTGCCGCTGGCAACCGAAGCGCTGGATCCAAACAGCCCGCAGTACCTGGGCGATCTGTTCAGCTGGTCCGCCATTGGTGCACGTACCACGGAATCACAAACCCACCGCGAGATGGCGTCTGGCCTGTCGATGCCGGTTGGCTTTAAAAACGGTACCGATGGTAGCCTGGCGACGGCGATCAACGCCATGCGGGCTGCCGCCATGCCGCACCGCTTTGTCGGTATTAACCAGGCAGGCCAGGTGTGTCTCCTGCAAACCCAGGGCAACCCGGACGGGCATGTGATCCTGCGCGGCGGTAAAGCGCCAAACTACAGCCCGGCAGATGTGGCGCAGTGTGAAAAAGAAATGGAGCAGGCGGGACTGCGCCCGGCACTGATGGTAGATTGCAGTCATGGTAATTCCAATAAAGATTACCGCCGTCAGCCTGCGGTTGCAGAATCCGTGGTCGCGCAGATCAAAGATGGCAACCGTTCGATTATCGGACTGATGATTGAGAGCAACATTCATGAAGGCAATCAATCATCTGAACAACCGCGCAGCGCAATGAAGCACGGCGTATCCGTGACGGATGCCTGCATCAGCTGGGAGACCACCGATGCCCTGCTGCGTGAGATCCATAAAGATTTAAACGGCCAGCTGGCGGCGCGTCTGGCTTAAGAGGTTAGTTATGGTTGCTGAATTGACCGCATTACGCGATCAAATTGATGAAGTGGATAAGGCGCTGCTGGATCTGCTGGCGCGCCGTATGGCGCTGGTTGCCGAAGTTGGTGAAGTAAAAAGCAAATACGGTCTGCCAATTTACGTCCCGGAGCGCGAAGCCTCCATGCTGGCCTCCCGTCGCAAAGAGGCGCAGGCGCTGGGCGTTTCGCCGGATTTGATTGAAGATGTTCTGCGTCGCGTGATGCGGGAATCCTATTCCAGCGAAAACGACAAGGGCTTCAAAACCCTCTGCCCATCCCTGCGTCCGGTGGTGATTGTCGGCGGGGCAGGGCAGATGGGGCGTCTGTTTGAAAAAATGCTGACCCTTTCTGGCTATCAGGTACGCATTCTGGAAAAAGAGGACTGGGCACAGGCACCGGAGCTCATGAAAGATGCCGGGATGGTTATCGTCAGCGTGCCGATCCACGTGACGGAGCAGATCATCGGGAAACTTCCTCCTTTACCGAAAGACTGCATCCTGGTGGACCTGGCCTCTGTCAAAAATGGTCCGCTGCAGGCAATGCTGGCGGCGCATACCGGGCCGGTGCTGGGGCTGCACCCGATGTTTGGCCCGGACAGTGGCAGCCTGGCTAAGCAGGTGGTGGTCTACTGTGACGGTCGTCAGCCGGAAGCCTATCAGTGGTTCCTGGAACAGATTCAGGTCTGGGGTGCGCGGTTGCACCGCATCAGCGCGGTCGAACACGATCAAAACATGGCTTTCATTCAGGCGCTGCGCCACTTCGCCACGTTTGCCTATGGTCTGCATCTGGCGGAAGAGAACGTTCAGCTTGAACAGCTGCTGGCGCTCTCTTCACCGATCTATCGTCTGGAGCTGGCGATGGTCGGGCGTCTGTTTGCGCAGGATCCGCAGCTGTACGCGGACATCATCATGTCCTCCGAAAACAACCTGGCGCTCATCAAGCGTTACTATCAGCGATTTGGGGAAGCCATTACGCTGCTGGAGCACGGAGACAAGCAGGCGTTTATCGACAGTTTCCGCAAGGTCGAACACTGGTTTGGCGACTACGCGCAGCGTTTCCAGAGTGAAAGCCGCACGCTGTTGCGCCAGGCAAATGACAGTCGCCAGTAATGCGATGATGTATATACTAAAAGCCAGCATCGCTGGCTTTTTTCATTTTGGGGAACCGACATGGCCGAACCGCAGTTGCTGTTCAATTACACCGGGCATCTGCCCGAATGCCCGACGTGGAGCGCGGAAGAGCGCGCACTCTACTGGGCGGATATTCTGGAAGGGGAGATCCACCGATACCATCTGCCGACCGCGGAACATACCGTGCTCTCTTTCCATGAGGAGGTGGGCTGTTTCGCACTGCGTGAGCGAGGCGGGTTTATCGTCGCTATGCGCAATGGTATCTGGCTGGCCGATAAGCATGGTCTCCTGCAGCGCAAGGTGTGCGATAACCCCTCTAATCCGCAGTTGGCGCGTTTTAATGATGGAGGAACCGACAGTCAGGGGCGCTTCTATGCGGGAACCTTCTGGGGACCGGGGGATTACAACGGCGCACTGCTGATGCGTATTGACAACGACCTGACGCCGAAAGTGATCCAGTGCGATATTCACGGGCACAACGGTTTAGCGTTTAGCCCGGATAATCAGTGGATGTTTACCTCAGACACGCCAAATGGTGTGATTTACCGTACGCCGCTCGATGCGCAGGGCGAACCGGGCAGGCGTGAGGTATTTCGTCAGTTTAAAGAGGGGGAGGGGATACCGGACGGCGCGGCAATGGATGTGGAGGGCTGCTACTGGAGCGCGCTGTTTGACGGCTGGCGTATCGCGCGTTTTTCTCCACAAGGGGAGCAGCTGGAAGAGTATGAAATGCCGGTACGTTGCCCGACGATGGTCTGTTTTGGCGGTGACGACATGAAAACGCTGTTCATCACGACCACGCGGGAAAATATGGACGCGCAGGAGGTGGCGCAGTATCCACTTTCCGGCGCCATCTTCACCCTGCCCGTTAACGTGGCAGGGATGAAGAAAAGCCGCTTTATCGAACGTTAGATGGGATCGACCGGCACGACGTTTTCACTTGGATAGCAGCCCAGCACTTTCATTGAACGGGTAATTTCACCCAGTTCGCGCAGGGCTTTCTGCATGGCAGCAGACTCCAGGTTGGCCTGGATATCAAGGTAGAACATCTCTTCCCACGGGTTCCCGTGGATCGGACGTGATTCCAGTTTCGTCATGATCAGGTTGTGGTTACGCAGCACCAGCAGGGCTTCAACCAGCGCGCCGGCCTGCTGGCCGGTCGCCATCAGCAGCGTGGTTTTGGCCGGGACCTGGTCTGATACATTAATGGCCTTGCGGGCCAGCACCACGAAGCGGGTGATGTTTTGCGTCTGGTTTGCCAGGTTGCGTTCCAGCACCTGTAAACCATACAGCGCGCCGCCCGCTTCGCTACCGAGCGCCGCGACGGCGGGGGAGTTAGCCTGCGCGACTTTTTCCATCGCCGCGGAGGTGCTTTCGGTGTACTCGATTTTCCAGTTAGGGTAGCGGTTCAGAAACTGGCTGCACTGCTGGAACGGCTGCGGGTGGCTATAGACGGTTTCGATCTTGCTCAGGTCCGTTGAGCCAGAGACCAGCACGCAGTGATCGATAGGGATCGTCAGTTCGCCAACCAGCGACAGGCTGGTGTGCTGCAGCAAATCATAAACGTCGTTGATGGCGCCGGAGCTGGTGTTTTCAATCGGCACGACGGCGTAATCCGCCTGGCCGGTCTCGACCTGATTGAAAATATCGGCAAACTTCGCACAGCCGCTCTCAATAAATTCTTCAAAATGGCGTGCGGCATACTGACGTGCGGCCAGGTGAGAATAAGAGCCCTTCGGTCCGAGGAAGGCGATACGCGCAGAGTGCGGATTGGTTTTGTTCAGGTGCTGCTGGAGTAAAGCTTGCTGGGTCAGAACAGAGTCTTCGATGATGAGCTGGAACAACCGGGTGATGTAATGGGCATCGAGGTGATGCGCTTTACCGAGCTGAATCAGCCGCTCCAGCAGATCGCGCTCGCGGTCAATATCTCGGACCGGGCGATGGGAGTCCAGCTTGGCTTTACCCACTTCGATGGCGAGCGCGCGGCGTTCGGCCAGCAGCGCCAGTAATTTTTCATCCAGTGCGCTGATCTTAACTCGCAGATCCAGTAACGGGTTTTCCGGTGTCATAGTGTTGCCTGTCTCATTTTATCGTTATCAATAAAAAAGGCCCCCCGGTGTGGGAGGCCTTGTTGTTCGTCTTCGCATTCTTTATCACACGACGAAACGCCTCCCGTTCAGGGGAAGGTAAAAAAGAATGCGAAGAAGAACGGTGTCAGTTTCATAAGGTCATCCTGTGATTGATATCGTTAAAGTACCCGTACTGTTTTCACCCTGTCAATAAAAAACAAAAAACGCGCCCGAAGGCGCGTTGGCGGTACACTCAATTTAAAGGATTACTCTTCTTCAACTTCTTCCGCGAAGCTGGCGTCTTTCACCGATGTTGTGGCGCGACGGGCTTCACCTTTGTGTTGCACTTTATTGAGCTGCCGTTCCAGCTTGTTGATCAAATCGTTAATTGCGGTGTACATATCCTCATGTTTTGCGCTGGCGACCAGATGGCCGTTTGGAGTATTGATAGTTGCGTCAGCGATGAAACCCTGCGGCTCCTTAGACAGGATGATATGTGGATTAATCAAATGTGTTTGCCATTTATCCAGTTTGGCGAGACGGTCTGCGACGTGCTGGCGAATTGCCGGAGTAATTTCCATTTGTTTACTGGTAATGTTCATTGTCATAAATTTTACCTCTTGTCTTTCCGTCTTGGTGATTCCAGCATACCCGACCCAATGTCAAAATGTGTGATTTAGATCACGTTATTTTGTCGGTTTTTGTCAGGGAATCTTTTTTGTGAGGCAGGGCAGGAAGAGGTGAGATTTACCTTGTGGAAGGCAAAAATTGCGGTCATAGTTGACGGGATGTGTTGAGGCTAAAGCGCTTCAGCGATGCTCAGAAATGAATAAAAAAACGGCAGCCTTCGGCTGCCGTTTTGCATTGAGGTCATATCAGGTGTTGCTGCTGTTGGCGGCGATGATTTTCGCCACTTTTTCAGCCTGGGCGGTCATCTGCATCTGACGGTACGCATTTTCCATCAGCTTCAGGCCGTCGCGCGTTGCCTGGGTATCCGGGTAATCGCGCAGCATACCTTCTACGCGGTTAACCACGGCAACCCATGCGCCACGGCGGGTATAGTATTCCGCCACAGAGTATTCATATTTCGCCAGACGATCTTTCAGGAACACCAGACGTTTGGTGGCGTCAGTCACGTACTGGCTGTTCGGATAGCCGCGCACCAGTTTGGAGAAGTCATTGAAGGCGTCACGCGCATGCTGTGGGTCACGGTCGGAACGATCCACGCCGAAGAAGCCCTGAAGCGCACTGTCATCCAGCGCCATGTTGGTGAGGCCGCGCATGTACATGACATAGTCGATGTTAGGATGAGTCGGGTTCAGACGCATGAAACGATCGATGGTTGCCTGTGCCAGCGGCAGATCGGCATTTTTATAGTATGCGTAGATGAGATCTAACTGTACCTGCTGCGAATACGGACCAAATGGATAGCGATTATCCAACGCTTCCAGTTGCGTTATCGCCTGTTTCCAGTTACCGTCCTGCAACTTTTGTTGTGCAGTCGCATAGATTTCATTCGGCGGATTGTCAGGGACCTGTTCATTTGAACCGGAGCAGCCCACCAAAGCCAGGCTCAACGTGGCCGCTGCCACCAGATATTTCATGCGCGTCATGACGTTTTGACTTTCCTCAAATGTTTGTCCGGGAGAAACTCTGTTCCTGCTCCCGATTAAGACCAGCTACAATAGCACACTATATTAAACGGCAAAGCCGTAAAACCCAACGTTAAACGAAGAAGCAGTTTATGGCACAACGAGTAGAACTCACCGCAACAGTCTCCGAAAATCAGCTCGGTCAACGCTTAGATCAGGCTTTGGCCGAATTGTTCCCTGATTATTCGCGTTCACGCATAAAAGAATGGATCCTTGACCAGCGCGTGATGGTAAACGGCAAGATCTGGGACAAACCAAAAGAGAAAGTGTTAGGTGGGGAAGCTGTCGCCATCAATGCTGAAATCGAAGAGGAAATCCGTTTCGAGCCGCAGGATATCCCACTGGACATCGTCTACGAAGATGATGACATCCTGGTGATCAACAAACCGCGCGACCTGGTGGTTCATCCGGGCGCGGGGAACCCTGACGGTACGGTACTTAACGCACTTCTCCATTATTATCCGCCCATCGCGGATGTTCCGCGCGCGGGCATTGTGCACCGTCTGGATAAAGACACGACCGGTCTGATGGTGGTCGCGAAGACTGTTCCAGCGCAGACCCGTCTGGTGGAATCGCTGCAGCTGCGCGAAATTACCCGTGAGTATGAAGCGGTAGCCATTGGGCATATGACCTCTGGTGGTACGGTGGAAGAACCAATCAGTCGTCACCCAACCAAACGTACTCATATGTCGGTGCATCCGATGGGTAAACCCGCGGTAACGCACTACCGCATTATGGAGCACTTCCGCATTCATACGCGCTTGCGTCTGCGTCTGGAGACCGGGCGTACTCACCAGATCCGTGTTCACATGGCACACATAACCCATCCGCTGGTGGGGGATCAGGTTTACGGTGGCCGTCCACGTCCGCCTAAAGGCGCATCGGATGAGTTCATCAGCGTACTGCGCAAATTCGATCGCCAGGCGCTGCACGCGACCATGCTGCGCCTTTACCATCCGATCACCGGTATTCAGATGGAGTGGCATGCGCCTATCCCACAGGATATGGTGGAACTTATTGACGCGATGCGTGCTGATTTCGAAGAACATAAGGATCAAGTGGACTGGTTATGACCAAACTGATTGTCCCGGAGTGGCCATTGCCTGAAGGCGTGGCTGCCTGCAGTTCAACCCGCACTGGCGGTGTTAGCCAGGGTGCCTGGGAGTCTTTGAACCTCGGTGCGCACTGTGGCGATGATCCTGAGCATGTTGAAGAGAACCGCAGGCGCCTGTTTGCTGCAGGGAACCTGCCGTCGAAACCGGTCTGGCTTGAACAGGTTCATGGTAAAGCAGTACTGAAGTTGACGGGAGAACCCTACGCTTCTAAACGTGCTGACGCCTCTTACAGTAATACTCCGGGCACCGTTTGTGCCGTAATGACGGCCGATTGCCTGCCGGTTCTGTTTTGTAACCGTGCAGGTACCGAGGTTGCCGCAGCGCATGCTGGCTGGCGTGGTCTGTGTGAAGGCGTGCTGGAGGAGACTGTCGCCTGCTTTAAGGATGACCCCGCCAATATCATGGCCTGGCTTGGCCCGGCCATCGGTCCTCGTGCCTTTGAAGTAGGACCGGAAGTCCGCGATGCTTTTATGGAAAAAGATCCGCAAGCCGTGGACGCCTTCCAGCCTTCGGGGAATAAATATCTGGCCGATATTTACCAGCTTGCCCGTCAGCGTCTGAATAATGTTGGTGTGACGCAGATTTTCGGCGGCGATCGCTGCACCTTCACCGAAAAGGGTGATTTTTTCTCTTATCGCCGCGACAAGACCACAGGGCGTATGGCAAGTTTCATTTGGCTGATATAACCTAAAGAATCAAGACGATCCGGCACGTGCTGTTTTCTTTTCACATAATTCAGGTCATTAACCTTGAATAATTGAGGGATGACCTCATTTAATCTCCAGTAGCAAATTTGACCTGTTATGGGAGGAGTTATGCGTCTGGATCGTCTTACTAATAAATTCCAGCTTGCTCTCGCCGATGCCCAGTCCCTCGCACTGGGGCACGACAACCAGTTTATCGAACCTCTTCATTTAATGAGCGCCTTGCTGAATCAGGAAGGGGGATCGGTACGTCCTTTATTAACGTCTGCTGGCATTAATGCTGGCCAGTTGCGCACCGCCATCGATCAGGCGCTGAGTCGTTTACCGCAGGTCGAAGGGACCGGCGGGGACGTGCAGCCGTCGCAGGATCTGGTGCGTGTGCTGAACCTTTGCGACAAGCTGGCGCAAAAACGTGGGGACAACTTTATTTCGTCAGAGCTGTTTGTTCTGGCGGCGCTTGAATCACGCGGTACCTTGACCGACCTGCTGAAATCTGCCGGAGCAACCACCGCCAATGTGACTCAGGCGATTGAGAAAATGCGCGGAGGTGAAAGCGTGAACGATCAGGGAGCCGAAGACCAACGTCAGGCTTTGAAGAAATTTACGGTCGATCTGACCGAACGTGCTGAACAGGGCAAACTTGACCCGGTGATCGGCCGTGACGAAGAGATCCGCCGTACGATTCAGGTACTGCAACGTCGTACCAAGAACAACCCGGTACTGATTGGTGAGCCGGGTGTCGGTAAAACTGCCATCGTTGAAGGGCTGGCGCAGCGTATCGTGAACGGTGAAGTGCCGGAAGGGCTGAAAGGCCGCCGCGTACTGGCGCTGGATATGGGCGCGCTGGTGGCCGGTGCGAAATACCGCGGGGAGTTCGAAGAGCGTCTGAAAGGCGTCCTTAACGATCTCGCGAAACAGGAAGGCAACGTTATCCTGTTTATCGACGAACTGCACACCATGGTCGGTGCTGGTAAGGCGGACGGCGCGATGGATGCCGGGAACATGCTGAAACCTGCGCTGGCGCGCGGTGAACTTCACTGCGTCGGTGCTACTACGCTTGATGAGTACCGCCAGTACATTGAAAAAGATGCTGCGCTGGAACGTCGTTTCCAGAAAGTGTTTGTCGCTGAGCCAAGCGTTGAAGATACCATCGCGATTTTACGTGGTCTGAAAGAGCGCTATGAACTGCACCACCATGTGCAGATCACTGACCCGGCCATCGTGGCGGCTGCGACGCTTTCGCATCGTTACATCGCCGACCGTCAGTTGCCCGATAAGGCCATCGACCTGATTGATGAAGCAGCTTCAAGCATTCGTATGCAGATTGACTCGAAACCGGAAGAGCTGGACAGACTTGACCGACGCATCATTCAGCTCAAGCTGGAACAGCAGGCGCTGAAGAAAGAGTCTGATGAAGCCAGTAAGAAACGCCTGGATATGCTCAATGAAGAACTGGACGATAAAGAGCGCCAGTATTCCGAGCTGGAAGAAGAGTGGAAAGCCGAGAAAGCTTCCCTGTCCGGGACGCAGACCATTAAAGCTGAACTCGAACAGGCAAAAATTGCCATTGAGCAGGCGCGACGCGTGGGCGACCTGGCGCGAATGTCCGAGCTGCAGTACGGCAAAATTCCTGAGCTGGAAAAACAGCTTGAGATTGCGACGCAATCGGAAGGTAAAACGATGCGTCTGTTGCGTAATAAAGTCACGGATGCCGAGATTGCTGAAGTCCTTGCTCGCTGGACCGGCATTCCGGTAGCACGCATGCTTGAAGGTGAGCGTGAAAAACTGCTGCGCATGGAGAACGATCTCCACAATCGGGTGATTGGCCAGAACGAGGCGGTTGAGGCGGTATCGAATGCTATTCGTCGTAGCCGTGCAGGGCTGTCCGACCCGAATCGTCCGATTGGTTCCTTCCTGTTCCTGGGGCCGACCGGTGTCGGTAAGACCGAGCTGTGTAAAGCGCTGGCTAACTTTATGTTCGACAGCGACGATGCAATGGTCCGTATCGACATGTCCGAGTTTATGGAAAAACACGCCGTTTCGCGTCTGGTCGGTGCGCCTCCGGGATACGTTGGTTATGAAGAGGGTGGGTACCTGACAGAAGCGGTGCGTCGTCGCCCTTATTCCGTCATCCTGCTGGATGAGGTGGAAAAAGCGCATCCGGATGTGTTCAACATTCTGCTTCAGGTCCTGGACGATGGTCGTTTGACAGACGGGCAGGGGAGAACGGTCGATTTCCGTAATACGGTTGTCATCATGACCTCGAACCTGGGCTCCGATCTGATTCAGGAACGTTTCGGCGAACTGGACTACAGCCATATGAAGGATCTGGTGCTGGGTGTGGTAAGCCATAACTTCCGTCCGGAGTTCATCAACCGTATTGATGAAGTGGTGGTGTTCCATCCGCTGGGTGAGAAACACATTGCGTCGATTGCGCAGATCCAGCTGCAGCGTCTGTATAAACGTCTGGAAGAACGTGGATATGAAATTCACATCTCCGATGAAGCGCTGAAACTGCTGAGTAAGAATGGTTACGATCCGGTGTACGGTGCGCGTCCATTAAAACGTGCTATCCAGCAGCAGATCGAAAACCCGCTGGCGCAGCAGATCCTCTCCGGGGAGCTGATGCCAGGAAAAGTGATTCGTCTGGAAGCCAACGACGATCGCATTGTGGCAGTGCAGTAGGTCACAAAACGCAAAAACGAGCCGCTTGCGGCTCGTTTTTGTTTAAAAACCAGGCGAGAATTGAGGTCTGGAGTCAGATTTGCCTGGAAAGTGAGCAGTCAGTAAATAATTTTCACTTTATCCTTGCAGGTTCGGAATTACTCCCTATAATGCGCCTCCACTGACACGGAACAACGGCACACACGCCGCCGGGTCAGCAGAGAAAAGCGAAAATAAGCGCTTGACTCTGAAGCGGGAAAGCGTAATATGCACACCCCGCGCCGCAGCGAAAACG
>ERZ791734.395-NODE-395-length-62625-cov-7.305658_pt1 | contig 62625 bp, 48 predicted proteins | sample MGYA00509953_ERZ791734 | MGnify/ENA primary metagenome ERZ791734 (study PRJEB30046, sample SAMN00792038) | human gut metagenome | study: EMG produced TPA metagenomics assembly of the A metagenome-wide association study of gut microbiota in type 2...
GGAATGGATGCTCAATTTGAGCGGTCGTGCTGCGCAATCTCGCGCGGAATACTCAGTCATGTATTCCGCTTGTGTGGGGCTATAATCCCCAAATTTTCAGAATCTATTGCTATTTCTACATTACCTCTCGAATCTTCGATTATAGAAGATTCGAGATTAAGCCAAGCAACTGACCAGTCAGCTTGCAGTCACATTGCATGCGCGATAAAGCAGCTGTCGAAATCCGTCAATGCAGAATGGTTGAGATTTGGTGTGCAATTCTATCCACTTGTTCTGGTGTGTTGTCCATTCCCAACGTAACCCGAATCGTTCCGTAAGCATAATCTTTCGGTACTGCAATCGCTCGAATCACATGAGACAATACAGTATCTTTGGAATCGCAGGCAGATCCTGTCGCAACTGCTGTACCCATAAGGTCAAGCCTATGTAACAGCATTTCCCCATCAATGTCTCTGAAGGACAGACTGAGGCTACCAGGAAGTCTGTCGCTCCCACCATTCACTCGGAAGTCGAGATTCTTTGACTTCAGCTGATCGATTAGTCTGGCGGAAATAATATTGAGATATTCGGTTTCCTGCGTCAAATGCTCTACATGCTCCTGTAACGCAGCAGCCATCCCAACAATACTTGCAACATTCTCGGTGCCGGCGCGCAAACCATGTTCCTGCCCGCCACCGTCCAGCAACGGAACAAGGTGAACGCCTTTGCGTATATAAAGGAAGCCGATACCCTTAGGCCCGTTGAACTTATGTGCGGATGCAGACAGCATATCAACATTAAGCATCTTCACATTTACGGGTATATGACCTACCGCCTGTACGGCATCCGTATGAAACAGTATTCCAGCTTGGTGCGCAATTTCTGCTAACTCCGAAACGGGCTCAATAGTACCAATTTCGTTGTTGGCAAGCATAATAGAAACAAGAATAACATTTTCTTTCAATGCGAGCTGCAAAGTCTCAGCATGGACAGTCCCCATAGAATCTACTGAAATCATGTCAGCAGAATAACCCATACGTTCCAGCGCAGCACAGCTGTTCAGTATGGCGTGATGTTCTATTGCACTTGTGATAATGCCTTTCCCGCGATTATACTGAAAAGCGGTTCCTTTCAATGCCCAGTTGTCAGCTTCTGTACCACCGGAAGTAAAGAATACCTCACCTGGATCTGCATTAATGGCGGCAGCAATCAATTCCCTGGAGTACGCAATAGCCTTGCGTGGATCACGCGCAAGGCTGTAGAGGGTAGATGGGTTTCCATACTTGTCCTGCAACCAGGGAAGCATGGCATCATAAGCGGCTGGACTCAATGCCGTAGTTGCAGCGTGATCTGCATAAATCATCGTCTTACTCATGAAAACAGCTTGCAGCCTTCTTCTTTGAATTCTTGAATCTTGTCCAATATATCCTGCTCAGTGACAGCAAGGTATTCTGCAAAACATGGAAGGCAGTAAAACATACTTGTGTTATCTCCAAGAAGTTTTTTGCAAATTCCCACTTCATCCTTGGTTAATGGTTCTTTGCCACAGGCAATGCAAGTCATGTGTTTTTCTTTCATTCTTCAATTTCCTTCAACTTCCCTAATAGTAAACTCAGGAACAGTCTTGCCTTGCTGTTTCTCGTCTGCAAAACCCCTCTGAATTCGGATGATGGCTCGCATATCCATAGCAGGCTTAAGACAATATTTTTTGAAATCACGAGACGAAATATCTCTTGCTTTCCGCACATTCGGAAAGAGAAGCTTTAGGAATGCAGTACATATGCGCTTTACTGCCTCTGTATCTCTGGTGTCAGCACCGGGGGGAAGGATGATCAAATCATCGACAATCGCCCGGTAAGAGGGGTCATCTCGTAGCGCATGCATTACTGCAGCAAAGTATTCAGAATTCAAGGCCCAGCCACAGACCTTGAGGTCATCTGTCATTCGAGGAAGATTCCAGCCTTTGATGAAACCGTGGATACGATCCAGAAATTGATCCTGATGGAATGGGCGGGGCAGCTCGGTGAACATGTTCTGATACTCATTCATGTTCGCTGAGGCAATATTTCCAAGAAAAATTACTCCAGCATCAACTACAACCTCATGGTTATCTGGCGCACGGTATTTGCCATTTTCCATGATTGCTTGCAAGGCCGACTGAATTTCCACATCCTGCATATATTCTGCTTCACGAATTTCGTCTAATGCAACAAAATCCCGCAACGCAACCACACCATCTTTTTTTCGTGCAAAGTCATAAATTAACTTTGCACGCGTTACTTTGCCTGAAACAAGCCATCCATGTCTGCTAATCTGTCCAAACAGGTGGGATTTTCCTGTTCCAGCGGGAGCCAATTCAAGCAAATTGATTTGCTTTTCAACAAAAGGCAGCAGCCGCTGAATCATTGTTAGCTTTTGTTCCGCATCTCTATAGCCGTCGGCATTGTAATCGACTGCACCTAAAATGATATCAATCCATTCTGATAGAGAAAAGCTTTCTCTTGCATATTTGAAATCATCAAGATCTACAATATATGGAGTGAAATCTTGAAAACCAATAAGCTTAATTTTCCCCGGCTCTTTTGCTGACAGGGGGTATTGATAACCAAGCTCAATGATACCCCAGTTTTCCTCAGACTTCAGCAGCGCCGTGCTGCATCTCTCCCAAACATCGGGAGGAATTACTGTTTCCTTAAAACCAAGCCCAAAGTCGGGCAGCTCAAAGGATACAGATTGTGTCTTGATATCAATGTTGACAGAAATTTTCGCAAGGAAACGAACTGTTTCTTGGAAGTTTACTACGCGGTTCAGGATGGATTTCCAATCATCTTTCTTGGGGATGAATTCACGAATAAACTCTGTAGCTTGCTCTACATCTATCTCGCCTTCCTCATCCTGGAAACGCTTGATTACCCAATCACGCATAAAAGATGGAAGCTTAAACGATGAAATGAAATTGCTGCGTTTCAAATCCTTGAAGACAACCATCTCGTCAAATGCATCCCGAAAGCGTTCAATCCATTCCGCACTCTGCGTCTTAGATTCAGACATTTCTTTTCACCTCCTGATTCATATTCCCAAGGCGGAATTCTCTTTTGTGCCTTTTTGAACGGTAAACACGAGTCCCGTCGCAAGGCACTTAGAGCCATCATAGAAATCTGCTGAGTATTTTTTACTGCGCTTGATGTGCTCCATCGTGAACTTAGCATGTCTCTGATCACCAACAAACTCACCGTGATATGTCCGCTCTTCACCATTCACATCAACAACCAAGATCGGATCAGAAAACGTGATATTGGAGAAAATTGTCACAGAAACAGGTTCTCTGCCCTTTATCTGAATCACATCTTCGATAAATGTAATCTCGATATCATGGGGTTTCAATGTGATAGTAATCAAGGGAACCAGAACTTCCTCTAACGTAGCACCACCGTGAACTTCAACATTTGCAGCTCTTCCACCCTTAAACCGATCATAATTCGCAAGTACAACATAGCCATTGGGTGTGTATGCTGCGAAGGGAATCCCCGGGTCGCTACTTGTCGGGCAGCATCGTCCGCTATGCTCACCTTTTTCATCAAGATGAATGTTGCTTTTACTTTGATGGTTGCTGATAACGGCCAGACGACTTGCGCCATGGTCAGAGATAATGACGGCCTTATTAAAAGAGTCTTGGATAAGTCCCTTTCTGATTTGCTGGAGTTGCTTGTCAATAATCTCAAGTTCGCGGAACAAGTGAATGGGTTCCTTACATTGCTGGTAGTCAAAAATCTGGCTGTGATGCTTCAACTCATCCAAATCATCGATTTTCTTAAAATTATTGCCGAAGAATGAAATGAAATCTTTATTTTCGCATGTGATAGAAGGCAGCTGACAAACACCGATCAATATCTCAGCTATCAACCCGTACTCTTCACATTTTTCCAGTATGTATGAAAGATACTCAACTCCGAGCGCGTCGAAAAAGAAAAGCTGTGCGCCTTTGCGATCCATTCGGGCAGCAAGAGTGCTTCTTGCCGGAAGCTTATTATACGGACGTTCTTCCGCGTAGCGAACAACTTGCTTCATGAAATCAGGCCATATCTGATTTGTCAGTTTCTGCTGCTTATAGTCCTGAAAGTACTTCGTGATTTCCGTACGAAGCGTAGTGTCGCTGGCAGGTAACGGCATGTTTGCCTGTGAAAAGCTAAAAGGCACCAAATATTTGTAGACTTGCGGGAATGAAAACTTAGTGATTTGCAGGAGCTCCGTCTCCGAGTAGTCATAACTGCTCAAACAGCGCAGAAACTCATGTTCTTCGTCCTCTGTAGAATCTGTCAGATAATACACTGCATCTTTTTGGTATTTTCCGGTTCGCTGGCAGTAATGACTGATGAGAGAGAGATTCTTTGGAAGAGAGTCGAGTATGCGTTTTCTGCAAGCATACATAGCCGCAAACTCATCGTCATCCCGTGGAATCTCCAGCAGCATCATAGTGAGGCGTTCCGCGAAGTCATCTACTTTTTCGGATTGCTTCAAGACACGCTGAAGATAAGCATTACCATTAGCGCCATAGAGTTTGAGTCCAAGCCAAAGAAGCCATTGTTTGTTGCCGTCTCCATCTTGGAGCACTTCACTAATCTTTGATGAAAGTGATTCGAGAGGTGCAATCTGAATTCTAATTGTGTTGGCAAGCGACTTTGCTGTTTTCAACTGCTCACAGAGGAATAGCCATTGTTCCTCTGTGCCATAGCTTCGTTCACAACCGGAAAACTCAGGGTATGCTTTCTTAAGCGCAGCAAAGATATCATTGCCATCAGAAACAAGAAACATAGAATCCTTGAAAAAATCTGTGTGAAAACGAGTTTCGACCGTGACAATTGGTTGCTTGTTCAACTCATCCTCAGTGATTGATTCAAGTTTTTCCAGAAGACCATGAATCTTATGGCAAACGTCAGTTTGCATAAACAAGCAGTTACAACCAACGACCGAAATTTGAGGCAAGCTGGATACCATTCCGCTAATGCAGAAAATGCGTCTCGTGAGGCGTATATCCTTCATCTCCAGTTGCTGGAGCAGATGTCCGCAGTGAAACAGTAATATAATCAGTCTTCCATGCACACTCATATCAAGAAGCTGGTTTACATGTTTTTTCAGTTCCTCATATGATTCGAGCATCCAGAGTTGGGAAAGGCCGATTAAGGCAAAAGTGCCTTCGCCAGACAGTTCATACAGCACACGGTCTATATTGGGGAAATCATCACCGTGGCATGCATCAGAAACGCGGCGGCAATTGACTTCCAGATTGGATTCGAGGCGAGAAATGATGCTATGATAATCCCAAAGATTATCAGCGTTAATCAGCATGGGATAGCCGGTTGATTCACCATGCAGGTAAGCATCAATCTCAGTAAAGCATTGGGCTGTATCTCGACATTCCACGCTTATCACTTCCTTACTGATTCTTCAGAATCTGAATACCAAACTCTGTGTCATCCTGAATTCTACCGCGAAGATAGGAGCGAAGCTGCTCTGTGCTCATCTGATCGATGATAGCCATCGCACGGTCACTGCCTGTCAAAAGATATTCCTTTTCGGCCAGCTTTTTGATTTCCCGCTGTACGGAGCTGTTATTCATCCAATCATAAGCATCTTCGTAGAGAGTGCCGGAAAGGTGGTGCCTAATCTGATCAGGATCGTTAAGAAGCACTTGGTATGTTCCAACAATCCGTTGCATAAAGCATCGGTCACGTTCTTCGGGGGACTGAAGCCGGTCGTAGAATGTTGCTGATATCAGGAAATCCATGGCTTTCTTAGCATCGGCTTCATTGGGATTTGCACTGATTACAATCTGGAAGATAGGCTTTACCGCAGCACGTTCAGCATCATCAAACATGCACAAAATCGGCATGGAATAATGTGTAGACCAATCCTTAGGATCTTTTGTTCCGGTTTTCTCCTGCCAGAGGTCACGCAGTTTTTTCTTCCACTGGCGCAGGACAAACTTCTCCACCTCAGCCTGTACAAACTTGTAGTAATCGGATTTTCCTTTGGTAAACTGTCCCTGCGGAAAAGATTCATAAAGCTCGGCAATCTCTGCATCATCAAGTCCGCTCAGGAATGCGTTGGCATCTTGTTTGAAATAGTTCACCTGGGACTTGTAGAACTGTTCAAAGCTTTCGCGCTGAGTCATAAGCAGATCATAGAAAGTCTGCTTATGCTGATCGAGGAGTGCATTGTTTTGCTTCATAATCGCTAATTGCTGCAAGAATGGACCAAGATCTCCCGTGAGTTTAGCAACAGCCTCACAAGGGATATGGATATTATTCGTTCGAGCATTCCATGCAGACGTTGTTTCCCGAATGCTAATGCACTTTGGGAGACTCTTATTGCTTTCCTGAACAATTTGATAGTCCAGAATGACATCAGAAATCTTCTCATCCGCAGAGACCTTCGCCCAAACCCAGTTGGCATCGCTGGCGTTGAAACGTTTCTTTACTTCGTCAATATACGCACCGCCATCACCAATCTCAGTAGATAGGCGAACTAACAGCCCATCACGGTAGATCTTCAGATATTCCAGCATACCCTTCCGGCATTGGTCTCCCGTCATCAGCCTTGCAAGATTTCCCTCAGCGGTAGGATTCTCGCGGACGAGTTTGCCGATAGAAGCCGCGATGTCGCTTTCTGTGTCATGCCCACCATTTGCTGTGTTTACAATCACAGAGAACTGATCAATCAGCTGTTCCAGAATATTTCTGGGAGTTTCAAGTTGTTCATGTCCCAGTGTATACTTAATACACCAGATTGGGAAAGCAAAGCTCTTCATTTTGATTCGGAGCTGATCTCTGGTAGATTCCACAGCGCCGCATACAGAACGAGAAAGGTCAAAAGCAGTCACCGCGCAATTCAAGAAGCTGCGGACATCCGGGCTCATGGTGACGATGAATTCTTCTTTATACTTGGAGTCGTGATTCGACAGTTCATTAACAGCATTACCAATCATCGTCTTCATTTTATCGACTGTCATCTGTTCACTGCGAGAACCGTTGCTCCAGAAAAAGTCCGGCGTAGCATATTCTTTCAGCACAAAGCCCATAACAAAAGCTGTCACGCTGGAAGGCATAAAGCCGAAAGGTTCCTTCTCCATCTCATGCAGAATACTGAGGATGCTAACTCTCCCGGAACCATTGTCGAATCCCTGCTCTACCAGTTCCATCACGCGCTTCTTGATATGTACAATAGTCAAGCCCTGCTTAGCGGGATCTTCCCAGTAGCGTTCGACCTTCCATGCACCATCCAGCGCGGTCTCGAAAGACATCTTTTTGTTGCTATTGCTGTAAGCACCAGAGAGCGTTTGGGTAATGCCAAAGCCAGCGCCATTGGCAGGTTGATAAAGATTATACATAGTGGCATTAAGGCTATAATGTTCCAGACCATAATAATACTTGCGCTGATTCTTTTCACGAAGCGCTTCCTGAAGATCGGACAGTTGTGTGCGGTGCTGACCTGCTTTATGTTCATTATCATAGAGGATAAACGCACCACTTACAATATTTCTCCGCCACTCGCTGAGCACATTCCCAGCCTGATTCGCGAAGTGCTTAGCCTGCGTGTTATCCTTCCCTGTATGGTATTTGGAGAACGCCATATTGTTTGCATACTGCTGCAAGAGATCCTTGCCCAGAGGGGTCATGCATTCGACAAATACAATGTCGTTGCTTGGCATGTTGACTGCTTTCACGATTTGTTGATGAAGCTGCTGCTGTTCCGTATCGTTTTTCGAAAATGTGATGATCAGCTTGAAACGTTCGGAACGCTGCAGCGCGTTCATCTTCTGCACTGTTGCAGTAAAATTGGCGTAACTTGTGGCTTCCACAATGTAGCGCTTTTCAAAAGCAGGAGGCAGACAGAATCCCAGTTTGTCAATTAATGGCGCATCAGAGTTGGTAATCAACGCCTGAGTCTTTGTTTCATCGCTAATCTTCCGAATCAGTTCATTAATATTGACATCAGATGCAGCCCCGTTGGCGACAGAATACTCCGTTTTGCCACCACCAACGGGTTTCTGAAAAATAACTCCTTTCTCTATCAAACCTTTTGCGATAGCCAGTGCTTTGCCCTTGCTCCAATCGGTTCCTGCAAACGCCAGATCCAAATTCTGCTCGTTAGGGTGCAGAATCTCGTTATCGCCCTTCCGGAAAGCAACTGCCTGAAGCAGCAGAATTACCTTCAGCACACGCTGTTCATCGGGAAGAAAGCGGTCAGCATTGAGCATGCGGTAGTTGTCCAGGATACCACGCACAGCATCATCCAGACCGTTCTGCCCCTTGCCGTAGAAAAAGTCCCATAGCAAATCCACAGTCAAGAGATTCTGCTCGTCGTCTGGACCATAGTTGTTGATATACCACTTAAATCCCTTGGCATCGGTCATGTCATTGCTTATGATGAAATCAAACATACTGCGCTGGTTGGATGTGAACAGCACGGCAATCTGCATCAAGATGAGCGCAGCATAAGGATGCATGGGGACGATATTTCGGAGCTGATTATCAGAGATGACGGTCTTATGACCGAGGCTTGTCTGCCGCTTTGCGGTAGAGACAATCAGGTTTCGCACGCTAACCAGTTCGTCATTAAGATCGTTCTTGTCGCGCTCCCACTGTGGAGCCAGCACCGGATCGTTGGTGGTCTTCATCGCCTTGTACATCAGGTCAAAGGCAATATTTTCCGGCAAATCAATGCGGACAGTAGAGTCGCCGACGAAACGGTTGAAGGTTTTCTTAGCAGTAGCTGCGTCCGCAAAGAGGTTGCGGCTCTCGTGAGTTACCAGCATGAAGTAGAACGGATGGGATGCACTAATCTCTGCCAGTGTTTGAAAGCCGGTTAAGCTGACCGGATGCGAAATGAAGTATTCGGAAAACTCATCCCAGACAAAAAGAATTGCGGAGAGCTTGTTTTCTTCAATTACGCTCTTGATCCAGTTGGCCATGTCGTTGACATCGCTGAAGAGACCGTACTGACCGGCATCCTTAAGCACCGTCATGACATTGCGCATGGTGGCTTCTACAAGCTTGGTACTGCCATTGTTCAGCTGCTCTACAACGTCTTGTGCGGTGGCACTGCCAAAGGTCCATGCGTACTTTTCCTGGCGAATCAGAGCCTCAAAATAATCATGGTTAACAGGGCTCTCCATCCAGTGAAGGAAGGCGTCCTTCATGGAGGCATCTCCGTGGTTCTCAATGCCGTTTGCCTTGAGCGCAGCCATGATGCTCTGCTGAACTGCCAGAATCAAGTCCAGGTCAGTATCAATACCCGCGGAACCTACTCTGTGAATCGTCAGGATTTTTCCGTTGTTTTTCAGAGCAATATACTGATCACGCAAATCCTGCCGCAGACCGAAATCGTCAAAGTACTCAATTACTTCTTCATCGGTGGCATCTAAAATCGACTTCACCGTCAGAGCTGCATGGGATTTGCCTGTGCCATAAGCACCCTCGACCCAAATAGAGCGAGGATCTTGTCCGGACAGAGCCTTATAGGTCACTTCCAGTAGCTTGACAAAGGTTTCGTGCGGAAGAAAACCCTTCCAGCTAACTTTGCCTTGCTCAATCAGATCTGCAGTGACGGCAGCGTAGTATTTGGGATCAATGTTGAAATACTCACGGTACAGCTTACCCATGGTAGTAACTCCCTTCTCAGAACAGATTCAGTACATCAGCGGAGGTTTTGCCTTTGTTCAGTGTGATGGTCTCCAAATCCAGGGTAAAGGATGCTGAGATAAAATCCGGATAGTTTCCGCTCAAGCCGTTGAGCAGTCGAATCATGTTGTCGCGGTCAAGCCCGAAGATTCGTGTGGGGCTGATGCCGTTGCGGTCAATACTGTCGTCCATAAGGGTTGAGAGGGAGAACTGATAGTAGTCTCCACATGCTTCGGCGAATTTATAAAGAGAGTATAGGATGACTTCGGGGACGGGATTAGTCCATGCAGAACGGGTTATGCCCATGCATCTCGACCTATTTTTATCGGCAGAACCAAAACCGATGTTACCGAGCGGCAACTCGCATAGGCGTGTCAAAGAACTAAAGATATCGCCAGTCCAGGTATCTTTTGCGCCTGAATCGACGAGCATTGATGTAATTAATTCTTTCTTGTAATACTGACCAAATGTGATATTGACGACATACCAATTCACCTGTGGCGTATATACCAGATTTGTGAAGATGATACCCCATGCTGCAGGGCTATCATAGCCAATCCGTTCAATCAATTCGGCAGTAGAAGTAAAACCTTTGTCATTAAGCAATCCGGCATCTCGCAGGAAACGCTTGAAAAAGCTGTACATCTGTGAGCCAAGGGTATGATTCTCATCGAATGTGTTCTTGTACTCAAAATACTGCCGTACCCAATCCATTTTGGGTGCATGGTGGGAATAACTATTAAGACTTGTATTTTTGCTGGTCATCAAAATTCCTCCTTTCGGTTCTTCAAGCGATTTATATACAAGGCATCCCTTTTCCACCTTATGACAAAGTGCGCAATGATGACACTTATCGTTAATCACCACCTTACCATTTATAAAATCCATGTTACCAAATGGGCAATCAGCTTGGCATTCTCGGCAACCTATACAGCAAGCAGTCTTACGAAACACGTTCTTTAGCAATTTCACAAATGCCACATGCTCGCTTGCTGTTTCTCCATCTATAGTTACATTGAGTTCATTCTCACTTTCTTCAAGTGAAAAAGAGAGCATTTCCCCTTGAAAGTCAATCGTCACTGGATTGTCATCTTTCACAATGATACCTATAGTTTTAATCCATGTTCTCCACGTATCCGCGTTTTTTAGTACACGAATATGCACGGCATGCTCTCGGTCGACTACTTCACGATAAGGAAGACGGATATTGATATCACGTCCATTTTTTCTGGCTTTCCATCCGCCATTTTCTATGAATTGGCGCAACCGTTGCGAATCGGGAATCGCTCTCTCATAAGCCAGCTCTATTTGTCGAATTAACGGTTTTGTCTGCTCTTGATAGCAGACAAAACTCATATAGTCGTTTCTTTCAGCTGCACGTGGACAAATTAAACATCCAGCTCGCCTGTTGCCTTTCTTGTAAGTTTCGTTAAGCATGAGATGCTCGGCATATGTATATATAAATATTTCAGCTGACCCCCAATCCAAGATAGCATTGCAACTATATTGCCCCTTGTGCTTTCCCTCATAAGCAATATACTCATACTTGCTACGGGCAACACTTTCATCTCCTCGAACACCAACATATGCCATCCCGTGGAAATCGACAATTCCCGTCAATTCGCGTAACAATAAAATCTGTGGTGCTGTTTTATGCACACTGCAGCACCAACGTGTGACAGTGCATGGTGGACCGAATGCTGACCAAGTTTCTTGTGGAGAATAACTTGAATGGGAAATATAGAAACCGATATCTTGAGATTCACACGCTTTTTTCATTCTATCGACGATTTTATAAGTGTCTGAAAACTCCATTCCCGTATCACTAAACACCACTATAAACTGATCATGTGGCAACGCCCTCTGCACCAAATCCAGTGTAACCACGCTATCCTTGCCGCCGCTGAATGCTACATAGAACACGTCGATGCGGTCTCGGTACTTCATATAAGTGTTATAAATCTTTTGTATTGTCTCTTGAACCAGCGTCTCCATTAAATCCGCGTTTCTGCGACACATTTCCGCCACATCTACAGGAATTAACGGAGCACCATTCGGCTCTGGACTTTCTTCAATAATAATCAACTCCGGCTTGGTATACAGAGAACCACCTTTCGTGGAGGCAATTTTGCGCCCACGGTAAATATAATTATTGGCCTCTGCCCACATAATTGGCGCGGAGTCATCTCTGGGATAAGACCAGTGCGCGTCAAAGCCAAGGATGTCCAGTTCACGGTAATAAACTGGTCTGGGCTCTTTGCTGAACTTTGAAATTTCACTGGTCAGCAGAAGTCCTCCTGTTTCTGCATCCCATAGATACTGATACATGTCAACAACCTCATTTCTCTGCGGATTTCAATTTTTCCTGCTGCATCTGTGCAGCCTTGATGATTTCCGCAATATCATTACCCATCAGTCGCTGTGTGCGGTATCCGCCGTCTACCAGCACATCCAGTGCTTCCTTAGGGCTATGCCAGGAATTATCATGTACCAACACGTCAATCAGCAGGTCACGGTTGGTGAGAAGGGGGGAAATCCGGCGCACCATTGCGCCAATGGGGGTGTGCTCCACAGGACTGGCTTGCTCCAGGCGGAAGATGCGGCTGTAATCCCGAAGATAACTCTCCAGCAAGAAGCCATTCCATGGAACCGCCACCCCCGGCAAGCTCATAAACAAAGTAAAATCCTTCAGTGGCATATAGTCTCCCGGACAGGCTTGTTCCAGCACCCGGTCAGTAGACTCAGAATCAAAGGAAATGAGCCGCTTAGAGAGAAATTCATCTCTGGAAATACGAACCATTTCCGCTAATACGGAGTCCCAGTAGATGCCGGAAACATCCAGTTGGCTGCAAAGATTCTTCAATTCATCCATGGTTATCCGATCGTGGGACTTGCAGTAGGAGTGGAATACCATATGAGTATCCATGCCAGCCCCCTTTTCACAGATAATCGCGCCATTGAAATCGAATTGATCTCGCAAAAGCCATGCCATCACGTTCCGGACACCCCAGTCCTTCCAACTTGCAGTGTCCATTACTGCGTTTGGGCAATGAACCTGCATCAATTCCCGAAGGCTTCGGGCGACCAGAAACCCTTCATCCTCGATACGACGGTGCATGGCTTGCTGCAGTGCCGCCAACTCATGGGTGCTGATTGGAAAGTTCGGAGCATAGAAATACGTTTCTGACTCAATCGGGACAATAGATTTTTCTCTTACCAGCGCATATTTGATGCGATCCATTGGAATATACCAGAGTTGCTCTGCCATTTGCGTGTAGGTAATCGGCTCATAGCATTCTTGGAACAGCCTCACAACATCTGCCATGATGTTGGCACTCTTCCCCGGCAGACAAATGGTGCCACGGTATATACTGAACTGTCTGTGGGCAGAGGACAAGAGCATTGCATTGAAAGAATCCGCTGCATAAACAGATAACTGCTCCGCCAACTCCTCCTTGTACTTTTCAAAGAGCTGCTGCGGGTAAACGCAGCTTGCTCCAGATGTCAGCGTCTGAAGAACATCCTGCTGAATGATATCCATCAGCGCAGACTGTCTGGCATCTCGCTTGGCGTAGATCCGCTCATCACGATATTCGCCAACCTGCTTCAGCATCGCAATCAGCTTCTCATCATCAGGCTCTACTGCATCATGATAGCGTTCCTCATAGATACCACGGAATTTGCGCAAACGCATACCATTCAGTCGTAGACCATCTTCAAACTCCTCGGACAAAATCAAGTTCCAGCGGGAAGTGGTTTCTGTATCGACGACAGATTCCATAACTGGCGGGTCGGATTCCTCCGCCAGTGCTTTTTGCTGACCAGATTCTGCGAAGATAGGCTTGCTTGGATCAAGAAGATAGAAGAGTCGATGTCCCTGCGGATCAATTCGTGTTCCAAGCAGCTTTCCGATGGCTGCGTTGCGACTGCCTTTACCTGTAACAGCATTGTTGATGGCCTGATATACGGATAAAGACGGATTCGGAGAGCTTGTCTGGTATAGGCCCTGCCGGAGAAGCTCATCTGTAATCTCCTTGATAGTCATTTCGGTGGCAGTTTGTTGCAGCACTGTTATGACCTTGTCAATCAGACCGCCTTCATATACCAGTCGGGGCTCAATGCGGTTTTCACCTTCTTCATCATTGTCAGTCTCGTTTGTGCGACCGCGCAGTTGACGGATTGTTTCTTCGCCTGCTGAACCTCTTGTTGCAATCCAAGGGCGGGAGAATACGCAGTCACTGCTGTAAAGATAAGCCGCAATGCTGAAAAGTGATGACTGATGCATCACGCCGAGTTCGTCCAGCCAACTTCCATTATATGTGCTGGCAAGAGAGAAAAGTTCACGGCTGTTATGCGCCTGCCCATCGGCCAGCAGCATATCCAAAGTCTGCTTTAAATCCTGAATATGCTGTTCTGTCAGATGCAGATTCTCAACATGAATATACTTCCCATTGCAGGCGATAATGCACTTTTGCGCCAAGGCAAAGTTCAGCACTGCCTCCGTGACTCCAGGAAATGTTTCCCTGATTTCGGAAATCGGCACATAACGGCCGGCGTTTTTAATATACAGTTCCACCGCGCCATATATACTGGTCGAGAGTCCGTCCTTGGAAATGCAATCACGAGAGAAAGAATAAAACTGATTCCACTCATACCTGAGTATTCCTTGGAGATAATAATGATTATCAACCCCTGATTGGAGAAGCTCAGGCTTGAAAGCTTCGTACAGAGCACTGAACATATAGACGTTCTGGTTTCCCTGATCCACAAATTCACGGATTCGCTCAAGAAGATCATCAGGCAGAATATGCTCCCGTTCAGAAACATAAGTGCTTCGGTCACGGAGCATTCCAACATCGGCAATGATAATTGACAAGGCACGATCTCCCTCGGAAATGCGAATCTCTGATCCAAATCGAGCATAAAGTTTTTCTCGGAAAAGTTGTAACTCTTCCTGCACGGTAATATGAATACCGTCCGGGTCAAACTCTTTGAGAATCTCCCTACTCATCTGCCGTAGGCTAAGTCTCCCTCTTTGCCATGTGTGGATAGACTCCATGTAACGGTAGTCTGTCCGAATCTGAGACTCGACTAATTCCGAAGGTAGACCTTTTTCTGCGGCCTGTTCAAGATATGTTCTAAGTTCTGCTGCACCAATCCGGTTGGGTAACTCATCTACGAAGGAATGTACATGTTCTTCCTCAAGCGGAGCGTTTCCAAGGATAAATAGATCCAGAGCTTTTGCGTAACGATAATGTTTTGCTCCCTTAGCATTGCGCAACAAGTAAAGAAATAGAATGCCGTCATCTCCGCAGTAAGTAGCAATTTCTTGTGCCGACAGGATTTCAGCACCACGCCGAGTGGCAGAAATCAGCAACAGAATGTTCTCTGCTGATTTTACTGGGAATAGGCATACTGACTTTTTCTCAATTTGTCGAACTCTCTCTCGAGTGACGTTGTAAAGAGTCCCGATTTCCTCCAGCGTCTTACCCTGTGCACGGTATGACGTTATTTCTCTGCGCTTGTTATCCGTGAAGCATGAATCAATGGCTTTTGCTATTTCCGTTTCTATGTTGGTGCTACACCATGACAGAAAGGATTTCAGCGCACTAAACTCTTCATCAGAATATTGCGTATCTTGATGCACAAGATCATCGAAGGTCATCATCTCATCGAAGTTATCTTCAAACTTGGAAACTACATTTCTTCCTTGCCATGCATAGGCGAACGGCTTCACAGGAAGAACTTTACGTTCGGACGGAAGGGCATTCACCATAGCTTGCAGCTTTTCCGCTTGCGTATCGTGTACTTTCTGTTCTCGAACAAAATTAGTGAGCGATGGCAGCAACACGGAAATGGGAAATGAGGAACGGAATGTGGCTGCAACCATATCAGCGCCAATTACTTCAGCGATATCCATAACTTTTAGGAGAGTCTCTCTCTGCTCGTCCGATTCCAGCTGAGCTTCAATAACATCCCACTGCTCTTTTGCAATCTGTTCAGTGTATAGCATTAGAAAGCTTTTGGGATGTATGTCTATAAGCGCAGGTTTGGGATGTGTGTCTATAAGCGCAGGCGGACCCTGGCGAGCATATGCAGCTACCGCATCCAGAATCTCACGAACTGTTTTCACGCCAGCATTTCGTAGACCAGCTAAACGAGCGAGAGGCATACTCAATATATCCGAAACGGATTTGCGCTCAGATAACTCCCAGTCAAGGCAATGGAGTGCCCTCACTGAAAGTGGCAGCTGATCGTAGGTCGTTTCGGCACAGGACTTAATCTTAAGAAACTCACCAACAGTAATTGTACCATTGTTTTCGAGAGCATTATAGAGGGCAGGATATGTATGGATGAACTTCTTCCAAGAATCATACGAAGAAATGAATTCTTTCAAAGAGTTGCTGTAGTTGGTCGCTGACATCCATTCTGCCCTCCCCTCTGGTGATTGGAAGTATGCTATAAACGGGACAATGCAGCAGATGAGTACACTTATCCCAGCTTGCGCATACTCTTTCCTATTATATCACAAAACCTATTAAAAATCAATTGTAAACGCTCAATATGGACAAAATCTTCCCAAAAGAGAATTCCCAAAGTAAATGCCACAGTAGCAGTAAGAAGTTGCACTTACCATGGGAAGGGAAAGCCGCACGTCGAAAACAACCACACGATGTTCCGCGCCATTGTTTCCCGCGGGATTTCTTTCGATTCTTTCTCACAGGAAAGCGTCAATCTGACGTCAACGGCGTCCTTCGAAAGCAGTTCAACGGCAAAAGCGCGTTCGAGATGTTCTCCTTCACTTATTCCGAGGAGCTGGCTCGTCTGCCGGGTATCGTGCCGATTTCTCCTGAAAAGGTCATCCAAAGTCCACTACTTTTGAAAAATTCTTTCCCGAAGTAAATGCAACCCCAACTGCGAGAGTGTATCGCAATGAGCACATCCTCTTGCATGCAGCAACTTTCTTCCCACGAAAGCCACCGCGTTTTTGCAATTGGGCGGAAATTCTGACAATAACCGTTGACAATAGCAGGAATCAATGTTATAGTGATTGACGTACAAGCAACGTGCGCTGAGTTGTGCGGAAGCAAATCGCAATCCGACGCAGCGGATAATCTGTTTCATACCTGCAACAATATCGGAGAGAAGCTGTGCTTCTTGCGCAAAGCAGACATGAAACTGCTTTGGGAAAGGAATGGATGAGTGTGAAAATCAGCCAATTGCATCTGTCTGATTTTATGCTGTTTCAGCAAGCCGATTTTCAGTGGTCGCCGGGAATCAATGTGATTTGTGGCACAAACAGCACGGGCAAAACGGCGCTGATAAAGCTGATGTACAGCCTGCATAAGTCCTATGAACAGTGGAACTCCACAGAGACAAAGGAAGCAGCGGTGAACAGTTTTTCCGAAAAGCTGTGCGGCGTATTTCGCCCGGACAACGGGAAAGTGGGCAGACTCGTGCGGCGAAAGCAGGGCAATGCCCAAATGACAGCCTCGATGGGCTATGAAAACGGCACGAGCATTGATGTGAATTTCGGAAATCGAGCAAGCAAAATTGCCACACTTGCCTTGCCAAAGATGGAGCATACGGCATCACCTGACCATACGGCGGTGTATTTTCCGCCGAAGGAAATCATTTCGGCGACGGAGAATTTCACGTCGCTGTATGAGGAATACCATATTGCGTTTGAGGAAACGTATTATGACCTTGCAAAGCTGCTGGATCGTCCGTTGAAGCGCGGGAAAAACTCCGATGAGCAGAATCAGGTGTTAGCCAGTTTGGATGAAATTCTCCACGGGACAACGGTGCAGCATGATAAAAAATTTTATCTCAATGCGGAAAATGGCGGAGAATTTGAAATGGGGCTTGTCTCCGAGGGCTATCGCAAGCTGGCGACCATCACCTATCTCATTCGGAATGGCTGCCTGAATGCCAATTCGGTGCTGTTCTGGGATGAGCCGGAGACGAACATGAATCCCGGCATGATTCGCCCGCTGGTGGATGCTATGATGCAGCTTGCAAAACTCAAGGTGCAGATTTTCATCACAACGCATGATTATTTCCTCCAGCAGTATCTGAACATGTATATGGCATTTCCGGAATCCAATACCGACCAGATTGACATCCGTTTCTTCTCCCTTTTCTTTGAGGATGGTGCAATAAAGGCGGAAATGGCGGATACCATCAGCGAACTTCAGCACAACAGCATCATGGAAGAATTTGATGCGATATACAACAGAGAGCAGGGACTCATCTATGATCGTATCAGAGAGTGATATCGAATTTACGTTCGGCGAGCAATATGGCAATTTGGTGCTGAAGTATGATGATACGCCGTATTATACCGAGCGGTTCAACGCACAGCCCGGCGCGAAAGCTGTGGATTTTATTGCGGTATCGGACAAGCACTATGTGCTGATTGAGGTGAAAAACTGCATTGGTGATGAGTCGGGCAACCGCTGGCGGATTGCTCCGAATAACCAGAAGCGCGACACGGCGGGCGCTGATGGACGCGACGTATCCACAAGAGACAGCCTTGATATTGAAGTTGCCCAGAAAACGGCGATGACGCTGGCGGGAATGGTGGGTGCATTCAGCAATCCAATGCCCGCGACGAAGCATGCATCGTGTGATGCGTTCGCACGAGCATTATGCAGTCAAGAGATTGCAAACGGTCAGCGAAAAATCGTGGTGGTACTGGTGCTTGACGGGAAGTTTGCCTGTGCGAGCCGCGATGAGCATACCATCAGACGACGGCTGCGGGAGGAACTTGAGAAGAAAATCAAGTGGCTTTCTGCAACGGTGCTTGTGACCACTTCTGATGAGCTGGAGCAAATGGGGCTGCACATTACGGCATCAAGAAACAGCAGATGAACAATTGATGAAAACTGCATACTTTCTCACGGCGACTTTCCCCCGGAAGCGGCCGCATTTTTTTGCATCCGGGCATAATACTATTTCCAAATTCACCTGCACATCTGCTCGTGTCTTGGCGCATTCTCATTTGGAACCTGGAAACGCGCGAAGAGGAAAGCCTAAAGCCAAGGCGGAAGCGGCATTCGAGCGTAAGCGAAATTGTATACAACCAAGCAAGCCCACTGACCGCCTGTACAAATCACAGGCAGCCGATGGGCTTGCTTTCTTGCATTATTTTGCTTGATACACCATTTCCGCCTGCTTCTGCGCAATCAGGCACAGTTTCTCCGCCTTGAAGGCGCGCGCCTGCGTCATCGCGTTTTCCGTACGGTTCAGGCTGTCCAGAATCAAATCGCCGAAGAACGGGTAGCCCGTCACCCCGGTCTCGTCCCTGCTGCTGTTTCTCTTTTCACTCATCCTATGATTTCCTCGCGCACAACCTCCTCTACCCTGCCGCAAATCATCTCCATCCTCCGCACCCACTCCATCTGCTCATTTTCCTTCATCTCCTCATCCACGCCCTCCACCTCCGCCATCTCCCGAACAAGCACTGCTACCCGCTCCTCGCACTCCTTCTGCACGGATTCCAGCAACGCCGACAGCTCATCCGCCCAAATCAGCCTGACATACGGTATCTGAATCGCCAAGGGCACCATTCGCCAGCAGGAATCCGGACACACCATCCAGCGGTTTCAGATGGGACAATATATGCAGAATCCATGCATAGTTCGCATTACTCTCCGACGGCATGCCATAGTCTGCCCAGCGAGAATCATTTTCAAGGTTGGAATCGTATCAGCCTTTCAGATTGAACGGCGGATTTGCCATAATATAGTTGAAATAGAGTTCCTTATGCTGGTCATTGGTAAAAGAGGAATCGTAGGTTGCGCCGAGATTGTGGCTGATACCACGCAACGCAAGATTCATCTTAGCCAGACGATATGTGGCAGATTCTTTCTCCTGACCATAAATATTAATTCTACTATAGCAATTCTCAAAAATCTGGTCAATAACCATCAGTAGTAAACCAGCCGAAACAATTCTCCGGCGAAACGAGAGCAAGTGCCTCGGCGACCATCTGGGGCAAAAGAGCAGCAATGTTGCAGCCCAGCTTCCGCAAAATAGCCTTCATCTTCGACCACAGCATTTCAATCGGATTCAAATCTGGGCTGTATGGCGGCAGATAGAGTGGAATCATGCCCGCTGCGCGCAGCACTTCTTCCACGCCCTTGACATGGTGTGAACGCATGTTGTCCATGACGACGATGTCGCCTTTGCGAAGGCTGCCTTATTTGCTGTCATTCAGAAAATGCACGATGGAGTTTCTGTACTTTTAGCTGAAATATTTTCTATTGGTTATTTTGCCATGATAGCCGGGCATGAAAACCGAATGGATGATTGCCGTATATGTTCCAAGTAAACATCGGACAGAATTTTTACGTGAATTTTTATGAATTGCAGTTGATTTAGACTCTTGCAAATTTCTTCCGAATGCTTTATAATGTACTCAAGAGACATCTCATTTTGTGGCTGGTCGAGAGCTTTTTCGTATCTTCATTCTACCAGTACCACGAGAAAATGTTTCTATTCTTTTGATTAAGTTATGGAGTTTCTTCGTTTATAGTTGGAGGGATAAAAGTTGGATCCAAAAGCTATTGAAACGCTCGCCGTCAATGCTGTCAAGGATAGTGTTGTTGTATCTGATTTTCTCGACCAGTTCATTGCGGACAACGATAAAGAGCCGACTTGGGATGGCTTTGTCTACATATATAGTGACAAAAGCAAGAAGAAGGAAAAGCTCAAAGGAAGGCTTCCAGTTCAAATCAAGGGCACGGAAAATGATGATTTCAGCAAAGAAGAAATATCTTTTCCAGTATCAACTGTCGATCTCAACAATTATCTTTGTGACGGCGGTGCGGTGTTCTTTGTTGTTTACATTGGAAATAACGGAGCGTCTCGGCAGACTTATTATGCTGCGTTGCCTCCAATAAAGCTCAAAATATATCTTGCAGATGCAAAAGAACAAAAAAGCAAAAGCATTAAACTCAAAAAATTTCCGACAGACCCAAACGAGAAAGCAACGATATTTCTTCAATGCTTAGAAGATTGTCAGAAGCAAGCAAGTTTTGCAGATGCCCCGTTGTTGTCGCTTGAAGAACTTGAGCACCAAGGTGTATTAGAAGGAATATCCATCCCTGTCTCAACCGTCGGAGGAACCGACCCGAAAACGGCCTTGCTGAAAAACGAAGTATATATTTACGCAAAAGTTAAGGGCAGTGCTATTCCTCAGCCAATCGAAGTTATACCTCAAGAAATGACGACGAACGAAACACTGAATGCACATGTTTCTATCGGAGGCCGGTTCTTCTATTCAACCGTAAATGTATTCAAAAGTGCGATGACAACTACGACTGTTTTTGGAGAGAGCGTTTCAATAAAGACATCTTCAAACAATGAAACAGTAACAATCAGCTATACGCGCTCTGATAAATTAAGAAACATGATAGTTGATTTGGATTTCTGGCTTTCATGGATCGAAGCAGGACATTTCCAATGGAACGGGGGTGACGTCCCTTTTAATTACAAAGGTCATGCTCTTTCGGACTTCAAGCTGAATGAAGAAAAGTCACGACTTAAATACGCAAAAAAAATTGTCGCGTTGCTTGACTTGTTGGGATGCAAAAAGGACTTGAGCATAAATTCCCTAAAATATAAAGACTGGCAGAATATTAGTTGCCTTGTTACTGCCCTTGTAGATAAGGAACCTGTAGAGCATCTAAAAAACGATTTGCACTCGGTGATAGCCATAGACATAGGGGAACTAAAATTTATAGTTCGTCTGCAAAAAATCGAGGGGGAAACTGGGAAATACAATATATTCGACTTTTTTAAAACTGAGATGCCAATCATCTATAAAAATGAAGCAGGAGAAGTGTTGTCGATTTCTCAGTATGTAATACTCCAAGCAGAGGACTTGATAAAAGCTGATAATATACGTTATGATGCTTTATTGCCATCGTTCCAAAATACAACACAAAACGAAGAAACTATTACAAGAGCGAATTTCTTCTTACTTGAATTGCTTAGAGCATATGACAGAGATAATTCAAAAACTGAATTACTATCTGTGGCAAGATCGTTTTCTGAGTGGATTTTTTCTTCGAACGACGAAACTTTGCCCTATGAGACAAAATTGCTAAACAAGCTGCAAATCGAAAAACGTGAACGCTCACTAACGAAAGACGAGACTAAGCAACTATTTCAAGTAATTGAAACGCCGGGTATCAGCGAAGATTTCCTTGTCGGAGCATACCTGCTGTTGGGTCAACAAGTTGCTGCAGAATTGCATTTTGAAAAACTTGACAAACAAGTGCAAGAGAAATTCAAAAAGCATCCGATATTTCACTTTTGGAAAGAAAACGGAGAAAATTCATAATGGATAAGCTGAAAATGCAAACAGCGAACCAAAACAGCAGAAGCTATCGTATCAGGTAAGACCGATTATCTGCTGAATGTCAAGGCAAACCGGCACATTTAGAAAAAGAAATCACCGAATATTTCAAGGATGATGAGCTTCGCAGTCGCATGACAAGAAACGGACAGTGAAAAAGAATCACGACGAGCGAATTGAAATTCGGACAGCGTATATGGCCGATGATGCTGCATGGCTATGCGGGGAGGAAAAATGGAAAAGGCTGTGCTGCATCGGCGCAATCCGCAAGGAAGTCGAGATTGCCGGCAAGCGCACTGAGGAGTGGCATTACTACATTTTCAGCCGGAAGCAGTTGGCAGAAGAGCTGTTTCATCATGCACGGATGGATTGGGCAGCAGAGTCGATGCACTGGCTGTTAGATTTCCATTATGGAGAAGATTAATGCCGGATTGCAAACAACACAGCACAGCAGAATTTAAATTCACTGCGTAAATTTGCGCTGTCGCTTATCAGGCGCTACAAAGCGCAGACCAATTTCAAATGTCCGTTGTCGCAAATTATGCTGGATTGCCTGCTGAAACTTGACCTTTTGTCTGCGGTCTTGCAAAATTGATTTTCGTGCCCAAACTCCCAAAACGATTGATTTGTTCACAGCTTCCTGCTATAATATTTAGTGTACTGTTCTTGGGGGTGGTCTATGTCTGCAAACTATGTAAATCTGTGATGGGTTAGAGTATAATACTTCAGGCGTGATGTGCTTTTCAAGAAAAAAACAAGAGAACGGAGTAATGAAAATGTTTTCATCGATTGCATTGTTTGCTGGGAGTGACGGGTTGGCATTCGGCATTGAAAAAGCAGAGTTCAACACTTTAGCTTGCTTTGAGTTTGATAAGAATCCCGCCAAACTTATTTCCGATAAGACCATATATTGCACAATGTGGGAAAAATCGATTAGCGACGAGAATTTCTGTCAGTGTGACAAGTCCAATAGCAAGGGCATCGGTTATTTTTGCCGGCGGATTTTTCAATATACGACAAATTACCATGTGCCACCAAATGGTGAAGAAGGCGGATAGAATGTGTTTTATACGAATCCCGGTGGAGTTACATTGCCAAACGATTCTGTTGCTCATATCGTTTATGTTGGCTTGCGCGTCTATCCTTTGCAGACGGCAAGTAAAGAATATTCTACAGCAGGTGGTGATATAAAATGAGGTATGTCTGGATTAATAAAGGATATATTTCTAAAATCGCTTCTACTATGACTGGAGGATTTTATGCGTTCTTGGGACTTATAGGGACATTTGTTTCTCTTAATGAAATACTGCCGGATACAATGCCTGTATGGATAAGGGGCATCATTAGTGTGGCTATTCTCATAGGCATCTGGGGCTGTTGCTTTGTTGTTGTCTCAATTCGTTTGGCTCGTAAAAAACGTTTTAAAGTTTTTTCTGCCAATAATGGTCACGCACTATATTTACAGTATGGAAATATCTTTGATCCAAATGAAGTGATAGACTCCAGTCAGCGCCGCAATATTGTCATTCCTGTGAACCGTTGCTTTGATACGCACGTTGATAACCATATCATTTCAGCGCAAACTGTCCATGGCGCAACCTTTAATAGTCTGTATGCATCCGGAAAATACACAGAAGAATCCCTATCGATGGCAATAGGAAAACTATTAGAAAACACCAACTACAAGAGTCTTTCAGAGGAAGAAAAACCAGAAGGAAATCGTAAGCGCTATCCTGTTGGAACTGTTGTGGACTTGCCCGGATACGAAAATGAACATTTCTTTCTATGGGCACTCAGTACATTTGACAACAAACTTAAGGCACATACATCAATGCAAGAGTACGCATTGGCAGTGCAGAAGCTCATTGAATCATGCAATGAGGAATCAGAAGGCTTTCCTGTTGTCCTTCCGCTGGTAGGTACAGGACTTTCCAGAACAAAGAAGGGCCAGCAAGATGTCTTGAAGTATTTAATAAATGCTTTTAGGATAAATAAAGCTGAGATTAACTGTGATATTCATATTGTTGTGCGCAATGATATGAAGAATGAGATTGCAATTATGAACATAAAATAAGGAGGAAATATGGCTATTTATAAAACACGAACCTACATTGCAGGAGATTGGGACAATGATAAAGACGCAGTAGATCAGTTGCACAAATGGAATGATAGCAATCATTGGAGTCTTTCGTTTACTGATGCGCACGATTTAACTTCATCGCGCGACAGCAGCCTAAACTGTACAATAAAGTCATCATTAAAAACCCGCATGAATGCATCAAAAACATTTGTCCTTATTGTTGGTAATCATACCGCGTCCGTTACAGCCGGTGGTTGCCAATTGTGCGGAAGCTACAACAGCTATGCTAAATACTGTGCGAAAGGATACCGCGTTGATTACCGCAGCTTTATCAAGTTTGAATGCGATAAAGCTATTGAAGCGGGGATAACAATAATCGTCCTGTACAAAGCAACACAGATTGATAGGTCTAAATGTCCTGATGCTATTAGGTATCTTGGTACACACGCAACCATGATATGCAAAGGAAATGATGGAAAATACTCCTGGGACTATCAATCTGTAAAGAAAGCATTTAATTTATAATAATTTAAGCATGTTTGAAATCAAACAAGAGACTTCTCTGAACAGATCGCAAACCTTCCACATCCCTTGTGCGCACCAACCGGCACACGGCAGTTCAATCGCATAGCAAGGACTCGCAGCGGTTGAGGATACCAAAGTATCCTGCTGCTGCGAGTCTTTCATTGGTAATGGAACATACTTCATGAGCTGTTCGTTGTTCGATATATCGAAATGCTTATGTGAGCATAGCTATGTGGTGCGTTAGTTTCCTTTTTCTGTATATTTTCCCGCTTTCTGAATTGTCCGCTGAACACTCCATTTCGTCCGATAATCGTAGCTGATGCCTGAAAATAGCGATTCCCATATGTTATGCAGCTTCTGTGCGATTGCCTGCTGAATCACATAATCGACTACTGTGGGGATTCCCAGTTTCCACACGCCGCCATCTGGTTTCAGGATTTCCTTCCGGCGTACCGGGATCGGCACATAGCTTCCGTCCAGAATACTCTGCAAAATTTCTTCCATAGATTACGCTTCACGATGGACACCCTTGCCTACGGCAACGTTTCCTACTGCCAAGTGCATTGTGTTTGTTTTTCCGTCATTTGGTTGTTGCTCATGCCGGGCGCACATAAATACAGCAGCAGGAACTCCCCTGTCCCTGCTGCCGTTTCTCTCTTCACTTATCCTATGATTTCCTCGCACACAATCTCCTCTACCCTGCCGCAAATCATCTCCATCCTCCGCACCCACTCCATCTGCTCGTTTCCCTTCATCTCCTCATCCACGCCTTCCGCCTCCGCCATCTCCCGAACAAGCACTGCTACCCGCTCCTCGCACTCCTTCTGCACGGATTCCAGCAGCGCCGCCAGTCCATCCGCCCAAATCAGCCTAACATACTCGTGCGGATGCTTCTCCTGCAAATAGCGCTCATACAGGGATGCCCACTTGCCATTGGGCGACCTGTCCGCCAGCATACAAGTAGGAAAGTAGTAGTCGCCCACAAGGGTGTAGTGAATGCCGTTCTCCATGATTTCGGCAGGCAGTTCGTTCGTCATCGTCATTTTCATCAAAGAAAAAACCTCCTGTTCTTATTGTCGCCTTGACATTGAACCGCATACACAGCACAGGGGCTAAAATTGTTCCGTTCATGTTGACGGGGTTATTTCGGGGTTATTAGGCACTTGTGAAAGTGCCGCAAAGCCTTGTGGCGCAAGGGTTTGCGGTTCGTCGAATGCTTTTCATGGGGTTCAAGAGGCCGGAAGTTCGAACCTCCTCACCCAGACATCGAAGCGATTGAAAAATCGCTTCTTTTTTGTGTTTTACGGGCAATTCATTTCCCAACATCTGCATAATTCGACTTTGCTGGCGCTGGGCGCACCATTTTCGGCCTCCTGCATCGGGCGCAGCATCATCCGCCTGTATAACCCAACGAACGGTCGCATCACCTTCAACGGCAAGGTGATTTCCGGCGTGCTTGACCGCGACACGCGCAGTATGCTCCGCTCGGATATGCAGATGATTTTCCAAGACCCGATGGCGAGTTTGAATCCGCGCAAGAAGGTCGGCGACATCATCAGCGAAGGCATGGACATCCACCACCGCTTCGCCAATCGGCAGGAGCGCGAGGAGAAAATCAGCGAAATGCTTAAGAAAGTCGGACTTTCGCCGGAGCACGCTGCCCGCTATCCGCACCAATTTTCCGGCGGTCAGCGTCAGCGCGTCGGCATTGCCCGCGCCTTGATTATGAACCCCAGGCTGATTATCGCCGACGAGTGCATTTCCGCGCTGGATGTGTCGATTCAGGCGCAGGTGGTCAACCGGATGAAGGATATTCAGGCGGAAACGCAGTGCGCCTACTTGTTTATCGCACATGATTTGAGCATGGTGAAGTACATATCCGACCGCATCGGCGTGCTGCATTTGGGCTACATGGTGGAATCCGGTACGAAGGAGGAGATTTTCTCCCACCCGGTTCATCCGTACACCAAGAGTCTGCTGTCCGCCATCCCCCACCCCAACCCCGTGGTGGAAAAGCATCGCGTCGCGCTGACCTACAACTACGCCACCAGTGGCATTGATTACGCCAAAGGAACGGAGCATTCCGTCGGCGGCACACACACCGTGCTTGCGACAGATGAAGAGTTTGACGCGTGGACGAAATAACGTGCTATCGCCTGAACACGCCATCTTGACTTTACAAAAACAGCAGCAGGGATGCTTGTCGCCCCTGCTGCTGTTTTAATCTTGACATTATTCTATTCCATTCACCACATACGCCGGCCGTTTTCCCGCCAGCGCATCCGCAATCTGCCGTGCGCACCCCTCCGCCATCCGCAGCCTTGTCTCCTGCGTGTTTGTGCCGATGTGCGGGGTCAGCACAACCTGCGGCAGCGCGATCAGCCGCGGCGGAATGTGCGGTTCATCCGGGTACACGTCCAGCCCTGCGCCGCGCAGATGTCCCGATTCCAGCGCATCCGCCAGTGCGTCGCAGTCCACAATCGCCCCGCGCGCCGTGTTGATGAGAATGCTCCCCTGCTTCATCCGCGCCAGCGCAGAACGGTCAAGCAGCCGGCGCGTCTCCTGCGTCAGCGGGCAGTGCAGAGACAGCACGTCAGACTGCGCCAGCAGTTCCGGCAGGGTCACGCTTTCCACCTGCGGATGATTCACCCCGTGCCGGCTGTACCCGATGCAGCGCATTCCGAGCGCCGCCGCGATTTCCGCCGTCCGCTTGCCGATGTGCCCACAGCCGAGGAGACCCAGCGTCTGCCCGCGCAGACTGCGCCCCATGCTTCTGCCCATGCCGAACAGGTTTTCCGGCGCTTCCTCTCGCGCGCGGAGGCTGTTTTCCCCAATTCTGCGCGAAACCGCAAGCATCAGCCCGATGGCGAGTTCCGCCGTGCTGTCCGTCACGGTGTCGGGCAGGTTCGTGACCGGTATGCCGCATTCCGCCGCCGCGCGCACGTCCACGCCGTCATAGCCCGCGCCATAGCCCGCGATAATGCGCAGCTTTCTCCCCCTGCGGATGATTTCACCCGGCAGCGCGCCGCACGCAACGACCGCATCCGCCGTCGGAATCAGCGCCGCAAGTTCGTCCATTGAGAACTGCATGAGCGGCTTCGGAATCACGATTTTCTCTCCCGAAAGCAGCGAAAATCCCTCTGCCGGGATGCCGTGCGTCACCAGAATCGTCGCCATAGGCTGCTCCTTTCAAAAAAGCGCCCGTCATGTGACGAGCGCCATTGCTTATTCTTCAAATACCGTTTCGGCTTCCGTGAAATCCGGGTCAGCCGCCGGCATGTGGTCGCAGACCATGATGAGCGCATCCTCGCCATTGTCAGCGTAGTAGCGCTTGCGAACGCCAAGCTGCACAAAACCAAGCGACTTATAGAGGTTCTGCGCGATTTCATTGCTGCGGCGAACTTCCAGCGTCGCGTATGCCGCGCCGAGGTTGGAGAGGTATTGCAGCAGCCCGTGCGTCAGGCGTTTTCCCGTCCCTTGCCCGCGGTGTTCCTTTAGCACAGCGATGTTGGTGATGTGGCTCTCATCGAGGATGACCCACGCACCCGCATAGCCGATGATTTTCCCGTCCTGCTCCGCCACGAGGTAGCGTGCAACAGGATTCTTCATGTCGCTGACGAACGCGTCGCGGCTCCACGCATCGACAAACGTGCTGATTTCCACGGCATACACGCCGTCCACGTCGTCCATTGTCATCCGACGAATCGTGATTTCAGGCATGGAGACCCTCCGTCAGCTTCTTGTTGAGCGCGGCGTTCGGGGCGCGAAGGTAGAGCGGCATGAGCGTCAGGTAATCAACCGTCTCCGTCTCCAGCGACGCGAGGTACGCCACTGCTGCCGGGCGCAGGAACGCCTGATGCGGCTGCGCGAACGTGGCAGCATCCCCCAGCAGGGTTTGCAGCTTCTGCCGATGCACAGGCATACCGTCGCCGAGGAAAAGGAAGCGGTCGCCGAATCGGCTGATTTCCGCCACATAGTCCTCAACCTTCATCGGCGTGTCAGCCATCAACCGATTCGGGCGATTTTCTCCCGCAGAGAACGCTGCGCCGTACACCTGCCCAGCGCGCGCATCCTGAATCGGGCAGACGACACCGCTGAATCCGCTGATGCCTGCCGCCATTGCTTCCAGCGCGTTGACCGCGACGCAGGGCTTCCCCGCGCCGTGCGCCAGCCCCTTCACCGTACTGACGCCGAGCCGGACGCCCGTGAACGACCCCGGCCCGACCACGACAGCCAAGCGATCCATGTCCTGAATCGTCAGCCCCGTGGACTGGAAGGCGTTGTCAATCATGGGCAGCAGGTTGACCGAATGCGTCTTGTGGTTCATGATGGCGCACTCATGGCGAATGCCGTCCTCGGTCAAAATCGCCACGCCGCACACCGGCCCGGATGTATCCACAGCAAGCAGCTTCATTGTTCTTCCTCCAAGGATATTTCACGGAATCCGCCCATCGGAGTAATGGTCACATCGCGCGTCGTTTCGTCCACCGGTGTCAGGCGGATGGCAAGGTGCGTTTCCGGGATAGCTTCAGGGCACTGGCTGGGCCACTCAACCACCGCCACGCCGTCGCCGCCGAGGAACTCCTCCATGCCCATTTCGTACAGCTCCTCGACGCTGTTCAGCCGATACCAGTCGAAGTGGTACAGGGGAATTCGCCCGTCGTCGTAAACGTTGAGGATGGTGAACGACGGGCTGGTGACGGTCGCCGTCACGCCAAGCCCCTGCGCCAGCCCGCGCGTGAACTCGCTCTTGCCCGCGCCCAAATCGCCCCACAAAAGAAGCACATCCCCCCTCCGAAGCTCTTTCGCCAGCCTTTTCGCCAGTTCGCGTGTTTCATTGGGAGAATGTGTTCTCATAGTTATGTTCCTTCCTATTATAAGGAGGCGCAAGGGGTGTTGCCCCTTGACCCCACCAGAGACGCTGTCTCTGGACTCTGCAAGGGAGTTCCTCCCTTGACCCTTTTTCGCGATTGAGTTGTGCGCGCTTTCAGGCTGTGTCCGCGTGTTTATTTTCTTTACTTCCGGACGTGCAGCATCGGCGACAGCCGCTTATACAGCACAAACGTCAGCAGGCTCAGCACAAAGCCCTTCAGCAGATTGAACGGCGCCGTCACATACAGCAACACCTTCCATTCCGTATCCACGGACGGCAGTGCCTTCTGCGCCATGCCGATAATCGCTTCCATGTCCATGTGGAACGCGGTCATGTAGAACGGAATCATCATCTTCCAGTTCACCAGCACCGACACCACAATCATGCACAGCGTGCCGACCGCCATGCCGACCAGCGCGGTTTTGCGCGTCTTGTGCTTGCGGTAAATCAGCGACGCGGGCAGGATGAACGCCGCGCTCATGATGAAATCCGCCAGCTCCCCAACATACATGCTCGACGAATACGCCAGACGTGACAAGTCCTTAATCAGCAGAATCGCCAGACCCGGCAGCGGACCCATCGAGAACGCGCCGAGCAGCGCCGGAAGCGTACTGAAGTCGAGCTTGTAGAACGCGACAATCGGGATTTCCAGCGGGAACAGGACGGCGGACAGTGCGCCCAGAATGGCGATGCGCGTCATGTACTGGACAGAGAGATTGGAACGGGTTTTCTGCTTTGTCATAGGACAAGCCTCCTTAAAAATATGCACGCCCCTGAAGCAGGTTCGCTTTTCAGGGGCGGAGCATCACGGAACTTCGGCATACTCGCCGAAATTCCGCGCATATTTCCAGCTTTCCTCTCTCATCCAGACTATACTGTTGGCGCCGGAATTGACTTTCGTCTCACCGGCTCAGCCTTCCTGCCCATTGCGGTGCGGAAGGGTCGCGGGCTGTACCGCCAGTAGGGAATTTCACCCTGCCCCGAAGAAGCTCCAAGTGGCTTGTGCAGTTGTTTCGCGCGTTTCAGCAAAATCTGCCGCCCGCGCCATCGTTATGATAGCACAGGCGGCAGGCCTTGTCAAGATTTTGCCGAAATTATTTCATTATTCCAGCCGCAGCACGGCAGCGCCTTCCGGACGGATGTCCAGCACATTGCAGCAATGCTCCCCAAACGTGCCCTCCATCGTCTCGATGAACTGATTCAGCAGCTTATCCGGCACGAAGTTCAGCGTCGTACCAGCAAATCCGCCGCCGTGCACGCGCCACGCGCCATCCTTGTCCAGCATCATGTGTTCCGCCATCGCCAGCGCAAGCGACAGGCTCTGATCCTTCGGGTTCGCATAGACGTTTTGCAAATACATATACGACGACCGACCGGAGCAGATGATTTCCCACAGGAACGCGAACAGGTCGTTGCGGTCAAGCGCCGCCACTTGACGAACCACGCGCTCGTCCTCTTCAAAGAAGTGCATGGCGCGCAGCAGCGCCCGGTCGCTCACCTTGCCGCGCAGGGTCGGCAGCGCCTGATAGAACTCCTCCGGGCGCACACGGCGCAGGTACGGTTCATTGAACAGTGCCGCCACCTTCTTCATTTCCGCCGGAATCGCCGCGTAATCGTCCGTCAAATCAGCGTGATTGCCGCCCGTCGCCACCACGACCAGCGAATAACCGTACTTGGCGAAGTCGAAGTGCATCGGGCGCACATCGGGGTCATCATGCTTGAAGTCCACCGTCACCAGACCGCCAGCAGAAGACGCCATCTGATCAAGCAGACCGCTGGGCTTGCCGAAATACACGTTTTCGGCGTACTGGCTGATTTTCGCGCGCGTCTTGTAGTCGATGGTGAAGCCGTTGTAGAGTGCGTCGAAGATGGCGCACGTCATCACCTCGAACGCCGCCGAGCTGCTCAAGCCGCTGCCGGACATGACATTCGACGTCACCGCCGCGTTGAAGCCGCCGATTTTGTAGCCCAGTTCCGCCATCCGCGCCGCCACGCCGCGCACCAGCGCATGGGTCTTCCCCTTCTCCTTTTCAACGACATCAAGACTGCCCAAATCCACCTTGATGGCAGGATAGCCGTCGGAGTGGATTTCCACCATCATATCGTCGCGCGCGGAAACCGCCGAAAGCGTGTCCAGGTTGATTGCCGCTGCCAGCACACGCCCGCGGTTGTGGTCGGTGTGGTTGCCGCCAATTTCCGTGCGGCCGGGGGCGCTGATCATCAGCACTTCGCGGTTCTCGTGAAACAGCTCTTCATGCCGTTTGAGCAAACCAATATAGCGGCCCGTCTGCTCCACCAGCATACCGTCGCGGCGGCCATACAGGTGCATCAGGCGTTCCATCACCTCAGGCGATTTTAGGTTGCGGATCATCGTGGCGTACTGATTCATGTTTGTTCCGTCCTTTCATTCAATGGATGGTTTCTTGAATGGTTTGCGTATGTATATACTATTTTCAAATGAGAATGCGCCAAGGCGCGAGCAGATGGTGCAGGTGAATGCAGGAAACAGCATTACTTGTCAAGATGCCATGCGTTGTCATAGGTGCTTTGCCAGATACTGACCATCTCGTCGATGCCCAGCGCCTTCACCTGCGCGCAGAAATCTGCCCATGTTTCATCATTAAGTTCCACGTCACCCGCGACAAACCACGCCATGCGCGTTTCCGCATAGGTGCTGATGCCGCTTTGCAGCTCCGTGACACGGTTCATCTGCTCCTGCGTCAGGTAGAGCAAGGGCATTGCACGCTTTTCCCATTGCCGGACGCGCGCCAATTCCGTTGCCAGTGCGTGCGTTGCGTCATCATCCATCTTCATCTGAATTTCCGCACTGGCATAGGAGGGCATCGAGGTTGTCCAAATGGTATTCGTGCCCTGCATGGCGACAACTTCCTCCGCCGTGCGGGCATACGCCCATGTGCCATCGTCGTTCCAGTCGTAGTCCTCGCCTTCCCGGCCAACCTGCGCCGCCAGGAAGCCCTCGTCCGTGTAGAGATAATCAACCCATTGCAGCAGCTTTTCCGGCTCTGCGCAGGTGGATGAAATTGCGAACGTGCCGCGGTAGAGGTCGCCGGTGAAATCACGGTAAACCTGCTGACCGTCGTACACCAGTGGATCAAGCGCGATATACTCCGACGCGAGATTCACGCCGACCACGTCCTGCGGCGTTGCACCGAAGAACACGCCATACTTCGCCGTTTCGCTGCTGCTGGAAGATGACGAGGACGTTGCCGCCTCCACCAGCCGCATGGCCATAAAGCCCTGCGAATCCAGCAGCCCCTCAGTGTACAGCTCGTGCAGCCACATCAGGAACGCGCGGTTTTCCTCTGTCGTCAGCACTTCGCTGATTTTGCCATTCTGTTCCGTCAGGTAGTAATCATCCGCGTTGATGCCGAATGCGTGCGCCAAGAAGCGCAGGTCCCACATGCTCACGAAGGACAGCGGGATTTCGTCGTTCCGGCTGCCATTCTGGTTCATGTCGCGGTCGCGGAATTGACGAAGCACCTCCGTCAGTTCCTCTGCCGTCGTCGGCACGCCCATTTTCAAACGGTCAAGCCACGTCTTGTTAATCCACATGGTATTGTTCGGCGTCAGTTCGTTGATGCTCGGCAGGGCGACAATCGCGCCGTCGGGCAGCGAAACGGCTTCCATCCATTCCGGATTGGCTTCCAGCAGCGCCCAGACGTGCGGCGCGTACTCCGCCAGATACGGGCGCAGGTCAATCAGCTTGCCCGCTTCATAGAACGCCAGCGTCTCCTGCGGGGTCAGTTCCGCCTTGAAGAACATATCCGGCATGGCAACCTCGCCCGCCAGCATTTCCGTTTTCGCCTCCGTCCATGCCTCTCGGCTGACGTATTCGGTAAAGGAGAAGGCAATTCCGGTTTTTTCCTGCATTGTTTGGAAGAATAAGTTCGTGTCCCAGTCATGCTGCGCTTCCGTGCTGCTGGAGGACGACGCAGCTTCCAAGCCGGCAAGCATAATCGGCGCTTCGGCGGCGAAAGCTGTCGGCAGCGCCATTGCTGCCATCAGCACGAAGATTTGCAGAATCGCAAGAAGTTTCCGCACAGTTTTCCTCCTTCAATCAGACGGGCATCTGCCGCGTCTATCTGTCTGTGCTTTATTATAGACCAATTTCACCCGTTTGACCAGTCTTTTTTCACAAAAAAAACGAAATATCTGCTTTTTTTCGTAAACCGTCTCTCTATTGAGTGATGAAAAATATTTCCATGCAGATTTTTTTCATTTTCGGGGCAGGATGGAAAGAGAAATATGGGAGGCGTGGCAGGCATGAAGAAAGAAAGGCATTGGGTGCTTCCGGCGATTTGGGCGATTTTGCTGATGCTGCTGCTCGGCGGCGCGGTTTGGGCGTATCAGGCGTTTTCCGTGGCGGATTGGCAGTCGCTTGACCCGTCCCGCCTCACGTCGCTCGCCCAGACCGGTGCCATTCACGATAAGAACGGCGATTACGTCACCTCACTTGTCGGCAAGGAGAACCGCACGGTCATCGACACATCGCGTCTGCCCGCGCACGTCGTGAATGCGTTCCTTGCTGCGGAGGATTTGCGCTTCTACAAGCATCCGGGCTTTGACATCACGCGCATCATCGGCGCCATGCTCACCAACGTCCGCGACGGCGCGTTCAGTCAGGGCGCATCCACCATCTCCCAGCAGCTGATTAAGCTCTCTCACTTGTCCAGTCAGAAGACGATTGCGCGCAAGCTGGAGGAAATTCACCTCGCGCTGCAATTGGAAAAGCAGTACACGAAAGACGAGATTCTGGACATGTACCTGAATTTCATCTACTTCGGACAGGGCGCATACGGCGTGCAGGCGGCGGCAGAAGTCACGTTCGGCGTCGATGCGGCGGAGTTGACCCCTGCGCAGGCTGCCTCCCTCGCCGCTGCCATCAAAGCGCCATCCGCGTACAGCCTGCAATCCGCGCCGGAGAGCAACCGCGAGCGCCGGGAGTACATTCTGTCCATCATGCTGGCGGAAAACATGCTGACGCAGGCGGAATACGACGCGGCAATGGCGGAGGAACTGACCGCCCGCGGCGCGCCGCAGGTGCAGACAGATTACGGCTGGTTCGTCGATGCTGTGCTGGATGAGGCCGAAACCCGGCTGGACGTGAGCGCCGAAACGCTGCTTGCGGGCGGCTACCGCATCGACACGACGCTCGACCCGGACATGCAGCGCATCATGGACGAGCAGTACCTGACGGATGTCTTTCCCGCTGATAACAAGGACGGCACGCCCGTGCAGGCAGCATCCGCCGCGGTGGACACGAGCAGCGGGGCAGTGCGCGCCATTGTCGGCGGACGCAAGTACGTCACCCGCCGCGGATTGAACCGCGCGACCCAGCTGCGCCGTCAGCCCGGCAGTGCGCTCAAGCCGCTGGCAGTCTATGCCCCCGCGATTGAATCCGCCGGATGGACGTGTGCCAGCGTGATTCTCGATGCGCCAACCGCTTTCGGCACTTACAAGCCGCGCAACGCGGGCAATGCTTACTACGGAAACGTGACCGTCCGCACGGCGCTCAAAAACAGCCTGAACATCCCCGCCGTGAAGGTGCTGCAGGCCATTGGCGTCCAGACTGCGCAGCGCTATCTGCGAAGCGTCGGCATTGAGCTGGATGAACGCGACGCGAATCTCTCCCTCGCCTTGGGCAGCATGACCTACGGCACCTCCCCCATGCAGATGGCGGCGGCGTATGCGCCCTTTGCCAACGGCGGAACATACTACGCGCCGTACTTCATCGAGCGCATCACCGACCGTGACGGCAATGTCATCTACGAGCGCGAAACCACCGGCACGCGCGTGCTGTCGGCGCAGTCCGCGTATCTGATGACAAGCCTGCTCAAAACCGTCATTTCTTCCGGCACGGGCACACGCCTCTCCAGCGCGGGGACACCTGTCGCGGGCAAAACCGGCACGGTCAATGAAAGCGGCGGCGGCAACCGTGACGTGTGGATGGCGGCGTACACCCCAGAATTGTCCACCGCCGTCTGGATGGGCTACGACGAGCCAGACGCGGCGCACCGCCTGCCCAACCGCGTCTCTGGCGGCACGAATCCCGCTTCACTGGCGCGCAATTTCCTCCGCGCGTGGTACACAGGACGCAAGAAGCCCGATTTCACCAAGCCCAAGGGCATCGTCAGCGCGGACATTGACAAGAAGGCCATCGAGTGGCGCGGCGAAGCGATGCTGGCCACGTCGCTCACGCCGAGCGCCTACCGCCTGAATGAGGTTTTTCTCGACGGCACACAGCCGAAGAAGAAGAGTGACGTGTGGAATGCGCCCGCGTCCGCAAAATCCTTCTCCGTCTCGCATTCTGACGACGGGCAGCCGCTGCTGGTCATTCAGGCCAGTGATGCCGCCGTCTACCGCGTTCAGCGCGACGCTGCCGGAGAGAGCTTCATCCTGACCGAGCTTCGCGCCGCCGCGGGCGAAACACTCTACTACACCGACAACCGCGCCCAGCCCGGCGTAACGTACACGTATCGCGTGATTCCCGTGCACGCAGAGCTGCTGGACAATGGCATCCTATTGGAAGGAACGCAGAGCGTGCAGGTGGCGCGGGTGGAGAAGCCGAGTGCGCTGAGCCGGTGGTTCAGCGGGCTTTTCGCCCCAAAGCCGGAGGAAAAGCAGGAGGAAGAACTGCCTGCATCGATTTTTGCCCCGTAACAAAACGCGCCGCCGCACCGTAATTTGCTTTCCGGTGCGGCGGTGTTTTGTTATGGATATTCTGCTTTGGGGCGCAGGGCTTTCCGTTCGCCCCCGACACTCCTTCGGTGCCGTCACTTTTAGGATTCGTCCAATCCTTGCGCGGCGTTTCTTTGCTTACTGCGCAGCTTCCGCCATGTCCGCTAAATCACCCTGCGGCAGGATTTCCGTCACTTCAAACGGGACATTGTTGCCGGTGAAGTAGAACATCAAGTCCGTTGTGTTCTGGCAGTTTTCCAACTGCGCCGTCGGGAAATAGCGCACCTGCAGGCACGAAACGCCGTTCTCCATGCTCGACATCACCAGAATCGGCGCGCCTTCATCGTACAGCAGTACATACATGGCATTGGTGCGTTCGTTCAAGTCAAGGTACAAGTGTCTCTGCGTGGCTTGGTTCATAATCAGCGAGTAGCGCGCGTCGATTTCTTGCATCAGTTTCTGGAAATTCTCCGCTTCCGTCTTCAGGGATTCATCCGGCGTATCCGTCTCACTCGTTTCGTCCGTGAAGAGGCTGTCGCTTTCCTCCTCCTCGTCCTCTTCCTGCTGATACAACGTCCGCACGCCCGCGTTGTATTCGTCGTACATGGCAAAGAGTGTCACCATGTGATACATTTCCATTGCCCACGAGCAGGTTACCTCGTACAGCACCTGCGGCGCTTCTGAACGGTAAGTCAAGCGGAGCATCTGCGCCATCGACGATTCCATCAATTCAATACGGTAGATGCTGCGCGGCGACTGCCCCTCATGCGCGTATGCCGCCAGCTTCGCCACATCCTCGTCGCTGATGCCCCACGTTGTCTGCAAATAGCGGCTTTCAATCAGTTCATCCAGCGCATTGCCCGCTTCTGCCAGACGCTCGAACGGCACAGGCTCGCCCTCGTCACCGAACGGATCCTCCGTAAAGGGATACGCCGCAACGCCCGCCAAATCCACCGCCGTGCAGGCAAGTTCGGGCATTTGCTGCGCTGCGAACCACGCCGTCACTTCTTCAGCGGATTTGCACGCCGCCAATTCATCCGAGAGCACCGGCGTGCAGTACATGTCGTTCACCGTGCCGTCGCTGATCCAAAAGCTCATCATCGGCAGCGCATCCGCGTACAGAGCGATATACATGCCCATTTCAGGCTCGCCGTCCGGCTTGGGATACTGCGTCGAGCGCGCCATCTGGTTCAGCATTTGCTTGCCATATGTATCCTGCTGCTCCATCAAGATGCGCTGCGGCATCAGCTGAAGCACCCTGCGCTGCTCCGGCGTGTCGGTGTAATCCGGGTTATCGCCGATGAAGCCTGTCAGCAGCGTTTCGCCCGTGACATAGTAGACGGCGGATGGCATCGTGCGGTTTCCCGCGCGCAGGCGATTGACAATCTTCTGTTCCTCGGTGATAGCGGCGTCCGTGTCGCCCACCAAATCGGCCACAATGCGGTCGCTGCGCAGGAGGATATCCACGCGCTGGCACAGTTCCAGCATATGGCTGATGTTCGTGTTGTTATCCGTCGTTTCTTCCGCTGTCGCCATACCGCTGAGCATCATCAGCAGGGCAAGCAGAATTGCAAGCATCTTTTTCATGGGGTTCTTCCTTTCTTTGCAGCTGTTTCCGTCATTTCTGCGGCGCGTACACGCTGCGCATCACCACCGCGTCGTTCATTGCCTGCCACGCCACCACAATGGGCGTACCCGTCCTCGGTCGCAGATATAGCAAACCGCTCGCATCGTGCGCGTCGCAGGGGTACAGCGCAATCGCCAGTATGTCGAGGAACTCGGTCTCCGTCTTGCCGCACTGCTGCATCTGCGCTTCAAACGCCGTCATCTGCGACGCATCGTAGTCGAGTATGCTGATTTGCACCGCCGTCTCCGCTGTATTCCACGGGACAATGCCCTCCTGCTCGCCGCTCAGCGCCGCCCAGTGCTGCATCTCCTGCGCTGATTGCAGGGCAAGCTGCCGGATGGTCTCCTCGTCCGGCTGATGCGGTTCCAATTCCGCCAATGCCACCGCGCGGGACAAGTCAACTTCCTCAAATTCGCCTGCGTAGAATTCGCTCAGCTTGTCCGTTGTCAGCTCGGTCGCCTGATGCGCCACCGGAATCGCCGTCAGGCACACACAGCCGTTTTCCGCGAACCAGTGCACCAGCACCACGCCATTTTCGCCGTAAGACAGCAGCAACAGTCCCATTTCCGGCGCATCCCCGGCGTAAAGCAAGTTCGCGGCGGCACTCGTTTCCTGCGCGTCCATCCCGAATTCCGGGAATACCGCGAACGTGCGCTCTACAATCCGCAGATAGGCGTTTTCCGTCTCGTCCGTCGCATCCGTGTCCGCGCTGGCATCCATCATCATCAGCACAAAAAACAACACCGACGCCGACTTGTCCGTGCCGTTGACGCTGACGCTGATGAACGCCTGCCGGGGCATTCCACGGTCAATCGGCTACGGCGTTTCTGTACATGCCACCTCTGTAATATTGAGCGTGTCCTCAAACAGCCGCCCTCGCTCCTGCGCATCCATCTGCCGCACAAGCTCTATTGCGCGCCCGACCAGCTCGTACTCCCAAGCGTCATCCGCCGCATCCTCCGCCGTCGCCATGCCCAGCATCAGCAGCATCAGCGCCAGCAGCATAGAAATCCATCGTTTCATCATCATGCCTCCTATTCCGTTCAAACTTTTCTTTCCTATCAACGTCATTTTGCCATATTTGCGCAAGTTTTGTCAAGCGAACAGGCCCTTTTCTAATGCAATTTTCATCCTAATATGCAAAAAGCCCTGCTTCCACGTCGGAAACAGGGCTGGTAGTGTATATTAGTTGCCGCGGCGCTTCATGAACGAAGGTACGCCGTTGGCGTCCGTCGTCGGGCGCTTGGGCTGCTGCGGCTGCACAGAGGGCATCGGGCCGGTTGCACCGCCCGCATACTGCTGCTGCACAGGCTGCATATTGCCAGTGTAGCCTTGCTGCGCGTAATCCAGCTGCTGGGGCTGATTGCCAAACAGCTGCGGCTGACCATACGCCGGCTGCTGCGGCTGCGCAGGCTGCTGGGGCGCATAATACGCGGGTTGTGCCGGCTGCTGCGTCATCGGCGCTTGCGGAACGCCCATGGTCGGATGGCTGCTGTAGCTGTCGCTGCTGGTGTAGGACGGCGTGTACTCGCCCGTCGCACCGTAGTTGCCGGGCGTATAGCTGCCGGTCGCACCGGTCGCACCGGTCGCGCCGTAATTGCTGCCATAGAGGCGATCGCGGTTGATATCGCGCGCCGACTTAACCGGCTCACGCGGCGGGAACGGCGTTTTCTCAAAGCCCGTCGCAATCACGGTGATGCGCACCTTGTCGCCCATGGACTCGTCGATGCCCGCGCCGAAGATGATGTTCGCATCGGGATCGGCTTCCTCCATGACGAGGTTTGCCGCTTCGTTGATATCAATGATGGAAATATCCTTGCCGCCGGTGATGTTGATCAGCACCGCGCGCGCACCGCTGATGGACGTCTCCAGCATCGGGCTGGAGATGGCGTTCTTGGCGGCGTCAATCATCTTGTTCTCGCCTTCGCCGTAGCCGATGCCCATATGCGCCATGCCGCCGGATTCCATGACGGTCTTGACGTCCGCGAAGTCAAGGTTGATCAGTGCAGGCACAGCAATCAGGTCGCTGATACCCTGGATGCCCTGATGCAGCACCTCGTCCGCAATGCCGAACGCCTCAACCATGCTCGTCCCCTTGCTGACGACCTGCAAGAGCCGGTCATTCGGGATGACAACGAGCGTATCGACGCGCTGCTTGAGGTCAGAGATGCCCGCTTCCGCATTGCGCATCCGCTGCTTGCCCTCAAAGGCGAAAGGCTTGGTCACAACCGCGATGGTCAGCGCGCCCTGTTCGCGGGCAATTTCCGCCACGACCGGCGCGCAGCCCGTGCCCGTGCCGCCGCCCATGCCCGCGGTGACAAACACCAGGTCAGCACCCTTGAGTGCACCCGCGATTTCCTCGCGGGATTCCTCTGCGCTGCGGCGGCCGACTTCCGGCACTGCGCCTGCGCCCAGACCCTTGGTGACTTTCTCACCAATCTGGATTTTCGTCTGCGCGCCGGACATCTGCAAAGCCTGCATATCGGTATTGATGGCGATGAACTCCACGCCGCGCAAGCCGGATTCGACCATGCGGTTGACCGCGTTGCCGCCGCCGCCGCCGCATCCCACGACCTTGATGGAAGCATAATTGCTGGTCAATTGGTCATTCTGAATTTCAATCACGTTGCATCCCCCTGACTCATATGCTCATATGGTATCTTGCCCTGTATGCCGCGTTTTCTTGCAATCAGTAGCCCATCAGCCAGCGGAATGCACGGCTGAACAGCCCCTTTGCACCGCCTTCTGGTGCTTTCTGCTCTTCCTGCGTCGTCACGACAAGAATGGTCAACCCGACGGCGCTGGAGAAAACATGGCTGGTCATTTTGTTGTTGGTGCGCTGGGCCTCCCGGATGATTCGGTGGAGTTTGCCCGCAAGGAAGTCCTTGCCTCCCTTGTTGAGAATCAAGCCGCCGCCGGTCAGATAGACGTTCGACCACTTGCCAAGCTTCACGCCGCCTTCTTCCAGCGCTTTGTTGATGGCCTCCGCGATTTCCTCCACTTTCGCTTCGATAATCGGGGTCACTTCGTCGCGCCGGACAGTGCGGGCGGGTTCATCTTCCGTCGCGGGAATGACATACGTTTCATCCTGATTCGCGCTGTTGAAGCTGTACGTCTGCTTAATTTTTTCCTCCACGAACGGGAATGGAATATTCAGCTGCTCCGCAATGTCCGCCGAAATATGACCGCCGCCAATGTCGAGGCACTTGTGGAAAATCAGCGCGTCGCCCTCCATCACCATCACATCGGTGCACAAATAGCCAATATCGATGAGCATTGCCGTCTTGTCACGCTCATCTTGGCTCAGGGCATATGTCGCTTCCCCGGCGACGGTGGAGTAGAACTCGCGGGGCTCAATATCCATATCGCGCAGGCGGTAGGTGATATCATCAATGAAATACTTGTCCGCCGTCACCAGCGCAATCATGGCGGACAGTTCGCGACCCTTGATGCCCACGGGCGACAGCGTCTTTTTGCCGTCATCCACGCGGAACCACGCGGGCGCGGAATGAATGATGCGGTCGCCGCCGGATTCTTCCGCCAGCTTGAAGCAAGCGCGGACATCCTGCGCTGTAACATGCGGATCAGGCCCGGTTAGCGACACATGCACTTCCTTGACAATCACGCGTGTAAACATGCCCGGCACACCGACATTCAGCTCATGAATGCGGCAGTTGCCGGTTTTCTGCGCCTGATCAATGGCAGTGCGAATCACATCCCGAATCTCATCGGGATTGTTCCAGCCATCCTGCAAATATCCGCTGTACGGCACAGCGCCGGAGCCAACGATATCACAGCGTTCGCCATTGCTCTGCGCGACCATCGTGACGATTTTGCTGGTTCCAAAGTCAATCGTCGGTACCGTAATCTTCATGAACTCTCATACCCCCTGTTTCCCGGTCTGGCCGTTCTGCCGGACGGCTGAAGCCGGGAAAATTGCGGTTCTGACACCCCTGTACCTTGGTTTCTGCCAGCCTGTCAGCAGACGGCTTTTCCCCGCCAGACAGGCGCAGTCACCTATCCAATATACCATTTTTCATTATAAGCCTTTTTTCTCTGGAATGCAAGTGCTTTCGGGCGTTTTGAATGTTTTTCGCCGTCATTTTTATCCGATTTTCATGTTTTGCGGTGCTGATGATGATTGTATTACACCGTCGGCGGCGCATAAACCGGATTCACCGCGTCCGTCAGCGTCAGTGTGCCGCCCGTTTTGCCCATTGCCGAAAGCTCCGTGCGGACGATCAGGAACGCCCGCAGCTTCTCATGCAGCAGCGATGAATCCCCCAGCACAATTTCCATGCCGTCCATCGTCTGCATCCGTATTCTGTCCAGCGAGCTGACATCTAATACGGCAATCTGGTCAAGTCCGCCCATGACGGTCAGCTGCAGCAGCACCTCGGTCACAGCATCCAGCTGCTTCTGCTGATTGGCAATCAGCTTCTGCCCGATGATCGTCTTTTTGACGCTTAAGCCCTGCACGCGCACCAGTTCCGGATGCGATTCGTTCGCGTTCTGCACCGTGCGCAGGACGTAGCCATGCGCGTCGGTAATTACGCCGATGCCCGATGTAGTCAGGAACGTGACCTCCTGCCGCTCCTTAACTTCGATGCAAATCGTGTCGAAGGATTCCAGAGACACCATCCGGCAAATCAGATATGGATTCTGTTCGATGCGATTGGAAATTTCCTTCTCGTTAATTAACGACGACTGCCCAAGTTTCAGTTTGGACAGGCGGATGATTTCCTCCGCGCTGATACGCACGTTGCCCGTCACCCTGATGTTGCGGACTGTCAGCACACCCCCGAACAGGAACGCGACAAAGAGAATAGCAAGCGCAAGCGGCACGATTGCTTTCCACACCCGCCGCGTGCGGTGGTGGCGCTTCTGCGTTTCTTCCGAGTAGCTGTCTGTGTCCAGCACAGGCGGATGGCTCCACACCGACGCTTCCGGCGGGGGACTCTGCGGCGGCTCACCCAAATCAGGGGGCGCAGAAGCTGATTCTGCGTCCCGAAACGGCTGATTCCAGAAGGGGTTTGTCGCCCGGTACAGATCCGGCGAGCGTTCCTGACGCAGTTCCGGCGACTGTTCCGGTTCCTCAAACGGGTTTTCTGCTGTCGGATGCTGTGTGCGCCGTCTGCCGCCCGGCGGCGTGCCCGGCTGCCAGTTGTCCTGTGTCACGGGGTTCATTCCTCCTTCCGTGCTGCCCTGATTATGCGTTCGCGTGTACGCGGCGGATATCCGCGCCCAAACAGGTCAGCTGTGTCTCAAAATGCTCATAGCCGCGGTCGATGAGCTCCGCGCCGTCCACCTGCGTTTCGCCCTGTGCCTTTAGTCCCGCCAGCGTCAACGCCGCACCGCCGCGCAGATCGCGTGCTGTCACCCGTGCGCCGTACAGTTCCGGGACACCGCGAACAACCGCCGTCCGCCCGCTGCATAGGATGCGCGCACCCATGCGGTTCAAGTCCCCCGCGTGGGTAAATCGGTTCTCGAACACGTTTTCCACAACCACGCCCGTCCCCTCGGACACGGACAGCAACGCCAGCATCTGCACCTGCATATCCGTTGGAAATCCGGGATATGGCTGCGTCTGCAGCTGTGCAAACGCTGTCAAACGCTCCGGCGCAGTCAGAATAACGCGTTTTTCTTCCTCGCGCACATCGCAGCCCATTTCGCGCAGCTTCGCATTCACCGCCAACAGCGCCTGAACCGGGGCGCGGGTCAGCTCAATGGTGCCGCCCGTAATTGCCCCCGCCGCCAGCAGCGTTCCGGCGACAATTCGGTCGGGCATGGGCGACCACTGCACGCCGTGCAGGTGCTTCACGCCCTCAATCGTCATGACCGCGCTGCCCGCGCCGCGGACGCTTCCGCCCATTGCGTTGATGAAGTTCGCCAAATCGACGATTTCCGGTTCGCGCGCCGCGTTGTGGATAACAGAAATTCCCGGCAGCAGCACCGCCGCCATCAGGATATTCTCCGTCGCGCCGACGCTGGGGTAGTCCAGATGCACCTCGCCGCTGTGCATATTGCCGCCGTCGCAGTGAATCACGCCGCCTTCCTCGTGAATCACCACGCCCAGACTGCGCAGTCCTGACAGGTGCAAATCAATGGGCCGCAGTCCGATTTCGCAGCCGCCGGGATATGTAACCGTCGCCTGCCGGAAGCGCGAGAGAATCGGCCCGAGCAGGAAGATAGACGAGCGAATCTGCTTGGACAGCGCATCCGGCATTTCCGTGCGGTTCAGCCCGCCCGCGTCAAGCGTCAGCGTGTGTCCGTCACGGCGAATCCGGCAGCCCAGCATCGTCAGGATGTCCGTCATCTTCCGCACGTCGGAAATCATCGGCACGCCTTGCAGCACCACCGTTTCCTCCGTCAGCACCGAAGCCGCGAGAATGGGCAGCGCCGCGTTCTTCGCGCCATCGACGCGCATCGTACCCTCCAGCTTTCTTCCGCCCCGCACAACAAACGCTTCCATCCGCGTCCACCTCCTGTGCTTCAGCCTATGCCGGAAAACAGGCGCTGTGCCAATTTCACAGTTCAAATAGCTGATTCACGGGAAATATTGAGCAGGATGCCGATGGCTGCCATCGTGATGGAAATCGACGTGCCGCCGGCGGAGAAGAACGGCAGGGGCAAGCCTGTCGTCGGCAGAATACCCACAACCACGCCCATGTTGAGGAACGCCTGTACGCTGATGCTGCTGGTAATCCCTGCCGCCAGCAGCGTTCCGAACTTATCCGGGCAGCGCACGGCGATTCGCATCCCCCGCAGCATCAGCGCCACGAACAGCGCCACCACAATCAGGCAGCCCAGCAACCCGAAATCCTCCCCCACGATGGCGAAGATGAAATCGCTCTCTGGGTACGGCAGATAGGCATACTTCTGCCGCCCCATGCCCAGCCCCATGCCAAAAATGCCGCCCGACCCGAACGCAATCAGCGACTGGCTGAGCTGATAGCCCTCATCGCTCATCATGGAAAAGGGATTGCGAAAGGACAGCAGACGCCGCCGCCGATACGGCTCCGACCATGCGTAGAATGCGCCCACGCCCAGCCCGCCGACGAGCATCAGCAGAATATGCCGCCACTTCGCGCCCGCCATAATGATGAGAATCAGGCTGACGATGAGAATTGACCCCGCGGTGGACAGGTTCGGCTGCTCCAGAATCAGCAGGAATACAACTCCCGGCACGACCAGCACTGGCACAATGCCCGTGAAGAGACGGCGGATGCGCTCGCCGCGGTAGGTCAGCGTCGTCGCCATATACAGCACCACGGCGAATTTCGCAATTTCTGACGGCTGGAAGGACAATCCACCCAGCGACAGCCACCGCCGCGAACCGTTGATGTACACGCCCACGCCCGGTATGATGACCAGCACCAGCAGCACCGCGGACAACGCCAATCCGCCCACCACGACATACGGATGCTGCCAGCAGCGGTACGGAATGCGGCTGGTGACGATGCACGCCGCCGTGCCCAGCCCGATGCCCAGCAATTGCTTGAGCACCTCGCTGTACGGGCTGCGTGTGGACGTGCCGGTATAGAACGTCGCGGAAAATAGAACCAGCAATCCCGCGAGCAGCAGCATGATGAGGATGATCACCAGCGTACCGTCCACGGGATTGCGTCTTTTCAGCGGTATTGCGGTCTGTCGCTTTTGTGCGCTTTTTACCTGAAGCATGTCTGCTCCTTTCTCAGCGCACAGGGATAGGGATTATTTCAGTTCGCGCACAAGCTCCTTGAAAATGCGCCCGCGGCTCTCATAGTCCGAGAACATGTCAAACGACGCGCACGCCGGGGACAGCAGCACATTCCACCCGTCGGAAGAAAGCGCGCGGCACTGGTCGATGGCGTCTTTGAGCGTCCCCGCGCGGTGCAGGTGCGTGTAGCCGTTTTCGCGGCAGGTGCGCTCAATCTGGTCGGCAGTCGCGCCAATCAGCACGGCTTCCTTGATGTGGGGCGACGCCAGCATTTCCTGCACCATCGGGGTGAAGTCGCAGTGCTTGTCATAGCCGCCGAGGATGATGGCGGTCGGGCGCGTCATGGTCTGAATCGCCTTGATGGTGCTGTCCACGTTCGTGCCCTTGCTGTCATTGATGTAGCGAACGCCGTCCAGCTCGCGGACGAACTCGATGCGGTGCTCCACGCCTTGGAACGTCCGCAGGGTGTGGGCAATCACATCCGGCTTCACGCCCATCGCGACCGCAATGCAGCACGCCGCCAGCGCGTTTTCGAGGTTGTGTGGGCCGGGAATGAACACGTCCTTCACCGGGCAAATCATCTCTTCCGCACCGTGGAAGCGCACGACGATTTCGCCATCCCGGACGAACGCGCCTTGCTCCACTTCCCGCTTGCGGCTGAACAGCATCACCTGCGCCTTCACCTGCCCAATCAGCGGTGCAAGTGCCGGGTCGTCCGCGTTGAACACGGCGACGTCCTCTGCCGTCATGTTCTGGAACTGCCGCATCTTCATCGCCGTGTAGACTTCCATCGTGCCGTGGCGATTGAGATGGTCTTCGGTAATATTGAGCAGCGCCGCCGCCTTCGGGTGGAAAGTCTCCGCCGTCTCCATTTGGAAGGAAGAGACTTCGCAGACGAACAGGTCGTCGTCCTGACTGTCGAGACCTGCCGCACTGTACGGATAGCCGATGTTGCCCACCACATGGGTCGTGCGTCCGGCGTTGCGGAAGATTTCGCCCAGCAGCGTGACGGTCGTCGTTTTGCCGTTCGTGCCGGTAATCGCCACCATTTCGCCAGAGGACAGCTGATACGCCATTTCCAGCTCGCCGGTGACGTATACGCCCATTTCCTTCGCCTTCAAGACGAACGGCGCGTTGTCCGGTACAACGGGACTGATGACCATTGCGTCGATGCCGTCCAAGCATTCCATCGCCGGGCAGCCCAGACGGCGTTCCAGCGGCAGATTTTCCAGCGGCTTCAGGCTGTCCCCCAGCTGCTCCGCCGCCTTGCTGTCATTGATGATAACGTGCGCGCCTGCCTTGCACAGCAGCTGTGCCGCTGCAATCCCACTGCGCGCCATACCAACCACCAGCACGCGCTTGCCTGCGTATTTTTCCGTATTGCGCATGATTTTTCGCTCTCCTTACACGATGACCGAAATAACCGCCAGCGCCGTCAGCACCAGCGTCACCACGGTATACATCAGCACGATTTGCGTTTCCTTCATGCCGCACTTCTCAAAATGATGGTGCAGCGGCGACATTTTGAACAGCCGCCGGGGCGTTCCGTAGATTTTACGGGTCGCCTTGTAATAGTAGCGCTGCAAAATGACGCTCACGCTGGACATGCAGCAGGTGAAGCCAATCAGCAGCAGCAGGAACGGCTGACGCAGCAGCATCGCCATGCCGACCACCGCGCCGCCGATGAACATCGACCCGGTGTCGCCCATGAACACCTTTGCCGGATAGCGGTTGTAGCGCAGGAAGCCGAGACAGCCGCCGCACAGCGCCGCCGCGAAGATGGCAATCGCGCTGTAATTATCCTGCAGCGCGCGCGCCGCATCAGGGTCGTCGGGAATCTTCACCATCGGAATGCCGAACGAGCCGCCATTCAGGTGCTGATAGACCGTCACGGCGCTGAGGCCCGCAATCACCGCCCAGCCCATGCAGCCGACACTCGTCACGCTGGACAGGATGCCGTCGATGCCGTCCTGCAGGTTCGCGCTGTTGGTCATAAACAGCACCGTCAGCGCCAGCAGCGGAATATACCACAGCCCTAAGTCCCATTCGGTATTCGCAAACGGCAGCAGCACCTTGCTCCCCTGCGTGAAGTAGCACCAGACCGAGAAGCCGAGGCACACCACAGACAAGCCGATTATCTTCTGCCACGGGGTCAGCCCTTCGGAACGGTGCTTGACTGCCTTCGTCCAGTCGTCCGCCAGACCGACTGCCATCGACCCCAGCGATACAAGCAGCAGCGGCAGAATCGTCGTCACCCACGCGCCGGTATACGCCGCGCACAGCACAAACGATACGATGCAGCCCAGCGCAATCATCAGCCCGCCCATAATCGGCGTGCCGCGCTTTTTCAGGTGCTCCTTCGGGCCGAGTTCGTTCTCGCTCGTTTTCATTTGGTGACCGCGCAGCCATTCAATCAGCTTCGGGCCAGTCGCCAGCGCAATCGCTGCGGACAGCACCAGCGCAAGCAGTACATTTGTCAGCATAGGTAATCCTTCCTTATTATCGGGTATTCAATGCGCAGCAGCTTACTCGCCGCGCAGTTCCGTCAGCAGCTCCTGCACGACAACTTTCTCGTCGAACGGCCGCTTGACGCCCATTGTCTCCTGATACGTCTCGTGACCCTTGCCGCACAGAACGATGATGTCGCCTTCCCGCCCGATTTCCAGCGCGTGGCGGATGGCGTCCCGACGGTTCTCGATGACGACGTACTCGCCCGTCGTCTCTTTGATGCCCTCCTCGATTTCGCGCAGGATTTCCATCGGGTCTTCCGTGCGCGGATTGTCACTGGTGAGGATGCACAAATCCGCCAGTTCGCCGCCGATGCGCCCCATGATCGGGCGCTTGCCCTTATCGCGGTCGCCGCCGCAGCCGAAGAGCGCAATCAACCGCTTCTTGGTGAACGTGCGGCAGGTGCGCAGGATGTTGCTCAGCGCATCCGGCGCATGGGCGTAGTCCAGAATCACGCGGTACGGCGTGTTCGTCGGCAGCATTTCAATGCGCCCCGGCACACTGTGGATGTTTTCCAGCCCCGCGCGGACATTCTCCGGCGACACGCCCAGAATCAGCGCGCACGCCGCCGCAGACAAGGCGTTGTAGACATTGAACATGCCCGTCATGCGCAGGTTGATTTGGATGTATTCCGCGTTGCGCAGCCGCAGCTCAAAGGACACGCCGTTTTCGGTGATTTCAATGTCGCGCGCGAACAAATCCGCCTCCGCCGCAATGCCGTAGGTCATATGCGGAATCGTCACGTCGCGCAGCAGCTCCGCCGCCCGCTCGTCATCGGCGTTAATGGCGGCATTTTTCGCCATGCCGGAGGTGAAGAACGCCTTTTTGCACTGGAAGTAGTTCTCCATCGTGCCGAAATAGTCCAGATGGTCTTGGCTGAGGTTAGTGTAGCAGCCGCACTCGAACGTCATGCCGTCCAGCCGGTGCATATCCAGCGCGTGCGCCGACACCTCCATGACGACCACCTGCACGCCTGCCTGCACCATCTCGTTCAGGTCGCGCATGAGGTCAATCGGATCGGGCGTGGTCTTGCTGGACGGGATGTGCTTCTCGCCGATCATGTTGCCCGTCGTGCCGACCAGCCCGCACTTGAAGCCCGCCTGTTCGCAGATAGACTTGACCATGTAGCTGGTCGTCGTCTTGCCCTTCGTGCCGGTGATGCCCACGAAGCGCATTTTCCGCTCCGGATGATTAAAGAACGCCTCGCAGATTCTCGCCATTGCCGCGCGGCCATTGCTCACCAGCACCTGCGGCACGTTCACATCGTCCAGGAAGCGTTCCACTACCAGTGCCACGCAGCCATTTTGCACCGCCTGCGGGGCATACTGATGCGCATCAAAATGTGCGCCGGCAAAGCAGAAGAAGATGCCGTTTTCGGTCTTTTCCCGGCTGTTGGAACACAGCGCCGCAATCTCCACGGACATATCGCCCCTGGTTTCCAGCAAGTACGGCACTTCCTTGACAAGCTGTCTCAGTTCCATCGTCAATTAGCTCCTTTATTCGTCATCCCCGGCCATCAGCAGAAAAATCGTTGTGCCGGGCTGTACATATTCTCCCGCTGCAGGGCTTTGCTCTATGCACAGCCCCTGCCCCGTCATGGACATCATTAGTCCCCGCTGGCGCACAAGGCGCGCGCAGTCTACATCGCCCAAGCCAGTCAGGTCAGGCACACAGACCAGCTCTTCCGGCGTCAGCTCCTCTGAACCGGCGGTGTAGAGCATCACATGCCCGCCTTTGACGAGCTTCGCGCCCGCCGGCGGCAATTGATCCAGCACGACGGTGTTCGCGCCGTCCGTCACGCTTTCCAATCCCACCTGTGACAGTTTACGCTTTGCATCGCCAATCGTCAAGCCTTTCAGCGCAGGAACTTCAATTTCTTCATCTTTTTCATCATTTTCCGGGTCAATTCCAAGGTACGGCAGCATTTCCTGCATGATTTGCCGGGCAAAAGGCGCCGCCGTCGTGCCGCCATAGTCAATCGGCACGTCCGCTTCCTTGACAATGACGAGAATGCTCACCTGCGGATCATTTACCGGCGCGAAGCCGTAGAACGACCCGATGTGCGTGTCGCGCACGACGCGTCCATTCTTGTAAACCTGTGCCGTGCCGGTTTTGCCGCCGATGCGGTATCCAGCAATCGCCGCGTTCTTGCCGCCGCCTTCTGAGACGACTCTCTCCAGCAGCAGCCGCATCGTGTCGCTCGTTTCCGGGCGAATTGGCGCTGCCATCACCGTCGGGTGAAAGCGCTCCAGTGTCTCCCCGTCCGGCGTTTGAATTTCGCTGACGATGTAGGGTTTCATCAGCTTTCCGCCGTTGATGACGGAGTTCGCCGCCATCATCATCTGAATCGGCGTGAGCGCGACGGACTGTCCGAAGCCGATGCGCGCCAGATCCACGCGTTTGACGTTCCGCGACGTGATGAGGATGCCCGGCGACTCCCCCGGCAGGTCAATGCCCGTCTTTTTGCCCAGCCCGAACGCCGTCAGGTAGCGGTAGAACGTATCCGTCCCCATCCGCAGCGCCAGCTCGACAAACACCGGGTTGCAGCTGTTTTTCAGCCCATCTGCCATCGTCTCCGCGCCGTGCGGACGCCCCCAGCAGCGGATGGTGTCGCCGTCGACGGTGATTTTCGCCGAGCAGTAGAAAGAATCCTGCGGCGTTGTCACCCCGCTGTCCAGCGCGGATGCCGCCGTGAGAATTTTGAACGTGCTGCCCGGCTCGTAAACGTCGGAAATCGCGGTCAGGCGCATCAGCTCCGTCAGCGTCTCCGCGTCGTTGCGCGGCGGATCGTTCGGGTCGTAGCATGGGTTCATGCACATTGCCAGAATCGCGCCCGTTTTCACGTCGCTGACAAGGCAGATGACCGACTGCGCCTGATTGACCTCGATGCACTCGCGCATCGCCTTTTCGACCATCTCCTGAATTTCCGCGTCAATCGTCAGCACCAAACCGCACCCCTGCTGCGACGGGATGTACCAGCCTTCCGTGCCGTCCAGCTGCCGATTGCGCGCGTCCACCTGCCGCAGGTAGCTGCCCTCCGTGCCGCGCAGGACATCCTCATAGCGGCTTTCCAGCCCGGACTGCCCCTCGCTGTCCACCGTCGTCAAGCCCAGCACTTGGCTGAGCAGCGCTCCATATGGGTAGTAGCGGCAGATATCCTCGTCAAAGGACAGCGCCTTCAAGCCGCTGTCCTCCGGCGCCTCTGACCGCAGCTGACGCAGGGCATCGACCGTCTCGCGGCTGACCTGCCGCTTTAAGATAATCGACCCCTTTGTCTTGTCCTGCAATCGTTTTCGTGCCGTCTCTTTGTTGATGTTCAGCACCGGCTCGATACTGTCGAGGAACTTCTCCGTGTTGCTGACAAGCCGCGGGTCAGCAGTGACGATGTACGCCGTCGCGGAGATGGCAAGCGTTCGTCCCTTGCGGTCGGTAATCGTGCCGCGCCGCGCCGTAACAATGCCAGCTTTCGTCCACTGACGAATGCCCCGCTCGGTCAGCGAGGCAGCCTCGGAGGTAGTGAGAACGGCAATGCGCGCCGCCGCCAGCAGGAACAAGCCCGTCAGCACCAGCGTCATCAGCCAGATTCGCTTGCGTACCAGCAGTTCCGGATGCATGTCCGTCCTCCTGATTCGCGTTTTTGCGGCTTATTGCTGTGGATTACGGATTCGATTACTGCATGTGCATCAGCAGCGCCACGTCCGTGGTGGTCATGGTGTTCTGTGCGCCCTCCTGCAGGCCGCAGATAGCATCCGACACGCCGGACAGCTCCACCACCTGCACGTTCTTGCCTTCCTTCATCCCCAGTTTCTGCGCCCGCTGCAAAAGCGACTGTTCCTTCGTCGCAACGCTGATTTGCGCCTGCAGGGTGTCATTCTCCTGCTGCTTCGCGTTGATGTTCGTCGTCCGGACACCAATCTGGGTGCTGACGTTCTGAATCTGCGACTGCAAGTTCAGCCAGAAGAAGCCCATCACGAACAGGCACACCGCCACTACCAGCATCGCCAGCCCCGAATGCAGCCCCTGCCGCGAAACGAGAATACTGTGCTGCCGTTCCTGCTGCTGCGGCACATCCGCCCGGCGTCGCGTGCCCGTGTTCTGCCAGCTGCCTGCACCGAAGCTGACCGTCGCCCGATAGTTATCCATATACGGCTGCTCACCCTTGAAATCGATGTTGAAGTTAAAGCTATGGTCAATGCTCTTCCGCATTTCGCGAAGAGCGCGTTCCTCATCGCGCGGATCTGCGAAGGGGGCGGATTTGCGCTTGCTCCACAGCCGCGCCCTGTCGTTCATCATACTGTATGCCTCCTCTGCCTGAAAAATGCCATTGTTTCAGCGGATAGAACCGTTATTCTTTCTCGTCCTCGCCGTCTTCCAGCTCGTCAATCGCTGCCCACGTCGCATTCAGGTTATCCTTGAACAGCTCGAAGTTCGCCATGTTGTTGATTGTCGCCGCCACGCGCAGATGGTCGTCGTTGCCCATAATGTCAACGTCCTTCTCTTCGCCCAGCATCATGCTGCGCAGTTTTGCCGGCAGCAGCACGCGTCCCTGCGCGTCACACTCCTGATCCGTATAGGACATGGAGTTAAACCACTGCATGTAGTTCATCAGCTGTGCATTTTTCTTCTTGCGGTTCAGCCGCTCATAATGCTCGCACAGGCGCATAAAGACCATTTCGGGGTAAATTGCAATGGACTTGAAGTCAAATTCCGGTGCAATCACAAACCGCTCGCCCAGCTCCTGCCGGAACGCCAGCGGAATCACCAGACGGCCCTTGCCGTCCAGCGAATGATTATAGGTGCCGCGGAAACGCTTTCTCTGTTTTTCAAGAATCTGCTCATCAGAAAGGGGCACATTTGTACGCATGTTAGTGGGGGTCAGGCGTTCATTTTGCCCAACTTGGTTCTCATCCACACGCTCACCCCCACCAAATTCACAAAATAGGTCGTCAATCACACGAAATGGCACTCTTATCATACCGCCGCGATTCGGAAATTGCAAGTGTTTGCAGGCACTTTTTTCGATGAAATTTTTTCCCGTTTCCAGTTTTCTTTCATCTTTTCGTAATATTCGACAGGTGCGATGTGTCATCGTCGCCCAAAAACGTGAAACAGTCGTTCTTTTTCGAGCGATTTTGTCCGTCACTTTTGGGAGCAGTTCTCCATTCGGGCGTATTTTTCGCTGAAAAAGTGGTTTCTACGCCCAAAAACAAAAAAAGACGGCATAAACCGTCTTTTGGGGATGTAACAAATATTTAAGAATTGCTTATTGTGGTCATCAGCGGCACTTCCGTCAGCCGGAAGCCCAGCGCGTCGCAGGAGGTCAGCCGATAATGGATGCCTTCATGCTCGCCGTTGAACCCCGCGCGGATTCCTGCCCCGTGCAGATGACCGTAGACCACCGTATGCACCCTGTGCCGCGCAAGCACCTGCGTGAACGGCGTATCCAGCACGGTCAGCAGCAGCGGCGGATAGTGGAGCATGACGACAATCGGCTTCTGCCCCTGCGCCAGTTTTTCCGCCGCGCTGATCGCCATGTCCAGCCGCAGCATTTCACGGTTCAGGATGCGCTCATCCTCCGGCGCAAGCGGCGCGTCGCCCGTGGGGAACATCCACCCGCGCGTGCCGCAGACGACGAAATCCCCCATATCCAGCGCGTCGTGCTGCAAGGCGCTCATGCCTTCCGGCAGCACCCGCCGCAGTTTGGAGACACTGTTCCACCAGTAATCGTGATTGCCCTTGATGAGCACCTTGCGCCCCGGCAGTGCACCAATCTTCTGCAAGTCCGGCACGGCGCACTCCAGCTGCATAGCCCACGAGATATCGCCGGGAATCAGCACGACATCCCCGTCCTTAACACGCGCGCGCCAATCCGCCGCGATGTGCGCAAAGTGATTCTCCCAGTGGTCGCCGAAAATATCCATCGGCTTTTCCTCGCCGCCGGGCAAATGCAAATCACCGATGGCAAACAGCGTCATGTGTCCTCCTTGCGCGGCGCGGACAGGTCACATATCGTCGTCCGCGTCCTCGTCGTCATCCTCGTTGGCTTCGTCTTCCTGCATTCCTTCCAAAGAAGTCATTTCGCCCGCCATCTTCGTGTATTCGCCGTCGGTTTCTTCCGGCAGCATCTGAATTTCGTCCATCGAGCCGACGTCGTCCATGTCCGTCAGGCTGCGCGGCGTCACCTGCTCGCCGTCGCCGTCACCGGAATCGTCGGACGCAGCGCCCACGCTCTCCGCCGCCTGCGCGTTCATTTCCTTCAGGCAGAACAGGCAGATATCGCGTCCCGGCAGTGCGGGATTCTCGTTGCATACGCTGCACATTTCCACGTCGTCCTGCCCGCCTTCGCCCTTCATCTCGCGCATACACACCTTGCAGTACTTGTCGCCGGGCGTTGTGATGTAGTTCAGTTCACACCGCGGGCATTGAACATACTTCTTCATAAGAAGATTCCCTCCTAAAATTCAGACCGCCGGGTGCTTTTTCCGTCCGGCACATTCTGTGGTAGTTATTTCCTTGGAAAGCCGCTGGAGATTTTCTTGCGTCTCCAAAAGCTATATGTTACAATCATGTTACGATTCTCGTCAGGAATCGTAATAACTTTCGGAGGAGCTTGCAATGAACAAGAAGTACGCGGCGTTTTTCACTGCGTCCGTCCTGCTGCTCACCAGTCTATCGGCTGCTGAGAACTTCCCGACGTCGCAGTTCGATTATGATGGATGGTATCGCCCGAACGGAACGTTCTGTCCCGCGCAGGATGCCGTCGCAACACCCCGTCCAACCGCCACACCTGCCAGTGCGCCGGTAAAAACGTCTGCACCTTCCACGGGGGATGATTATACTACACCATCGTCGCAAGTGCAAGAGGAAATTCTGCTGAATTTGCTCAATCAGGAACGAATTGCGCAGGGACTTTCGCCTTTGACGCTCGACGCGGAGCTTTCCCGCATTGCGCGCATCAAATCCGCCGACATGCGCGACAACCATTACTTTGCGCATGAGTCCCCCACCTACGGTCATGTCAGCGACATGCTGAAAACGTTCGGCTATTCCTTCTCCGGCGCGGGCGAGAACATTGCGCACCATGCCACCACGGAAAAGGCGCACGCCGCGTTCATGTCCTCGGACGGACACCGCCGCAACATTCTCTCCAGCGCTTGGCAGAAGGTCGGGCTTGGTATCGTCTACGACGCAAACGGTTACGTTTATGTGACGCAGATTTTCGTCCGCTGACCCTTTTTCGCCCCTTCCAATCTCGGAAGGGGCATTTTGTCATGTACCAATCCTGATGGTCGGCTGCGCAACAGGGGGCAGCGGCGCTTCCGGCGTCTCCCTCGTTTCGGATGATTCCGCCGTGACGGACATCGCTTCCTTCGTCAGCGGCACGCCGTTTGTCATCTGCACCGGCCGATGGCAGCGGATGCCGCGGTTCATGCCCTCCACGCCGGGAAGCGACACGCCCCGTGCGTGCAGGATGGCGCGTCCGGCGGCGCTTCGGCGCGGATTCGGCGCATTGAGCGGGGCATCCAGCGACATTTGCACGGCGTTTTCCACCGCGCGCGCCACTTCCGGCGTTACGGGCAGGTAGACCAGCTCAGCGCGGGGAAAAATCAGGTTGCGCGGCACATCAGCGTGGGCATTGGGTTTCTTTTTCATTGCTGCACTCCTCCATCCAGCCGGATTCTCCGGGCAGTTCCCATCGTATGCGGCGGATGGAAGATGCGTGTCAGGCTTCCGGCGCTTCTTCTTCCGGCGCTTCTTCTTCCGGCGCAAGCACCTTTTCCAGAAGCGTCAGCAGCTGGTCGCGCCCCGTGCCGTCTTCGGACGACCAGCAGATGACCTCCCACGGCTGCACAAGCAGGGCGCGGCAGATAGGCGCAAGCTGCTTCTGGCGCGCGCCGCGGCTGATCTTGTCCGCCTTGGTGGCAATCACGGTGAACGGGATGCCCATCTGGCGGAGGAAGAGGTTCATCTGCTTATCGTCCTCGGTCGGTTCGTGGCGGATATCCACAAGGCACAGGACGTGGCGCAGTTCATCGGACTGCTCGAAGTAATCCTGCATCATCTTGCCCCAGCGGAGTTTCTCCTGCTTATCAACCTTGGCGAAGCCGTAGCCGGGCAGGTCAATCAAATGAAAGCTGTCGTTGAGCAGGAAGGCGTTAATGAGCCGGGTTTTGCCGGGCGTTTGGGACGTGCGCGCAAGGGAGCGGCGGTTGCAGAGCTTATTGATGAGGCTGCTTTTGCCGACGTTGGATTTTCCGGCGACGGCAATCTGCGGCAGTCCGACGCCCTCAAATTGCCCGTACTGCGCCATAGAGGTAATAAATTCTGCTTTTTTGATTTCCAAATTTCGTATCTCCTTTGGGTTTTGGGGATTTACTCGCGGGTATTGCGGCTTTGTGGTCGCGCCCATTTGGCGCGACACTGCACAGTTGGTGAAAAGCGCGGCTTGGAGGCGCGTCTGAGGACGCGCGAAGTTACTGGCAGGGACGCTTCGCTGCCTGCGCCTTGTTGACTTTTCCTTTTGGATTAGTCAGACGAGGAACAGTTGGGGCGTTGCCCCAAACCCCACCAGAGGCGCCGCCTATGGACTCCGCAAGGGGCGGAGAAAAAGGGACGAAGTCCCCCCTTGACCCCTTCGCGCGATTGAGTTGAGCACACTTTCCTACTTCTTCCGCGTGTTGCTCTTTGGGCTTTAAGCGCGGCGCTCCGGCATCCGCGTCAGCGCATTTTCCAGCACCTGCTCAATCTGCTCCACGCACACAATCTTAAACTGACTCAGCACATGCGGCGGAATCTCTTCTAAATCCTTCTGATTTTCCTTCGGAATAATCAGCGTCGTAATCCCCGCCCGATACGCAGCCAGCGTCTTTTCCTTCAATCCGCCAATCGGCAGCACACGCCCGCGCAGGGTAATCTCCCCCGTCATCGCCACATCATTGCGCACGGGAATCCCCGTCAGCACAGACACCAGCGCCGTCGCCATCGTCACACCCGCGGACGGGCCATCCTTCGGCACAGCGCCTTCCGGCACATGGATGTGGATATCAACATCTTTGTAGAAGTCATCCGCCAATCCCAAATCAGCGCAGTGCGCGCGGACGTAGGAGAACGCGGCTTCGGCGGATTCCTTCATCACATCACCAAGCTGACCCGTCAGGCGCAGACCGCCCTTGCCGGGCATGGTCAGGCACTCGACTTCCAGCGTTTCGCCGCCGACGGTGGTGTAGGCAAGGCCGTTGACAATGCCCACGCGCGGCTCTTTCTCCGGCAGTTCGCGGGTGAAACGCGGCGCGCCGAGGTACTGGTGCAGCACCTTTTCGGTCACGGTGACGTCGGTTTCGCCCTCGTCGAGCATCGTCACGGCGGCCTTGCGGATGACCTTGGCAATCGTACGTTCCAGCGTGCGGACGCCGGCTTCGCGTGTGTAGCCCTCAATCAGGCTGCGCATCACGCGGTCGCTGATTTTCACCGTCCCGGCATCAAGACCGTGTTCTTTCACCTGCTTGGGCAAAAGGTGGCGCTTGGCGATTTGCAGCTTCTCCTCTTCCGTGTATGACGGCACTTCGATAACCTCCATGCGGTCGAGCAGCGGCGTGGGGATGGTGTCGATGCTGTTGGCGGTGGTGATGAACATGACGCGGCTGAGGTCGAAGGGCAGTTCGAGATAGTGGTCGCGGAATGCGCCGTTCTGCTCGCCGTCGAGCACCTCCAGCATGGCGCTGGCAGGGTCGCCGCGGAAATCATGGCTCATCTTGTCGATTTCGTCGAACAGGAATACCGGGTTCATCGTGCCTGCCTGCTTCATGCCGGAGATAATCCGCCCCGGAATCGCGCCGATATATGTCCGGCGATGGCCGCGGATTTCCGCCTCGTCACGCACGCCGCCGAGCGACACCTGCACGAACTGCCGCCCAACTGCCTTGGCGATTGCGCGAACGATGGATGTTTTGCCCACGCCGGGCGGGCCGACGAAGCACAGAATCGGGCCGCGCATATCCTGCTTGAGCTTGAGCACCGCCAGATATTCGACGATGCGCTCCTTGACCTTCTCCAGCCCGTAGTGATCCTGCGCCAGTACCTTCCGCGCGCGCTTCAAATCCAGATTATCAGTCGTCTGCTTGCCCCAGGGCAGGTCGAGAATCCACTCGATATACGTCCGGGACATGCCGACTTCCGGCGTACCGGGTGTCATCCGGGACAGGCGCTCCAGCTCCTTGTCCACGCGTTGACGTGCTTCGTCGTTCAGCGGCGTATTCTTGGCGCGTTCGCGAAGCTCCTCCACATCCGTCGCGTCGGTATCGCCCAGTTCGGTCTGGATAGCCTTCATGTGCTCGCGCAGATAATAATCCTTCTGATTTTTGTCAATCTGTTTCTTGACGCGCTCCTGCACCTGCTTTTCCACGCCGGTCAGTTCAATTTCGCGGCTCAAAATGGTGCAGAGGCGTTCCAGACGGCGCTGAATATCGAATTCTTCCAGAATCTGCTGGCGATCCTCCAGCTTCGTCAGGATATTTGCGGCAATCAGGTCAGCAATCTGCTCGGCGTCATCCACATCCCGGATGGACGCAATCGTCTCCTGGCTGACCCGCTGGCTTGCGCGGGCATAGGCATCAAAATAATCCTTCGCCGTGCGCACCAGCGCCGCCAGCTCCATTTCATCCTCCGGTTCGGTCACTTTCGGCAGGTGGATACGTCCCAGCAGGAACGGGTCTTCCTGCGTCACAGTAGTCAATTCGCCGCGCGTTTCACCCTCCACCAGCACACGCAGGCTGTCGCCGGGCAGATTCATCACCTGCCGAATATTGGCGATTGTGCCGACGGTGCACAAATTTTCCGGGGTAGGGTCTGGGTCATCCACATCCTTCTGCGCCACGAGGAAAATCTTCTGGTCATTCATCATCGCTTCCTGCAGGGCGGCGACAGACTTCGGGCGGCCGACGTCAAAGTGCAGCACCATGTGCGGGAATACCATCAGCCCCCGCAGCGCCAGCACCGGCATCGTCAGATTGGTTTTCTTTCTGGGCATAGTTCCTCCTCATCGGACGCGGCGAACCAGAGCGTATCATGCCGCGTCCACGCTCGAACGGCGCATCCCGTCCGGCAAAGATATAGTATACATATTCCGCCACGGTTTGACAAGCGAAAAAACATATGATGTAACGATTTTTTTCTGCGAGAATGTAAATTTTTCGTCGTTCTGCGTCACGCGCTGGGTTCTGCAGCAGCCGCGGCGACCTTCTCCGGCATCGGCAGCGGACGGTGGATTGGCTTCTTCTCCGTCTTTGTGTGCACAAGCATCGCTGATAGCGCCTGATGCACATCGTCAATTCCCTGCACCTCAATGCCCGCGATATGCAGCATCTCCGCGTCGTTCTCCTTGGGAATCAGCACGCGCAGCAGCCCTGCCTGACACGCGGCTTCCACCTTCTGCGGTACGCCGCCGACCGCCTTCACTTTCCCCTGCACGGTAATTTCACCCGTGACCGCCATCGTGCCATCCACCGGCGTATCGGTCAGCGCACTGACCGCCGCGACTGCCATCGCGACGCCTGCCGACGGGCCGTCAACGGGCATACCGCCGGGAAAATTGATGTGCAAATCGGTGTTTTCCAGTGTGTATCCGAGGCTTTTCAGCAGTGTGCGGACATTCTCCGCCGCGCCGTGTGCCGTCGAACGGCGGCGCATCTTGTGCCCCTCCTGCCCGATTTCTTCCTCATCAATAATGCCCGTCACGGTGATTTCGCCGTGTCCCGGCGTCGCGACTGCCTCCAAATCCAGCAGCGCGCCCTGATTTTCGCCATATACCGCCAGCCCATGCACCACGCCAACGCGGTTCGAGACATCCGCCTTCTGCTGGGCGTGGATGGTGTAATGCCCGCTCTGCACCACCCACGCCACATCCTCTGGCAGAATCATCGTGCGCTCATCCATTTGCGCCAGACCCGCGCACATCTGCACAATATTCACCGCGTCGCGTCCGCAGGCGGCATAGCGCCCGATGGTTTCCGCCTCCTGCTTTGCCATCGCGCAGCCCGCGCGTTCCGCCGCGCCGGAAGCAATCAGGGCAATTTCTTCCGGTGTCAGCGCGCGAAAAAAGACTTCCATGCACCGCGAGCGCAGAGCGGGGCTGATTTCTGACGGGCTGCGCGTCGTTGCGCCGACAAGCCGAAAATCCGCCGGAAGCCCATTGTGGAAAATGTCGTGGATATAGCGCGGAATCGTCGCGTCATCCGGATTATAATACGCGCTGTCCAGCATCACGCGGCGATCCTCCAGCACCTTCAGCAGCTTGTTCATCTGCACCGGATGCAGTTCGCCGATTTCATCCAGAAACAACACCCCACCATGCGCTTTGGTGACCGCGCCGGGCTTGGGCTGCGGCACGCCCTGTGCGCCCAGCTGCCCTGCACCCTGATAAATCGGGTCATGGACGCTGCCGATGAGCGGGTCGGCAATCGCGCGTTCATCAAAGCGCACGCACGTCGCATCCACCTCGATGAACGGCGCATCCTCGCGGAAGGGCGTCCCCTGCGACTGCTTCGCCGCCTCCAGCACCAGCCGCGCCGCGCAGGTCTTGCCGATGCCGGGCGGGCCGTAAATCAGCACATGCTGCGGATTCGCGCCGCAGAGAATCGCTTTCAGGCTGCGAATGCCATCCTCCTGACCAATCACGTCGCTCATTTTCGTCGGGCGCACCTTTTCCGCCAGCGGCTCTGACAGGTGGATTGACCGCAGGTGGCGCATCCGCTCCATTTCGCGGTTACTCTCCCGCCCGTGCGCCGGTTCTTTCTGCCGCGACTGGCGCAGCTGCCGGAAAAAGTACAGTCCCACCACCACCGACACCAGCAGCTGGATGACGACCAGCATTGTTGCAAACATGCGCAAAACCTCCCTCGCATTTCATCGACCGCAGTATGCCCGAAGCGGCGGAAAACCATGCCCGAATGAAGCTTTTGCTGCAATTTTTCTTTCCGCAGTGGATACAGTCCTTGTTTGTCCGCGCTGTCCACACCACAAGATATAGTGCACCGCTTTCATCCGCGAAAGCGGCATTCTTTCGCCCGCATTCTTGCCGTATCAACCGAAAACCCGCCATTTTCAAGGGTTTGTAAGGCTTTTCATGAAGTTGTCGATTTTTTGCGCGTTTTGTGATTTTGCCTATTGCATTATACAACATCTTGTGATAGAATATCTGTGGTTCGGAAGCAGTTCCCTACTGACCCCCATCCACGCGGATGATTTGGGGACGGCGGCGTTCATTCGCCGGTTTCCGGCACACATTTCAACATCAGGAGGTCAACCATCATGTACAATTTTGAGCAGTGGAATGGCTTCAAGGGTTCCATCTGGAAGGAAGAAGTCAACGTTCGCGACTTCATCCAGAAGAACTATAAGCCTTACGACGGTGACGAATCCTTCCTGGTCGGCCCGACCGAAGCGACCGACAAGCTGTGGGGCGCTCTGCAGAAGCTGCAGAAGGAAGAGCGCGCCAAGGGCGGCGTCCTGGATATGGACACCGAGATTGTTTCTACCCTGACTTCCCATAAGCCCGGCTACATCGACGAAGACCTGAAGGATCTGGAGAAGGTCGTGGGTCTTCAGACGGACAAGCCCCTGAAGCGCGCTTTCATGCCCTTCGGCGGCATCCGCATGGCGGAACAGTCCTGCACCGAGAACGGGTACACCCCCGCTCCCGAACTGCACAAGATCTTCACCGAATATCACCTGACGCACTCCGACGCGGTCTTCATGGCATACACGCCTGAAATGCGCGCGGCCCGCAAGTCCCACATCATCACCGGTCTGCCGGACACCTATGGCCGCGGCCGTATCGTGGGCGACTATCGCCGTGTTGCGCTGTACGGCATCGACGTGCTGATTGCTGAAAAGCAGCATGATTTCGCCAACTGCGGCGACGGCACGATGACCGACGACGTCATCCGTCAGCGTCAGGAAATCACCCTGCAGGTGAACGCCCTGAAGGACATGAAGGTCATGGCCGCGTCCTACGGCTACGACATCTCCAAGCCCGCCAGCAACGCGCACGAAGCGTTCCAGTGGCTGTACTTCGGCTATCTGGCCGCCATCAAGACCCAGAACGGCGCTGCCATGTCTGTCGGCCGTATCTCCACCTTCCTCGACATTTATGTCGAGCGTGACCTCGAAAACGGCGTCATCACCGAGGCCGAGGCGCAGGAGCTGGTTGACCACATCGTCATGAAGTTCCGTATGGTCAAGTTCGCCCGCATCACCTCCTATCAGGAGCTGTTCTCCGGCGACCCCGTCTGGGCGACGCTGGAAGTCGGCGGCACTGGTTTGGACGGCCGTTCCATGGTCACCAAGAATGACTATCGTTTCCTGCACACGCTGGAAAACATGGGCCCGTCTCCGGAACCCAACATGACCGTTCTGTACACCTCTCGTCTGCCGGAAGCCTTCAAGAAGTACGCGGCGCACATCTCCATCGTCTCCTCTTCCATCCAGTATGAGAACGATGACGTGATGAAGCCCGTCTGGGGCGACGACTACTCCATCTGCTGCTGCGTGTCTGCTACCCAGACCGGCAAGGAGATGCAGTTCTTCGGCGC
>ERZ791734.413-NODE-413-length-61269-cov-4.730372_pt1 | contig 61269 bp, 50 predicted proteins | sample MGYA00509953_ERZ791734 | MGnify/ENA primary metagenome ERZ791734 (study PRJEB30046, sample SAMN00792038) | human gut metagenome | study: EMG produced TPA metagenomics assembly of the A metagenome-wide association study of gut microbiota in type 2...
ATGAAGAACGTGGAGAAGCGCGAGGAATAGAGAAAGGGATTGCTCAAGGAGAGGCGCGTGGAATAGCAAAGGGGATTTCACAAGGGATTTTACAAGGAATTTCACAGGGAATCGAGGAAATTAACGCATTATACCAATGCTTGTTGGCGGATAACCGAATGGAAGATATACAAAAAGCAATCATGGATACAGACTACCAAAAAGAATTGTTACAGGAGTATGGGATTGGAGAGTAAGAGGAGGAAACAGCCATAGAACAAAAACCTTCTTCATTTTTCCTTGCCAAATTTTTTGTTCCGTCATATAATGGAAAAAAGAAAGGTCGGAGGATAGAGAATGACACCACAAGAGATTTTTGCAAAGAGTTTGGTTACTTACGATAAAACCAGTCGCTCGAATGATTCTTTTTATTATCATTTGCCATATCACAAGGATTATGATTTGTGCAACTGGAATCCGATGCGTATGTATAGTGGTAATGTAATTAAATATTATCAATATCATTTGTCCAAACCGGTAATCCTTTTTACGGATACTGATGAATGAGATAGTTTATGGCATCCTGTCTTCCTGAGGGGGTGCCATTTTGTTGCATAGAAAAAGGTGAAAGGGTAATATTGTATTTATGAACGCACAGAAGTTATTTTCAAAAAAATGGATTGTGTTTGCAACGGCGGTGTTGTGTACCTTGCTCTGGGGAAGTGCATTTCCCGGTATAAAAACCGGATACCGTATGTTTCGGATTGCTAGTCAGGACACCGCAGACCAGCTTATGTTTGCCGGTGCGAGATTTTTGATTGCAGGTATTTTGACTCTTTTGATTTCTTTTTTTGTGGAGAAAAAGGAGCATAAAAAGGAACGGAGAAAGCAGTGGCCGAAAGGACAGATTGTACTTGTGGCATTTGTCCAGACTGCTTTGCAGTACGTTTTTTATTATATTGGTATGGCGCACGTGACAGGAGTAAAAGGTGCAATTTTGAATGGGAGTACAGCGTTTTTTTGTGTGGTGACGGCATGCATTTTTTATCATGAATCAATTAATGGAAGAAAAATTGCGGGGTGTCTTTTGGGCCTTCTTGGCGTGTTTGTGGTAAATCTCGGAAAAGGGAGTATTGGCGGTTCGCTCTCCTTTTTAGGAGAAGGTTTTATGCTTTGTTCTGCTGTGTCATCGGCACTTGGCTCGCTGTGTAACAAAGAGGCGGCAAAGAAAATGGGACCGGTTACTCTTTGTGGGTGGCAGCTTATTCTGGGTGCGGTTTTGTTGATTGGTGTGGGTTTTTTATTTGGAGGGAGAATTTCGATTTTGGAAGTACCTGCCACCGGCTGGCTGCTGCTTTTGTATTTAGCGTTCTTATCGGCAGCAGCCTTTTCCCTATGGACTGTTTTGTTAAAATATAATCCGATGGGTAGAGTGACAGTTTTTAATTTCTTAATTCCGGTATTTGGAAGCCTCTTATCAGTTATTTTTCTGAAAGACAGCCTATGGAATGTAAATACGCTTTTTGCACTTTTGCTTGTATGTGCAGGAATTTATTTAGTCAACCGTGAACCAAAAAATATTTCTAAATAAGAATATCGCCGCCACATGCATCCAGTGTAATTTCAATTGAACCATTCTGCACCATATAATCTTTGCCGGATAGTGCACCTTTAAACTGTGTTTTTGGTCCCTGATACGGAATATGGAGAGTTGTCGACTGCTCATCGTTATTGACGGCTGTAATCACGTCTTCATTTTCATAACAGCGTGCAAAAGCATATTGGCGGTTCGTAAGAAGAAGTTCTTTGTATTCACCATAACACAATGCTTTTTGCGCTTGATGGATAGAACCGAGTTTGGCAATCAGCGCAGTCAGCGGATTGTCAGTCATTGCATCGGCATAGTCACTAAGTTCTAAGTGTGGTCGGAGTGAAGCATCGGAACCTTGTTCTTTTTTTCCTTCGATACCGAATTCGGAGCCGTAGTAAATAGACGGAATCCCCGGAAGTGTGTACATCAAAGTGTAGATTACGCCTAGATGGTCTTTGTTTATTATCTTACTTGCAATTCGCTCAACATCATGGTTGTCGGCGAAACTGTACAATTCCAAGTTCCGGTAATGGCATCCACCCATGTCATAAAGACGCTTTACTGTGTGTGCAATTTCAAAAAAGTTATGCTCGTTGCAGCCGGACCAAAGAGCTTTATTCAGGTTATAATTGGTTACAGAATGCAAAGTTTCCGAATTAACCCAGCGTGTATATTCGCCATGAATGACTTCGCCCATCAGCCAGAAATCCGGTTTTACTTCATTGGCAACCTGACGCATTCCCTTCATAAAATCAAAATCAAGAACATCTGCTGCGTCAAGCCGGATGCCATCAATGTCAAATTCAGAAACCCAGAAGCGGATTACATCGTAAATATAATCTTTTACCTGTGGATTCCACTGGTTCAGTTTTACTAACAGATTATAACCGCCCCAGTTATCATAGGAAAATCCATCGTTGTATTCATTATTTCCACCAAAATTCACATTGCAGTACCAGTCTTTGTATTGTGAATTCTCACGGTTTTTCTGCAGGTCTTTGAAAGCAAAAAAATCTCTTCCTGTGTGATTGAAAACACCGTCAAAGATAACCCGCACTCCTTTTTCGTGACATGTGCGGACAAATTCTTTTAAATCGTCATTGTCGCCGAGACGTCTGTCAAGTGTTCGGTAATCCGTTGTTTCATAGCCATGTCCTACGGATTCAAAAAGCGGTCCGATGTAAATTGCATTGCATCCGATTTCTTTTATATGGTCAATCCATGGGAGCAGCTTAGGAAGCCTATGGACAACCTCGCCATAATCATTCTGCGCCGGTGCGCCCGTTAATCCCAAAGGGTAAATATGATAAAATACTGATTCGTCATACCAAGCCATGTTTATTCCTCTTTTCTTTGTGAAGTATTTTTACTGAATTATTATAACATAAAATGCTACTGTAAAGAAGTTGTTTCGCGACTTTTTGTGGCGCGAAACAATGCTTGACATGACACGTGCAACAATATATAATATAAATATCTAGAAAAGCAATGGTTCAGACTTAGTATCCAGATTCTATGATTATTTTATAAAAGACTCTTGCTTTATTCCGGAAAAAAGAATAGGGCAGGATTGTATATAAATGTTCCTGCCTTTTGTGACAACATCACAGGAAAGGAGGAAATGATTTTATGAATCAGACAATATTTGAAAACCTGCCTCAGAAGATGAATCTTATCAGTGATTTGTTTTCAAGAGTAGTGTTCCGTGACAAGGAGGCCTGCCAAGACTTAGTGAAGATTATTCTGGGAGAGGGGTATGAGGTTACAGGGGTGACGTCGCAGTATGATATTACCAATATGCAATTTCGCAGTGTGGTACTGGATATTCTGGCAGAGACGGCGGGAGAAGAACCGATTCATGTGGAATTTCAGATATCCGATGACGACGACCATATGCGGCGTGTGAGGTACTGCAACGGAAGTATTGATACACACCTTTTACAGAAAGGGAAAGCGTATAAGGAACTGCCTGATGTGTACCATATTTATATTACAATGAACGATTTTATTGGAGGCGGTCAGACAGTGTATGAAATTTTTCGTACAGTGCGTGACAGGGAAGGAACATACAGCACGCAGTATCCGGTGGAAAACGGAGTGCATGAGTTGTATATCAATTTGGAAATTCCATTGGATGATGGCAGTGAATTAGACCATTTACTGCGTTACATAAAAGAAACAACGGAAGAAAATGAAGATGCATGTTTTGGACATATCGTGAAAAGTGTGAAGGAATGCCGGGAAGGAGAAGATGAGATTATGAAATACTATAGTTCACATGAATTTTTTGAGGAAGGGAAGAAAGAAGGAAGAGAGGAAGGAGAAAAAAGAACACAGAATAGCATTATCAAAAAGATGCTGTCTATGGGGCAGCCATTAGAATTTATCAGCGAGTGTACCGACAAACCGGTAGAATATATCCGTGAGATAGCGACTGAGGAACCAATGCTTGTGAGGGAAGAAGGGACGTATAGTGTGGATGAGGGAGGAACAGAGAATGAATGAAACAATATTTGAAAACCTGCCTCAGAAGATGAATCTTATCAGTGATTTGTTTTCAAGAGTAGTGTTCCGTGACAAGGAGGCCTGCCAAGACTTAGTGAAGATTATTCTGGGAGAGGGGTATGAGGTTACAGGGGTGACGTCGCAGTATGATATTACCAATATGCAATTTCGCAGTGTGGTACTGGATATTCTGGCAGAGACGGCGGGAGAAGAACCGATTCATGTGGAATTTCAGATATCCGATGACGACGACCATATGCGGCGTGTGAGGTACTGCAACGGAAGTATTGATACACACCTTTTACAGAAAGGGAAAGCGTATAAGGAACTGCCTGATGTGTACCATATTTATATTACAATGAACGATTTTATTGGAGGCGGTCAGACAGTGTATGAAATTTTTCGTACAGTGCGTGACAGGGAAGGAACATACAGCACGCAGTATCCGGTGGAAAACGGAGTGCATGAGTTGTATATCAATTTGGAAATTCCATTGGATGATGGCAGTGAATTAGACCATTTACTGCGTTACATAAAAGAAACAACGGAAGAAAATGAAGATGCATGTTTTGGACATATCGTGAAAAGTGTGAAGGAATGCCGGGAAGGAGAAGATGAGATTATGAAATACTATAGTTCACATGAATTTTTTGAGGAAGGGAAGAAAGAAGGAAGAGAGGAAGGAGAAAAAAGAACACAGAATAGCATTATCAAAAAGATGCTGTCTATGGGGCAGCCATTAGAATTTATCAGCGAGTGTACCGACAAACCGGTAGAATATATCCGTGAGATAGCGACTGAGGAACCAATGCTTGTGAGAGAAGAGAATACCTATGGTAGATATAATAAAAAAAAGAGTGTGGAGTGATGGGAGACAATTGTTCGCGCCGGTTTCTACGGAATTACAGAAAACAAAAAACATTTGTCACAACCCAAATCACCAACAAACCTTGACTTTTTATCAAAATTCTCGTATGATATTGAAAGAAATGTAGTGCAGGAGAGGAGTACACAGGTGGCACTGACAGAGAAGGAAATTCATTGGCTGTAAGATTTCCCCGGAAAAAACTTGTGGAAGGTAGCTCTGAAACAGCGGTTCTGAATGTGGCAGATACGGCCAGTAGGAACTGACGGCTTGTCCCGTTATAGACAAAATGAGGAACATGGCAGTTATGCTGTGTTTGAAAAAAGGTGGTACCACGGCTGTTAGGTCGTCCTTTATGATGCCGTGGACAATGAGGATTTTGATGACTTGTCGAAAACGGCAGGTCTTTTTTGATGTTGGTTGGCAGATGCCGACGAATTGTTTCGCTGCAAAGCAGCTTTCACAATTCTACAAACATTCGAAATCCGCTGATTTACTTTGTAAATCGCTACTTTCTCATGTTTGGCGGGGCCCAAGGTCAAAAGCCTATTCGTGCAAGCACGAATATCTTTTGAACTTTTTGCCCCTGGCATCTAGTTTGATGAATGGAGGTTATGAAACAGAATGAAAAAGGAACTGGAAAAGACATATAATCCGGCGGATATCGAAGACCGGTTATATGCAAAATGGGTAAACAAAAAATATTTTCATGCAGAAGTTAATGCAAACAAAAAACCTTATACGATTGTGATTCCACCACCGAATATTACTGGTCAGCTTCACATGGGACATGCGCTTGATAATACGCTGCAGGATATCATTATTCGTTCTAAACGTATGCAGGGATATGAAACTTTGTGGATGCCTGGAACAGACCACGCATCAATTGCAACCGAAGCCAAAATTGTTGAGGCAATGAAAGAAGAAGGACTCACAAAAGACGATATTGGCAGAGAAAAGTTTTTGGAGCGTGCATGGGCATGGAAAGATAAATTCGGCGGACGAATTGTATCGCAGCTTAAGAAAATGGGCTCTTCCTGTGATTGGGACAGAGAGCGTTTTACGATGGATGAGGGCTGTAATAAAGCAGTCAAGGAAGTTTTTGTAAATCTTTATAATAAAGGTTTGATTTACCGTGGGGAGCGAATCATCAACTGGTGTCCACACTGCCTGACTTCGATTTCTGATGCGGAAGTAGAGTATGAAGATCAGAAAGGACATTTTTGGCATCTGCGCTATGCGTTTGCGGATGGAAGCGGTTATATCAATTTGGCTACAACACGTCCGGAGACACTTCTTGGTGATACAGCAGTAGCCGTGAATCCGAATGATGAGCGGTATAAAGATTTGGTTGGAAAAAAACTGATTCTGCCTCTGGTACACCGTGAAATTCCGTTGATTGCTGATGATTATGTAGATATGGAATTTGGTACCGGTGTCGTAAAAATCACGCCGGCACATGACCCAAATGACTTTGAGGTTGGACTGCGTCATGACCTGCCGATTATTAATGTGATGACAGACGATGCTAAAATCGTGGATGAATATGAGAAGTATGCGGGCATGGATCGATATGAAGCAAGAAAAGCCATCGTAGAAGATTTGGAAAAAGAGGGCGCTCTTGTAAAAATTGAGGACCACGATCATAACGTAGGAACTTGTTACCGTTGTGGAACAACAGTAGAGCCGCGTGTATCCAAACAGTGGTTTGTAAAAATGAAACCACTTGCCGGTCCGGCGATTGATGCGGTAAAAGAAGGAAAAACAAAATTTGTTCCGGAGCATTTTAATAAAACGTATTTCCACTGGCTTGAGAATATCCGCGACTGGTGTATTTCCCGTCAGCTCTGGTGGGGACATCAGATTCCGGCATTTTACTGTGATGACTGCGGTGAATTGGTAGTAACCAAAGAAAATAGTGCAGTATGTCCGAAATGTGGCAAGCCGATGCGTCAGGATCCGGATACACTGGATACGTGGTTTAGTTCAGCTCTTTGGCCATTCTCAACACTTGGATGGCCGGATAAGACGGAGGAGATGGATTATTTCTATCCGACGAACACATTGGTAACCGGTTACGATATCATTCCGTTCTGGGTTATGCGAATGATGTTCAGCGGACTTGAGCATACAGGACAAGTTCCGTTTGATACGGTGCTGATTCATGGACTTGTGCGCGATTCCCAAGGTAGAAAAATGAGTAAATCACTTGGCAACGGAATTGACCCACTTGAAGTGATTGATAAATATGGTGCCGATGCGCTGCGTCTGACGCTGGTAACCGGAAATGCACCGGGAAATGATATGCGTTTTTATTGGGAGCGTGTTGAGGCGAGCCGTAATTTTGCCAATAAAGTATGGAATGCTTCCCGTTTCATTATGATGAATTTTGACCAGAATGAAGATGTCGATTATGAAAATGTAACCGCAGATGAGCTGACTCAGGCAGATAAGTGGATTCTTTCCAAGGTGAATACACTTGCCAAGGATGTTACTGTATTGATGGATTCCTTTGACTTGGGAATTGCCGTTCAGAAAATTTATGATTTCATTTGGGAAGAATTCTGCGACTGGTATATTGAAATGGTAAAACCACGTTTGTACAACGATGCGGATGAAACAAAAGCAGCAGCTTTGCACACATTGAAAACCGTTTTAATTGATGCACTGAAATTACTGCATCCGTATATGCCGTTTATCACAGAGGAAATTTATTGTACACTTATGGGTGATGAAGAAATTTCCATCATGGTAAGTGAATGGCCAAAGTATAAAGAGAGCCGTAACTTTGCTGAGGATGAGGCAAAAGTTGAGCGAATTAAGGAAGCAGTAAAAGGCATCCGAAACATCCGCGGTGAGATGAATGTGCCACCAAGCAAAAAAGCGTCGGTTATCGTTGTTTCAGAAAAAGAAGAAGTGTTAAAAATCTTCGAGGAAAATAAAGTATTTTTTGCAACGCTTGGTCTTGCCAGTGATGTGACACTGCAGTCAACGAAAGAAAATATTGGCGAGGATGCGGTTTCTGTTGTTATTGCGGATGGAACCATCTATATTCCGTTTGCAGAATTGGTTGACATTGACAAAGAAATTGAGCGTTTGAAGAAAGAAGAAAAGAAACTTACCGGCGAAATCAAACGCTGTGAAGGTATGCTTGGTAATCCGAATTTCGTAAACAAAGCACCGGAGAAAAAGATTGCTGAGGAAAGAGAAAAATTAGAGAAATATAAGGGAATGATGGAGCAGGTTAAGGAGCGTTTGGCGCATTTTACAAAACCGTGACGTAATTTGTGAAGGAAACTTATGTTTTGTCGAAGGATTCTCGTATTTCCTACTTGCTTTTTTTACTCAAAATAGGTATTATGAATACCAAAGGGAATGAGTGACAGTGAAAGAGCAAATAGGAGGTACGAGAATGCTTAATTTTGAGGAAGAACTTGAAAAATTTCAGCCGAGCATGGACATCGAGAAAGTCGAAGATGTTGTTTATCATAATAATTTAGCAGATGTGACAGATATTGTAAAAGAGTTGATACAGGATGCTAAAGGAACATTGTGATGAAAAACAGGAAGGGGTTATCAAAGATGAGATGTCCAAGATGCGACGCTAATGTGAGCGACACAGCGACACTCTGCACATTTTGCGGTCAGAATCTTTCGGTGATTCATTATATTCGCAGAGTATCCAATACTTATTATAATCTGGGATTGGAAAAGGCGAAAGTGCGTGACTTATCAGGTGCGATTGTTGTTTTGAAAAAAAGTTTAGAGTTTAATAAGAAAAATACCAACGCAAGAAATCTCCTTGGGTTGATTTATTATGAGATGGGTGAGACCGTAGCAGCTTTGAGCGAGTGGGTGTTGAGTAAATACCTGCAGGCCGATGACAATGCAGCGGATTACTATATTAATACGATTCAGAAGAATCAGACGGCACTGGATGCGACAAATCAAACGATTAAAAAGTATAATTCTGCATTGGCGGCAGCACAGGCAGGAAATGATGATTTGGCAATTATCCAATTAAAAAAAGTAGTGAGTCTGAATCCGCATTTTGTGCGTGCACAGCAGTTGCTTGCATTATTGTATATTCATGACAAAGACTATCATAAAGCAGCAAAATGCTTAAACCGCGCCAGGCGAATTGACTTTAATAATACGACAACACTGCGCTATATGCAGGAAGTTGGTGACTTAGCTGCTTCCTCAGAGAAAGAGTTAGTGAAAAAGCCGTCAAAGAAAGACCCTCTTTCGAATGTAACCCCGGTGGGTACTTACAAGGAAGAAAAGCGGTCGTTAATGCCGGTTATCTATGTGATTATCGGTGCCATTGTCGGGCTTGCCGTAGCGTTTGTTCTGCTTTGGCCGACGATGAAAAACAGCGGAAGTGGAGATGGCTCACATATTTCAGATACAAATGATCAGTTAGCCGTGCAATCTTCCCAGATTTCCGGATTGAAGAAAGAGAAAGAACTTTTGCAGGAACAGGTTGACAAACTGCAAAAACAGATAAAGGATGCGGATTCGTCTGCACAGAAACAAACGGCAAGTTACGAAAAGTTATTGACAGGAGTCAAGGCTTATCTTGCGGATGATAAGATTCAGGCAGCAATTGCCGTGGCGGACTGTAAAAAATCCGATTTTGGAAGCAGTGAAGCAAAAGAAATTTACACAACCATTCATACCGTGACGGATGCACAGATTCAAGCCCTTTTAAATGAAGGAAAGCGTACGGCGTATACGTCTTATGATGGAGCGATTGCAATTTACCGCAATGTGCTGAAACTGAAACCAAAACATCAGGATGCGATGTGCCAGATTGGTTATTGTTATCAGAAAAAGCAGGATAACAAAAAAGCAAAGAAGTGGTATCGAAAAGCAATTAAGGTAGATCCAAACAGCGCAATTGCGAATAAGGCAAATAACTATTTGCAGCAGATTGAGCAGCAAGGTACACAAGGACAATAAGAATAAAAGAACGAATGAGAAGACCTATAGAAGAAAATTTCTATGGGTCTTTTTCGAATGACTAAAAAAGGAAGGAAAGAAAAAAATGGAGCAATTTTCAATGGAGCGAACGGGCTCTCAGCTTGTGTTACACATTTGTGAGGAATTGGATCATCATACAGCAGGACAAATCAGCAAAGTAGTGGATTTACAAATAGAGAAGGGAAATGTCAGGACATTAATATTTGACTTTTCGGGTATAACATTTATGGACAGCTCAGGAATTGGCATGGTAATGGGAAGACACCGAAAAATGAATTTTTTAGGAGGAAGAACTTTTGTGACCGGAATTGGAGATAATGTTGACCGCATTTTTAGAATGTCGGGGCTTTATCGGATTATTCCTAAATATCAGGAAAGGACGGAAGTTTTATAATGGAAAAAACGGAGATTATGTTTGAATTTGACAGTAATTCGGAAAATGAAAGTCTGGCGCGGACGGTTGTTGCCGCATTTTTAGCAAGGCTTGACCCGACCTTAGAAGAACTTGGTGATGTCAAGACAGCAGTTTCCGAGGCGGTTACAAATGCCATCATTCACGGATATGATGGCAAGCCGGGGAAGGTTAAGATACATAGCTGGATTGAGGAAAATACCATATGGATTGAAGTGGCGGACCAAGGTGTTGGAATCGGTGACGTAAATCGTGCCATGGAACCGTTGTTTACGACCAGACCGGAAATGGAACGTTCCGGAATGGGCTTTGCTTTCATGGAAGCTTTCATGGATGAACTGCATGTGGAGTCACAGGTGGGGCAGGGAACAACGATTCGTATGAAGAAAAAAATTTATAGTTCATTTATTTTGTCATAAGGGAGTCTGCCAATGGAAACCATAGAACTGATTAAACGTTCACGAGCAGGGGATAAATTGGCAAGAGAACAAGTGATTAAGGCGAATATGCCGTTGGTATACAGTATCGTGAAGCGATTTGCGGGAAGAGGATATGATGCCGAAGATTTGAGCCAGATTGGTGCAATTGGTTTGATTAAAGCAGTCGATAATTTCAATGTGAATTTTGAAGTGAAATTTTCTACTTATGCAGTGCCGGTAATTAGTGGTGAAATCAAACGATTTTTACGCGATGATGGAATGGTCAAAGTCAGCCGGACATTAAAGGAAAATGGAATACGGATTAAGCGTGCAGCTGAAATGTTGGCCATTCGACTGGGGCGTGATGCGACGTTAGAGGAACTAAGCGCAGCAACCGAATTGGCAAGAGAAGATATCGTAATGGCACTTGAAGCCGGCAGCGAAGTGGAGTCTCTGCATAAAACGGTATTTCAAAAAGAAGGAAGCGAAATTCTTCTTATGGACAAAATTCCATCGAAAAAAAATGAATCGGAGCATATTGTTAATCAAATCTTGTTAGAGCAGCTTTTGGGTGAGCTTGGCGAGAAAGAGAGAAAATTGATTGAACTACGTTATTATGAAGATAAAACACAAACACAGACCGCAAAACTTTTGGATATGAGTCAGGTACAGGTCAGTCGTTTGGAAAAGAAAATTATTGGCTCGATGAGGAAACATTTTGTATGTCGCAGTCATGAATAAAAATATAGAAAATGGCAATGGTAATACCGAAAGGAAGTGTTTGTATGAAAAAAGCAGGTATTTGTACCATTGTCATTCTTGTATTTGCGGCATTGGCGGTCTGGATTTACCGCTCGGGTAATCACGATGAGAAAACACCGGTACAAGGAAAGGGAACATTGGTGAAGGAGTATAAAGAATGGAAGAGATACTATATGTAAAAATCGCGCAGAATATCCCGGTTGCAAAGCGTCAGGTTACATTTCATGATCTGGCAACTTTACATTGTACGAATAAAAAAGTTGTACAGGAATTAAATCAAATGGTATTTTATACGCTGCCCGCTCATGGCCCGCAAAAAACGATGTTCACGATTGCGAAAGTATATGAGGTGATTCATCAGAAATATCCGAATTTAAAAATTGAAAATTTGGGCGAACGTGATTTTGTTATTGATTATGAAAAGCCGGATGAAAAGGAGAAACAGAAAAAGTGGGAATATGTACGGACTATTTTTGTTTCTTTTATCGTTTTTATGGGAGCAGCTTTTACCATTATGACATTTAACGAGGATGTCAGTGTTGCGGATGTCTTTGACAAAGTATACCGTCTGGTGCTGGGGCAGGAAAAACAAGGCGGTTCCATCATTGAGATTTGTTATGCTATTGGCTTGCCTGTGGGAATTCTCGTTTTTTATAATCATTTCCGAAGGAGAAAAATAAAAGATGACCCGACACCGATTCAGGTTGAAATGCACACATATGAGGAGCAGGTAAACAAAACACTGATTGCGGCAGCATCAAGGGAGGGAAAAACGATTGACAGTGATTCAGTATAGCGTTCTCATTCTGATTGGTTTGGCGAGCGGTTTTGCTGTCGCATCGGGAATATTTGCATTTATTACGATGCTTGGCATTATACCGAGACTGGCGGCAAGGACGAAAACGGCAAATCATGTGGTGTGGTATGAAACGATGATTATAGCGGGCGGTGCATTGGGAAATATTTGGATTGTGTTTGAAATTCCGATGCCGCTGACTTCGATTTTTTTGGCGGTTTATGGGCTTTTTGCAGGTGTATATGTCGGATGTCTGGTAATGGCACTGGCAGAAATGCTGCGTGTAATTCCCATTTTAGTGAACCGTCTGCAAATTAAAGAAGCGTTTTATCTTATTCCGCTTGCAATTGCAATTGGGAAAATAACAGGAACTTTATTTCAATATTTTTATCAAGGCTAAAGGAGCAGAAAATGAATCAGGATAATATCGACATTCAAGAGGTTTTACAGGAAAGGGAACAGAAAAAGAAGGATGAAAAGTATAATGCTTACGTAAAAAATCACACGCCGAAAAAGAGCTGGTGCCTCAATTTACTGAAAGCATATGCGATTGGAGGATTTATTTGTGTCGTAGGACAGGCTCTTTCGAATGCTTATATGAGTTTGGGGATGGAAAAAGAAACAGCGGGATTATATACGACATTATCGCTGATTTTTCTCAGTGTGCTGTTTACCGGTTTGAATTTATATCAGAAGCTCGCCAATTTTGCAGGTGCAGGAACGATTGTACCGATTACCGGATTTGCCAATTCAGTAGCCGCACCGGCAATTGAATTTAAGGAAGAAGGATGGGTATTTGGCGTTGGATGTAAAATTTTCACGATTGCCGGACCGGTTATTTTGTATGGCGTGTTTTGCAGTTGGGTGCTTGGTGTAATCTATTGGTTTGGAACGATTCTCTGACACAAACAAAGCAACGGAAAACATTGAAAAAAAATCTCATTTATGCTATCCTTAATACAGTTGCGCAAGCAGCCAATTTTGATACTATCGGGGGAAATTATTATGTACAAATATGATCCAAAATCGAGTATCGCAGATGAATTTATTAACGATGCAGAAATTTTAGAATCACTGGCATATGCCAGTGAAAATAAGGCAAATAAACAGGTAATTGATGCGATTTTGCAGAAAGCACGCGAGATGAAAGGAATCAGCCACAAAGAGGCGGCGGTTCTTTTGGAATGCGAATTGGAAGAGGAAAATAAGGAAATTGAAAAACTTGCAAAAGAGATTAAAGAGCGGTTTTATGGCAAGCGAATTGTAATGTTTGCGCCACTTTATTTATCCAATTACTGTATTAACAGTTGTGTGTACTGTCCGTATCATGTAAAAAATAAACATATTGCAAGAAAAAAACTGTCGCAGGAAGAAATTAAGCAGGAAGTAATTGCGCTGCAGGATATGGGGCATAAGCGTCTGGCGATAGAAGCGGGCGAAGACCCAGAGAATAATCCGCTTGAGTACATTTTGGAGAGTATTCGTACGATATACAGCATTAAGCACAAAAATGGAGCGATTCGTCGTGTCAATGTAAATATTGCAGCGACTTCTGTTGAAAATTATAAGAAACTCAAAGATGCAGGGATTGGAACTTATATTCTGTTTCAGGAGACTTATAATAAAGAAGCTTACAAAGAACTGCATCCGGCAGGGCCAAAAAGTGATTATGCGTACCATACAGAGGCGATGGACCGTGCCATGGAGGCTGGGATTGATGATGTAGGCTGCGGTGTTTTGTTCGGTCTGGATAAATACCGATATGAATTGGTTGGTATTATTATGCACGCAGAGCATTTGGAGGCTAAGTTTGGTGTTGGACCGCATACCATCAGTGTGCCTCGTGTCTGCCCGGCTGATGACATTGATCCGGAAGAATTAAATGCCATTCCGGATGAAATCTTTGAGAAGATTGTATCGGTTATCCGCATTGCGGTGCCATATACCGGAATGATTGTTTCAACCCGTGAATCGAAGGCAACGAGAGAAAAAGTATTAGACCTTGGAATCAGCCAGATTAGTGGTGGTTCCCGCACAAGTGTGGGCGGCTACGTTGAGGAAGAGCCGGAAGAAGAGAATTCCGCTCAATTTGATGTGTCCGATAGAAGAAGTCTGGATGAGGTTGTGAACTGGCTGCTTGGACTTGGATATATTCCGAGTTTCTGTACGGCTTGTTACCGGGAAGGACGAACCGGTGACCGGTTTATGAAATTATTGAAATCGGGGCAGATTGTAAACTGTTGTCAGCCAAATGCTCTGATGACACTTAAGGAGTATTTAGAGGACTATGCTTCTGCGGACACGAAAGAAAAAGGGGAAAAAGTGATTCGGGAGCAGTTGGAAATTATTACAAATCCGGTAGTGAAAGAGAAGGCTAAAGAGTATATTGAAAATATTCATGAAGGCAAAAGAGATTTCCGATTCTAGTGAACAAATCGAAAGGCACTTGGGGGTTTAAGTGCCTTTCGGTCAAAATAAAGGAGGTAGCATTTGTTTTATAGTATATTGGGTAAAGAGAAGTGTGAGGATTCGGAAAAAATCAGTATTTTTACGGATTTTAATTTGAATGTGTGCATTTCTTACATGAACAATTTGGTTAAGGGATACGATTTACAAAAATTGTATGAGAATATTCCGAAAGAATCTGAGACAACAAAGTATCGGAGAAAAATCACCTCAGATATGCAGAATGAGGCAGTTTTCAAGGCGTTTGACAGGTATGCAAAGCAGGTGGCGAGGGCAGTTTCTTATGAGAAAAAAAGCATTTACAGTAATCTGATTTATCAAAAGCAGAAATGGCATTTAGATTCCCTTCTTATTTACATACAGGCAGTTGAACAATTATTGGATGACTTAAAAAGGCAGTCGTCTTGTTCGGATGCAATGGAAGAACTTGTTTCGTATCTTTGCGAGGTGACAAAAAGTGAAGCATTTGTAAAGGGCAAAGAATTGGCGCAAAATCTGCATCAGTCGATGGAAGAAACGAAAATGATATTTTCCCTTCAAAAAAATAAGGTTGTGTGGGAAGATAAATCAGAGGGCGAATTTTTTGCAGAGAGAATGGCAAAGGCTTTTGCTGTCGACAAAAAGCCGGGGCAGGCGATGAATGTAAACAAGGAGACAGAGCTTACGCTGCTTGAGAAAAATCTGGCGGAACGGCAGATTAAGAGACAAAACTGGGATGGTATGTTAGAAACACTGTTACAGATTCAGATGGATGAAAAACTCGTGCAGTTAGCGGAAGATGTGCAGTACTATCTTGGTTTTTTCCTGCTTGTGCGGGACATGAAAGGAAGAGGTTATTCATTTTGTATGCCGGAGGAAACGGATAAACTGGAGGTGAAGCAGGGATATGATCTTGCCTTAGCTCTTCGCAGTGAAAAGGAAGTGATTGCAAATGACTGTAATCTGCAAAAAGATGAGCGGTTCTTTGTGATTACGGGAGCCAATGGAGGCGGCAAGACGACCTATGCGCGCATGATTGGACAAATTCTGTATTTTGCAAAAATGGGTCTTTTAGTTCCATGTGAAAAGGCAGGGGTGCCAAATTACACGACGATTTTATCGCATTTTTCAAATGACGAATCGGAGATGTCCGGAAAAGGAAAGTTAGTGGAGGAATTAACCCGCTTAAAACCGATGATGCAGGAAAAATGGAGTGGAAGTTTTGTGATTTTGAATGAGCTATTTACGACAGCGGCAACGTGGGATGCCGGTATTATGGGGCAAAAAGTGCTTGATTATTTCATGTCGCATGACTGCTATGGAATTTATGTGACACATATCCAGTCGCTTGCAAAAGAGAGGGATGGGTTAGTGAGTCTGGTTGCGGAACTGGCAGATGACCATCATACGCGTTCTTTCAAAATAACAAGAAGACCGGCGAGTGAGGCAGAATATGAAGACTCACTGATTACCAAATACAATATGACCGAAAATCAGATGAAGGCGGTGATAGGACATGAAGATTGAATTTTTCGAGGAGACAAATTTTTCGTATCGGAGAAAGCAGGATTTGGAAAAGGACTTAAATCTACATTGGATTGCCAGAAATATGGCAGGTGACAAAGTAGGTGACATTCCCGCTATTTTGCAAGTTCTTCAGCATCCTCTTACGACGGAAAGTGAGATTGAAAAAAGGCAGCAGGTTGTTACGGCTGCCTGTGAAAAGGCATCGGTAACATATCAGCTGCGGGACCGGATTGTTTCGCTTTCGGAAAATCTGACCCGTGGACTGCATGCGATTTTAGACAGCCGCGGGAAACATTTGATGGAACAGACGATGATTGGTGTGCATGTAGAAACGATACGGGAATTGGTGCAGGGACTTTCTGAGATTTCGCAAATGGGAGCGAAAAATCCGGAGATTTTCAAGGAGACTGCATTTAACTATTTTTATGACAGTTTTTGTGAGGCAGAGCCGGCCGAAAGATTAGAAGAGCAGCTTGCACTGGTGCAGAATCTGGATGCTTTTAAAGGAAACGGAGAAATTGTGCTGGAGGGAGCAATTGGGGAAGGATTTTCCCTGGAAAATGTGGAAGTTGTTTCCGTATGTGACAAGGCAAAGTGGGCAGGAAGCGGTATTTTCTCAGGAAAGAAGGGGCGCGTAATTGCCAGTGAGGAAGTTTACCAGAGCGGTGTTCAGTTTGCCAACCGGGTTGTCCTTGAATTATTAGAGCAGTGTTCGCCGTTTCTGCAGCAGTGGGAGGAGATTTTACAGACGCTGTCAAGGCAGATTATCTTTTTGGCGGGCTGTGCGAGAATGTATGAGCGCGGTTTATCGGCTGGGTTTTATTTTTGTATGCCAAAAGCTTGTGAAGAAGAGGCTGAAAAATTATATGAATTGGCACTTGCTTTGCAGAGTATGGAGCAGCCAATTCCAAATACTGTGAGTCTGAAAGAACAACGGGCCCTTATCGTGACGGGAGCTAACCAAGGCGGAAAATCAACCTTTTTGCGCAGTCTTGGTATTGCGCAGGTGCTTTGTCAGGCGGGGATGTACGTGCCGGCAAAGAAATATCCGCTTCATGCGTATGAAGATATTTTTACGCATTTTACCAGACGCGAAGATGCAACGATGAACATGGGTAAATTTGAAGAAGAATTAAAGCGTATGGAGCAGATTTTACGTGGGGCAAAGAAAAATACGCTGATTCTTTTGAATGAATCGTTTGCGACTACAACAGAAGTGACGGCTTACCAGATTGCAATGGATTTAATGCATACTTGTCTTTCGGAGGCGGTAACGGTATGGATGGTGACTCATATTACGAAATTTGCAAAAGAATTGTATGGGGAACACCCTGAGAATGTGCTGTTTTTGTCGGCGGGCAGAACGGAAGAAAATGAAATTCGTTTTCAAATGTATGAAAAAGTGCCAGGCGACACAAGTTATGGCCTGACACTTTATGAACAAATGATTGGAAAAATAAATTAGCCCTGATATAAGTTTCTCTTATCAATGACGCGGACTGCTTTTCCTTCGCTGCGTGCGATGGTTTTCGGCTCTACTAAAGTAACTTCAGCTAAAATACCAAGCATGGCTTTCAGACCGGATACTAATTTTTTGCGAGCCAGATCGCGGTTGAAGGAAGCGTCAGCTGCCATGACCGGAGTCATTTCTACCTGAACTTCAATATTATCACTGTTTTTAGCACGGGTAACGATAATCTGATAATTTGCCGGGAATCCCTGATTGATTAATACCGTTTCAATCTGTGAAGGGAATACATTGACACCTTTTACAATCAGCATATCATCACTTCGTCCCATTGGTTTTGTCATTTTTACATGAGTACGTCCGCAGGAACATTTCTCGCGGCTTAATATACAGATATCACGTGTACGGTAGCGGAGAAGTGGAAATGCTTCTTTTGTAATACTCGAAAATACTAATTCACCTTTTTCACCGTCCGGAAGAACTTCACCGGTCTCCGGATTGATAATTTCGGCAATAAAGTGGTCCTCATTAATATGCATGCCACTCTGTGCTTCACACTCAAAAGCAACACCCGGTCCGGAAATTTCGGTCAGACCATAAATGTCATAAGCTTTGATGCCAAGTGACTGCTCGATATCGTGACGCATTTCTTCTGTCCATGCCTCTGCACCAAAGATGCCGGCTTTCAGTTTAATCTGATCTTTTACACCACGTTCTTCGATGGTCTCTGCTAAATAGGCAGCATAGGATGGTGTACAGCATAAAATAGTCGAACCTAAGTCTGTCATAAACTGAATCTGACGGTCTGTATTACCGGAGGACATCGGAAGTGTCAAACTTCCTAATTTATGAGAACCGCCATTTAATCCAAACCCGCCGGTAAATAAGCCATAGCCATAACTGACATGAACTACATCTTCTTTTGTACCGCCGGCAGCAACAATCGCGCGGGCACAGCAGTCTTCCCATAAATCAAGGTCGTGCTGGGTATAGAAAGCTACAACACGGCGTCCGGTCGTTCCACTTGTTGACTGCATGCGGACACAATCTTTTAAAGGACGTGCCAAAAGTCCATATGGATAAGCATCTCTTAAGTCATCCTTTGTAATAAAAGGAAGTTTATGTAAATCATCAATCGATTTAATATCGTCTGGTTCAAGACCTTTGTTCTGCATGCGTGTGCGGTAGTAAGGAACGTTGTCATAGATGTTTTTTACCTGCTTTACCAAACGCTCACTCTGCCATGCGCGAATCTGGTCTGCGGATGCACATTCAATTTCTTTTTGAAAATAGTTTCCCATTACATTAATCCTCCATTTTGTAAATATCTTTTTCATGTAAGTACGAATGTCGTTTTGTCATTTTGACCTAAGATTCATTTTACATGAATCTATATAAAAAAGCAAGGTGCTCCACGAATGAAGCACCTTTTGTTACAACCCTTTTAACTTATATAACTTTTATTCAAAAATTATTTCATTAACAATCGATTATAACTTTGTTACGTTTGCTGCCTGAGGACCTTTCTCGCCATCGATAACTTCGAATTCTACTTCGTCGCCTTCATCGAGAACTTTGAATCCGTCCATCTGCAGAGCAGAAAAGTGTACGAATACGTCATTTCCTTCTTCATCGGAGATAAATCCGAAACCTTTTTTGGCATTAAACCATTTAACTGTACCTTTCATGTGTTTTGCCTCCTAAAAATATAATTTAACACCCTTTAACAATAGCACATTAGGAAACAAAAGTCAAAGAGTAATTTTGTAGTAAGTTTCGTTGGTTTGCAAGTACCGGCAAGAAGCTTAGGCAACCGAAAGTGTCAAAAAAGGCAAAAAGAGTTGTCGTAGAACCGGTAGACCGGAGAGTGAACCTCTGCCACTTCTGCTTCAAACGAGTAGAATCAATTTTGATGAGAAGTTGCTAGTGTTTTTCAACTTCCGGTGATTCCCCTAAAATAAATCTGCAACGATTGCGCTTCAAATACGTGGGTATCTGGCATGTGTAGTTTACATGCCGATACCCTTACGCATTTGATAAGCGGGAGCGGCGCAAGAGATGAAGATTTATTTTAGGGGAATTTGGAAAGTGAAAAAACACTCAAATTTTTGACATTCCCCCGCCAAATGTGATACTGTATAAATATCTGAAAAAAGATAGAAAATAAGAAGAAAAGAATAGATTGGAGAGTCGCGATGAATGTTTCAAATTGCAGCGCATACGAATTAATTGAAGAAAGCAAAATATCGGATTTAAACAGTACAGGATATTTGCTCCGCCATAAAAAGAGCGGTGCCAGAGTGGCAGTTTTGGAAAATGATGATGAGAATAAAGTGTTTAACATAGGTTTTCGGACACCGCCAAAGGATTCGACCGGAGTTGCTCATATTGTGGAGCATACGGTGTTGTGTGGTTCAGATAAGTTTCCGGTCAAAGACCCGTTTATTGAACTAGCAAAGGGATCCTTAAACACATTCTTAAATGCGATGACCTACCCAGATAAGACAGTTTACCCGGTGGCAAGCTGTAATGACAAGGATTTTCAAAACCTTATGCATGTGTATCTGGATGCGGTTTTTTATCCGAACATTTATAAAGAAGAAAAAATCTTTCGTCAGGAAGGATGGCACTATGAATTAGAGAGCGTGGATGGAGAACTGATTTACAATGGTGTTGTATTTAATGAGATGAAGGGCGTATTTTCATCGGCGAAGCAGTTGTTAGACCGTAACATCCAGCAGTCGTTGTTCCCAGATACGGCATATGGCGTGGAGTCCGGCGGAGACCCGGCATCAATACCGGATTTGACCTATGAGGATTATCTGGCATTTCATAAAAAATATTATCATCCATCGAATAGTTATCTGTATTTGTATGGAAATATGGATATGGAAGAAAAGTTAAACTGGATTGATGAAAATTATCTGAGCCATTTTGAGAAAATTGAAGTGGATTCCGAGGTGCGGCTGCAAAAGCCATTTGCCGAAAGAAAAGAGGAGTATGGTTTTTATTCGGTGACGGAAGGGGAGGATACCGAAGGAAAGGCATATTTCAGTTATAATACTGTGTGTGGCGACGGACTTGACAGAAATTTGTACCGGGCATTTCCGGTTCTTTCCTATGTATTAGTGCAGTCGATTGGAGCACCGTTAAAACAGGCTTTATTGGACGCGGGCATTGGAAATGACATCAGTTGTTATTATGAAGAGAGTGTCAGACAGCCGTTTTTCTCGATTATTGCGAAAAATGTAAAAATGGAGCAGAAACAGCAGTTTATTAATGTGATTGAGACTGAGTTGAAAAAAATCGTCAAAGAGGGATTGAATCAGCAGTCACTGCTTGCGGCAATCAACGGATATGAATTTCAGTACCGGGAGGCGGATTTTGGAAACTTCCCGAAAGGGCTTATGTATGGACTTCAGATTTTTGACAGCTGGCTGTATGATGAAAATAAACCGTTTATTCATATTCAGGCAAACGATACATTTGCATTTTTGAAAAAGCAGGTTGGCACGGATTATTTTGAAAAAATCATTGAAAAATATCTGCTCAAAAATCCGCATGCGACATTTGTCAGTGTGCAGCCAAAAGTGGGCTTGACTACGCTTATGGAAGAGGAAGAAAAGAAAAAGCTGGCAGACTATATGGAAACTTTGAGCGATGAACAGAAAGCGGCACTCGTGAAAGAAACAGAGGAACTCAAAAAGTATCAGGAGGAGCCGACTCCTTCGGAGGATTTAAAATGCATTCCGCTTCTTACGAGAGAGGATATGAAGAAAGAAGCGCAGCCATTTAAAAATGAAATGAAAGAAATGGTGGGAGTTCCGGTTTTGCATCATGATATTTTTACGAATGGCATTGAGTATTTTCGCTGCTTTTTCGATGTCAAAGATTTGGAAGAGTATACACCGTATTTGTCACTTTTGAGCGAATTAATTTCGGCTATGGATACGGAAAAGTATACGAAACTGGAACTTAGTAATGAGATTCTTTTGCATGCCGGCGGTATTTCGACAGATTTGGTTGTGTACACAAACCGTCATAATGACGATTACCGGTATTTATGGGAGATTAGTGGAAAAGCATTAACCGGAGAGACGGAAAAGGTGTTTGACCTTTTGGCGGAAATGCTTACCAATACAAAGCTTTTCAATGAAAAACGACTGTATGAGATTATTGCGGAGAGCCGCTCGATTAAGCAGTCATCGCTTTTGTCGGCAGGGCACACAACAGCGGTTGGCCGTGCGATGGCATATATGAAAAAGAACGCATATCTTACGGAATATATCCGAGGAATTGCCTACTATGACTTTTTGTGCGATTTGGAAGAGCATTTTGATGAGAGAAAGGAGAATTTGATTTCTGTTTTACAGGCATTGGCAAAGAAGGTTTTTGTAAAGGAGCGTCTGTCTGTCGATTTAACTTCTGGCAAAGAAGGCTTAAAACCGCTTGAAAATGGAATTTCACGGTTGATTGACCGGTTGCCGGATTCTGTGGAGGAAAAACTTTTAAAACCGGAATATTCGATGAAACCGATTGTAGGAAATGAGGGATTTAAGACGGCTGGAAAAGTGCAGTATGTGGCAAGGGTCGGAAATTCTTCGGAAAAAGGAATTGCTTACAACGGTGTCAATAAGGTATTAAAAACAATTCTTGGATATGATTACTTGTGGAATGAAGTCCGCGTCAAAGGCGGCGCCTATGGTGTTATGTGTGGTTTTACAGATTTGGGAAATGGGTATATGGTATCGTACCGCGACCCGAACCTTGCAGAAACAAATGAAGTATTTGAAAAAGTACCGGATTACTTGGAATCTTTCGATGCTGATGAGCGCGATATGATGAAATATATTATTGGTACGGTTAGTGAATTAGATACGCCATTAACACCGAGAGCCGAGGGACGACGTTCGAGTCAGGCATGGCTTACCGATATTACCTTTGAGCAGATTCAAAAAGAGAGAGATGAGGTGCTTTCGGCAGACTGTGAACAGGTTCGCGAGGCTGCAAAAATGGTTTCCACGGTACTTAGTGATGGATATATTTGTGCAATCGGAAGCGAAGGAAAAGTGGAAGATGCAAAAGATTTATTTAATGAAATACGTGTTTTGAATTAGAAAGAAAATGGAGGATAAGATGGGACAGGAATTTAAATCAGGTTTTGTTACGTTAGTGGGCAGACCAAATGTGGGAAAATCTACGTTGATGAATCAAATGATTGGTCAGAAAATAGCGATTACTTCAAATAAACCGCAGACTACGAGAAACCGGATTCAGACAGTGTATCATGATGAGCGTGGACAGATCGTTTTTTTGGACACGCCAGGTATCCACAAGGCAAAAAATAAGCTTGGTGAATATATGGTAGGTGTGGCAGAAAAAACATTTTCAGAAGTTGACCTTGTGCTCTGGCTTGTTGAGGCAACAACATTTATCGGCAGAGGCGAGCGCTATATTGCAGAGGAGTTAAAACAGTCCAAAGCGCCGGTTATTCTTGTCATGAATAAAATTGATACGATTAAGAAAGACGAATTGTTAGAATGTATTGCTGCCTATAAAGATATGATGGAATTTGCAGAAATTATACCGGTTTCTGCGTGGACGGGCGAAAATGTCGATGAACTTATTACGACCATGTTTTCTTATCTGGAAGAGGGACCGGCATTTTACGATGAGGATACGATTACGGACCAGCCGGTGCGCCAGATTGTGGCGGAATTGATTCGCGAAAAAGCACTTCGTCTGCTTTCGGATGAAATTCCACACGGAATTGCTGTTGCCATTGACCAGATGAAAAACAGGCCGGGAAAAAGAAATTTGATTGACATTGATGCTACTATTATCTGCGAGAGAAGTTCCCATAAGGGAATTATCATTGGAAAACAGGGCAGTATGCTCAAACGAATTGGAACCGATGCCAGAAGGGAAATTGAAGAATTTTTGCAGGCAAAGGTAAATCTGAAACTTTGGGTTAAGGTGAAAAAAGACTGGCGTGACAGTGATTTTCTTCTTAAGAATTTTGGCTATAAAGAAAAAGACTGATTACCAATATGTGTTAGCATAGCCGGTTTGAAATCGGGATATCCTATTGCTAGGGTGTAAAGCAATTTACATCCGGACAAAAGTATAAAAGCCGCAAAAGGACTGCGGCGAGGAGGAACGCAATGGGAAATGAAGCAAACTGGAATACATTTACACAGACGGGGAAAGTGTCTGATTATCTGGCGTATGTGAGGGAAGAAAAAGGAAGAAACGGATGGGAAAATGCAGCAAAGGAAGAGAGGGGAACACGTGAAGGAGAGAGTGACAGGAATGGTGCTTTCGGCAGCTACCATTGGTGAATACGACAAACGTGTTGTCCTTTTGACGAAAGAGCGGGGGCGCATCTCCGCCTTCGCCAGAGGGGCAAGGCGCCCCAGAAGTCCGCTGTCTGCTGCAACGGAACCGTTTACCTTTGGGGAGTTTTTTATTTATAGAGGACGGGATTCTTATAGCATAGAGCAGGTTGAGGTGGAAAATTATTTCCCGGAATTAAGGCAGAATCTGGAGCATTTATATCTGGCACTTTATTTTTGCGAGGTGGCAGATTATTTTACGAGGGAAGGAATGACAGCGAAGCATGAATTAAATCTTTTGTATTTGTCGCTGCGGGCGTTATCGGTGCCTTCTCTGCCGGAAGAACTGGTGCGTTACATATATGAATTCCGGATGTTAGCGATTGCCGGGGAGGCACCGCGTATTTTTGAGTGCATAAGGTGTGGGAAAACGGAAAATCTGCACCATTTTTATGTGGGGGATGCGGGCATTGTCTGCGATGAATGCCACGACGGAAAGACCGGTATTTTGTTGTCGGAAACTGCTATTTACACTTTGCAGAGGATTCTCTCCTCGCCGCTTCAAAAACTGTATACTTTTTCGGTCAGCGAGGCAGTGCTTGTCCAGTTAAAAGAAGTTATTTCACGATATTTTAAGGTGCACACAGACCGTACATTTCACTCGCTGGATATGTTGGATATAGAATTTTGATTCCTTATTTTTACCACTTACAAACGAAATAGAACCACTTACGGAAAATGGGTTTACAATCCATTTTCTTTTGCTATAATGGCATTACACACGAAGAGGGAGGCGATTATGAAGATTACCATTGAGTTGGATGAGAATCTGCCGGATGATGAAATAAGGATTCACTGCCGCCGGATGACTGAGGAACTGAAAAAAATTCAAGAGGCATTTGCATCCGGTCATACGGAGACAAAACGGCTGGTTCTTTATCAGGGAGATTTGGAGTGTTATGTGGATGTTTTGGATATTTTGTTTTTTGAAACCGAAGGAACAATAGTTCAGGTTCACACAAGAGATGAAATATATGAGACGAAACAGCGGCTCTACGAATTGGAGGAGATTCTTCCAAATCAATTTCTGCGTGTTTCCAAATCGACGATTGCAAATGTGGCGGAAATTTATTCGCTGCAAAAGAGTAATCTGTCGACAACGAGCTGTGCGGCATTTCGAAATTCCTATAAGCAGATTTTTGTATCCAGACATTACAGCAGAGTATTAAAAGAAAAATTAGTAGAAATGAGGATGAGATGATGAAAAAAAATTATTTTTGGGGCGTATTTTTAATCTTGGCGGGTGCCTATCTGGTTGTGAGCCAGCTTGGATACCTTCCGGCAGTAGGCGTATTTTCACTGTTGTTTACCGTTGTATGCATCGCCGTGATTGTGGCGAGTATCCCACATGTTCACTTTGGCGGAATTTTATTTCCACTTGCTTTTATCGCAATTATCTACGATAAACCGCTTGGAATCACGGCAATCACGCCATGGACGGTTTTACTGGCAGCCCTTCTTTTGACGATTGGCCTGCACCTGATCTTTGGGCGTTTTCGGAAAAAAATAGTCCATCGCGGACACTCTAAAAAAAGAGATGATTGGGACGAAGTCAAGGGTGAAAGACTCAATGATGACGAACTGGATATTTCGTCAACCTTTGGCAGTGTCATCCGTTACATCACATCGGAAGATTTTCGCTATGCGGAAATAGATGCCAGTTTTGCAGGGGTTAAGGTGTATCTTGACCAGGCAAGAATCCCATCGGGAAATGCAACAATAAACATTGATTCATCATTTGCCGGTGTCGAACTTTTCGTGCCAAAGGAATGGCAGATCGTGAACCATGTAGAGAGCAGTTTTGGTGGAATTGATGAAAAAAATAACAGAAACGGCGAAGTCACGGCAACACTCACATTAGAGGGAAGCAATAACTTTGGTGGAATTACGATTTACTATGTGTAAGCAAAAGACCGTAGTTTCGCATGAGGGACCAATAAAAGACCGCTATAGGAAGGAGAGGGAAGGTGAAGAGCATTATTGATTTTTTTAAAGTTATAATCAAATATGATAAAATGTTAGTAACAATTTTATTTGGAGATATTTTATTTGGAGCATTACAACCTTTTCCTAAAATTGTTTTATCAAAAATCATATTTGATTATTTAGTAAAAGGGGGTTCGCTTCAGCAATTTTTGTATATCATATCTGTTCTGGTGGTTTCTGACGTTATAATACAATATATTTTTCATATTTTTGAGCAACAGGTAGAGTTAAAAGGTCAGTGGTTAATGTTTGAATTAAGTTATAAACTTAATAGAAAAACCATGGATCTTGAATATGAAATGCTTTTGCAGCCTGAACTATTAGAAAAGCGGGAACTTGGTTTAAAAGTGGTTAGTGGATCTAATTTTATTGATATGATTCGAAGCATTCGGAGCATTATTTCAAATGTGGTTGTGTTAATAGGTGTAACAGTGATTGTTATGCAAATAGGCTTTTATGTATTAATTCCGGTTGTTTTGGTTGTAGCATTTAATTCGTGGATCAATTCCAAGGCAAAGAAAGTGCAGTATCAATGTAGTGTTGAAGTGGTTCCTCATCAAAGACGTATCGGGTATCTTCAATCAATATGTAGTGACTTTAGTTTTGTTAAAGAGACGCGTATTAATGATTGTGTTGAGCTCATTGATGAAAAATATTCTGGATTGTCAAAAACGTGTTATTCTTTTATGAAAAAAATTATAACCAGACAACAAAGAGTTCTTCGAATCGGTGGTATTACAAATGGTTTGCAGGATATTTTTATTTATGGTGTGCTGGGAATTAAAATTTTAATACAAAAATCAATCAGTATTGGTGATTTTTCTATGTATTTTAATGCAGTTTCTAGTTTTAAAAATTCTATATTGCAGATTATGTCGGATTTTGTTGATTTGCGTATGAATGGTCTTAATGTTGGTCATTTAATTGATTATATGAATATAGAAGATAAAAATACGGGAAAACAGAAGATTGTCAATAAGCGTGAATTTGTAATAGAGTTTTCACATGTTTATTTTCAATATCCTGGAACAGAAAATTACATATTAGAAGATATATGTTGTGAGTTCAAAAACGATGAAAAAATTATGATTGTCGGGGAAAATGGTGCGGGAAAAACAACATTTATCCATTTGCTTCTTCGACTTTATAGACCAACAAAAGGGGAAATTTTACTAAATGGTGTGAATATCAATGAATATGAGTATAATGACTATCTCACCATGTTTTCTAGTGTGTTTCAAGATTATAAAACATTTGCTTTTTCATGTCTCGAAAATATAACATTAGGGAAAAAAGTGAATACTGATCATGTAAAAGAGGTGGTGAAATTAGCTGGTTTAGATGAGAAAATTGAGTCACTTCCAGAGAAAATGGGGACAATTGTGTCTAGATTGTATGATGAAAATGGCACAGAATTTTCAGGCGGAGAAAAGCAAAAAATGGCTATTGCAAGGGCTCTTTATAAAGATTCTAAAATAGTAATTATGGATGAGCCAACGGCAGCATTGGATCCATTGGCTGAGTATGATTTGTACAAAAAAATGCTTCTGCTTATGCAGGGAAGATTATCTTTTTTTATTTCACATAGGTTAGCTAGTGGAAAGTTTTGCGATCGAATACTTGTATTTTCAAAGCACACGATTCAAGAAGATGGTTGCCATGATTATTTAATGAATTTGCAAGGCTTATATGCAGAAATGTATAATAGACAGGCAGAATTTTATAAAAGGGATTATAATGGCTCAGTTGCCAAGATAAAAAACTGAGAATTTTATAATAAACTGCTCAGCTAATCAAATCAGTACCTTTCATTCTGTTTGAGAAAATAATTCTGCATATATATGTTCCGGTTGGAACGCAGGTAAGTAGGTGCGCTGGAAGGATATATGATAGAAATAATGAATCGGATATAGATATTACAAATAATGAAGAACTTGTATATAAATTATATGCACGAAAACAGGACACATATTTTGTCAACAGAGTGTTTCCAGAGTGGGGGTTAGATGTCCTTCGGACTGATCTAATTGACAAAGCACGTAAGATGACTCGTGTCAGAAGTGATAATCATCCATGGCAGTCTATGGATGATGAGGAATTGTTGAGAAGTGCCGGATTGATTTTGATGGATCGCGAGAGTAGGGAAGAAGGCATTACATTAGCTGCAATTTTGTTATTTGGAAAAGATACTACAATCATGTCTGCACTTCCGCAGCATAAAACAGACATGATATTTCGTGTTGAAAATCTGGATCGGTACGATGATAGAGATGTCATTGTGACGAATCTTTTAGATATGTATGAACGAATGAGTGAATTTGCCAAAAAGCATTTAAGTAATCCGTTTGTTTTAGATGGTATGCAGTCGGTGAGCGCAAGGGATGCAATATTGAGGGAGATAATTTCTAACAGTTTAGCACACCGAGATTATTCAAGTGGTTATGTAGCCAAAATGATTATTGAAAAGAATCGGATATTAGCTGAGAACAGTAATAGGACACATGGATATGGAAATTTGGATCTGAATACGTTTCAACCATTTCCGAAAAATCCTGCTATTTCAAAGGTGTTTAGAGAAATCGGGCTTGCAGATGAACTTGGCTCAGGAATGCGAAACACTTACAAATATACGAAAATGTATTCAGGAGGAGTTCCGCAATTTGTGGAGGGTGACATATTTCGAACAGTTATACCATTAAATGATGCGGCAACATTAAAATCGGGGCCAAAGGTTAGTGACCAAGATAGTGACCAAGTCAGTGACCAAGTCAGTGACCAAGATAATAGTATAGCACTCGAATGGGAAATATTGAAATTTTGCAGGAAACCAAAAAGCAAAAAAGAGATATTGGATTATCTTGGATATAAAAATCGGACGTATATGACCAGAAAAATTTTAAAGCCTATGATAGAAAGTGGAAAATTGACATATACAATACCGGATAAACCAACGAGCCGTTTGCAGAAATATAGAACAGTAGAATAAAAGACCGTAGTTTCGCATGAGGGACCACTTTCGTTAGAGAACACACGTAACGGTGCGCAAGGATAGAATACGTCCTTAGCGCACCGACGGTGTTCAAGTCCCTCATGGCGAAATCTACGGTCTTTTTTGCTCCGCTCAGCACCATCTCCCCATTTGAGAAAATAATTTGCAGGAAATATTCCATGTTGGTCTTTGAGACTTCCAGTAATTCACTAAGAAAAGATTTGCATCGAGTGGGTTTTGAGTGCGTCAGCAGGTGGCACTGGTAGTTTCAGTGCCCCTGCCGTTACGCAACTCAACCAGGCGGGAGCTGTCCCACGAGATGCAAACTTTTCTTAATGAATTACGGAAACCTCAAAAACCACCATATAGAATATCTCCCGCAAATTATTTTACTTGCAAAAACATCGTTAAAATAGTACAATATTGAGAGAAAATGAAAGCAATGGAGGAAGACGATGGAAAAGACAATGGACAAAATCGTTGCACTGGCTAAGAGCCGTGGATTTATCTATCCGGGTTCTGAGATTTACGGTGGTTTAGCGAATACATGGGATTATGGAAATCTCGGTGTAGAATTAAAAAATAATGTAAAAAAAGCATGGTGGCAGAAGTTTATTCAGGAGAATAAATACAATGTTGGCGTGGACTGTGCGATTCTTATGAATCCGCAGACATGGGTAGCATCCGGACACCTTGGCGGCTTTTCCGACCCTCTGATGGATTGTAAAGAGTGTCATGAGCGTTTCCGTGCAGACCAGTTGATTGAAGAGTTTGCAGGAGACAATGACATTGAATTAGATGGCTCTGTAGATGGCTGGTCCAATGAGCAGATGGAACAGTTTATCGAAGAACACAAAATTGCATGCCCAAGTTGTGGAAAACACAATTTTACGGAAATTCGTCAGTTTAACCTGATGTTTAAGACATTCCAGGGTGTAACCGAAGATGCAAAAAATACCGTATATCTTCGTCCGGAGACGGCACAGGGTATTTTTGTAAACTTTAAAAATGTACAGCGTACATCACGCAAAAAAATTCCGTTTGGTATTGGACAGATTGGTAAGTCATTCCGTAATGAGATTACGCCGGGTAACTTTACATTCCGTACCCGTGAGTTTGAACAGATGGAACTTGAATTTTTCTGTGAGCCGGGAACGGATTTGGAGTGGTTTAACTACTGGCGTCAGTTCTGTATCGATTGGCTGCAGAGCCTTGGCATCAAAGAAGATGAGATGCGTGCGCGTGACCATTCACCGGAAGAACTTTGCTTCTACAGTAAGGGAACGACAGACCTTGAGTTCTTGTTCCCATTTGGCTGGGGTGAACTTTGGGGAATCGCAGACCGTACAGATTACGATTTGACACAGCATCAGAATACTTCCGGCGAGCCGATGGAATATTTTGATGATGAAAAACGTGAGAAATACATTCCTTATGTAATTGAGCCTTCACTGGGAGCAGACCGTGTAACACTTGCCTTCCTTTGCAGTGCTTATGATGAAGAAAATATTGGAACGGAAGAAAAACCGGATGTTCGTACGGTTCTTCATTTCCATCCGGCATTGGCACCGGTTAAAATTGGTGTACTGCCATTGTCAAAGAAATTGAATGAGAATGCTGAAAAAGTATTTGAAGAGCTCAGCAAGACTTATAACTGTGAATATGACGATCGTGGTAATATCGGTAAACGCTACCGCCGTCAGGATGAAATCGGTACACCATATTGTGTTACTTATGATTTTGATTCAGAAGAAGATGGTATGGTTACGGTACGTGACCGTGATACTATGGAACAGGAAAGAGTCAAAATTGCAGATTTGAAAGAGTATTTTGCGGATAAATTTACATTTTAGGAGACTTTATGCAGAAACGCGAAGTTACTAAAAAGCAACTGGCTGTCATCATCTTGTTAAGCATCGGGATGCTGGCAGCCGCTGCTTTATTAAATCAGTTTTTCCCGGCCGGATCAAAGCAGACAAAAGAAACATTAAAACAGACAGCGGTTACGCCGAAGGTGACCGCTTTGCCGTCGTTGTCTCCAACACAAAAACCGACACCGACGCCTGACCCGACCAAAAAAGTAGCAACTTTCTTTCAGGGACCAAAGGCTTATGAGGGACGCAGAGAGTGGTCCGGTAAATGGGGCAAAGAGTTTTATGATGGTGGCTCCTTTGGTGCTTTTGGATGCGGTTTGTGCTGCATGGCAAATATTTATACGACATTTTCTTCGTATGAAAGTTCGCCGGTTGACATGTACCGGTATGCAAAAAAAGTGAGTGGCTATGGCGGTGGTGGTGCCATCGACTGGGGCTATATGAAGGCTACGTTAAAAGAACTTGGTTTTACGTCAGATGTTTTTCGTAAGCCCGGGAAATACGAAGCGTTTCAGAAGTTAGTGAAAGAATCACTGGCATGTATTGTTGTGGTGAGCAGTAATGACAGCGATTGTTACTGGAAAGATACACCGGGGCATTATGTGACATTGTTTTTATATGATGAGAAAAGCGATAAAATTTTTCTCGGGGATTCCGGAGATTTGACGCATAACAGACAGTGGGTACCTTTGAAAAAAGTATATCGTTCTTTGAAAAAATCAAACCCATGGCAGATTTTGCAGGTGACATCGTTTGATAAGTCGAAGGACAATTGGAAACATAAAGGATTTGGAGGAAATGCGATACTTCCGAAAGAATGGAAATAAATACGCAGGCAGGTGATACGCAGTGAATATTGCAATTTGTGATGATGACAAAGGCGTATGCTCTCAGCTTGAGGGGTGGATTGAACAATATAACTATGAAAATGCAACGCGTCTCTATGTTGACGTGTATCATAGTGCGGAGACATTGCAGCAGCAGTTACAGACCGGTCAGTGGTATGACATGCTGTTTCTTGATATTGAACTGCCACAGAAAAATGGAATTGAACTGGGGCAGATGATTCGCAGTGCATGGAAAATGGATTTGATTTATTTGGTTTTTATCTCCGGAAAATCAAATTATTGTATGGATTTATTTGATGTGCATCCATTGAATTTTCATTTAAAACCGTTAAAACACAAGGATGTTGTAAAAGATATTGACCTCGTGCGTGAGCGTGTTAATACGGGAACGCTTGCTTTTCGGTACCGTGAAGATGGCGTTTATAAAAGTGTATGTTTGAAGGATGTTGTGTATTTTGTAGGAGCGGGAAAAGGTGTTGAAGTTCATTGTAAGGACGGTAGAGTGGCTTTTGCGGGGAATTCGCTGCAGCAGCTTTGTGACATTTACGAAAAACATGGATTCAGCCGTTGTCATAAGAGTTATCTGATTAACCTGAATTATGTTTCGGAATATTCTATGTCAAAGGTGAAGATGTCAGATGGCAAAGAGATTATAATAGGAAAAAGCCGTAGAAAACAATTTAAAGATGAATTTATTAATCATGAACTGATGGAGGACTGAGATGTTTTTTGCTACTTTTTATATTATTGCCAATATATTTCAATCTTACGAATTATGGCTGTTGTACCGATGCTTTTTTGGGAAAAGCAAGCGTGGGGCAGGCATTGAATTTTTAGCCTTTGTGCTGTTTTTTGCGGTAACCATGCTGTTAAATGTTTTTATAGATATTCCAATTCTTACGGGACTTAGTTCTTATGTTATGCTTGTATTGATTGCCTTTTTTGGGTACGAGAGCGGCTGGAAACAAGGCCTTTTGTATTCAGTCTTTGCTTTTGTCAGCATGACTTTAGCAGAATGTATCGTGGGACTTGCAACCGGATTTTTGGATTTAAATGTATTCCAGTCGAGAGAATATTATAACGTCTGGGGCATGGTGGCACTGCCGGTCGTGCAGTATCTTGTCGTGCTTATGATACGAAACTTCCGCAATCTGCAGAAAGGAAGAGAGATTCCGATTCTTTACTGGGCGATAACGATTGTGCTTCCGGTGTTTTCACTTTACCTTGATTTGATGATTTGCCAGCAGAATTTTTACTGGTTAAATATGCTTGGCTGTACGGTTATTTTGTTTGTCATGAATGTTTTGGTATTTTATCTGTGTGACGTTCAGATTGAAAATATGCGCGTGCGTTTTGAAAAGGAAAAGCTGGAGCAGCTAAATGTGTATCAGAACCGTCAGCTTAAACTGATGCATCAGATGGATGAAGAACTTAGAATTCAGCGGCATGATTTTCAGCAACATATTTCCATGCTTGCATTTATGAACAGTCAGGGCGAAAAAGAAAAACTGACAGCGTACTTAAATGAAATGCAGGAAGGGGAACTTTTCCAGACGAAGTTTGAGCGAACGGACAATTTTGTCATTGACAGTATTCTCAGCTATAAATTGCAGGAGGCAGACCGCCTTGGGATTGAAACTAAAATGGATGTCAAAGTTCCAAAAGATTTGAATGTTTCTGCCTATGTGCTTACGGGAATCCTGACAAATCTTCTTGACAATGCAATGGAAGCGTGCGAAAAAGTGCAAGATAAAAAGATTAAGATTACAATAAAATATGCAAAGAAAATGCTCATTATCCGAATTTCCAATACCTATGACGGCAAAGAGAAATTTAATTCTGTAATGGGAATTAAAACGTCGAAAAAAGATAAAGAACTTCATGGTTATGGAATTAAAAGTATTCGTCACATGGTCGAGAGTGTTGACGGAGATTTTGAGATACATACAAAAGAGGAGTGGTTTGTTGCTGATGTGGTGATTCCGCTGGTGTAAAAATGTCCGTTCACTCCCAATTTTTGTCCGTTCACGAATTTTAGAATCTGTTATCGTTAGAATGTGTTATCATAATTATAATAATATAAAGTATGAAAGGGGGAGATGTACATGATTACATATTTGTTACCAACCATTTTGTTTGTACAGTTTGTTGTATTTGCCGGTGTGCTTTTGTTTTGTATGCATGAATGGGATATAAGGACGAAGAGTGGAATTTATTTATTCATAGCATATGTGATGGCTTTGTTTACTCTGGCAGGGATATTTGTTGTGGTGTATTTTCCGTTTCCAATACAACAAGAGGAAATTGCATTGAATATTGAATATGAATTGGGGCAAACAAATAATTTTGTACCTTTTCGTAGTATCTTTGGGTATATAAAAGATTTTTTCTCAGGATATCAAAGTGTATTTTTATTTCAATGTATAGGAAATATATTGTTGTTTGTTCCGTATGGTTTTTTTACTGCGATTTTAAGCTGGAAACAGAAACATAAAAAGAAAACGGTTTTTATCATATGTTTTCTTACCAGCTTATCAATTGAAATTTTGCAGGGCGTATTTAACTCTGCCTTAGGTTATTGTTATCGAAGTGTCGATGTGGACGATTTATTATTAAATCTTTTAGGAGGGGTGATAGGAAGTATGGCAGCAGAGATTGTTTATAAAAAGTGGTTTGGTGGTAAAAGAACAAAAATTGTGATGGGTGTTTTGGTGTTTATGTTACTTGCCGTGGCATCGCCACTGACGGCAAAAGTAAGCAAAGCAGATACGCCGGCTGCAACTGAAAAACCGATTGTAAGGGAAGATACGGTGGAGGATTGGCGCGATACCGGTGCTTTTGTAAAAAGCGGTAAATACTCTTATCGTGTGATTGATGCGGCAAAAAAGGAAATCGAATTGAGAAAGATTGCGTCAGATGATACGGAAATTATGATTCCGCAAACCATTGATGGGTACAAAGTGGTCAGTCTTGGTTATTCCGGAAAAATTTTGACGAATGAGGTAAATTTAAGTGTGAATCGTCAGTCTTTTACGGTACTGACAAATGCAGATAAAGTGACAAAAATAACAATACCAAAAACAGTAACAAACATTGGAGTAATGGCGTTTTATCAGTGTAAAAATTTGAAAAAACTTTATTTGCCGAAAGATGTTTTGTTTGTTAGAGAGTATGCATTTTTTGGCTGCAGCAGTTTGACAGAATTACATTTAAATGATGGCGTTGCTATGTATAATGAAGCGTTTGCGGATTGTACTTCATTAAAGAAAGTCTACTCTAAAGGATTTTATTCGTTGTCTTATGAAAGCCGTCTTTTTTCGAAGCCGATTGAAGAGTGGCATTTGGCTCAGGGAGAGGACAAAGGAATTGGCTATTATTCGTTTTGGACAAATGATTTTTGTAAGGGTAGCAGTAAGAAATTTTCCATAAAAAAACTTTACGTAGATGCTAAAGTGAAAAAGGTTCGTCTGGGAATCATGCAGGGGGATGAAAAAAATCCTTTCTTTGTGAAAAAGATTTACATTAAGGGAAAGAAAACAAAATTAACTGCTGACAAAAGCATGAAGACAAGTGTTTGCACGGTAAAAGGAGCAAAGGCAATTCGTGGAGCGAAAAAGGCGCATATGACATATTCGTACAAAATATCTCGGAAAGTATGTATACGGAAAAAGGCGAAGAAAAAGAAGACTTATTGTGTGACGATGACATATCGAAGCAAAAAGGGAAAATGGATTAAACATGTGAAAAACGTTCCAACTAAATAAAAATATGGTATATAAAAAAACTGCGTCTTGTGTTTACAAGACGCAGCTTTTTTTGTTGTAGATAAATTATTTATCAGAAATTTCACTGTGAATCTGCTGCAAGGATTTTACCTCACCATTGCCATGTTTCTGAACATACAAGATTCCTTTAATACTTGCTTTGGCAGCAGCGATAGTTGTCATATAAGGGATTTTTGCTTTAATTGCTGCTTTGCGCAAGTAACTGTCATCGTGTACGCTGTCTTTGCCAACCGGTGAGTTGATAATTAAATCGATATCGCCGTTTGTAATTAAATCCAGTACATTTGGACGACCTTCATACAATTTCAATACTTTCTCTGCCTCAACGCCGGCATCGGTAATGATTTCGTGTGTCTTACCGGTTGCCAGAATCTTAAAGCCTGCCTCGGCGAATAATTTAGCAACTTCAACTACTTCCGGTTTGTCCTTGCGGTTTACGGAAATTAATACAGTTCCTTTCAAAGGAAGTTTTGTCTGTGTTGCTTCCTGTGCTTTGTAGAACGCCTCGCCATAGTAGGTGGAAAGACCAAGTACCTCGCCGGTAGAGCGCATTTCCGGTCCGAGCAGAGGGTCAACCTCTGGGAACATGTTGAATGGAAATACGGCTTCTTTGACACCGAAATATGGAATATTCTGTTCCTTCAAAGAGGATACCGGTGATGGGCGGCCTGTAAGTTCTGAAGTAATAATGTCGGTAGCTAAAGGCACCATGCGGATGTTACATACTTTGGAAACAAGCGGTACCGTACGGGAAGCTCTTGGATTTGCCTCCAGAACGTAAACCGTTCCATTTTCAATGGCATACTGCATATTCATGAGACCTTTAACATGCATCTCTTCCGCAATCTTTTTCGTGTATTCTTTGATTGTCGCAACATTTTCCTCGGAAATATGAACCGATGGAATAATGCAGGCAGAGTCTCCGGAGTGTACACCGGCAAGCTCGATATGCTCCATAACAGCAGGAACGAAAGCGTGTGTTCCATCGCTGATGGCATCTGCTTCACATTCCAATGCGTGATTTAAGAAACGGTCAATCAAAATCGGACGGTCCGGTGTAACACCTACGGCTGCTTTCATGTAGTCGGTAAGACTTTCATCATCATATACGACTTCCATGCCGCGTCCGCCAAGTACATAAGAAGGACGAACCATAACCGGATAACCAATTTTTTTCGCAATTTCCAGTGCTTCATCAACGGTTGTTGCCATGCCTGCTTCCGGCATTGGGATTCCTAATTTGTCCATCATGGCACGGAACAAATCGCGGTCTTCCGCCAAGTCGATAACAGATGGAGACGTGCCAAGAATTTTAACTCCGTTTTTCTCCAGTTCGGCTGCCAAATTAAGCGGTGTCTGTCCACCAAACTGAGCAATTACACCGAGTGGTTTTTCTTTTTTGTAAATGCTTAAAACATCTTCCAATGTTAAAGGCTCAAAGTACAATTTGTCGGATGTATCGTAGTCGGTGGAAACCGTCTCCGGATTACAGTTTACGATAATCGTCTCAAAGCCGAGTTTTTTCAAAGCAAGTGCTGCGTGAACACAGCAGTAGTCAAATTCGATACCCTGACCGATTCGGTTTGGACCACCACCGAGAATCATGATTTTATTCTTTTCTTCGCTGACCGGATTTTTGTCTTTGGCGTTGTAAGTTGAATAATAATAAGCACTGTCTTTGGTTCCGCTTACGTGAATACCTTCCCAGGCCTCCTCAATGCCAAGTTCGATTCTCTTATTGCGGATGTCATCTTCCGGAATCGCAAGAATCTGACTTAAGTATTTATCCGAGAAGCCATTTTTCTTAGCGGAAATAAGCTGCTCATCGGATGGAAGAGAACCTTTGGATTTTGCGATGGTTTCCTCTTCCTCAACAAGTTCTTTCATCTGTTCAACAAAGTAGTGTTTTACTTTTGTAATATCAAAGATTTCGTCTACGGTAGCGCCCTTTCTAAGTGCCTCATACATAATGAAATGGCGGTCACTCGAAGGAGTAGCTAACATACGAAGTAGTTCTTCTTTTGATTTTTCATTATAATCTTTGGCAAAACCTAAACCATAGCGGCCGGTCTCTAAGCTTCGGATTGCTTTCTGGAAAGCCTCTTTATAAGTTTTTCCAATGCTCATTACTTCGCCGACGGCACGCATCTGAGTTCCTAATTTATCTTCTACACCTTTGAATTTTTCAAAAGCCCAGCGCGCAAATTTAATTACAATATAGTCACCGTCCGGTTTGTATTTATCTAAGGTTCCGTATTTTCCACATTCGATGTCTTTCAAAGTAAGACCGGCAGCAAGCATAGCGGAAACTAAAGCGATTGGGAAACCGGTAGCTTTGGATGCCAGTGCAGAAGAACGGGAAGTTCTTGGGTTGATTTCGATAACAACGATTCGGTCGGAAACCGGATCATGAGCAAACTGTACATTAGTGCCGCCGATTACCTTGACGGAATCGACAATGCGGTATGCCTGTTCCTGAAGACGTTTCTGCACTTCTTCGGAAATGGTAAGCATCGGTGCGGAACAGAAAGAATCACCGGTATGCGTTCCCATTGGGTCAATGTTTTCGATGAAGCAGACGGTAATCATATTGCCATCGGCGTCACGTACAATTTCAAGCTCTAATTCTTCCCAGCCAAGGATGGATTCCTCGACAAGAACCTGTCCAACTAAACTTGCCTGAAGTCCACGGGCACAAACAGTTTTTAATTCTTCTTTATTATAGACAAGACCGCCGCCGGCGCCGCCCATTGTGTAAGCAGGGCGTAAAACAACCGGATATCCTAATTCATCCGCAATGGCTAACGCTTCATCTACGCTGTAGGATACCTGGCTTCTTGCCATTTCAACGCCAATGGCATCCATGGATTTCTTGAATTCGATACGGTCTTCTCCACGTTCAATGGCATCGACCTGCACACCAATTACCTGTACGCCGTATTTGTCAAGAATTCCCTCACTTGCCAATTCGGCACAAAGGTTTAAGCCGGACTGACCGCCGAGGTTTGGTAAAACGGCATCCGGACGCTCTTTGGCAATGATTTGCTCCAAACGGTTTACGTTCAGTGGCTCGATGTAAGTTACATCTGCAATTTCCGGGTCTGTCATAATGGTTGCCGGGTTGGAATTGACCAAAACGATTTCGTAACCAAGTTTTCTGAGCGCCTTGCAGGCCTGTGTTCCGGAGTAGTCAAACTCGCAGGCTTGTCCGATGATAATCGGACCGGAACCGATGATTAATACTTTGTTAATGTCTTCTCTTTTAGGCATAGTTGTCTCCTTTATATATAGTTTTTTTGTTCTCTATCCATTTTATTTATTTGGTGATATATCCAATTCCCAAACAGTTTGGACCGATATGTGTTCCTACGACCGGTCCGATGCAGGTGGTCAGAATTTCATTTTTAATACCTGCCTCACGAAGTTGTTCCTCAAATGCTTTTGCCCGCTCCGGCGCATTTGAATGTCCGATTACGAGTTTATAATTTTCATCTGCCGGCTGGTCTTTTAATTTGTTAATCAGCCATGCATTTGCGGATTTCTTTCCTTTTACCTTATCAATTGGTTTTGCACCGTCGGCAATAACCTGTAAAACCGGATGTACTTTCATCAGGCCGCCAAGCAGTGCTGCACTTTTACTGATTCGTCCGCCACGTTTTAAGTATTCCAGTGAATCTACGACGATATAGGTTGCGGTTTTCTTTAAAAGGGTCTGAATGGTGTCGGCAATTTCTTTTGCGGATTTTCCCTCGTTACGCAAAGTGACAGCAGTTTCAACTAAAAGTCCCTGTCCCATGGCTCCCGTTTCACAGTCAATCAAATACAGACGGTCAGAATTGATGTTTTCTGCGGCAATGGATGCGGACTGAAATGTTGCACTCATGTATTTGGAAAAGAGGACTGCCACGACTTCATCGCCGGCATCGATGTATTTTTTGAAAATTTCCTCGAATTCAAATGGATTAACAGCGGCGGTAGAAGGATTGTTACTGTCGTTTGTAAGTTTGTCATAGAAAGCTTCGTTGGTGAGATCAATACCACATTTAAAATCGTCTTCCCCAAAACGAACGGTAAGCGGCATGATATCGATGTTTAATTCTTTTGCATAGTCCATGGTTAAATCGCACAGACTGTCCGTAATTATGCGTATCATAGGAACCTCCATTATTTCATTGTAAATGTATTTGCAGGGCATTTTATATAAAAAAATTATCTTCTTATATATAATACCGCAGTTATAGAAATTATAGTGTGATTGTAATGGTTTGTCAATTAAATTACCAAAAAATCGGATAAGACGAAAAAAGTGCTTTTCTCTCGGCGTTCTTTATGTTACAATGGAGTCAGCGACCGCAGAACTGTTGCGTTATTTCTATGCAAATGTTTCTGTGTCAAAATACATTATTATATTATTTAGGAGGAAATAAGTATCATGGCAAACAAATGGGTTTATACCTTCAAAGAAGGTAACATGACCATGCGTAATCTGCTTGGTGGTAAAGGTGCTAACCTTGCGGAGATGACTGAAATCGGTCTTCCGGTACCACAGGGTTTCACTATCAGTACAGAAGCATGTACGCAGTATTATGAAGATGGCCGTAAAATCAATGATGAGATTATGGCTCAGACAATGGAAGGTGTTAAATGGATGGAGGAAGTGAACGGTAAAAAGTTCGGTGACCTCAAAAATCCACTTCTCGTTTCCGTACGTTCCGGTGCTCGTGCATCCATGCCTGGTATGATGGATACTATCCTTAACCTTGGTTTGAATGACGAAGTAGTAGCTGCAATGATCGAAGGAAACCCGGATCCTAAATTCGAGCGTTTCGTATACGATTCTTACAGACGTTTCATCCAGATGTTCTCTGATGTCGTTATGGAAGTTGGTAAGAAATATTTCGAGCAGCTCATTGATAAAATGAAAGCTGAAAAAGGCGTTGAGTATGACGTAGATTTGACAGCAGCTGATCTTAAGACTTTGGCTGAGCAGTTCAAAGCTGAGTACAAAAAACAGCTTGGTGAAGATTTCCCATCAGATCCGGTTGAGCAGTTGAAACTTGCTATCGAGGCTGTATTCCGTTCTTGGGACAACCCTCGTGCAAACGTATACCGTCGTGACAACGATATCCCTTATTCATGGGGAACAGCAGTTAACGTAATGCCTATGGTATTCGGTAACTTGAATGATGAGTCCGGTACAGGTGTTGCCTTCACTCGTGACCCTGCTACAGGCGAGAATAAATTGATGGGTGAGTTCCTTAAGAACGCACAGGGCGAGGACGTAGTTGCCGGTGTTCGTACACCAATGCCAATCGCTCAGATGGAGCAGGAATTCCCAGAAGCATATGCAGAATTCCTTAAGGTATGTGAGACTCTTGAGAATCACTACCATGATATGCAGGATATGGAGTTCACAGTTGAGAACAAGAAGCTGTACATGTTACAGTGTCGTAATGGTAAGAGAACAGCTCAGGCAGCTCTTCAGATCGCTTGTGACCTTGTTGATGAAGGACATAAGACAGAGGAAGAAGCAGTTGCAATGATCGATCCTCGTAACCTTGATACACTTCTTCACCCACAGTTTGATGCAGCAGCTCTTAAGGCAGCTACACCAATGGGCAAGGGACTTGGTGCTTCACCGGGTGCTGCTTGTGGTAAGATCGTATTTACAGCTGACGATGCAGAATCATGGGCAGCTAAGGGCGAGAAGGTTGTTCTTGTACGTCTTGAGACATCACCGGAAGATATCACAGGTATGAAGTCAGCACAGGGTATCTTAACAGTTCGTGGTGGTATGACATCACATGCTGCTGTAGTTGCTCGTGGTATGGGTACTTGTTGTGTATCAGGTTGTGGCGATATCATTATGGATGAAGAGAACAAGAAGTTCACACTTGCAGGCAAAGAGTTCCATGAGGGAGATTTCATCTCAATCGATGGTACAACAGGTAACATTTACGATGGAGTTATTAAGACAGTTGATGCTTCAATCGCAGGTACATTCGGTCGTGTTATGGCATGGGCTGATAAGTACAGAACACTTAAGGTTAGAACAAATGCTGATACACCAGCAGATGCTAAGAAGGCTCGTGAGCTTGGTGCAGAAGGTATCGGTCTTTGCCGTACAGAGCATATGTTCTTCGAGGAAGACAGAATTGCTGCTTTCCGTGAGATGATCTGTTCCGATACAGTAGAAGAGCGTGAAGCTGCTCTTGATAAGATTCTTCCATATCAGCAGGGAGACTTCAAAGCATTGTATGAAGCTCTGGAAGGAAATCCGGTTACAATCCGTTTCTTGGATCCACCTCTTCATGAGTTCGTTCCTACAGAGGAAGCTGATATTAAGAAATTGGCTGATGCACAGGGTAAATCCGTTGAGGATATCAAAGCAATCATCTCTTCCCTGCATGAGTTCAACCCAATGATGGGACATCGTGGATGTCGTCTTGCTGTAACTTATCCGGAAATCGCTAAGATGCAGACAAAGGCAGTTATCCGCGCTGCAATCGAAGTTCAGAAAGAGCATCCGGACTGGAATGTTAAACCTGAAATCATGATTCCATTGGTTGGCGAAGTAAAAGAGTTGAAATATGTTAAGAATTTCGTTGTTGAGACAGCAGATGCTGAAATCGCAGCAGCAGGTGTAAACCTTGAGTATGAGGTTGGTACTATGATCGAGATTCCTCGTGCAGCATTGACTGCTGACGAAATCGCTAAAGAGGCTGACTTCTTCTGCTTCGGAACAAACGATTTGACTCAGATGACATTCGGTTTCTCCCGTGATGATGCTGGTAAGTTCTTGGATGCATACTATGATGCTAAAATCTTCGAGAACGATCCATTTGCTAAACTTGACCAGGAAGGTGTTGGCAAGTTGATGGAAACAGCTCTGAAACTTGGAAAACCTGTAAACGAAAAACTTCACTGCGGTATTTGTGGTGAGCACGGTGGTGACCCATCTTCTGTTGAGTTCTGCAACAAGATTGGTCTTGACTATGTATCCTGCTCTCCATTCCGTGTACCGATTGCACGTTTGGCAGCAGCTCAGGCAGCAATCGCTCAGAAATAGTGAATGCAAGCTAGGCGCGTAGTGCCTAATAAATAAAACAAAGCCCTTGTTGATAAGCGTTGCTTGTCTGCGGGGGCTTTGCTTTGTTTTCTCAGCTCTTTGTCAAGAACGGGGGGATTTTACAGGTGCAGATTTTTTTACTTGAATAATTTACGTTTGATAGTATATAGTCAAGACTTATATTTAAGTGCAATGAAAAAATAATAAATAGTGTTTGTCGAATAATCAATTGTTAGATAGAAACAAATCATTTATATGAAATTTATAGAATAGTATGTCAAAATATTGAAAAAAATGGAAAATATGGTTATAATATGAGTAGATATTTTAAATGGAGGTGACAAATATGAAAAAAGTTAATTTCTCTGATGTGTTTTCTGTTGAATATATGGAAATAATTACAAAGTACAAAAGTCATATTCAGAAGCTACTGTCTATGTATGATATTGTGATTTTTATGGCTCGTAAAGCAATTTGTTTTTATAAAGCAATGGTCGTAAACGGAGAAATCATTCCTAATGAAAAGTGCATGGTACTGTCAAGCCGTATATTATCATACAATGTTATAAAAAAATTTAAAGGAAAGAGAATTGCAATAATTGATGATGTTGTTGTAAAGGGAAAGTCAATATCTTATTCAAAAAAAATTTTTGAAGAAGAGGGTATTGATGTTGATGTTCATTTTGTTGCGTGTGAAAAAGAATTTATTGAAGCTGCTAGTTTTAAAAACAGTATAAAATCTCCTTATATTTATTTGTCAGATACTAATATTTGTCAACTTTCTAATTATATTACGGAGTATATAGAAGCATCAATGATACCTTATAATGTAGATCAACCAATTTATTCTATTGAATTTGAAAATTTCGATGAATATAATAGGGTGTTTTTGAGTAGAAATTGTATATCTAATATTTCTGATGGATTACAGAAAAAAAATAAAATACAAAATGTGTTAATTCATTTTAATCCAACAATATTAAAGAATATATTTGGAAATGATTTTGATACAGAGAATACATATTTAAAGATTAGATTTATGCATCGTTCGGATAGCTTGAAATTAATAGCTATTCCATTTGTGCTGCTGCCAGAAATAAGTTATGAAAAATTAGATGAGGTGTTTGGCAGGCTCTTTAAAGATAAATTTGATAATTATACAATTTGTCATAATCAAATGGAAGAGCATGAAAACAAATTAAAAATTCTTCAATATATACTCTCGGATATTTTGTTTTGTGCATATTCGGAAGTGTTTAAATCTAATTCCATTGTAAAAAATATGGAAAACGAAATTATGCAATTTGCTGTTGAACTTGTAGAAAAATCTTTTGTAATGGATTTATGTCACTATTTTTCGGACTGGTCATATGATGAGCAGATTAAAGGATTTGAGAGTAGATTTATGCTAGATAGATATTTAGCAGATGCATATGATTACATCTTTGATTTATCAATATCTAATTCAAATTATTTTGATATGCGAGGTAATATACAAGAACAGAGAATAATTACTATTTGGGACTTGATTTCTTATATAAAGAAAAGAGAAGGTGAATTATTTGAAAAATATGCTATCTCAAGTATTATTGATATACTGATTGATAAGGGAATATTAGTACCATCTATAGTTCATGGTGAAAAGGGTAGTATTATTCGTGGCTATAAATGTGGTGAAATTTATAACCTTACCAAAAAAGGTATTGAACTATTTGCATATATGCTGGATCAGTATGCTGAAATAAAGCAGGGAATACCTATATATAAAATTGAACTAGAAAAATTGTGTGTACTTTTCTTTAAAAATGCAGCATATAGGAATAGATTATTTTCGATTAGTAAGACTTTTGATGATGATTGTTTTTCTATATGTTATTCCAAGTTTGGTCCACGTGTTTCAAGATGTAGTAAAAAATACAAAGTTGAAAGTAAATCGGCTTTGGCTACAGTACTTGAAGAGCGCGGAAATATTTACTTGGATAAAGAAAAGTATAAAATTAATGCATCAAGCGTTCCGAAAAATAACAAGTGGAAAATCATTGCAGATAATTTCGCTTTGTCATACTATCATTTATACCTGTGTTTCGAAGAAAAGATTGTTAGAAATCAATATGTGCACACATACAATGACTTTTTAACATTGTTGGCAATAGGTTCGGGTCAAAAGAATCAAATGTTTTCTTTGATAGCAGAGTTATTTTTGATGACAAGAATAGAAATAAGTTCCTCATTAAGTGAAATACTTGATGAAATGGATAAATATTCATATAGAAAAAAACCATCTGATAAGCAGCAATATCAAGGAATAATGGATGGTATCGGGAGTGGTTTATGGAAATACTCTTGTTTTTGCTTAGATGGTTTAATGGATTCGATATTTATAGCAGCAGCAAAAAAGCAGAGTGACATTAGGTTCATTAAAGAAGAATATTTAACAGATACAGATGAAAATGATGAAAATCCGATTTTTGCAGAATTGATTGATGAATGTGGTTATCTTTTGTATGAGATTGCGTATTTGTTTAATTATGCTCAAAAGAAATTAAAAAAAACCGGGACAGATATGAATAAGATTTTCAGAAAATCGGCTTTTTATAATAAAAAATTTAAAATTATGCGTAATGCAATTAAAGTAAATTGTGAAAAATGGTCAGATGAAGAACTAATTAATAATTTTAACGAATTGCAAAAGAGGGCATTGGCATTAGTAAATAAATGCGATCTTTGTATCGAAGAAGCAGCATTTAATTTAGTAATGACACATAATAATGTATGTGTTATTTTTCCGCATCAATTCGATTTGGTAAGAATTGGAAATGAAATAAACCTCAACAGTCATATAGAAAATGACTTGATTGGAAAATGTGTTTTTTCAAGATATGATACTAAAAAGGATTTTGAACAGCAGCTAACCGAGTTAATGAACATATATAAAATTACGAAAAAAAATGTTTCATTAATATTTATAAATACAGAACATTCTTATGAAGGCATTTTTGAAGGATATCATTCTGCTACAGGAGATTATTTTAAAAAATTAGTTAAAAAAATACTAATTCGAGATGATTATCATACAGACATATCTACAAATAAGGTGATTTTCTGTACAAGACAACATATAGATAATGTTGATATACATTTTAAGAAGATTTCTTTAAAGTATGTTTGCTGTGGTGAAGTGTTTGATGGATACAATTATGTTCAGTATATTTTAATGGAAGAGAGTGAAAAAGAAATGGAAAAAGATAGTCACGATAATGTTACAAATTTTAATGGACCAATTACTATAAATGGTATAGTAGGAGCTATTGGTGGTAAAAGTACGGTTTATCAAAATGTTAATGAGAAAGTTAATATGGAAGAATTTTTTAAAGAAGTGAAGGAAATGAATTTAGGTGTTGCAGGGGATGATTCTAATGTTATTGCATTAGTAAAGGAGATTAAAGAAGAAGCAGCTAACAAAAATCAAGAAGGAGTTCTTTCGAAGTTGAAAAAATTGGCAATTAATGTTGGAAGTGGTGTTTTTTCCGGAATGGTATCTACTATTATAGTTGAGATGATGAAAATGAAAGGGTATTTTCCATTTTGAAAAGGATTTTAATTGGATTACAATGTATAGATACTTTTTAATAAGTATGTCTTGTATTTTTGTTTTTACTGCTTCACAACGTTTTTGCATCAGAAGACACATGGTGAAACTGGACATGATATTCTGAACGTGAGATGTCCCCAAAAAAATCAACATTCCGAAGATGGAAACCATGTTTCTAGTCTTTTGGGGAACTTCCGTTTTCTTAGATACCTTGAGGTAAATGATTTCCGCTATTTTCCGGATGAATGATGCTTTTTATACATCAAGTGTATTTTGTGCATCACGTAATTCGCATCTTAGATGGGTGATTTCCTTTTACTTATCGGATGTGTAATTGCTAAAACCACGAACAGGGATATTATCGGATTCCTGAAAGCCGTTCGGACGTTTGGTTAATGTGTTGTGACTGACGCCTAGATTTTTTACACATCCTCGTACACTGAGATATTTATGATTTTCATAGTGCTGGATTGCATCAAGGTTAAATTCTATGTCATGTTGCTTTGCTATGTGAGATTCTCCTTGAGCATGTCTTTATTACACCATGCTTATTTATAATTGAAATTAAATATTATTGATTTTGCGTCCGTAATATATTATATTCTGTATTAAGAGTGAATTATGTTTTGCGCTAGACAATATGAAAAAGGGGTGACAAAATATGAGAAATGATGATATTGAGAGTGTTATTGATATTTTAAAGGAACAAATTCCATTAAGTATGAAAGCACACGTAAAAAAGATTTATATATATGGTTCATGTGCAAGAGGAGATTTCACGGAAGATTCAGATATTGATGTCGCAATTTTAACAGATTGTGACAGGATAGAAGCGAAAAAATATGACGAATCTTTAATGAACATTGTTACGGATATTGCGATGAAAACAGATACAATTGTTGAGTATGTGTGCATTCCGGAAATTGAATTTTATCAGAAAAAATCATGGTATGCTTATTTTAGAAATATTGAAAGCGAAGGAAGGGTGATATATGGATAAAGAGACGTATAGAGTTTTGGCGAGTGTTCGAATAGAAAGAGCTATTGAATTAGTTGATGAAGCAAAAGAATTGTTGCAAAACGAGAGGTATAAGTCTGCTAATAATAGAGCATTTTATGCAATGGAAAAGACGATGAAAGCATTACTTGCGATAAAGGAAATTGATGCGGATTCGCATAATGGATGTTTAAGGCAATTCAATGTGCATTATATTAAAGAGAGAGTTGGTGGTTTTGAACCAGGGGATTATAAGAGAATTGCAAATGCGCAAAGAATTAGAAATGTTTCAGATTATGATGATTTCTATATAGCGGATAAAAAGGAATGTCAGCAACAGGTTGAAATGGCAACCGAATTTTTAAATAAAGCAAGAATATTTATGGAAGCTAATTAGTTGAAATATTAGGCAAAAATTGAGATTAGGACTTGAAGGGCCAAAAGATTTTTGCTACAATCAAATATAAGAAAAAATGCTTGACAGATATTAAGGAGCGTGAAAAAATTTTGACAGACAGACAGACAGACAGACAGACAGACAGACAGACAGACAGACAGACAGACAGAGTTAAGTGATATTACTTTGTGTTTCTTTGTGTACTTGAAAATGAAAATAGAAAACATAGAATAAAAGATACATGCATTGTCCGTAAGGAACTTGCATGTATTTTTTATATATTAATTGAATAGTTTAGGAGGAAAAAATATGAAACAGTGGAAAAAAGCAATCGGTATTGTGTTGACTGGAGTGGTTCTGCTTACAGGTATTGCACTTCCGAAAAATAATGCTATGGCAGATGGAAAGAATTATGGAATTCAAAGTCCGAGAGTGGCGAATGGGGTGACAACATGGGATAAGATTAAATTTGGCAGCTATAATCAAGAGGGTACTTTTCGGGCAGAGCCAATTAAATGGCGCGTGTTATCGGTAGATGGAGATGATGCACTTTTGCTTGCTGACCAGTGTTTGGATGCAAGAGCATATCACGATGAAAAAGATGAAAAAATCACATGGGAAAACTGCACATTGCGTAAGTGGTTGAATGAGGAGTTTTATAACACTGTTTTTACTGAAGAGGAAAAGAAAGCTGTAAAGGAAACGACGGTAGTTAATGAAGATAGTGTGTGGAAGGATTCAGATGGTTATAAACATAAAGTAGAAGGAGGAAATGATACAAAGGATAGAGTATATCTGTTATCGGAGAAGGAAGTGGAGAATGCTGCGTATGGTTTTGATTTAGAGATATCGAAAACTAGACAGGCTAGATTTAGTGATTATGCGAAAGTAAATGATATATTTTACTATGATGAGTGGTGTTATTGGCAGCTTCGTTCACCTGGGTACATTTCTGACTTTGTTACAAGTTCAGGTAATGCTTGTTGGGGCATATATAGTGAGTATTCTATTCCTAGAGGTACTTATGGTGTGCGTCCTGCACTGCATGTTAATTTGTCCTCTTCAATTATTCGGGATGCTGGAGAAGTAGACTCAGAAGGAAATGCTACGGCGCAGACAGACGGAATTCATGCTCCAAGGGAGAAAGATGGTGTTACTACTTGGGACTGTATTTGGTTAGGAAACTATAATCAGACAGCATCGTGGAAACAAAACCCAATTGAATGGCGTGTGTTGTCAGTGGACGGGGATGATGCATTTTTGCTAGCTGATCGATGTCTGGATGCGAAACTATATCATGAAGAAGATGAAGATGTTACATGGGAAACTTGCACATTGCGCAAGTGGCTAAATGAAGGTTTTTGTAATACTGCTTTTACTGAGAAGGAAAAGCAGGCTATAAAGGAAACGACGGTAGTTAATGAAGATAGTGTATGGAAAGATGTGGATGGAGAAGAATATAAGGTAGAGGGAGGAAATGATACTAAGGATAAGGTGTATTTGCTATCGGAGAAGGAAGCAAGCAATTCTACTTATGGATTTGATACAGAGCTTGGAGAAGAATCTAATACAAGACAAGCTAAGACCAGTGACTATGTGAAAGTTAATGGCGGGAATTCAGAGGGTTTGTATTGCTATTGGTGGCTGCGTTCGCCGAGCATTTATCATGCTGATAGTGTTCAGTATGTTTATACTGATGGTGGTGGTAATTTTGGTGGTAAAAGTGCTTGCTATTATACTTATGGTGTGCGTCCGGCGTTGCATATTAATCTTTCTTCTTATGCATGGGAAAAGTCGGGTACTGTAGCTTCGAATGAGACAGATAGACCGCAAATAACAGCAACACCTATGCAGTCGGTTGAGCCAACTGCTACTCCTGTTGTGTCGAAAAAACCTATATTAACAAGTAATTCATCAAAAAACGCAAGATTATCAGATAATATGAATCAGAAAAAAACATTTGGGTCTTCTGTAAAGAAAAAGATAAAGTTGCTTGGTGTAAGATGTAAAAAGAATACAAAGAAGATTTATGGTAAAGTGTCTATATCAAAGGCAACTGTGAAGGTTAAGGTTGGAAAAAAAGCATATAAAAAAGCTTCGGTTAAGGGAAAGAAATTTACTGTTAAGTTGAAAACAAAACTGAAGAAAAAAACGAAGATTGTAATAAAGGTAACAAAAAAAGGATATCAGACGCTGGCAAAAAAATATCAAGTGAAATAAAGATACCTAATAAAAAAGGCGGGGTGAGAAAAGTGATGTGCTATATGTAGGGCTTAAATCATAGGAAAGTACCCATGACAGGGTGCTTTCTTTTTATGGGAATCATATTAATTAACAAAATTAAAAATATTATCATTTGTGGTGAGTGGTTGAGGAAAATCTATTTAGAATTTTGGCTGGTTTGCGCCAAATGTTCGCAGCTAGTTCTTTTGTATTCCAGTAATTCCGTAGAAAAACTTTGCGGCGAGTGGGTTTTGAGTGCGTCGGTATGTGGCACTGGTAGTTTCAGTGCCCATACCGTTACGCACTCAACGAGCGAGAGCGCCCACAAGCCACAAAGCTTTTCTACGGAATTACTGGAATACAAAAAAGCACCAACGAACACTTCGCACATCCCTGCCAAAACCCCTAATTGAAATTCTTTCCCGAAAATGTTAGAATGTCGTTAGGTTTTAACCCAAGTAAAAAAGGATTATATTAGGAGCAGAGAAATGAATATTGCAAAACAAATAGCAGAAGAACTGAAAATTAAAGTATGGCAGGTTGAAGCAGTGATGGAATTGATTGACGAAGGCTGTACAATTCCGTTTATTGCCCGATACCGGAAAGAAAAACATGGTTCGTTAAATGATGAGCAGCTGCGTAATCTGGATGAGAGATTAACGTACTTGCGTAATTTGGAAGAAAGAAAAGAGACCGTACTTGCCAGCATTGAGGAGCAGGGGAAATTAACCGAAGAACTCAAGCAGCAGATTCTGGCGGCACAGACCCAGGTGCTTTTGGAAGATTTGTACCGTCCGTATCGTCCGAAACGACGCACACGTGCTACGATTGCAAAAGAAAAAGGGTTGGAAGGACTGGCAAATCAGATTCTTTTGCAGCTGTTAGGCCATTCCGTGGAAGAAGAAGCAAAACAGTATCTGGATGAGGAAAAAGAAGTTACGACAGTGGAGCAGGCAATTTCCGGAGCGCTGGATATTTTGGCGGAGGCAATTGCGGACGAAGCCGATTACAGAACTGCAATTCGTAAGACAACAATGCAGAAAGGCTCATTGGTTTCTACGGCAAAAAATGCAGAAGAGAAAACGGTTTACGAAAATTATTATGACTTTTCTACGGTGCTTTCCAAGGTGTCCGGATATCAGACCCTCGCAATTAACCGCGGTGAGAAAGAAAAAATTCTGACCGTAAAAATTGAGGCGCCTGAGGATGATATTCTGCGGTATTTGCGAAAAAAAGTTATTGTGAAGGAAAATGAATATACAACACCGTATCTGGAAGAGATGATTGCGGACAGTTATAAGCGTTTGATTGCGCCGGCAATCGAAAGAGAAATCCGGAATGAGTTAACGGAGACGGCAGAAGATGGGGCAATTCGCGTGTTTGGTAAAAACTTGGAGCAGCTTTTGATGCAGCCGCCAATTGCCGGACATGTAGTGCTCGGCTGGGATCCGGCATTTCGTACCGGCTGTAAGTTGGCGGTCGTGGATGAGACGGGAAAGGTGCTTGATACCATAGTGGTATTTCCAACGGAGCCGCAGAATAAAGTGGCAGAGACCAAACGTATTGTAAAGGCCATGATTGAAAAGTATAACATCAGCCTGATTTCGGTTGGAAATGGAACGGCGTCCAGAGAATCTGAACTTGTTATTGTAGATATGTTAAAGGAATTGAATCGTCCGGTTCAATACATTATTACCAATGAGGCAGGAGCATCGGTTTATTCAGCGAGCAAGCTGGCAACAGAGGAATTTCCGAATTTTGACGTGGGGCAGAGAAGTGCTGTTTCGATTGCAAGACGACTGCAGGACCCGCTGGCAGAACTTGTAAAAATTGACCCGAAGAGTATCGGAGTGGGGCAGTACCAGCACGATATGAACCAGAAAAAACTGAGTGAGGCGCTGGGAAATGTTGTAGAGGACTGTGTAAATAATGTTGGAGTTGATTTGAACACAGCATCGGCGTCGTTACTTGAATATGTGTCTGGTGTATCAAAAGCAATTGCCAAAAACATTGTAACATACCGTGAGGAAAATGGTCGTTTTAAGAGTCGTAGAGAACTTTTGAAAGTGGCTAAATTAGGACCAAAAGCTTATGAACAGTGTGCGGGATTTTTGCGCATTACCGGTGGCAAAAACCCACTGGATGCAACGAGTGTGCACCCGGAATCTTATGAGGCAGCAACAAAGTTACTGGAAATGCTTGGATACCAGTTAGAGGATATAGCCGGCGGGCTTACCGGTTTGTCATTGATGGCAAAAGATACAAAAAAACTGGCAGAGCAGGTTGGTATTGGCGAGATTACGTTGAAAGATATTATCCGCGAATTGGAGAAGCCCGGACGCGACCCGCGTGATGAGATGCCAAAACCGATTTTGCGCAGTGACGTGTTAGAGATGAAAGATTTAAAAGAAGGTATGATTTTGAAAGGGACCGTGCGTAATGTCATTGATTTTGGGGCATTTGTAGACATTGGTGTGCATCAGGACGGACTTGTTCACATTTCTAAACTGACGGACAAAAAATTTGTCAAACATCCACTGGATGTTGTTTCTGTTGGAGATGTAGTAGATGTTAAAGTATTACAGGTGGATATGCAGAAGAAGCGGATTCAGCTGTCAATGATATTGTAAAGGAGAAGGATGAGATGAAACGACTGTTAGTGATGCTGTGTGTAGGGGCTATGCTTGTGACTGGGTGTGGCAGCGGCGGTTCCAAAACGAGTGAGCCGACGGAAAAACCATCACAGGGAAATAAGTATGTTGAACAGGATTTTTACAGTGTACCGGATGAGTTATTGGATGAAGATGAAATTCAGGTTACTGATTTACAGACAAATGCAGAGGGAGAGCCGGCGCTTTATCAGTATGCAGTAGGATCGGATGATGAGGACGATACGGGCTGCTCGATTTATGAGTATACGTTAAATTCGGCGGGCGACTGGCAGACGAAACAATATGGTCGTAAGGCGCTTACGAAACTGGTGAAAAAAACAATGGAGGGCTCTGTGGATTCTGTGGACCTTCCCTATGTTTCACGGGGCGATGATGGAAATCTCTATGCCCTTATGCAGGTTAAATTGTATGATGAAAATGCAAATCCATTTGAAAAACAAAGTGGTGCCAGTGAATATTATCTTCTTACCATTGATGAAAATTCAAATGCGGTGCAAAAGACAAAATTGCAGACTAAGGTAGAAGAAAATGGCAGTGAAACAGATTATGCAAAGGAATACGATGTAACAGAATTTCATGTAACAGAAGACGGAACACCGATGCTTGTGTTTAATTCGTCAAGTGCCATGTGGTTTGACTCTGTGAGCGGAACGAGAACAAATCTCTGTGAATCTGTTTCGGATGGCGCATTTTCGAAAAGAGTAGGATATGGAGAAAATGAGATTGTGTATTATTCCATGTCAAAGAAAAAATTTGGCGTATTGGATTCACAGACTTTATCGCGTACTTCCGAATTTGGAGACGATATCTCGGAAGATAATAAAAAATATGAGTGGTATTTTGACAGCGATACAACGAACTGGCAGATGTATGCTTTTAATTTGTCAGGACTTTATCGGTTTAGTGATTTTGGACAAAAAACATCTGCCACCCGTCTCAGCGCAGATGGCAATTTTGACAGTTTGGCAGATGATGTAATTTATGATGTTTTGGTTGGCGCTAATCAGGAATTGTATTTGTTAGTGCGCAGAACAAACAAAAGTCAAATCGAAAGTGAAACAACTTACGATTCAGGTGTTATCAAGTATGTTCCTGCGAATAAGTGATGTTACACTTCAAATACTAAAATTCCGTTTTTGTTGTAGACGCAGTCGTAGTTTTCGGCAAATGCATTAATATCAGGGATGGAATAGCTTCCATTTTCCCAAGGACCAATTACGATATATGTAACGTTGTATTTTTCAAGCAGACTGTCGCGGGCTTCCGGATTTTCGTACATCGTTTTTACATCGGCTTCCTGTGCGGCATAGTCAAGACCGTGGAAGTATAAAAAGCTTCCGGAGCCACATACAATGTTTCGGCCGGTCAGTGAGGCGATTGCATTGTTGTGATTGTTTGCGGTTAAAAAGATATCCGATGGTTCCGTATTTTTTTCTACCCATTTGCAGAGGGAAACATAGTCGGCACTGTAAAGCTCATAGTCGGCAACGGCTTCCCTTCCCATTGTTAAGGCAGCGGCAAGTGTGCCTAGGATGGCAACGATGGTTACCAGAACCGGACGCAGGATGTGAATTCTCTTTTTGGTAAATTCACAGAAATTCACGGCAGTGTCCCATACAAAATCAGCACTTGCCACACAGAAGAAGAAATAGGATACTAACATTAATTTATTGTTGTCATAAGGGTTTGGCTGGAACAAAACAAACTCTGAAATCAACCAAAGGAACAGAGCCGGCATCATAATCCGGCGCTGTTTTTTTGTGCCAAAAATGAGTGAAAGAACCGGGAGAATAAACATAACTCCGAGATTCTTTAGGTAGAAGACGATGTAATTATCCATTGTTTCTACATTTGAGTTGTTCCAGTTGAAAAATCCACGGACGAAATTATCGCCGGAAGCTTGTTTGAAAGTAAAGGTAAATAAAATCGGAAGAGCAATTACCAATACGATTCCCAGAAACATGCCCCAGTGGATTGCGGTTTGCTTTTCCCATGAAGTAATCAAAGAGGCAAGCATACCAAGAACTAAAACTGCTGCAATCAAGACGCCGATAATAAGCAGAGTATTTGCCTCAATCGGTGTATCGGATTTCTGACGCAGACTGATATAAGTAAGTGCAAATAAGGATGCGGCAGTTAAAAGAAAACGTCCCCAGACCGGGATGGTGAATTCTTTTGTTTCTTTTGCATTTTTGCGCATGGTAAGAATGACAAAGCCGGCACACATAACGCCAAGAGCAAGGAACGAGTGTGTATGAATCAGTGGAAGTCCTCCGGCGAGCACACCGGCAGCTGCAAAGTATAAGGTGCTTTTTTCTTCTACTGCGCGGTAGAGCAGGATGAGAATCGGAAACAGCATTGCCCATCCGAATAAGGTAGCACGCTGTGGAATCAACATATCGCAGATGATATTGTGCCACTGAATATTTGCCTGTACATAGTTCGTTGGTGTCTCGTAAAAGGCAGTGAAAATACGGGTAAAGTTTTCACTAAACAGCCCCTTGTTCATGAAGTAGTAAAAGCCTAAACCGCCATTGAAAAAGAAAAGAGCGATAGCAAGAAAACTTTTTCCGCGGATGCTGCCGCCAAAGTACTGCATGATTTTTTTGGCCAAAAGATAGACGCCGGAAAAGACCTGAATCAAGGCAAAAAACATCGGCAGAAGATAGGCTGTCCGCAAAGAAGTTCCCCAGATGTAAACACTTGAGGAAATACTGTCGGATAAAAATGGGTAGGCGAGTTTTGTGCCCGGCAGAATGGAGTATTCCGGCGGGAAAGTTTTTTGCTTGGCAATACTTGTAATAAAACCTAAGTGCATATTCATATCGCCGTATGTGCTCTGCCCGCTGTGCAGACTTCCATTGATGTATGGAATGGTAGCATGCAAAAGTACATAGCAGGTATAAATAAATAAAGGAAGCAAGAGAAATAAAGCAGGATTTTCGCGGAAAAGTGCAACAATATCCGGCTTTTTAAATCGTCCTTTAAATAGCGTGTGTTCTTTGCCAAAAGCTAACACAGCCCAGACAATCGCGACAAAAGTAATAAAAGCAAATAAATGTGCTTTTACGGAAAATTGAAAGAAAAAGGCGTAAATGGTAGGCAGCCAGTGAAGGGCAAAACTGCCGAATACGCTGCCGAATAAAAGCGTTGTTCCCGTTTTTTCTTTCTGGAATAAATACAGCGCCAAAAGAATTCCTAAAATCTGAAATGCAAGAAAGTAGGAAATGCCGGCGACGTTTCCAATGAATGAACCAAACATATGATGTTCCTCCCTGTGGGTTTTGTTTTTTATTACAACTATTCAGGACTCCCCCACCTGCATATTCGCATTTTGAACACTTCGTGTTCTTTTTCGCCTTTGACAAGGCTAAAAATGCTCATATGCGGGTGGGGGAGTCCTATTCGGACCTCATGCGGCAAAATCAATGTTTCTTACGTGCAGGCACGACGCTCCATTGATTTTTTACATGAAGTCCTGAATAGTTGTTTTATTATATAATAGTGTATTAAAAAACCTAAGGCTTGTCAATGCAGGGGGCATTTGTTATACTGAAATTACGATGCCATTCGGAAAGGAGAACGAAAGATGTCGATGGATTTTGAATTAAAACTGGATGGGAAAACGATGAGTCGTTTTCTACTTCATTATAATTATACGAAAGCAACCGGGTTATTTGGTATACTTCTAGGAATTGCTTCTTTGGCAGCAGTATTTATAAAATGGAATATGTGGAATGCAAACCAGCGTGTGGTCTGGATTGTGATTGCGGTTTTGTTTTTGATTGTTCAGCCGCTTACTCTTGCGAAAAAAGGAAGACGCCAGATGGCACAGGAAGAAATGCAGATTCCTCTGTTCTGCCATATTGATGAGGAAGGAATTTCTGTGACACAGGGTGAGGCTTCGTCCTCCTGCAAGTGGAGTGATTTACGCAAGGTGGTGTATCGGAAAAATGAAATGTATTTATTTACGTCAGCAATATATGCGACAATTATTACCAGAAATTCCTGCGAGGAAAAATTTGATGAACTGGTGGCATTTGTAAAGGAGAAGACGAAGAAATGATTTGGCAGAGCAATAGTGAGAAAGAAACTTTTGCGGTGGCGGAAGAAATTGCGAGACAGGCATCTCCCGGTGATATTTATTTGCTGGAGGGAGATTTAGGTGTTGGCAAGACTGTATTTGCCAAAGGATTTGCCCGTGGACTGGGAATCACGGAGCCGGTTACAAGCCCGACCTTTACCATTGTTCAGGAGTATCATGAAGGCCGGCTTCCGTTATATCATTTTGATGTGTACCGGATTGCGGATGTGGAAGAAATGTATGAATTAGACTGTGAAGGTTATTTTTACGGGGACGGTGTGTGCCTGATTGAGTGGGCGTCGCAGATAAGAGATATTCTGCCGGATGACTGCCATCAGGTAACGATTGCAAAAGATTTGGAAAAAGGATTTGATTTTCGAGAGATAACATTAGACGAGATGAGGTGAAAATGATGAATATATTAGGAATAGACAGTTCCGGACTGGTGGCAAGTGTGGCATTACAGTCGGATGATAAATTGGTTGGAGAGTATACCATTCATAATAAGAAAACACATTCCCAGACATTGCTTCCGATGATTCACGATATGTTAGAGATGGCGGATGTCTCTGTAAAAGAACTGGATGCGATTGCGATTGCCAGCGGACCCGGTTCTTTTACCGGGCTTCGTATCGGAGCAGCAACTGCAAAAGGATTAGGAGGAGCACTTTCGATTCCTCTTATAGCAGTGCCGACATTGGAGGGGCTTGCTTACAATCTTGCAGGTGCAGAGGCTTTGGTCTGCCCAATTATGGATGCAAGAAGGCAGCAGGCGTATTATGGCATCTATGATGTATCAAATGAAGTGCCGGTGGAAATTGAGAAACCGGATGCAGCACCGATTGAAGTAGTTTTGCAGAAAGCAAAAGAGACGAAAAGAGAAGTTATTTTTTTGGGAGATGGCGTTCCGGTATTTCAGGAGAAAATCAAACAGTGCGAGGGACTTTTGTATCGTTTTTGCGCAGACAGCGTGCGGTATCAGAGAGCGTCTTCTGTTACAGCGCTTGGAAAGAAATATTATGAGCAGGGCAGACAGATGAAGGCAGCGGAGTTTGCTCCAATGTATCTTCGTTTATCGCAGGCGGAGAGAGAACGCATGGAAAAGGAAAATATTACAACTAGAAGCTGAGAAGCCCCTCTGTTATAATGTTGCTATCATGTGGAAAGGGGGCAACTGCTTTGCTAAAGAGGATTTGCCAGTGTAATGCATGTGGCCGACAGATTGAAAAAGAGGCGCTTTGGGTGAGAAAAGAGTGGGGATATTTTTCAAAACGGGATTTGGAAGTTCACGAATTTGCTATTTGTGAGTCATGTTACGAGAAAATGATTGATCAGTTTGTAATACCTGTGAAAAAAACGGAGAAGATTGAAGTGCTCGGAGAAGATTTAATTTGAAAATATAGGGCAAGTATGATAAAATAAGGAAGAATGGGAGAAATGGAGGATTTTACCATGCTGGATGTATGCCTGTTAGGTACCAGTGGCATGATGCCGCTGCCAAGAAGAGCGCTGACGGCGCTTATGACAAGGTTTAATGGCAGCAGTCTTTTGATTGATTGCGGTGAGGGAACCCAAGTGAGTATTCGGGAAAAGGGTTTTAGTATGCATGCCATTGACACGATTTGCCTTACGCACGTTCACGGTGACCATGTAAGCGGTCTTCCGGGACTTTTGCTTTCGATGGGAAATGCGGAGCGGACCGAGCGTTTGACGATAATCGGACCAAAAGGGATGAAAAAAGTGGTGGAGTCACTGCTTGTTGTGGCACCCGGACTTCCATTTGAAATTGAGTATATCGAGTTGACGGAATCGTTCCATCGGTTTGAAATATGTGGCTATATTTTGGAAGCGTTTCGTGTTAAACATACGGTTCCGTGTTATGGTTACAGCCAGATTATACAGCGTGCAGGACGATTTGATTCGGAGAAAGCGAAAGCAAATGATGTACCGATGAACGTCTGGAGTTCCCTGCAAAAGGGGAAAACGGTAGATTGGGAAGGAAAAACCTATACACCGGATATGGTACTTGGTCCGGCAAGGAAGGGATTGAAGGTTACGTATTGTACGGATACAAGACCGGTTCCTACAATTGTCGAACACGCGAAAAAGGCAGATTTGTTTATCTGTGAAGGGATGTATGGTGAGCCGGAGATGGTATCAAAGGCGAAAGAAAACCGACATATGATGTTTACGGAGGCGGCACAGTTGGCAAAAGAAGCGGAGGTTTCTGAATTGTGGCTCACACATTATAGTCCATCATTAATCCGGCCGGATGATTTTATGGAGCCGGTTCGTAAGATTTTTTCAGCTGCAAAACCGGGAAAGGACAGAAAGTCGGCTTATTTGACGTTTGAAAAGAAAGAAAATGAGTAGTGATATGAGAGGATGGTGTGCATGAACCGGAAAGAAAAAAAGAAGAAAAAACGTGGTTTAATTACCTTTTTGATTCTTGTTGTGCTTGTTGTTCTTGGCGTGCTGGCAGTATATTACCAGTATATGAAGAAACTGCAGTTGCAGGATACCGTGCATACACCAACGACGGAGACGGAAAAACTGGTTGCAAAAGATATGGATGCCGGATATCCGGAAACTCCGAAAGAGGTTATTAAACTGTTTGGAAGAATCAACCAGTGTATTTATAATAAAAAATTATCTGACGATGACTTTTCAACGCTTGTTGGAAAGCTCCGTGTGCTTTACTGTGAAAGTCTTCAGAAAAAAAATTCACAGGATAAGATGGAAAGTGAGATTTCGGCAGAGAAGAAAAAATATCCTCCGAAAAAACGCAAGATTATTAATTACAGTATAGAAGATGAAAATAAGTTTCAGTATAAAACGATTGACGGAACGGAAATGGTTTATTTGAAGTTTTCCTATTTCGTTCGTACAGACGATGATTATAATACGGTGAACTGGTATGCGATTCTTGTAAAAGAAGATGGCAAATGGAGAATCCGTGAGTTTAATCCGCTGGAATCGAAAAAACAAAATCAGTAGCCCTGTGGCAGAAATGAGGATTGTTTTGGAACAAAAAGATATTACAGTGCTTGCGATTGAGAGTTCCTGTGATGAAACAGCAGCGGCAGTTGTTGTAAATGGAAGGAAAGTTCTTTCTAATATTATTGCATCGCAGATTGATATTCACAAACTGTACGGTGGCGTTGTGCCGGAAATTGCTTCGCGCAAGCATATCGAAAAAATTAATCAGGTTATTGATGAAGCTCTTACAGAAGCCGGAAAGACATTGGATGACATGGACGCAGTCTGCGTCACTTATGGTCCCGGCTTGGTTGGAGCTTTATTGGTGGGCGTTGGTGCTGCAAAAGCAATTAGTTATGCAGCAGATAAGCCTCTTGTCGGCGTGCATCATATTGAAGGACACATATCGGCAAATTACATAGCGAATCCGGAATTGGAGCCACCTTTTTTATGTCTGGTGGCTTCCGGTGGACACAGTCATTTGGTGATTGTGCGCGATTATGGAGAGTATGAGATTTTAGGAAGAACAAGAGATGATGCCGCGGGTGAAGCATTTGATAAAGTGGCACGTGCAATTGGCCTTGGATATCCGGGCGGTCCTAAAATTGACCGATTATCAAAAGAAGGAAATCCGCAGGCAATTGAATTCCCGCGTGCTTCGATTGATGGGGCGCCATATGACTTTAGTTTCAGTGGTGTAAAATCTGCGGTATTAAATTATATTAATGGTTGTAAAATGAAAGGTCTTTCTTACTCAGAGATAGATATTGCGGCTTCGTTTCAGCAGGCGGTTGTGGATGTACTTGTGAATCATACCATGCTTGCGGCAAAAGACTATGGCATTAAGAAAGTAGCAATTGCGGGTGGTGTTGCTTGCAATTCGGGGCTGCGGGAAGGTATGAAAGAGGCTTGCAAAAAACGAGGGTATTCTTTTTATATGCCGACGCCGATTTTGTGTACGGATAATGCGGCGATGATTGGTGCTGCCGGGTATTATGATTTTGTGAAGGGAGTGCGCCATGGGCTTGATTTAAATGCGGTGCCTGGACTGAAACTGGGGGAGTAAGCCATGCGACCTCGCAGGCAAAGCCTGCTCAGTCACGGGCTGTCGCCCTAAAATATAGCCACAAGCCATGCGACCTCGTGAGCAAAGCCCACTCGGTCACGGGCTGTCGCCCTATAAAAAAGCAAAAGAACAAATTTTTTTACGTGAGCCAGCTCCCGACAAAATTTGTTTTTTGCATGGCTTGTGGCTTTCGAAAATTTATGCTTGACAAGGTGGGGATGGGGATGATATACTGTTCAAGCAGTCTTTGGAGAGGTGTCCGAGTGGTTTAAGGAGCCGGTCTTGAAAACCGGTGACTCCGAAAGGGGCCGTGGGTTCGAATCCCACCTTCTCCGTTTATGGTATTTTACCATATTATATATTTTAATTTTATTCAGCTGGAGAAGTACCCAAGTGGCTGAAGGGGCTCCCCTGGAAAGGGAGTAGGTCGTTAATAGCGGCGCGAGGGTTCAAATCCCTCCTTCTCCGTTTTGACAGTTGGCATATATAGATATGCCAGCTGTTTTTTTGTATTGGCAATAAAAATAAACCACCTGCTATGCAGGTGTGTTCCCAAAC
>ERZ791734.414-NODE-414-length-61116-cov-15.237418_pt1 | contig 61116 bp, 48 predicted proteins | sample MGYA00509953_ERZ791734 | MGnify/ENA primary metagenome ERZ791734 (study PRJEB30046, sample SAMN00792038) | human gut metagenome | study: EMG produced TPA metagenomics assembly of the A metagenome-wide association study of gut microbiota in type 2...
GATAATATTTAATTACCTATTATTTTACCATACTTTTTTTACCTTGTAACTTGACAAAGTAGTCAAATTTTACCTTTCTTTCCTCTGTAGATAAAGTTTCTTAATAGCCCTAACATCACTCTTCATAAGATAATGTTTTAATAGTTTCACATTCAATTCTATGATTGTCGTGAACGTATTTATCGCCTTCGCAAAATACTTAATCACTATATAATTAAGTTTTCACACCTTAGCTTACATTCTGTCATAATGTACTTTTTATCGTCATATATTTTATCATGTAATTATCAATATGTAACCTACCCAAAGTTGGCAAGATTTTATTGCACTTTATAGTCGCATCTGTATTAAAAAAGCAGAAGAGACCAAAAACGTCCCTTCTGCCCAACTTGCATCGTATTTTTATGTAACTTCACAATTATTGTACAAATTTCTCCGCCTGTGCCTTGGTAAGCTCAAACTTTTCCATAATCTTATCAATAATAATCTCCCTCGGAGTTCCCATCTCACGCAATATATCTACAAGCCCTCTTATTCCCTGTTCAATGCCTTGTTCAATTCCCTGTGCCAACCCCTGCTCGACTCCCTTTTTTATTCCACGCTCCTCAACAACTTCGCTCAAGTTACACATACTGTTGAACCTCCCTTCCAGTTCCGTTGTTATCTTCATATCATACTTTTCTTCAAGCCTCATCTTCTTAAACTCGCTGTCCTGAGTTGAAAGCACATCCTCAAGCATTGCAATAAGCCTGTTCCTCGACTCGGCTGCATTTTCATTATTCCTGATTCGGATGACCATTCCGCACATCTTGTCAAGCTCTGTAAAATCGCACTGTTTCCCAAATAAGCACTCCGATTTCAAAGATATGCTGCTTATCGAATCTTCGTCATCCGCAGCATCCATACATATCCAAATACTGTAGACCTTCTTTATGTTGTCATATTCACTCTTTACAAAATTGATACCATTCTGCGATGAGATCAGTCTCGCAAGGTAAAATACGATTCTGTTTTCAAGGTGATAGCCAAGCTTCTTAAAATCAGAAGTTCGCTGAGCTTCAATGTTAATTATGATTTCAAGCGTAGCCGACGCCACAGCCATCATAAAACGTATGTCGTATGTGACATAGCCCTCATTCGTTAGCGAGTCCTCCGTCTGATAGCTGTCGATTCTCTCTGCATTAGTTAACCCGGGTTCCATTGGAACTGCCCCGATTCGTATGCTCCCACGGTCAATACAGCTCATAATTTCCGATATGCTAAGCTTATCAACCTCCGCGACCGTATGTTTTACAATTCTTGCAAGCACCTGAATATCTGCAAGTATCTCCTTCACATTCTTATCATACCTTATCTTGGCGGAATCAACTGCTTCAATAGTGTTCCCCAAATGTGTCCGTATCTTCATTAGTCTACCCCTCAATTATATACCCGAAAACAAAGCAGCTCAATTACTTTCTGTCTCATTTTCATATCCAATAGTTACATATCAAGATATCCCCCAATATCTTTTATAATAACTATATCCTTCATGATAGCTTAATTCAATACAGCCATTGTTTATAATTGTTTTAACCGTTGTTTGTAATTTTAGCAGCAATACATCAATTTAATTTTTTGTCGCACATATCAAGCGCCGACGCTATAACCGCATCCATGTCATAATACTTGTACTCTCCAAGCCTGCCTCCAAATGTTACCTTAGGCTCCGATGCCGCAAGCTCCTTATACTTAGCGTATAGTTCACCGTTCTTTGCGTCATTTACAGGATAATACGGCTCATCTCCCGGCTTCCACTCGGACGAATACTCGCGGCTTATGATTGTCTTTGGCAGATCATTGCCGTTCCCGTCCCTGCCGAACTCGAACCACTTGTGCTCAATGATTCTTGTCCAAGGTGTCTCTCTGTCCGTGTAGTTGACCGCCGCATTTCCCTGAAAATTAGGCTTGTCGAGAAGTTCGTTCTCAAAGCACACCGAACGGTACTCAAGATAACCGAGCTTATAGCCAAAATAGGCATCTATCTGACCGGTGTATATCACCTCGTCCGCAAGAGCATCAAGCTCAGCCTTGTTCTCAAGATAATCCGTGTCAAGCCTTACCTCTATGCCATCTAACAGATTGGCAATCAGCTTCGTGTAGCCTCCGACAGGAATTCCCTGATAAAGTGCATTAAAATAATTGTTGTCAAACGTAAGGCGGACAGGAAGTCTCTTGATAATGAACGCCGGAAGCTCCTTGCAGTCACGTCCCCACTGCTTCTCGGTATAGCCCTTGATAAGCTTCTCATAAATGTCACGGCCAACCAGCGAAATCGCCTGCTCCTCAAGATTCTTCGGCTCTCCCTTTATCTCTCCGCGCTGCTCCTCAATCTTAGCCATCGCTTCTTCAGGTGTGACGACTCCCCACATTTTGTTGAACGTGTACATGTTAAAAGGAAGCGAATACAGCTCACCGTGATAGTTTGCAACCGGGCTGTTGGTAAATCGGTTGAACTCAGCAAACTGCGTAATATAGTCCCACACTCGCTTATTATTTGTGTGAAAAATATGTGCACCATACTTGTGTACATTAATTCCCTCTATGTTCTCAGTGTATATATTTCCCGCAATGTTAGAGCGCTTGTCGACAACAAGCACTGACTTGCCATGTTCCTTTGCCTCATGCGCGAATACAGAACCATATAAACCTGAACCAACTACTAAATAATCGTATTTCATAGTAAATTTCTCCCTCATTCCGATGGATGTAATAGCCCTGATTCTATCCTACTCCACGAACTTTCTTGCCTGCTCCTCCGTCAGAAGAAACTTCTCCATAATCTTGTCAAGCTGCGGAAAGTCACACTGTTTTCCGAATAAGCAATCCGATTTTAATGATATGCTGTTAACTGAATCTTCATCCGTCTACCCCTCGATTATATACCCGAAAACCGCGTAGCACAATTACTTTCTGCCCCATTTTCATATCCAATAGTTACATATTCCGATATCCCCCAATATCTTTTATCATAACTATATCATCTATGATAGCACAATTCAATACATCCATTGTTTATATTTATTTAATCTATATTTGCATTTATTACTTCTTTTTAAATCTAAAAGTCATATACGCGCCAGCCAGCAATCCGCTTATAATCATCCATGCCCTAACGTGCAGGTTATCACCTGTGTTTGGCGACAGATAACCCGTATTGCCACCCGTAGCATCCTCGCTAACTGAATTTTTTTCAGAATCATTTGTCACATCTTGACCGCTGCCGGACGATCCGGCTGAGTCTGATTCCTCAATAGTGCTTGTCGGCTCCTGTGTATTTCCCGGCTCTTCGCTGCTTGTCGGTTCCTGTGTACTTCCCGGCTCTTCGCTGCCTGACGGCTCCTGACTACTCCCCGGCTCTTCGCTGCTTGTTGATTCCTGATTTTTTGTCACTGAAAAAACCGCTGATGCCGTTCCGCTTGATGACACGATTCCGATTGTATGTTTTCCGGCATCCAGACTTTCAATAATTTCCGGCATCAAGATCACAATTATGCTGCCCTCTTTTACAGTAAATTCTTTATCCTTCACCAGCACATTACCATCCAATTCCACTCTTATGAAATCGGATAATGCTGCATTTGAACGAAAACTTATCGATTTTCCGGATTCAGCGTCGACAACCGTATTATTTCCATCTGTTATAACGGGCGCAAGCTTTGCCGTTACAGTGTCGCTCTTTTCAACCTCTTCCGCTCCGCTCTCATCCAAAAAAACTCTGTTACATACCTGACAAATATAATATTCTATATTTCCTTCCGATGCCGCCGTAGCTGCTTTGGCCTCCACATGCTGAAATTGATGCGCCGTCTTGTCAATTATATTTCCCGTACTTATCTTTTTATTGCAATCAGCACAATATGTATCCCCCGTATATCCATTATCATTGCAGGTCGGCTCCTTTGACTCCCTTATTACTGTATTTTTATGATTGACAGGATTCAAATCACCATATTCCTGATGACATTCCGAACATACGGCACGTTTCACGCAGGTTGCTTCCCCTCCGCTGTGAACATGCTCCGCAAAATCCCCATTTATCTTAAATGTAAGAACATTATCATTAATATCCGTAACTTCAATTTTTATCTTGCCATAGATTTCTATATCCTCACCCACAGCTAAAGCCGCATCCGTTTTTGTACCCTGTTCTCCTCCAACCACCTGATAATTCCACTTTGAACCGGAATAATTCATATTGCTCGGAAACTTCGTCCCCGTATCGATGAGGTAACATACCAGACCGGATTTCATTTTTGTTTTATCCACTTGATTCCCGTCAAGTTTATACAAATCCTTATCCTGGCAGTCATATTTGTTTCCATCCGCAGCAAAATTTCTGTACTCCAAGTAAAGCGTTTTGTCTTTTTCCGGAATATCAAGCTTATATCCTACCGCATCAGACAGCTTCGTCGTTCCCAGTGCACTCAAGCTGTACTCACCGTCAGCAGCTATCGTCTTAACATCGCCATCATCAACCCATCCGAGTGCTTCTTTTTCCTTTAACGACATAAACTGCGGAACCGGCGACATATGCTTTGCCATGACGGACATAAAGTATACCGGCGATGCATTTGATGAATTATACAAATCAAGCAGCCCCATAATATGTCCCATTTCATGAATCGCTGCTGAAATAGAAACTGTCAGCTTTCCGTCCACATCTCTGTACAAATATCCATTGGAATTTCCATCCTGCCCGGCATACGAATGAGTCACCTGAAAGTATTTATAACTTTTAATAGTTCTGCTTCCTGTATTAATTTCCACATAATCCGCTATGTCCTTGTAATTCCACAACGGAGAACCCCAGCCTACCGAAATGTTACTCTGTGTTGTATTCTTATAAATTATCGTGATTGCATCTATTGTCCCGTTGCCATCCTTATCAAGCTCATCAAATCCATACTTAACCGAACCGTCATAATTGGTCACTACATTCCCCGCCGCAACAGCCGCATTCACCGCATCCGACCATTCAAGCTTGAGCTCATACATCCTCCTCGCCCGCTCCGCAGTATCTGCATATCCAATCTTGTTCGCATCGCTGTACTCCGCATAATATCCCCTCGGATGTGAAAGCTTGATTGAACCCCCATTATCAAAGAGATATACGCTTCTCATCCTGAGCTTTCCGTCCGAAGCGCATCGAAAATAATCACCGACATTATATGCCGCCGTGTTATACGAATTATCAATTATGTTTCTTACTGTTTCGCCTTCATACACATTGTCAATAAATTCATCTTCATCCGCAAACCTTACAAATATTATCAAATTCGTAAAGTTGCTGTCATCCGAATCCGCCATAATCGCTTCATTACTGCAAAATACCAGACTAATAACTGCGATTAGCAATGTTGTTATTTTTATTATTCTTTTCATTTAGTCAGTTAGATTCCTTTCCTGTAGTTATGTCAAATTATAATGACATTCTACAGCAAAGAATGAGGAGGGGCAAGGGGATTATTGCAGTATGATATGAAATTATGAGAATTAACGGATAATAGCAAATTATACTCTATAAAATTAAAGGAGATTGTATGAACGAAAATATATTTAATGGAATTGCAGATATATACGATAAATATCGCCCTTCATATCCGCAAGCGTTATTTACATATTTATCCTCAGACATAGGTTTAAACTCTCAAAGTGTAATTGCGGATATCGGAGCCGGGACGGGTATACTTACAAAAAAATTATTAAATATATGCAATCGTGTATATGCCATTGAACCTAATAATGATATGCGCAAAGTTGCGGAAGATAACTTTGTATCCACTGAAAATTTTATCTCTATCAATGGAACCGCCGAAAACACAACTCTATGCGATCATTGTGTAGATTATATAACCGCTGCTCAATCCTTCCACTGGTTTGACAGGCAATTATTTAAAATTGAATGTAAGAGAATTCTAAAAAATAAAGGACGAGTAATATTAATTTGGAATTGCCGCCGAGAAGATGATGAAATTGTACAGAAAATTGATTCTATAAGTAAAACATTCTGCCCTGATTTTTCAGGTGCATTATGTGGAATGCGGGGAGAAAAGGTTATTGGTGATTATAATAATTTTTTTGTTGGAAACTATGAAATAAAATCTTTTTACAATCCAATCACATTTAATAAGGAACGCTTTTTGGGTCTTCATCGCTCTGCATCGTACTGTCCGCACACGAACGAAAAAAATTATATTAATTATATAAACACTCTTTCGCAATTTTTTGATAAAAATTGTCTAAATAATGAATTGATATTGAAAAACGATACCCATTGTTATGTTGGATATATTTAAAATACAAGGAGGAGAACTATGACAAACATCTTATTTTTAGCTCAATTTGCACCTACAGACGGAATTATACTCAACAAGCCTAAAACTCCAGAGGAAAAGTTCTATGCTGAAACCTACCATTGGAAAATTGTAGAGATTTTACAAAAATCCAAATACAATGTAGACACAGCCAGTGATGTGGATTATCTTATAAAAAATCATGATAAATATCAATTGGTATGGTCTGTTTACAATAGACTGGGATTCAGAAACAGCGAAATATTTGTACAGTCTCTTTGTGAATATTACAATATAAAATATATCGGTGCCACACCAAACGTACGTGCTCTCGTAGAAGACAAAAGCCTATCCAAGCAGCTTGCAGAACATATAGGATTAAAAACCGCGCCCTGGGTAGTTTGTTCTAAAGAGTATCCACTATGCAAAATTCCTCCGTTTTCAGGACCTTATTTTGTAAAGCCACGTTTTGGAAGTGCGTCAATAAATATAGACGAAAGTTCTTTATGCAATTCCTGGGAAGATGCTATAGCAAAATCACAAGAATACTTTAAGCAGGAAATAGATGTCATTGTGGAAAAGTATATTGCCGGGAAATGCTATGGGGTTTCCATATTAAATACAACTTCAGGAACCCCTTTAATCGCACTGCCTCATTATACCGTGTCAAATAAACCGGGAAATATTATGACGCATTCGCAAAAACGTTTTGCCGCTTCAGGAATGACCCGATTTGATAGCACAGATGTTGCTTTAAACAAACAACTTACATACATGTCGCAAAAATATTTTTCTGAAATGCAGCCATGCGACTATGCACGAATTGATTTTATAGTGGAAGAAAATAGTTTAATACCGTATTTTTTGGAAGTAAATGTCCTTATGAATCTTGGCATAAAAGGAGGATTTGTGAATAGTTTTCTCAAAACCGGCTTTACAAATTATGAGGATATCATTTACCACATTTTGGATTTAGGCATAGCTAAACTCGATGTGAGCAACTCGGCATCAAATCCATGATAAAAAATGTATCCCGGAAGGAAACAGCTTTTCCAGTCCGATTTTTTGTACTTTATTTTATTTTTAAAGCGGTAACTATAAAACGAATACAATCTATTGGTATCTTTAATGTTTCCTCTTAATGGTGATGATTTAATTTCATTCAAAAGGGCTTCATTGTTTATATCATTCATGTATTCAACAAGAAGTCTATTTATCTTGTAAAATATTTTTGTTGGTACAACTTTTGAATTACATACATAATAATATATCTCGTTAAGGTGCTCAAGCGCCTTGGCGGGATTATGTTTTGAAATATAAAGTGCTTGATTAATTTGTGAATATATATAAGGGGTTTCTGTTGTTCCTGAATCCAACAATATTGATTCAAAATATTGCGTAGGGTCTTCATCTGTTTCCAACATTAGATAAATACCATAGTTTATATTAAGGTATAAATATTTCTGATCATTAAATTCCAAAATAGATTTTATTTCGCCTATTTTAGTATTTAAAATACTTTTAGCTTGTCTATCATTCATTTTATTCATTAGATACCCAATAAAATTTGATAGAGTTCTGTTGTAATTAACAGGATCACTGTTTTTAAAGACAGATAAACAATAATTATAGTTATTAACTCCTTCGGATATATTTTCTATATAATAACTTATATTTCTAAGTAAGAAATGATAATAGCGGGATTCGGAAAATTTCTTATAATAAAATTTGTAGTTTAAATCATTTAATATTTTTAAGCATTCTTCATTTTCGCCTTTATTAAATAAAGCTGTAAATAATACCGCCATTAATAAGCATTGTTCATCTTCATTTGTGCTACTGTTAAATTGATTCCAAAGTGCCTGACAATAGTCATCTTTGTGTAGTCTTTCTTGTAGCAATGCTAATAAATCCTGACATTCTCTTTCATTAATAAATTCGGAATGCTGTTGAATTCTCAAAAACGGTACATCATATACTTGTAAATTATAGTACATAGAACAAATTTTTATTAAATCTGATTTATTATCCAAATAAAAAAGCATATCGAGATACTGTTGCTCTAATTTTCCGGATTTTTTTTCTTTATCCAGCAATTCTAAAATATACGATTTCCGCCTGCTGTAATCTTTTTCCAGGTTATGTATTGCAAATTTTAACTGTGAAACTGTTAAATCATTTCTATATTTCTCAAATACATCAATTATGTCACGAGAAATGGTTAGTCTCTCAACCAATGTAATGCTCACTTCATCTTCTGTTACGATATTATTATTTAAATGGACACATTCATATTTGTCAACACACAAAAAACCTTGTGTCTCCAAAGAATTAATAAATGGTCTAAATTCTAAACTATTTATATTTAAGTGCATACACTTCGTATATATTTCTCTTAATTTCTCCATATTTATGGAAGTATTTAAAATCAAAATTATCTTTAACAAAATAAGTGATTTATTATCTAATTGCATAAAATCCATATTAAACCCATGAATGTATGACATAATTATATGAATATTTCGTTCATGACGTTCAAATATGTTTAAGTATTTTTCTTCAAATTTACATTCATAACATCTATACAGACCCTTAATCATTTTATCACTTGGGCGTTCAAAAGTTCTATCAATCTGAAAAGGATCAAATGTATTTGAACATATTTTTGAGAGATTTTCAATTCCGCTAATGGCATGGTTATTCGGAATTGCAGCTAAAATTCCTACAATATCAAAATCCATTATTTTAACTATAAAATCTAACGAATCAGATTTCAATGAACTAATATCATCAATTAAGAAAAAAACTCTATTTATAATTTTCTTATTTACGGTTTGTTTCAGCATACTTATTATAGCTTTTTCCAGCTTGTAATCAGATAAATGCTCTAAATCAGTATCAAGAGTGTCTTTAACAGCTGTTGTAAATCCTAAGAGGATTTCCCCTACATTGACAAAAGGAACGACATCAATAGAAGCTGCAAGAGACTCTATGATTTTCTTGAATACAAGACTTTCATCTTTTGTATATCTGCTTAAATTTTGTTTATTGGAACTTGACACAATTTGGGTTGCAATTTGAGTTGCTATGCTTTTGTCTTTTGTGCAGTCAATATAAAAGCATATTTCGTTAGCAGTGTTCAAATTTAAACATAACTTTTTTAGGTAATGTGTCAATCCGCTATCATTAAAATAGTTGTATATAATAAATTTCTTTTGTGATAACGCCTTCTGCGCAAAGTCAAGTTCTTCCTCACGACATACAAATTTAAATTCTGACATATCCCCACCTGTTTAATTAAAATAAATGGATAATTTGCTATTATCCATCATTTTTATTTTATAATTTGTTTCAAAAATTACTTCCGTATTTAATACAGCCTCTTATAACATCATTCATCAATAATCAACTGATGTTATTCTATATATCGACCTAAAATGATATATTTTAACTTGTATAATATATTTATTTAACTCAATTATTAGCTGATTTTCCTGAATATATGCCCCCTAAATTATTCCATTCTCATCTTACCCTCCATTTTATTCATTACTATAATTTACATATATGTTCCAATAATGTAATTTTTGACCTCTTAATTTTGCAATTTTTCTTCTATTGCTTTATATATTCTTTGTTGCTCTTCACAACTCAAACATTGTTTACACCACTCTTCTACCATCACACTCCATACATAGCTTTTACTCTGTTTAATTCTATCTCCTATATAAGTTGTCCACCCGTGATGATCCGGCGTAAGTGTAGAATCATTTAATATCTTAAATAATGTACCCGCACCAATACCAAAACGATTGTCTAAATTTTGCCAACCTATTGCCTTCAAATCTCCCATAATTTTCCGTTCAGGTGCTTCTGTTCCTGGCAATCCAATACATCCGTTCTTGCACTCACCTATTTTATCTCCATCAACAATAGCCAATCCTTTGTATGGCAATTTTCCGGTACGAATTACCCCCGCTACGGCATCCACCACGCTGTAGCTTCCAATCGGTCTTACCGAAATTTGTTTTAATATATTTCCTGTGCTATCTGTCTTTTTTATTATTTCATTTATTATTGTTTCTGCCTCTTCATCTTCAACAAAAACATACAACTCAGGATGTAAATTCTCATCCATACTACTCAACGCAAATTCCGCAGACACTCCATACAAAATATCCTTTTCATTTTGCATTTGAAGTAACATAATTCGTCCCTCAGGCGGGATTTCCTCCAGCACATGTGCACTGTGTGTAGATACTATAATTTGTAATTTTTTGACTCTTGCCAATTTTAACAAATACTTAATTAACTTTCTTTGTGCTGCCGGATGGAGAGATGCCTCTACTTCATCTATAATCAACAACGATTGTTCCGGTATTGTCTGAAGCAACTTAAACAAATCTAATGTTGAATCTTCTCCCGCCCCTTGATGAAACTGGGAAACTTCACCAAACGCATTTGTAAGAATACCAACTTCCTTTTTGGGAGCAACATTCGTGCTAGCAAATCTGGCAGCTGCATATTCTCGTCCTAACACATACGATATTCCTTGTATGCTTTCATCGTTTAAAGAAATATTACCTCGATTTTCTGTTACCGATTGTTTTGCGATTTTAGCATACCCTGCCGTAGCATCCAATGGTAAAGTTCTAGATACATCCAAAAAGAATACATGTCTTTGTGGTTTACCTTTTTTAGGTGTATATCCCCAATCATTTGTCTTTTTCCAATGTGTTATTTTGGTCGTGTCTCCTTCCTGAATAATATATTCTATATATGCACCTTCTATAGAATTTTGATCCCATTGAGTTTTTACATACATATTAGATGGGTAAAATGTTGCTCCGCTTTTATTATCATAAGCGCAAGCTGCAGCCTTTAAGAAAGTACTTTTTCCTATTCCATTTTCACCAACTACGGCTGTCACAGGAAAATTAAACTCAATTTTTTGTCCTGTCCAACCATGTATATTATTAATTGTTATACTCTTAACAAATTTTTTCCATTTTCCCTCGCTGAACTGCCTTCTAATTTCTTCTATCTCTGCCATTGAACACATTCTCCTCATTATTAAATAATTTTATTGACTCTTTTCAAAGTCTGCGTTTTGTAATATATTTACCATAATTTTCTCCCCCCTGTCACCTACCCAAACCTGGCAAGTTTTTGTCACACTTTATAGACATATTCAGACAAAAACAGGCAGAGATGTAATCTATCATTTACATCTCTGCCCGTATGTCCATTGTTCGTTTATTCTATTTACTTCGCGCTTCGTCCTTCGAATATTCCGTACTTTATATAATGCTGATAATACATCTGCATATTGTCACCATAATGGTCGTGGTAATAATCGGCATCAAATACGGCTGAGTAGTCCATGCCATAAAGTCATCGGCATTGTAAGATAATTATTTTCGGTGTTCTGTCGGCATATGCTCTCGTTGAATCACCGAACCACGACGTTTAGTCGCTGATCTCGGATGTGAAGCAACACGAGAACCATGAAAAATACTTCCACAGTAGCCTTAGTTAGGCGGATGTCCACCTATTCCCCGATTAAATCAAATGGAACCTCGGCAGCGGAACAGACTGCATGCTCAAAAGGGGTTAAAGGGAGCGGCTCTCAAATATCTTCTTGAAGAAATACCTAGACACATTGATGAACATGGTGTGGATTTCTGTGAAGATCTGCTTCCTTGGTCAGACAAGCTACCGGCGGAATGCAGAAAGTAACTTTAAGACCGGCTGACAGGTAAAGTGTCTGGCTTACACCAATTTAGAAAGTTTGGCAGCTCTTTCTTCTTTCATTCCTAATCTATATAATAGAGAAGATACATTGTGATATCTGTATTTTTTGATACAGCTTAACCCGTAGTATTCAGCTAATTTAAGCACAAATTTTTCATTATACATCCATAAAAATGTATTTGGTTATTGTATTTATATTTTTGCAGAAAAACGATTTTGGCATAATTCTTTGAAAAAAGAAATTCCGCACTGTTGGAACGTTCATATTCCATTATTAAAAAACCATGTGGTTTTAATACACGGCTAAATTCGGATATAGCCTTTTGTATATCAACATAATTAACTACACTACCTGCACATATTATACCATCCACCGAATTATCGGGTAGGGGAATTGGCTCTACAGAGCCGATTATATAGTTTTCAAATATAACTCCTCACGCAATTGCAAACCTATTTAAAATTACAAAAAATATACCTAAAAAACCAGCCCCCAAATTCAAAATTATAAATATTTTGTGTGAATTGGTAGTCTCATAAATGGTATAGTTCCTTTAATTTCTTTCAAACTATTTTTATAGTTGTTGAACAAATCGTAAAATTGCATATTTTCTCCTTTTTAGTTTCTTATATTATTATTTAAATACCTTATATGAGAAATTGCATAAACCTGTCGAGTATATTCTGGAATTTTTTTAATGAGGACTATGATATTTTTATTTAAGCGTTATTTAAAGTGGAATCCCCATATCCATGCACCCATATCTGAAAACGTAGCCACGCCATTACTACATGGCATCCAGTCAGACACTCTGACTACGGCTTTCTTCGTAATATTTGGCGCAGTCTATTCTGCACTCTCAGATACGACCATCTTTGTTGTTCCGAATGAGGTACCTCCATGTTGGTTCTAGAAGTTTACCACAAAAACTACACCATTTGAACTATGTCAAAAGGTTATGAACTATGGATCAATCCATGCCATAATAATTCTTTCTTCATGCTCAAATAGTACAGCCACACCTAAACCAAAACAAGAACCTTCATAAGCAACATCATGGCGAATCACACGCATTCACTCTTTTGTTTTGTCATTCTTTATTTTTATTCCATTATACACTTTTTCTGACATTCTTAAAAATTTTCTATAAGGTAAAAAATTAATGAAATCTGTTTTAAGTACCAATAACTTCATATAAAATGACCACATTATTTACCATACTTTTATTTTATCATTATTTACACCTACCTATTAATCATTTTTTGTACCAATGCTTTTTATATATTTGTTATTATAAACATATATTTTATATATGCTGCCTAAGTCTTTTTTTAACTTTATCCAATCCTTTTTATTTATTTTATAATCACTATAATAATCCTTTTTCCCATTTGTAAAAACACATACAACATTATTATTTGTTTTCTTTTTAATTTTCTTTTTAATTTTCTTTTTGATTTCAAATGAAATAAACTTTATATTTTCTCCTTCAATAAAATTAACCAACCCATCTTTTGTCTTATATATAACTTGTGAATTATAACATTGTACTATAGAATTATTAACTTCTATAATTTTATCTTTTGTATAAATATAAAAATTATAATAATTTAGATCGTCAATTAAAAAAAAGGCATTTTCAATGCAAATAATGACACTCCAAATCCAATAAAAAGCATTATATGATTTCCTAGAAAAAGTTATTGAATAAATTAATGTAACAAAACTAATATATCTTATTACCAAAATAAAGAAATATATTTTTTTGTTTTTTATATGTAATTTTCGTAGTATATATTTATCTAAAATAATATTCGATGCAATACATAATATAATACTATAATAAAATATTATAATTATACATGTCTTTCCGCTCTCTAAAAAATATAATATAAAAATCAATATTAATAAACTCTCAATTCCTGCTAACCCACACCATTTTATTTTATTGTAATTTTCCAATTTGCTCAAGCAATAAGCAACTAAAAATACTAAAACAATAACTAAAGCCAAAATAAAAATACCGTTATCATGTGAAATAAAACCATATTTTATTTTTAAAAAAACTATACTGATTTCTGCTACAAACAAATAAATCACACCATATAATATTACCATTATAAAGTTACTAAATAATTTAATATAAACGTATTTATTATTATATCTTATTTCTTTTCTTTTCAAAATAGTATAATCAATAATTGAACATTTTCGAAACTCTAAAAATCTTATTTTTATTATACATTTTTTTAATATAACTGTTAATATCATTATAATAAAGTCGACTATAATTGCTTCTGTCAAATGTATGCTTTGTATTGATTCAAAAATACTATGTTTCATATTTTCGTATAATATTTTCAGAAGTCGAAACAACCTACTTCCTTCCTATAATTTCAAGCCTTAAGTCATTGATTTTTGGACTTTTTTCTTTAAACAGTTACCTCATGACAAGCGCTAAGGTGCATAAACATTCATTATATCAAGTACTGAATAGTTGAAAACAGGTACACAAAATAAAGCATCCATTGTTTTTTGCTTTATTAAGGCTATCATTCCTCTGTTCAACTACGATGATGAACCTTCCGTGTCTAATGGCATCGTGTGCCAACTTCCTTCGTCCCATCTGCTTATACACTGAGTGCCTGCTAAGCTTTCAAACAGGGTCATGCCCTACGGAGAGAACTACTGCCAGCTACAGCTCTTGTTTGTCTTTCGATTGTTACTGACCTTCCTTTGCTGCAGGGACTGTTTTCAGTGGACGCCTCCCCTGCTTTATCAGTTGGTCTTTGTGCTGATGCAGTGCACTTCACACTCCATCTGGTTTACGGGTTTCTTTTCCATAACCCTGCCCAGATCCAGATAAACTCTGAACCCCGGCAAGGGTCTGGAATTGTAATGCAATCTTAAGTATATTCTTATGCTGCCTTTGGTTTTGCTTGATCTGGTCTTACAATGTCTCCCAACAGTTTCTTCGGATCATATGTTGTCCCTTTTGTCATGATTGTAAAACTCACCCTCAGTATCTTGCAGGCAATCACTATGAGCGACTGCATCTTCTTTAGCGGATTTTGCTTCCTTGTTGTATAGTAAACATGAAGTTCCTTAAATTCCTCTGAATGTGCCACTGCCGACTTTGCCGCCTGTAATAACCAATATCTGAGTCGTTTGCGACCTCTGTGACTGATCTTGGTCTCTCCGGTATGCTTACCCGAACTGCAGGCTAACAATCCTAATCCGCTTAACTTCTGTATTTCCTTTACATTGTCAAATCTTGATATGTCCCCCATCTCTGCAAGTATCCCTGACAGGATATTTTCACCGATTCCTGAGATAGCCAGAATGTTCTTTGCATGTGGAATCTCCATACATCTTTGATTTAACTGATTTTCTATATCTGAAAGTTGCCCATCCAGCTCGATAATCCGACTGACGAACCACTTAACAGCCTGTCTGTTGGCATCCCATCCGCTCCATCCTTGATCCCTACGCTTTTCCTTGCATATTCCAGAATAGATGGTGCATTGACATAGCCCCGTCCACGTAGCTTCGCCTCATGCCATATCTGTTTCATTCCCTCTGTTCCAAGGGCAACCAATTCATCTGGAAATGCTGCCGCCTTAAGCAGTTCTAAACTAAATGCTCCGTCTATTTTTCCAAATGAGTCCTTGTATTCTGGAAAATAGATTTTCATTTCTCTGTGAAGCCGGTTAATATTACGGATTCTATCTTCATTCAGCTGATCCCGGAACATCGAAAGACGTCTGATATCTGCATAGAGTTTTTCCTGAAGATATGGCATTCCAAAGTTTCCATCCTTCACCAGATTTGCAATAAGCTTCGGATCCTTTTTGTCATCCTTAAGCTGGCTGTTGTCTTCCACCTCTTTTGTCTGCTTTACTGTGTATGGATTCACCTGTACAACACTGATCCCCTTTGCAACCAGCCAGGTTGTCAGACAGAACCAGTAATGACCAGTAGGCTCCAGTCCTAAGGCAATCTGTTTCTTATCATTTGAGGCTGCAAGCTTAGTGCTCCAGTCTAACATGCTTGCAAAGCCCTCTGCCGTATTGCTAAAACTAAAAGCGGACTTACTGAGTTCTCTTCATCTGGTATCAATTGCCCTCACATAACGTGTCTCACTGCCAATATCTCATCCTAATATCAGCATGTCATCACTGACAAATGAAAGCTTATCGTTTTTGTCGAACTTACCTTTTGTTTCCAACTCATGCCAGCTAGATGCTTTTAACCCTGCCTTAATAGCATCAGCTTTTGCAATAATCTCCTGCTGTTCAAAAATGTTCAAAAATTTTTACTGATAAAATTTGATTTTTCTTCTTTGTGTCTTTAATATTCATTGTAGATACCTCTTGTATTCGTTAGATTTTACCAACTTGCCGGTCAGTAATAATCTAATTTTATTTGAGGTATTTTTTTCGTCAATCTCTTGACCTATTTAAAGTATACAGGAAGCTTTCGTAAATTTTCTAACTACGAAAGGGACTATAAAACTTTACCGTTTGGAACGGAAGTGTTCACCGAACGTCCAGAAACGGGTTTACCGATTCAAGCAGAATCAATTCACCGTTGGAGCGGAATATGCAATAATTTCATATGTTCTATCTCCTCGTGTATGATATACTTGCGAACATGTTTTATTTTTCTAACTGTCTACTTTTAAATGTCTCTAACTTGTTTTTATAATTACGTAATTCTCTTTTATTTTTTTCGCTCAATGATACTCCATTATCTGTTAACCCTTCATCAATATATGATAATGCCTCATCAATAAATAATCCCGATTCGTTATTGTAATTTTCGCAATACTCAATTACCCTCTTTGAAAAAGCAGTAAAATGTATTGCTTTACGCTGATCATTCTTACAGCAATCATTCAAAATACATAATGCTTTTTTACATTGTTCTTTGTCCTTTTTTACATTAACATCAAAATATATTTGAGCATATGTACTATCTATAGAAAATTTGTTATAATTGCTCATACTACTTGCTTTATCAATCCATTCAAATGCTTTTTTTAATTCTTTGCATCTGGAAAAATAAATTGCAGCCTGCTGATAAATATATGCACTATCATCTTTTTCAGCACAACAATTATAATATTCTTCTCCAATATTCACATTTTTAAAAGCGCGTGTCATAAGATCAGCATCGTAACCATTTCTTTTAAATTTATCATATTGACAAATTTTATAGGGTGGAACATTTTTTGCAAAATCCATTAACATTTTTGCTAAATTTTCATTACCTTTAGGAATGCTCTTTATTATTTTTTCAGCTAAAAATCGTGATCTACATTGATAATAGTCCTGCAACTCCTGCTCAATATCGTAATATCCAAAAAAGTCTGTATTCTCACTTATAAGCTCTCCAACACGCTCGATAATGTCATACATCTGTTTCCATGTATAATTGTCATCGCCTAAAAATGAGTACACCATATCATATGAACACGGTATTCCACAAGAATGGACATAACATATCATCAAAAACACTCTTGCCGCATTATAATCTTTTTTAATGAATTCTTCCATAAAATTAAACTCTGCGGATTTTATTACTTCTGCCAAAAGCGTAAGCAGTGTTGGATCCTTTTTAAATTTAGGGCTTGAACGTCTTTGTATAAACTTTTCTGGAATAAGGTTTATAATATTTTGAGCATCTTCTGGAGTAATTTCTGTTACATCAACAGATTCAAACTTGCACTTACTAATTTTATGATATTGACGTTCATAATCAAAATCTCTGTCTGCCAATACCAATTGTACATTTTTTACATTCAGTAACTTAATAACAGCATCTGTATCTCTAAAACCTTCATCGACAAATAATAAACTTTTTTTACTTCCCAATGCCTTTAAGTACATTTCAACCTGCTCCAATGACGGTGAAACCATAAAATGCCTTACTCTTTCTGAAAGTTCCGTATCCACTGCCATTTGCATAAGTAATGTTGTCTTTCCTGAGCAACGCATTCCATATATAATGACATCTTTTCCAAGAGCAATACTGTCAGCAATTCTCTTATAATGTATTAACTTTGGAATTCTTCCAGAATATATTTGTGACCACCTCGGAGTATAATCCACAAAAAATGCTTCCATTTGATACGTAGCCATATTTTTATCATTTTGCGGAATTGTAAATTTAGATAAATACTCCTCTTCTACTTCACTATTTTCTTCTATATTCTCTTGAAATTCTAATTTCCCGATATATTCCAACATATCTACGGTACTGCCTTTAATTATATTAAATTGTAGACTTTCTAAATACTCTACTGTTTCATCATCCGGTTCATACAAAAGTACCCATCTTTTTGTATTGCTGTTTAAATTATTATTGCCACCATACATTGCCTCAATTGGTCCTGAATCCTCAAAATTCCAACCCCAAAACAATATTGCATTTTTTCTTGCATCCTCAGCCAAACTTCTCCAAGAACTTTGTATATCTTTCTGTGAAAATGCACTTGCGATTTCTGTTGCCCCAAATACATAATCCCCTTTATTTCTTATACATCCATGAAGTGGATAATATTTTATTTCAAATTTATTATTTTTACTATCCGGATATGTATTTCCTTTAACACTTATGTCCTGTAATAGCTTAAAATTAGGTGTGTTTTCGTATATTTTAAAAAACAGGTCATCTATATTGGTAGTGTAAATGTTAACTATATTAATTTGGAAAATATTTGAGTATAAATGCGAATATTTTTTTACATTAAATCGTTTGTTTAAAAATTCATAAAATTTACCTTTTTCAGTTCGTGTAAGTTTTGTACATGCCCTAGGCAATTTAGTAAAGCTTGCTATAGAGGGGAAATATTCTTTCAATTCTTTTAATAACCCATCACCAACAGGTAACTTAGCTCCCTTGGCATCCTCTGACTCAACAGAAAAACCTGCTCCACAAAATAAATTAATTCCATCTCTTAATGCCTTTTTAAACATTCCTTCATATCCATTATTACCAAAATCTAATGCCATCTTTTTGTAAGTAGACTTTGCTACTTCTCCCTTCTTTTTTATTTTAATCAAAGCTATATAATAAATTTTATTTTACATAACAATATTTGTCGTCTACAAAATATGGTAATTTTTGCCATATTTGCAGGCTTATATCCAAAATAAATCACATATGATTTTCAAAATTTTCTTACATATCTTATCTGCCTTTTCCCTTTGCAGACATATACATAACATACTTTATCATTTCAACCTGCATTCCAACTTTGTTCCATATATAGCTTAAACAATATATAAGATACACCATTATTTATTCCTTTACATTATGGCATATAATATTAATTTTCTTTAATATATTACTCAGTTTCTTTATTTTGCATAATATTCTTCCTCTGTCTTAACAGTACAAGTTCCATCTCTTTTTATAAAAATTATCTTTTTATCATTTTTCTCCAACGCCAAAGAACATTTATAATCATAACCATTTCTATAAGGATCTAATATTTTTACATTTATTTCTTGTTTTTCATTTATCCATATGTTATTACTAAACTCTCCATTTTCGTCTATCCCATAGTTACCAGACCATGCATCCAAATATTTCTCATCCCTGTAAGTCCATTGTATATATAATTCAAGATTAGGTATATACATTATGTTATCTGCATTACTATTATCTGCAACAAAAAAAGTAACTGTGTAAAACTGCATAGGTTTTTCTCTTGGAATAAGCCACTCCAATTCCATTACTCCATCATCCATATTTTGCGAAGACAACATCATGTTAACATCATATTCTTTGTATCCTTCCAAAGCCATATGCACATTATAATTTATTTCGACAGGAATATTATCTATTTTACGACCTATTGTTTCCAAATTCACACCATCCCTGGTCTTTATATATATCTTATGCTCCCTAAATGTAAATGAAATTTTACCCTCTCCCACTGGAGCATTATATTTCAATGCAGAAATTACTTCCAATTCCACACATGTTCCTTTTTTTACAATTGTTCCCGCTGCCGGAAATTGTCTGATTATGTAAACATTTTCATCATCATATACAGCATTGTATGTTAACCCGTTGTATGCAAGCGTCTTAATATGTATGCTCTAATATATACGGAACCTTAGTCAAGTTTTTTCTAACTAATGTAGTCAAGACCACCATTATACATACTCCTAAAAGAAAACATGCCATTCAGGACACTTTCTTCTTTTTCCATAAAGACCTAAACTGCATTATAATTGTAGTTACACCTGTAATGATTGAACCAATACTCAATAAGCCATTAGTTAAATCACTTATACCATATAATAGCTCATAAAAATATTTAAGCATCTATCATCCTCCTCTTTAGTGCAAGTTATAAAAATCTATATTATTAACAACACTACATTCATTATCTCTTCCAACAAAAATTATGTCATATTTTACACACTCATTTATTACCATGGGGTATAATATTATAGAGCATATAAAATCATTACCTTTTTTATATGGATCAACAATCTTAACATTTATTTTTTGCTCTTGGCTTATCCAAATTTCTTTATCTTCCTGTCCATTTGAGCCGGTTATATAGCTTATGTACTCTTCATTTTCAGACCATTGTATATCAAGTCTTACATCCGCCAAATAGACAACATCCATATTTGTACTATTATTCAAATCTGCCAACATAAAGCATGCCTGTGTTTTAGTCATGGAGTCTGTTTTTGTCATTCCACATATAATATTATTATCATTTACGTTTTTAGCGGACACTCTAACCGGTATATTTATCTCATTATATCCATCCAATATAATGTTTAATAAATAATCCTCATTTCCAACAATATTTTTAAATATTAATTTTCCATCTTCAACAATATAATACCCATCCTCATAACTAACCGTACTGTTCTTTGTTACAAGTCGCACTTCCGATATTACAAAATCGTCTATTACTTTACCGTATGAATCAACATTAAGATCATTATAGATATCTCCTAATATTATATTAGCTTCTACAAATGTAATTGTAAGACTGCATAATTCTTTATTGTTTGCATATGTATCTATTACATTTTCTTAACTCGATATTCTTTTAGTGTAAAGTATTATTTTAGTTCCGCGATTTACTATTGTACCTGGTTCTACTCCTTGTTCATATACATACATATCTTTACCGTTTACTATTAAATCATAATTCAGCCCAAATCTACTTAAAGTTATACACGCATCATTATATGTTTTTCCAACAATATTAGGAACTTTGACCAATCTATTTTTCATAATAGATCCTGCCCAAAAAAATATCGAAACAATAACTATACATACCAGTACCCACAATACTCGCTCATCTTTTCTTTTTTTCTAATTTGTTCTACTATTCCACTATTCCGCTTACTACTGATATAATAGTAATCACAAAATTTACACCAGCAGGCAATAGATACATTATTTTATATATTTTATAAAACATATTTTCCCCTTTTATACATATAACATTATTTTTAAAACTTTTACTCCAATATCTACTTTTACAAAAAAAAGAGCTTTTATATATAATCGTAACAAAAAGTATTGAATTAACTGATATTATATTTGAAATTTATCTACCAAAATCTTTCATCATAAACATAATTTTTACATTGATTTTTTGATATAATATTCCATAGGGCTAATGGTTTTATCATAAGTATTCCATTAATATTATTAGTAATTCCTAAAACATGAAATTGACTTGTTGTTGCAAAAACACCCGATGAAGTAGCATCACTATGTGGCATAGTGATTTTTTTAGCAGACAATTCCATCCTGATTGGTTGTTTATTGTCAACAATAATAAAAACTATCTCTTTCTCATTATCAGAATTCCAGCTATTTATAATATCGAATATATGAACACCATTCCTCCTTCCTATTAATTGTTCTACTTCTCCCCATTTATAATATACTTTTTTTTCTTTTCTATATTCTTTAAAAAAATCATTGTATGTGTCAAATTTTTTATTATAAAATTTTGATACCTCATTAACGAATAATTGTTGTTCCATTACTTTTATTGTGCCACACACTAATTTTCTATTTGTATTAAAGTCGTCAATATTTATTTTATTATTTTCATCATAAGGTACAACTTCCAATAATTTTATTACTTTAGCTTCAATAGAATTGGTCAATTCTAATTCTTCCGATGTTAATTTGTTTTTGGTAACTTGTAGAGAACCCTCACCTGTAAAAAAACCTCTGATTACATTTAAAAGAGAGACCTTAATTTCACCTTTTGCTTCATTGCTTTTGGTACTATTAATTTTTCTTGACATATAACTATTATCAAGTTGATTATAACAACTTTCTATTGTGGAAATATCTAAATATGAAAAATATCTTATCATTACCATTCCCCTTTATACTATCTTTTAGATACTTCTTGTTTACTCGATTTCATTTTAATCAAAAGTTCTTTAACATTAGAAAATTCAGATCGAACTTCTTCAAGAGTCACTTACTATAACTTTTTGACAATAACAGATTTTCTTTCAACACTTTTCTTTGTTCCCTTCATTAAATATATCTTACAAATACTTACCATTGAACATTTGCCTAAGAACTTAATTTATTATTTCTACCATACCACCTTCTTATCCCCCTGTCACCTACCCAAACCTGGCAAGATTTCATCACACTTTATAGACGTATTCACAACCAAAAAGGACATACCACGCAATGCTTACCTATCGCTTGCATGATATGTCCTTATGTTCGTTAGCTATTTACTTTTCCAATACTCTGTAAATTGTGTGTTACAGCCCATACTGTGCCATGATTCCGATAAATTCCGGTGAATTGGCGAAGCCCTGGAGGACATCGTCACGGGTCAGGTTCTGTTCACGCATACTTTCTAACCAACCGGTGATTTCACTTGCGCCAGCCTCTCTATCAAGGAATGTTCTATACAATGTCTTTAGGTATTCTTCATCGCTGAGGTTCTTGGCTGTAAATTCCTGTGAATGTAAGAAACCATTGGCAGCTATTTCCTCAGGTGACATTACATTATTAAGTAACGCTGAGCACCAACCGTTCAGACCGTCCTCATCATAATTTCTTCCGAGAGCCTTTCTATACAGACGGACAACGAACTTGGTTGCACCGGGATTCTGATCCCTTGCGTCAGTCAAAGGATAGTCACCTCTGTTCATTCCATAGCTTGCACAAATGTCAGTAAACTCTTGAGAAACCGCAAACTCATGAAGTATGTATGAACGCGACATGCCTGAAGCAAGCTCACTCACCCATCCGTCAAAACCATTTTTATCCGGTTCCCTGTTCATGAATGTTCTGTAAAGCATGGTGACATACAGCTCGTCTGACACGCCTTTCTTTTCAAACTCTTCTGAGTTAAAGAAACCTTTTGCGGCAACCTCTGCCGGTGACAGATAATTGCCTAATAACTGTGAACTCCATCCATCAAGACCTTCCTCATCGTATGAACGACCTAATATTTTCTCATAACATCTAATCACAAATTCCCTTACAGCCTTTTCCTTTTCGGTTAAATTTCCCGAATCATCCGGCTTATCAGAATCATCGGTACCGTTATAATCATCTGCACCTGAGACCATGCCGACTCTTGCACACATAGATGTGAACTCCTCAGAATTTATAAATATTGAAAAAATATACTTTCTGGAGTGGCCACTGCCTAAAAGCTGAAGCATTCCCGCCTTTCCCGACTCGTCCGGTTCTCTTCCCATAAGTGTACGATACAGCATGTTCACATACTCATCATCACTTGTGTGCTTATTGATATATTCATCACTAAATACAAATCCATCTGCGACACCTGCCGCTGTACATGAGCCATTCTGAATCCCGTTTACCCAGCCATTCAGCCCTTGTTCATCGGCTTTTCTGCCCAGTACCTTGCTATATAAACCGGATACATAATCAGACACGGTATTAATAGGTTTGACACTTGTATCCTCGTTCTTCGACCACCTTGCATAAAGCACATAGTTTGATGCTGCGTTTGCAGGAATCTGTGTTATCTTTTTCTTATACGCATTGTCTGTATACCATCCTGCAAAGGTGTATCCGCTCCTCGTCGGAGCTTTTAAGGTTATCTCACTGTTTCCCGTCTTGTATGTTGACGGATTGTATGAATTATTCGTTCCTCCGTCAAGATTGTATGTTATTGTGTATGTCTTTTCTACAGGTGTAACCGGCGTGCTATATTTGTTGTCGGAAGTAAATGCCTTCACACACAGGTTTCCCCACGGCCAGGCATAGAATCTGTTTCCCGACTTGTAAAATGTCTTTTGATTATTTAAGCTGACAGCACAGTCCCATACTATGGTTTCAAGCTTGTCACCTGTCGCAATCTTCATTGCCTGTTCATATTCAAGTGCATATTTATCGACGCTTACTACAATCGCAAAGCTGCTTCCCGGCTGTATCTCAACCTCGTCGGCAAGCTCAATTGTATATATACCGGCGTAAGCGGTTGTTCCCTGTGTCGTGGCATTCTCATGCTTCGTTCCGCTGGTAGGATTCTTGACATCCGTAAGGTCTGTATACACCTCTATTTTATAGTTTACGGAAGCATTATGTGTAAAAGATACCGATACGGCCTTGAGCGTCTCAGATTTCACGTCAGCATCCGTCTTTGACGTAAATACATTAGCCATTGTAGTGTACTGTTGGTTTGCAGTTGCATCAAGTCCACCATCAAGCTGATAGTTATTGTCAAAGCCGTCATCCACACTAAAATCAAATGCCCATGCAGTATCGCTCAATGAATAGGTCTCATACGACATCCAAAAATAGTCAATATGCGAACCCCAACTGTTTCTAACAAGCCATGCACCATTATTTGAAGGCTTATTCCATATAAAATTATCCTTAGAATAATTATCGTCCCAGCCTACTACCATTACTGCATGTCCACCGGCATTACTGCCAATAGATGTATCATAGTAATTATAATCATTGCCATTTGACTCGGTACTGATATTATAATCATCATGATAATACATTACACCGACAGCACCATGCTCCATAATCTGCTGTTTAACACCCATCGGGTTCTGCTTAATGTTAATCAGATAAGCATTCTGCAAATGGGCAACGTCAGCATTATAGGCATATGCGTCACTCACACCACTAGTAAGAATGTCACTTGCAGTGCTGTAAGGCACATCCATCTCCTTAGCTGCTCCAACCCACTGTGTAAGTCTCCTTGATGCCATCCCATAATTTCCGCCATAATTAAGATAATTCTGCGATGCATTCTCGTTATAATACTTTGCATAATCTCCCTCCGTACCACCGAGAGGATCTGTAACCGAATTAAATAAAAAGTATATAAGCTGAAGTTCACTCAAATCAATATTTCTGTCGGCTGAACCATCATTAATCAGGTCGAATTCCGCAAGGCCTATTGAGGAGAACGCCCAGCACGTTCCGTAAGGGTTCTGATTTCTATTATCAGGATATTTACTTTTCACTTCAGCTATGGTGTTGTAGCTGCTCGGAACGGACGAATACAGTGCTAGCTCGTTCTCATATACAGGTGTATTATTGTCAAGGTCACTTGGAATATAACCTGATACAAAATCAACCGAATTTTCTTCACTCTCCGCATTATCCGGTGTGTCAACAGAAACATCTGTGCCAGCACTTTCTACATCAGGTGTGTCATCCGCATATACAGATAACGGGGTACTTAACAACAATGCTGCAGATAATACTGCTGCTAATATCTTTCTCATAGGCATTCTCCTTATAATCATAAATTTTTCTCAACATCAACCATTCTTCTCCAATAACCCAATGTCTCTTCGATAGTCTGCTCCAATGTAATCCTTGGAAGCCAATTAGTGCATTCATTCAGCTTAGTTATGTCAGCCTCGATAATAGGTACATCCACAGGTCTTATTTTGTTAGGGTCAACCTCTATATTTATATCGGCAGATGATGATTCAACAATAATATTCAGAATATGGCGTATTTCAACCGCCTTTCCGCTGCCGACATTGTATGTCTCACCAGCCCTGCCATTCTGTATCAGAAGTCCGTATGCCCTGACAACATCTCTTACATCCGTAAAATCACGCATCGCACTGAGATTTCCTACGCGAATAACAGGCTCTTTCAAGCCCGCTTCAATCTCTGCAACCTGTTTGCAGAAATCGGATACAACAAAAAGAGGTGCCTGTCCCGGTCCGATATGATTGAATGCCCTCACAAGCATCAATTCCATGTCGTAGGCCCTGGCATATATGCTTCCAATCATGTTCTGGCATACTTTGGTTGCAGCATATATATTGCCAGGACGTAGTGCTGTATCCTCATTAATAGGCGTCTCTCCATCCGATATATGACCATATTCTTCACCCGAGCCAATGAACAACACTCTTGGCTTATAATATAAATCCCTTATGGCATCAAGCACATTCACACCGCCATTGATATTAACATCTATTGTCAGAAGCGGATTCTTCCATGACACCGAGACAGAGCTCTGTGCCGCAAGGTGAAAAATACAGTCCGGCAGAATTTTGTACAGTAATTCCGCAATATCCTCTTTTTTCAAAATATCAAGGTCATAAACCTCTGCCTTATCATGTGCAAAATCTGTCCCCGGAAGCTTCGTCGCATATACCTCAAACCCAAACTCGTCATGAAGACTGTCAATCAAATAGCTCCCAACGAACCCGGCAGCCCCAATAATCAATGCTTTCTTCATCAAGCATGTCCTTTCATCTGATAAACATTTAAGATTTGATTATCTCTTTTTCTCTATCTCGGAAGCCACAAGCTCAAGATCATTATTCACCATTCGGGTTACAAGCTCGTCAAAGCAAATCTGTCTCTTCCATCCAAGCTTGCTCTCCGCCTTTTCAGGATTGCCTATGAGGAGTTCAACCTCCGCAGGACGGAAGAAATCCTTATTGACCTTTACTACGACTTTTCCGGTCTTTACATCCTTGGCAACCTCATCAACACCGCTGCCCTCAAATTCTATTTCCATTCCCGCCTTGGAAAAAGCAGTCTTTACGAACTCTCTCACGGTTCTTGTCTCGTTGGTTGCAATAACATAATCATCCGGCTGCTCCTGCTGAAGCATTAACCACATTGCATAAACATAGTCCTTAGAATGTCCCCAATCGCGCTTAGAATCCATATTTCCAAGCTCTAAGCAATCCTGCATGCCGTGCTTTATTCTTGCTACGGCATCCGTAATCTTACGGGTAACGAACTCCTTACCTCTTCTCTCGCTCTCATGGTTGAATAATATTCCGCTGCAAGCAAACATCCCGTAGCTTTCACGATAGTTCTTGGTAATCCAGTGACCGTATAACTTAGCTACTCCATAAGGGCTTCTCGGGTAAAAAGGCGTCTTTTCAGTCTGTGGTATCTCCTGAACCATACCGAACATCTCAGATGTGGATGCCTGATAAAATCTTGCCGTAGGGCGTACCTTTCTTATTGCCTCAAGCATGTTGGTAACACCCATCGCATCAATCTGACCTGTCGCAAGAGGCTGCTCCCATGAAGTTGCAACAAATGACTGAGCCGCAAGATTGTACACCTCATCAGCCTGTGACGTCTCAAGTGCGTTCATAAGCGATACAATATCCGTCATGTCTGCATATATAAAATGCAGCTTATCCTTGATGTGATCTACATTTCCGTAGTCGACAACCGACTTACGGCGCATAATACCATATACATTGTAGCCCTTCTCCAAAAGCAGCTCTGCCAAATATGAACCATCCTGTCCGTTAATTCCTGTAATAAGTGCGTTTTTCATGTTCCAATCTCCTTGATAATTTTTAATATAAAAGGAAGTACACATTCTGCACTTCCTCTTTTAAGTTACATATAATCCTCTGAATCGCTCTCTTCGTTCTCTTTTTCGCTGTACGAATCATAGTACATCTTTCTCGTCTTGTACTGTATATCCTGAAGTATCTTTCTATTAGCGGCAAGCAAATCTCCAAGCATCCCCGTAACAAAGCATATAAATGCAATAATAATCAGCATAATACACAGAAGTAGTGACTGTGTCTTTCCTCCACCTTGTCCCATGCATAAATAGACAATATATCTGATTCCAAGAATAAGCCCACCTATAAAAGGAATTGTTCCAAGATATGTAAAGAACATAAGCGGTCTGTACATCATATATGCTCTAAGGATTGTAAGCATGGACTTCTTGACATATCCCATCATGCTGTGGAAAAGGCGCGAAGGTCTAAGCTCACCATTAGTTCTTATAGGAACCGACATAATAGCCATCTTATTACGACCAGCCTGCACAATCGTCTCAAGTGTATAAGTATACTCATTAATTACATTCATCTTCATGGCTGCCTCACGGCTGTAGGCTCTGAAACCGCTCGGTGCATCCGGAGTATCCGTATTGGATGCCTTTCTTACAACCCAACTTCCAAAATGCTGTAATTTCTTCTTGAGCCATGAAAAATGTGCTGTCTGGTCAATAGGTCTTGCACCTATAACCATATCTGCCTTGCCTTCAAGTATCGGACGCACAATCTTCTCAATGTCTTCTCCACAATACTGGTTGTCCGCATCGGTATTAACGATGATATCAGCGCCCTGCTTAAGACACTCATTAAGTCCTGCCATGAAGCCTTTGGCAAGTCCCTTGTTTCTCTTAAAGTTGACAACATAGTTGACGCCCCAGCTCTTAGCAACCTCAACCGTGTTATCTTTACTTCCATCATTGATTATAAGATACTCTATCTCGTCTATGCCATCAATGTGCTTTGGCAGATCGTTAAGAGCAATCTCAAGGGTTTCCGCTTCATTATAACACGGAATCTGTATAATTAGTTTCATTTTGACCACCTTTTCTTAATATCATTAAAATTAATATATATTATACAAGTATAATATTCAAGTAATTTCTATCTAATATTTTCTATATATCCAGAAGTGATAACAAATTTCTCAACTGAATGTTCAAACAGTTATTTACCTGTATTAAGTAATTTAAACTCCTAAAATCCATTAAAAAATAGTTATCCGGCAAATCTTTAAGTTCTTTGTACTCAATATACATTATAACATTTCTATTCTGTTCATGATAAAATCTGCCGCCTTCTTCTGAAAGCATAACATCATTCCATATACATTCCGGATTATCCAGTTTTTTATAACACATATTTTCAAATACATCAAACTCTGCTTGTGTTACCGTATGTTCATGTTGAATGCTTGGTCCAAGCTCAATTTTGTCAAATGAGCCAATCTCACTTTTTAGTGACACGACAAATTTCAACATGTTGTCAACCTCTGTTACAACCAAAACGAACAGAGCTTCCCCCGTCGCCTTAAACAACGGCTGTGTCCAATGCTGAACTTCTCTTCCTTCAATAGATATATCATAATATTTAACCATAAAATCCGCTTTATTTTTACAGGTTATCCCACGCTCATCCACCACCCAATCCGTGAGCTGATTTAAAGGTGTCTCAACTGTCATAACATCATGAAACATTTTATAATTATTTATTGCATTGTATACTCTTGGAATTGTCTGCGAACAATCTGCCTCAAAAATTGAGTTATAAAATGCTTCACTTGTAAACAACTTTTTTATATTTGGTAAAACCGCATCACTTGTCGGCTGCATTATATAAGGAATCCCTGATAATACAGTTCGTGTATCCATATTGACTATATTGTCAATCTTCATCAACTGCTTTATTTGTCCCAATGTCATCCATTTAAAATTATCATAAATCGGAATTTCTTCGTCGACAATTATAATAATATTTCTGTTTCTTTTTTTGTAAAAACGTGATGCCTGCTCCGACTGAATTTGGTCATAAATAATTTTATATTTGCTTGACGATTCAAAATATTCAAAATATAATGGAAGTTTTCCTCCATGTGCTCTTGTAAAATTACTTTTTGTTGCCTGTATCGTTGGAGAAATCTGAACACAATTTACATTTCCCGGTTCTATTTTAGCCTGCATTAAAAAATTAAGAACTCCATCAATCTTCTTACATATAATGCCAAGATACCCTATTTCCGGTTGATATATTATGGGCTGTTCTTTCACAAATTTTTCATTTTCAAACAGCCTAATGCCTTTAATGGAAAAAAAACTCCTTTTTCTATTAAGAATCTCTCCGTTATAGTCATCATAGAACCAAAATGTGCTATCATTGATGGAATCCTCTTTTATTTTTACCTCAGTGGTTTCATTTTTTTCTTGAATCCAGTCAATTATACTTTCAGTAGAATTTACATTTCCTTCTGTGTTTTTCCATGATTCCAATAACAAACATAATGTAGAATCCATTTTATTTTCCTCTCTAGATATAGACAACTGAACTTTAGTTTTGATTTAACAAAATCTCATTATTTTTAAAATATTGTTTTTGAGCCTTTCTCAAAAAGATTATATATATTCTATGTGGCAAACATCTTTGTAATAACAACTGAATTTTAATTACTTTTGACTTATTTGATGTCCAGCCCTCTTCGTTCTTCCAATAAGATATGCTCTTATATTTGTTGTAAATTTCAGAGAATGGATGATTGTTTTTTTTATCCCATACGCGCTCACCATTATATTTTGCACAATGATATATTGCTACACTCTTTTTTGCTTTTTCCATTTCCTCTCCGGAATAATAATTACTCTCATCAACTCCAACAGCACTCTTCATATATTTCGGATTAATCAGATAGTAATTTGAATAATAATTATATTTTAAATCCAATACACCTATTTGTTCATTAAACAACACATTTGTTATATCCTGATCTCCCAAAACATATTGCTTGTTGCAGTGCTGTAAATAATCTAAATACCTTTCTGCGCAATTTTCCTTTCTCCAAACATCAAGATTATATAGTATTAATCCTCCGTTAAAATAATATGAAGATTTATTCAATCCAAGCTTTTCTTTGTAAAAATCCCACATTATGTCAATAACCATATATAACGGCTTTGACAATTCCATTGTAAACAACTCTTCGATTGAACCATCTATTATAGTATCTGAATCTAAATACAGTAATCTCTTTTCCTCTATCGGTACTTTTTGTGTCATAAGATTTTTAATATAAGGTGAGTAAGTAGCACCCTTATATTTTTTTACACCTGCATCTTCAAGTTTTTGGAATATGTCAGAAACATCTATTACCGTAAGCTTTCTATTGTACTCATTAACCAAACTATCCAAATCTGACAAATTCTGAGGGCTTATATTATCTGAGCCCATGTATACATTTATCTCTTCTGCATTCCTGTTATTTTCAAGCAGGGATTTAATTGATATACCTGTCATAGGAAAGTATGTATCATTGCATATATATACAACATTTATTTTACACATTTTCTGCCTCCAATAGATTTTATTTTATCAAATCCAAATACTACCGCAAATGCCAAAATATCGCCTAAAATCGATATGATTCTAAATACAACAGATGTTACCATTATTGTATTACCATCCATAATTCCGCTGGTCATAAGCATCATAACCATCTCTCTTATTCCAATGCCTCCCGGTGCCCCCGGTGTAAGGAAACCGATTACTCCGGATATAATATTTGCACCCAAAATATGAAGCCACGGCAGTTGTCCCATTCCCATGCCGCTGATAGTGCATAACACAAGAAGGTAAAGCATACCTGTAAATATATTTTGAATCAGATAATATGCTATACATGTTATCAATTTGAATATATTTTCTTTTTTTGAAAGATTTTTTATGATCTGGCTAAAAAACACAATAATACGTTTTTTTAAAATAATTATAAGGACAACCAACACTGCTACACCAGCTGCAACAATTATCAAAACAGTAGGCAGCGAAATATAGCTTGTAACTATTTCCACAAAATAGTCGCCAACAAGTATAGCTCCCGTTATAAATGCAACAATAAGCATTAACAATACATCAAAAATTGTTGAAAATGCAACCTCTGAATGTTCGACATTACTTTTTAACGCCAATTCATTTTTTCCTATATACTGAAATACATTTCCAGGTATATATTTTAATACATTTGATCTTACTGATACTAATGTCGCCTGAAAAAATGGTATCCTTTTACCGGATATTATCTGGACGATTTGAAGCCATGGATATGTATTTAATATAATGCTACCTATATATCCTATTAAAATTATTCCGAAAATAGCAATATTTTTTACAGAAAAAATATTATAAGAACTAATGTCATAAGAAAGCATCTTTCTGATAATAAATATTATTGCCACTATTGTAACTATATTTCCTATATATTTTATATACTTAGATTTATTTTTCATATTGCCTCATTTTATTCTAATTGATATATATTATATACTTTTTCGGTGTCTATCACATTTTTCGGAAACGCCCCTATAGCTCTTTCAAGCTCTTCATTTATTACTGTATGTCTACTCACAAGCTCTACATCATTATATTCGCCTATAAGCATAATGCTTTCCTGTATATTTTCACCGGCATTGTATATTTTTTGTAAATTTGCTGTCGAACCTAATTTGTATACATTGTCTTTACCATACATTATGCGCAATATTGTTACCGCAAGCTTGTCCTTACATAAATATATATTTTCATCTGAAATATCTTCTGCAATATCTTCATATTGCTCTAATATATCCGCATTCAAATTTCTGTACATGAATACATTGTCCTGTTTAATTATGAACATTGAGACGGCTATAAAAAACAATATGTGAATACACCTTTTATTAACTGTTGTATTTAATCTTCTAAGACATTCCTGCACCCCATAGAATACAAACGAAACAATAAACGGTGTTATTATAGGCAGCCATCTTCTCCCTGCCCATATATGATCCGGTGCAATAGAAGGCGAATAGAAATATATCAACATGCACATTCCGCCCGTCATAAGATATATCATAAAGTCTGAAATTTCATTTTCTTCTATTTTGTTTTTTATAAAATATATTAATCCTATAACTGAAAACAACACTGCAATGAACGGTATATAAAAACAAAACTCTACAATCGCATTGGTTCTAAATGCAACCGCATTGCTTTTTCCAATTCCAAACACCGGGCGAATAAAATATAAAAACACAAACAAACTTAAAATGCCAATCGCCGTCACCTTATAGAGTAATGTTTGTTTACTTGTTATCCGTTCCAATATTTTATTGACACTCTTTACAATTATCGTATTTCTTAAAATATAAATAACTGCAACAATCAAAGCCAGCAATATATTACATAATACCAAATATTTTAAAACATTTGCCTTCCAATGATCTAAAAAATATGGTGTTGAAAAGATATAGCTATATGCCAGACACAATGCCATATCTACATAGTATCCCAGTGTTACTATAAAAGTTTGTCTGTTGTTCTTACCGACAATTATTTCATAAGCTGCACCTATTGAAATTGCAAATCCAACCATGTACATATCGATTCTGTTAATCATCATTGTAAACATGCCTAATACAGCTAGAAAAGAAAACTTTAAACTCTTTTCTCTTCTACCTTTTGTAATACAATAAAAAGAAAACAACACACTCAACTGTGCCAAACATTCTGTCTGAGTTATTCTCGCACTGTATAACTGTTCAGGACTTATCGCCAAAATAATGGCTGTGAATACTGCTAACACATTATCATTTACAATATATTTTTTCACCAAACAATAAAATGTTAATACAGAAACACCCGCAATGATTCCATTTACAATAAAAATTCCGTTTATTCCATATATCTGGTATCCTATAGCAAGTAACGATGGTAAGAAATGCAAAAACTGTACAATATTTTTGCCCGGAAGCTCTGATAAATTTAGGTCATACGCAGAGTAAATTCCTGTATAGCCCAAATCAATTATATCATTTAGGAACTCATAATTTTGATTTATGTATGTGTCAATCGGAAGTCTTATACTGCCATTATTAGAAATATTTATTGCTTCAAGTAAATAAACACTCGGATCTCTTCCTAGTCCAAACGGTATAATCTTGTACATTAAATACTGCATGGTTATTACAATGAGAATAATAAACAAAACCCATTCCTCAGCTTTGCATTTTTCATGTAACTCTCTCTTATTTCTTTTTATAAGTATAACAGACAAACTTAATAATAATATACTCTTTCCAACATTAGGAACCGAAAATACACCCACAAGAGAAAGGATATTAGCTACTACACCTGTACTTAAAACGGATAATGCCATTGCCAAGATTATGGATAATATTTGACTTTCATTAAATATATATCTGTAGCATACCCATATATTAAAACTTATTATAACGGCAAACATAAATGCTTCCAACATATTATTATTCCTTCTGCTTTACTTTTTACATACGGTGTCAATTAATTGCTTGTACTTTTCACCGATTGCATCCCAAGAAAAATTATTCCTTGTATACTCTGAAAACTCAAGCCTCTTTTTATCATACTCTGATCTGTTTTTATAAATATCTTTTATTTTATCAATATACTCATCGGCATTTCTGCTCTCCATAACATATCCATTCTTATTATCTATTATGGCATCCGTTATACCTTCAATTCCGGAAGCTAAGACAATTAACCCCCTAAGACTTGCTTCTACCGCGACTATTCCAAATCCTTCCATGTCGTTTTCCACATGTATATTAGGCATGATAAAGACATCGGCATTATCATAGCACTCTTTCAAATCATCATCTGATACTCTGCCGAGAAGCTTAACTTTATCTTCTAACTTGTTCTCAAGAACTGCCTTTTCAATATTTTCACGTTCTTCACCGCCACCTATCACCATATAGGTTATAGGATAGTCAGACAGCCTGCTCATAACATTACTTATAAACCATTCTACACCTTTTCTTTTTACTAGCCTTCCAACAGTAATACAAACAAGATTGTCTTTTGGAACATTATACTTATTATAAAAGCCTTCTTTATTCCTTGCAGTTAATTCCAAATCAGCTGTCTTACTTCCATACGATACACACTTGTCCGTGTCTATTCCCGGCGTTATAAGTGTATCCGTCTTTATTCCCCATTTTTCAAACGCCTCCATAGTACCATGACTAATGCACACATAAACATCTGAGCCCTTTTTCAACCATAATCTTAAATACGCTTGATAAATTGGGTTGGAATACAAAAAATCAAGTCCGTATATAATAGTAATACGCTTTGTCTTAGGCGCAAAAATCTTCGAAAGAACTCCAAGAAAACACAATAAACCATCACCTATGATAAAAGCATCATATTTATGTGCATTAAATATTGTATAGAAAACCGTATACGGAAAAAACCATATTAAATGGCTTTGTTTTTTACCAAGCGAAACAATTTTCGTGTCATATCGTTCTTCTTTAGCTAATCTTGAAAAGACATTAAAACAGAAATTTTCCATTCCACCTACCTGCGGCGGATATTTTCTTGTAATACATAATACTTTTTTCTTCTCTTCCATTGTTATATCCTCTATTTTTATAAATTTGTTTTATTTTATCATATCGCTATTTATTATTCAATATTGGCTCAAGCATATACTCTGCCATCCATTATTTCCAATCATTTCAATGCTGTTCTAATTTTTTCGCCAACTATAGCATCTAACACAATAAGCACAATTACTCCCTGCATACATAATATAAATGATTTAAATACTTGCACTAATGACAACCCTTTTATCTCTGTTATATATTCATTTAATAATCTATTATCATTCAAAACATATAATCTGAAACATTGGGAGAGATTGCCATTTTCTTCATACAGAATAAGCGTAATTTCCGGTTCTTGCTCCATTAAATCATAATCCAGTCGCAATGCATTATATAATGAAGCTATGGAATATCCACCATCATCCTGACTGATTAGTATCCACTCTTCACTTCTTCCGCCATCTGCTTTACCCATATACACACCATTATCCGAAGCTTTCATCACTAAATCAAGTTTCTCATCAATCCAAAAAACGTATACTCCTCTGTCATCTTTTCTAAATGTAAAAACCTGATCGTCTGAATTATTATTTTGTTTTACTATAAATGAGTTCTCCGAGTTTTCAGACGATTTTCTTGTTATTACCTGCCCTTTAAGCAACTCACTTTCTATAACACATCTGCCTTCTTCAATCTGAGTTATATCTATCTCGTCCATTTTGTAATTTATCCTCTGTATCTCTAAACGCATCATCCCTACTAAAACAAACATTGAACCAATCACCAAAAATATTATGTTTATAAGTGACGCATATTTCTCTGTCCTTCGATTGCTCACTATAACCATAAACACTGATGTTACAATAAATACAATATCTACGATCATGCCCTCTACAAGCACGCTACATACTCCACTTTTAATATGTATTAATCCTATCGCTTCCAGAATTCCAACAACTTCACACAATATAATATATACATACCATTCCGTCATAAACCTTTTTACACTTTTCCTCTTAGCAAGTGCATAAATGTTACACGCAAATATTACAAACACAATCGCCACATTATCTGAAAACGATCCATAGATTATAACACCTGATTGAATCACAACATTTAATCCTATCAGTACATAGTACCCTTTCTTGTCTGACTCAAAATTAACCATTTTTAACATTGATAATACCGATACGATTACAAGTATTAGTGTATTAGGCTGTGCTTTTATACATGTCACAATAAACAAGCCCAAAACTATTGCGATTACTATATAAAAAAGCACATCCAAATAAACCATAACTTTCTTTTTCATGTTATTTATATCTCCTTCTACACTAGTTCACTCGCTCATACTTATACAAATACACACCATCTCTCTGATACATAACATTATATATTGCATCATCGTTCGCTACAATCATCTTATCAGAAAGAATATATGCCGCATCCCCTGTCACCTCAGTCTCATCCTCAACCACCTGTATCTTACTTGAATAGAGCATATATTGAAGAATCTCCACACTGTCATCGCGTATACTTTCGCATAAATAATATACTTTCGCATTCTCTTCACTTTCAATGATTGTTCTCATCGGCTCAAGTCTGTTGTCCAATGCCTCTCTGTAATCAAGCAGATAACCTCTTCCGGCAATATTGATGATTATATACATAACGCCATACATCGCAATGGTAAATATTGTGGTAAACTTTTTTTCGTTAATTACAATACATGCGATAGGAATCATTATAAAAAAACTCTCGATTCCAAAGATAAGCCGTCCGAGCGTTTCCGTACTCCCTGTGTTATCATATAATGCGCCGAATGCCGGAGAACATACAGAATTAAAATACCCTCCTGCATTATAAATATAATATAAGACATGTGGCATTACAAGAAGATTGATAACATATCCGGCAATTACACTGAGTCTGATTTTCGGTGATGCTTCAATAAGATATATTATTCCAAGCATCAGTAACGGTCCACCGGCATTCTCAAAATATCTTGAATATACTGCCAAGTCTTTTCTGACACTCCAATCCATCATTTGTAATGAGCACAATGCAAGCGATGCCATGAATGCGGTAACACACCAGATATGACTTACTAAAAGTTCGTCTCTCCTTTCTTTGATCAGGCGCACTATCTTAGATACGCACATAAATACTGCCGGAATGATAGAAAAGCCCGACATAAGGAAAACATAAGCACTTTTTGTGGTCAATGATTTAAACAGCATACCTATATTAGTAAATGCTTTGGTTAAATAAGAAATCACTGTACCGCTGTCAAGACCTACATTATTAATACCTGACGTCTCAGAGTTACCGTAAAAGCTTCCGATAATATAATCTTTAATGGCGTTGTTGGCAAAATACATAACTCCCAATACAGCTATGGCGATAGCCCCTGCAATTATACTCTTTTTGTTTCTGCATAAGATTATTACCGAGATTACAATCCCAACACCGACAATTCCTATGCACCTTGCATGGACAATATACATATATCCCAGTATTACATACAACAGAAAAAATTTAGGGTATGAAAATTTCACATCCATACTTACAACAAGAAATGTTGCACACCACATAAGCATGTACAGCAAGCTTTCCGTCCATGTCTCCTGTGCATACAAAATATTGCATGGATATATTATGACAACCAATGCAACGAGGCTTATCACAATATTTTTGACTTGTGGAAATAAAATTCTTGCTGTCCTATATGCCAAAAAATATGATGCAATAAGGAACATTGCATTGAGGATTATCGCTGCCTTATACCACAAACCATGTGGAAGAATCTTCACAATCGGTACTAGCCACAGGCTGTACCCCCAGCTATAATATGCGTTTCTCGATATTAAATCGGTCCAATCATATCCGCTCATGGATACCGCATTTGACCAATAGCCAAACGCATCCCCGTTTATTACCGGGTAATTCATTTTGGTAATATCACATAGACACATAAATGCAATTACCATAACACAAAGAATTTGTACAACTATATTACTGTTTTCTTTTATTTTAACAACTAACTTTTTCACAATTATTCCTTTTAACCGAATACACTACTATTAATACCGTTGCAATGCACAATATTATCACATACACATAATATACTGAAACATGAAAAATGCGATTGTCACTGTACTCTGCTACCGCCTGAGTAATCTGCTGCTCTGATATTGTTCTTGATAAAATATACTTTTCATCAAGTGCTCCCATTTTACTATACACACAAATATCGTTACCCTGCATGAATCGATTTGCAATCGTAAGACCGCTATGAACTGATGTTATCACTATATACTTGCTCTCTTCTTCAATTTCCCATAACTGAGTCGGAGTGTCATACATCTCCCAACAGTTTACCGTTGTTCCCTCGTCAATGTCGCCATTACTCAGGTCAAATGCCTGTGTCGTACCCGCAAGCAATATTTTATATTGATTCTCACCAGCATTTAACAATTCAAACTTTTGATTGTTGCTTCCCGTATAGTTCGAGTAATACAGATGACTGCCTTCTGCTCCATCCTGTATATCCGCAGTTATAACTAAGCTCTCTTCAACAGCGCTTTTTATTACATAGACTTCTTCATTGCCGGTCTCAATCGTGTCAAAGCATTTCTGTATATGATTAACACTATATATCAAATATATAAAACATCCAATATATACCGCTGCGCCACATACCCTGAATATAACGCTGATTACGGTGCTTACTTTCACGCCTTCCACACGCTTATATACACATATCGCAGTAATCACAATCACAAACAGGATTTCAGTCAAATATGTTTTTATCTCTGCCCCATCGATAAGCAACGCAATTATCGTATGCAGTTGGCAGAGCACCAATATAACAACCGTTAATTTTTCGTACAATGACCTGTTTTTTTCAAACCTTACAGCCACCAGCAGTCCATATAAAGACAGTACTGTACATTCTATAAACTGAATTTTTAGCATACTGTTTCCAATCCGTTATTTTGCACCGAGCTCATTATAGATACTTATCATTTTCTCGGCAGCATTATCCCATGAGAATACCTTTGCCCTCTCTGCTGACAATCCGCACATTTTATCATACAATGACTCATCTCGAGCCAATTCATCCATTGCAGACGCAAACTCCCCGTAATTTTCAGGATTTTTGAGTATTGCCGCCTCTCCTGCCACCTCAGGTACACTTGTAACATTGCTGGCAATTATCGGTTTTGCGAAATTCATTGCTTCCAGCACAGGAAGTCCAAACCCCTCATACCATGTTGTGTATACATACGCATAACAATATCTGTATAGATTTGCAAGAACATTATCTGAAACATACCCTGTAATGACCACATCATTTTCAATACCGTATTTCTTTATTTTGGCACTGAAATTCTCTTCCATCCAGCCGTAACCGCCCGCAATACAGAGCTTCTTATATCCATTCCTATTGCTTTCCTTATAATCTCTATATGCCTTTAAAAGAGTTTCGTAGTTTTTTCTCGGTTCAATGGTTCCCACACTGAGAAAATACTCTCCGGAGGTAAGTCCGTACTCCATTATGGTCTCAACATTTTCTTTTTCGCCCAGCAGGGTATACCTGTTGCCTCCGTGTACCACCCTGATTCTGTCGTCATTTATATAAGGAAAATAGTACTTAATTCTTTCTTTGGTATACTCAGAAATAGCCACTATAATATCAGCATTCATCACCGAATCAAATGTCCCTCTAAAGCAGAACATTCTGTTTGCCTCTGTAGTAAATTCCGGTCTGTCCATAAAGCTTACATCATATATTGTAACTACCTTTTTCGCCTGTATATCCTTTGGATAGCGAAAATTATTAGAGTGTACAATGTCCAGGCTTCCAAAAAACTCATCCTTATCTGAGAACTCCTGCACAACTACATTCTTAAAATTCTGTTGTTCAACCGTTGTCGCCCTTTCATCCTCCCCCTGTATATAATCATAAAATCTTGGAAGAAGATAATACTCATTTCCCATGTCCTGTTTTGCGATTGCTCTTATAAGCTGATCCGCATAGAATCCCGTTCCCGATTTACTTGAACATGTCTGGCTCACATCATACCCTATTTTCATACCTTTTAACCTCATATAAATATTACTGAATAATTATTTTTATTTCCCCAGGCAAATCACAGCATCCGTGAAAGCCTATTTTAGTCGGATTTCCAATCTTCTTTTCATTTACAGAAAAATTACCAACCCGCGCTATACTGCATAATCTGCTCATATTAGAGTTGATAACTTCCTGATTCAGGCTTTCTCTTGTGTCAAAAATATTCTTTTTTATTGATGTGCATCCCACATCAAATGTATATTCTCCAACTGCAATGTCAAGTTTAATTCGCTGCATTGCCGCAATTCGTGTCCCGGCTTTCAACATTTCCGGGTATTCCGCATCAGTATTATACTGTGAAGTATCCTTTCCATGTATAATTATGTTCCTCTGATCCGTTATCGCCACACCGAATGTCGGACATTCTACATCCTGATTAAGACAGACATCCGCATAAAAGTATGCCTCGTCACCCTGTTCAAAAACATATTGTGCTTTTCCATCCTTATTAAATAAGCCCACATGTAAGAAGGTTGCCCCGCCGTTTCCATTATCATTCATATTCGAAATATCGCAGAACACATTATCCTTTAATGTCCATGTGGAAAAAAATGTAGGCATATCCACCTGCTCATTTACTTCCGTTTCATGCTCATCTGTCTTAATATTTCCTGAATAATCCAATAAATAGTATTGTTGAACAGCATTTTTACTCTCTCCACACATTAAAACCTTGGAATAATTTAACAATAATACCCTGTCGCAGAATTGCTCAACCTCATTCATTCCATGGCTTACAAGTACTATTGTCTTTCCCTCTTTTTTCAGTTCATTAAGCTTCGCATAGCATTTTTGTCTAAAAAACACATCTCCTACAGCCAATGCCTCATCTATAAGCAGAATATCGGCATCAACATTGATGGCAACAGCAAAAGCCAGTCGAATATACATTCCACTGGAATATGTTTTTACAGGCTGATTTATAAATTCTCCAATGTCTGCAAAATTTATAATCTCCTGAACCTTCTTCTCAATATCTTGTTTTTTTATTCCAAGAATAGCTGCATTCATGTATATATTCTCGTATCCTGTACTATCAGGATTGAATCCACTGCCCAGCTCAAGCAATGCTGCTATTCGTCCGTTAACATGCACATCCCCGGATGTTGGCTTAATGATTCCAGCCAATATCTGCAGCATGGTACTTTTACCGCTTCCGTTCTTTCCGATTATTCCAAAAGACTCTCCCTTTTTAACCTCAAAGCTGACATCATCAAGTGCCACAAAATCCCGACCTGTTTTTGTGTGGAATAAGTGATACATCAATCTTTTCCCGGGGCTGCCAAATATTTTATATTTTTTGCTTACATTACTGACCTTTATAGCAATATCATCCTTATTAGAGCACATCGGCAAATCCCTCCTTAGCACGTCTGAATATGGTGCCTCCAAGCCATGCCATAACAATTGCTATGACAAATGATATGACCAGATACAACCAATTAGGCATTGTCCCATACAGCACAACATTTCTAAAATTCTCAATCATATACGTCATAGGGTTAATCTCACATATAATTCTGTACGATTCCGGAACCGATTCCAGTGAAAAGAATACCGGACTGACATACATAAGTACTGTTATAACAACGGATATAACACTTGCAATATCCTTAAGATAAACTGACATTGCCGACAGCATCAGACTCACACCCACCGTAAATATTACCAACGGAATGTACACAACCACAACCAGTGGCAATGTAACTGATACTGTATGTGTAAGAATGAACTTAGCAATTACAAGCACAATAAGACTTATAAATGAGTTGAATAACGCTGTCAGTGTAATCACGACCGGAAGAAGCTCCAACGGGAAAATAACCTTTTTTACATAGTTTGCATTAGCAGCAATAAGTCCTGACGAACGTGCCATAACATCACTTAACATATTAAACGCAACAAGACCACAGTACATGATAAGTGAAAACTCAAACTTGCCTCCTGTATCCGAAATCCATTGTGGTCTGAACACAACACTAAATACAAATGTATATATAACAATCATAAGTATTGGTACTATAACTGACCACAGCATTCCAAGTACGGAATCCTTATATTTTAACTCTATATCTTTCCTGGTAAGCTGTCCCAGAAGATACCTGTTCTTTATTATGGTTCTAATCATGGTTTAATTATAGCCCCCTGCCTATTCTTCGCCATTCATTAATCTGCTTTAATGCCCGTAACGGAATATAGTGATAATGTTTTATAAATTCTTTTCTTGTAACCTTAGCAAGCATGCGTGCAAATTCAGGATTGGTCTTCCCATCTTTTTCTCTCGGAATCCCCATCTCATCAACTATGACATGTGCCAGATTATATATCCATTTGAAGTCTGCCTTTTTGAAGAGCTTCTCCTGCATTGTGAGCATTTCTTCATGTACCTGTCTTCTGCATCCCAATGTCTTATTGTCATTGTAAAGCCTTGAACCTGCAAGCAGTTCCTCTAAGTAATAGAACTCTTCACCCTTGCCTATCCTCAGCCAATATTCATAATCCATACAATAGTTTAAAGTATCATCCAAATATCCATACTTATCTACTACGGATTTCCTGAAAAAAACCGACGGCTGACATATATAGCATATACTTTTTAACCTTTCGTAATTATATGGTTCCGTGTAATAATCTTCTATATAGCTGTCATCCTCCGCTATATGTTGCGCGTTGCCATATACGACATTTACGTTGGGATTGTCATTAAATACCTGCATAACCTCTTTCAAGGCATGCGGAAAATATATGTCATCCGAGTTAAGCCATCCTATAACATCTCCCGTTGCCTGCCTTATTCCCTTATTGACTGCATCGGTTTGTCCTTTATCCTTCTCGCTTTTCCATACTATTTGTGTGCCGTATGATTTAATTATATCTATTGTGTCGTCGGTACTTCCACCATCTACAATGATATACTCCATATCATCTATATCCTGTGAAAGCACGCTGTCAATCGTTCTTTTAATATATTTACCCTGATTATACGACGGTGTTACAATCGTCAATTTCATAGCTTGTCCTCCATATTAAGCAATGAATCTTCCTCATTATTCGGTCCAACGAGACTGCATTTTTCGATATGTACCGAAACCCTTCTATTATCCTTTACTCCCATTACAAGCCGCGGTAACCAAGTATATGAAAATTTTATTACTATCTCCACCTCATTATCATCAAGTCTCTTTTCAATAAACAGCTTTTTCCCTCGCCTTATTATATGACGTTCCGAACCATTATTATCGCTTACCGTCACAATCATGGGAATAAGAAGAATAGGCGGAAGCTCTGCTTTGAAAACCAGCTTATATCCCTTTTTATCCTTACAGGCTATTGTAACTATCTTCTGTGTCCAATTATCCTGATATATTCCCTGAACGCGCTCTATAAATACATGCTTTTTATATTTATCCCTATTCTTTATCGTATCATCGAATATGTTGATATACTTTTCAACCATCACATCCGTTTTATAGTCTTCAAGCTTAATTTTATATTGCGATATTATCTCTTCCGAAATCTGTGTATTATCTAAAAACTCTATACCCGAGAGAATATCATCCGGTTTTCTCGGATCAAAATAATGTATCGCATCACATCCTATTTCCGGAAGGCTGGTCATATTACTGCATGCAATCAGCTTATTAAGCTGCATTGCCTCAACTATAGGTATTCCGAATCCCTCAAAAAGACTTGGATATATAATACCCTTGGCATGCTTCAATATGGCAAACAACTCGCTTTCCGTGACATAGCCTGTTATTTTAACCATATCCGATATTTCCATCTTTTTCAATATATCATCATAATACTGCTGTTCTTTTAATGGATTACCTGTGAGAACCAGCTTCAGAGTTCCACCCTGGCGGACATATTTTGCATACGCTGTCAGCAGCATTCTATGGTTTTTATGCTCCCAAAAATTGGCAGAATATACAATGTACTTATTATCGGCAACATTGAGCTTTTCAAGGATTTTTTTATCTTCCTCTGCAAATCTTTCCTGAACCGCTATGTATACCGTTTCTGCCTGTTCAGGTGGAAAACCGTACTTCTCGCAAAATGTTTTTTTCGTATAATCCGATATACATACAACTCTCTCCACATTCGCCACAATATCCCGATAAAAATTTCTTCTTGCGCCAAGCTCTTCCTTGCTGAAAAACTGCGGATAAAACTCGTGCTGTATATCCAGTATTGCACTCACCGTAGGAACACCCGGATCTCTGTATGTAGGTGCACTAAACGGGCAAAACAGTACATCTATCTTATCTCTCTGTAAAACTTTTCTTCTATGCTTATCGTCTAAGAAAGCCAATCCTCTATTTAAAATTTTGATTCCCGTCTCTTTTGTGTTCCCTGTCATTTGTCTTAAAGTAACCTTTTTAGGCAATATGCCTGACAAGTATTCTATGTTCCAGTCAGCACATAAAACCGTCACTTTAATATCCTTGCGTTTTGCCATTCCTTTTATAAGCTCTATAGCATATCCCGTAGCACCACCTGCACTTCCGTCAGGTCTTATTGATAACACATCTACCGCAACATTCATATATTCACCCTTCAATCTCTGAGTATTTAATATCCAATCCAAAGCTGTCTATCATTTTCTTAATTACAATATTTTTAAATTTACCCGGAATTCGCACAATTATTAATCTGATTCTGAACAGAAATCCTTTATCTTCCTTTCCCTCGTACAGCCTTGGCAGTGTCCATTCTTTCGGAACTGTTCCATAAAAATGATATAAAATACAGATACCTTCCTCAAGGCTTCTCATTCTCATCGTAGAAGTCTTTGTGTCCGCATATATTCTGGTATTTCCTATATACTTTTCCAAATATCCGAAATCAAATTTTCTTCCCAGGCGTATCCAATATTCATAATCAAGGCACATTCTGAGACTCACATTCAGTTCACCAACAGCCTGATATGCTTTTCTGCTAAACAGCACACTCGGCTGGCTTAAATAACATCTGTTACCCAGTTTCTTATAGCTGTATTTTAAAGTAGGATAATCACCTATAACCTCATCATTTTCATTTATATAATGTGACTTGCCATAGCAGACCTCATAATTGTTGTTTTTTGCATAATTGACCAGTTTTGCAACCGCCATATCATCATCATATACATCATCCGAGTTTAACCACATATAATATATGCAATCCTGAAGCTGCTTTAAACCTTTATTTATAGCATCGGCTTGTCCTGCATCTTGTTCCGATACCCAATAATCAATCTCTTTTTCATACTTCTTTATTATATCGACACTCTCATCCGTGGAACCGCCATCTATGACTACAAGCTTTATATCAATGTTCTTTTTGTTTTCGATAATACTGCACAAAGTTCTTTCAAGGTACTTTCCCTGATTATAACTTGGTACCACAATTCCAACCATTCTGTCCATTTTCTTATCTCCTTAGCAAATCCTGAAATAATTTTATATAACTTTCTGTCATCTCTTGTCCGTTATATCTGGTAAGGCTATTATCATAATCTTTTTTCATTTTCTCGGTTACATTGGTTTTCGCAATATACTCAAGCCCTTTTTCAATTTCATTCTCATCCTTCGGATTAAAATAAAATATCGAGCTGCACCCTATCTCTGGAAGGCTTGTCGTATTGCTGCACGCAATCGGTTTGTAGTGCTGCATTGCCTCAACAACAGGTATTCCAAATCCCTCAAACATACTCGGAAAAATCAGTCCTCTGCAATTCTTCAATAGTGCACACATTTCAGCTTCATCGACATATCCTGCAACAACCGTTCTCTTCCTTACACCTTCCTCTGAGACACATGACATAAGCTGTTCTTCTTTCCCAAACATATTTCCGGTCAGAACGAGTTTTAAAGAGTTATTATCCGCAGATTTTTCAAACGCGTGAAGCAGTCTTTCATGGTTTTTATGTGCCCAACAGTTAGCCGGATATAAAACATATTGGTTTTTATCTAACGACAGCTTATTCAATATTCTCTCATCACAATCCTCAAACCGCTCCTGAACTGCAATATAAATAACATCTGCATGTGCCCTGTCATACTTATATCTCTCGCAGAACGTATCTTTTGTGTACTCCGATATGCACACAACACGTTTTGCCGTGTGTGCTATATACTTATATATCAATTTTCTGGCAATCAATTCTTTCTTTGCAAAAAACTCAGGATAAAACTCATGCTGTACATCAAGTATGACACTCACCACATTCGTTTTTCTGACTTTATAATTGATAACCCCAAACGGACAGAAAAAAATGTCTGTATGATATTTTTTTGCAAGTTTATTAACATATATATTGTTCTCTATTTTTTTTGCAAGCCTGTGGGTAATCAGGTTTCTTTTGCACTCATTGTCAATGCACTCAAACACTACATTTTTACTTAAATGCTCTTTTAGAAACTCCAAATTCTTATGCGTGCATAATGCAATGATTCTTATATTGTTATGTGCTGCCAACCCGTTTATAAGTTCTGTTGTAAACCAAGTTACTCCGCCTGCACGTCCGTCTCTATCAAGTGCAACAACATCAATTATTATATTCATCTGTTTTCTCCCAATTATTGTCACACATCTTTTCTAAGCTTTCTCACGATATTCTTCACGATAATTACCGCTGTTCCTATCACGGGTTCGTATTTTCTTACCATTCGGTCGCTTTCATATCTTACACTTTCAATATTGTCTTTATCTGATGATACGCCTTCACAATCATAATACGATATGGTTCTTGAAAAAGCGTCTACTGCTACATGTCTTTTAAGCTGATAAAAAATCCATTCCTGATCAGCCCAATACCTATATGTCTCATCAAACCTTTTTTCGCTGAACAGTTCTCTTTTTGCAAAAACAGCCTGATGACATACTGTATATCCCATCATTAATTTGAATTTATTAAGTCTCTTTTCCTTCACATAATCGACTTTTTCTTTTTCTTCTCCCGTTTTTCTGTTTATCAACACTATGTTTCCATACAAAATATCCGGTTGGGAAAAATCTATCTCTTTTGCAACGTCCTCCAACACATTTTCATCATACAGCGTATCTCCGCAGTTAATGAAAAATATATAATCTCCTGTCGCAAGCTCTACTGCCTGATTCATGGCATTATATATTCCGCCATCTTCCTGTGTGATAATCCTGATATTGTTAATATTTCTATATTTATCAAGAATATCACGGCTTGAATCCGTAGAACATCCATCCTTAATAATATACTCATAATCACGGTTAGTCTGCCATAGTACTGATTCAATCGTTTCCTGTATAAACTTTTCTGCATTATAACACACTGTTATAATTGAAAATTTCATTTTGTCGCCCTCATACTTTTAAAACATATATGAAATCAATCAGCAGACCTCTGCCGTCAAGTTGTCCTCTTAGCCTCTTTAAATATATGGTTAATTCTTTGCAAAACAGCTTTATTCTTCGTATAAAACGTACCTTTTCTGTATCTTTTCTCAGTACAAGTGCGCATCGAATATCATTAACCTTACATATATCCGATATTTTTTTATCTGCGAAATTGTAATTCTTTTGTATAAACTCAATACGCTTATCAAATTCTTCGCAATATTCCTTCCATGTGTCAACAGTATGCCTGATATACTGCAGCCTGCTGTGGTTGGCTGCTGCCAAGCCCGCGGTATTATTGCCATGTATTCTATACGAAATCAGTTTTGAGTTATACCAGTATAGGCCATTTTCTTCCGCTCCAAGCATCAATATAAGCCAATCATGTGGAATGTCCTTATTATGATGACTGCAATATTTATTCACAATCTCTTTTCTCATTGCCATTGTGCAGCCGGGGAAGAAGTTCTTCTCCAAAATCTTGAGAAATTCAATTTTTTTCAGTTCATTTTCTCTTACCTGCACCATATTATATGGAATATATTCTTTTGTAATTTTCTCCCCATCCGCTTCAATAAATTCAAAACTTGATGCTGCAACCTTTATCTCCTTATTGCCATCCATCAGTCTGCTTAATATCTCAATTTTATCCCTATGCCATATATCATCCTGATCACATGTAAAAACAATATCACCACTGCACATTGAAAGTGCCTTATTAAAATTACATATATAACCTATTCGTTCAACATTTCTTTCAATTCGCCATCCTGCTAATTCATTTTGCTCTATATATTTTTTAATATATTCATACGTTCCATCCGTTGAAGCGTCGTCTGTTATTATCAATTCATCTGCTTTCATATTTTGCAATCTGATTGAATCCAACTGCTCCTGAATATATTTCATACCATTGTATGTAGCCATAGCAATCGAAATTTTCATATAACTCCTTATAATACATGTTTCTATTGATCTATATACACTATTTTCCCTAACAAATGATAGACCGCCAGCGCCGGCTTCATCAAGTGCAGCTTTTCAATAATACGGCTTAATTTGATTATATAGTAGGCATACTTTCTTATATACTTTGGTGATAGCAATTCATATCTTCCCATCGTATAATCAGGAAAATAATTTTTCATTACACTTCTTAATTTAGAATAACTTTTTATTTTTTGCGAGGTACTGTAATACCTCATTGAGTGAAAAATCTGAAGATAATATATCTTCATGGCGAGTATTTCAAGATACTCTCTTGATTCTTTATCCGTTATTTCGCACTGCTCTATAGCATATTTTATATACTCGAGCATATCATCAAATTTTTCAAGCATTATTGTATCATCATTAGCTCCTGTCTTTCTTCCGGCAGAATCCTTATGAACGTACCAATAATACAACGGTTCATGAATCCATTGAGTGCTTTTACAATAAAGATTAAACATCGTAATAAAATAAACGTCATCAGGTTCATGCAAAATTGTAATATTGTTATCAACCGCTATGCTTCTTTTATACAAACACCCATGATGAATGTTCCATAACCACCGAGAAGGCTGTTGTGGCAATTTTTGTACCTGAATAATTTTTCCGTCATTACCAATATTGACTACCTCACTGACAATTCTGTCTGCTTTGGTGGTCATTGCTGCCGATGCCAGCTTTTCCAGACAGTCATCCGCCATCCAGTCATCGGCATCACACAACATAATATATTCTCCTGAACACTCTCTGATAAGTCTTGATTTTGAATACAATATTCCCATGTTATGCGTATTTTGTACCAGCTTAATCCGCATATCAGGAAATGATTTCCTAAATTTTTCAATAACCTCTATAGAATTATCTGTTGAAGCATCATCAAGATACACCACTTCAAAATCCCTATAAGATTGTCTGCATATTGCCTCAAATCCTCGCTGCAGATACTGTGCATAATTATATGATGCAATAGCAATGCTTATAAATGGTATTTCTTCTTTAATCATTCTATCTCCGTATAAAGGGACTGCATTTGCAGTCCCTTTATAATTAAATTATTTTAAACCATACTGTTCAAGTAAGGCATTAAACTCCTCCGAATTTAAAAATCCATCAACAATATAATCTCTATCACCGGTCTCGTTAAGATATGCAATCCATCCCTGCATCTCTTCATCGCTTCCGGTACGTCCCAATATTGCCTTATACAGTATCTTAACGAAATCTGTATTACTAACATTATAAGAGATAAATTCTTCTGAATCTACAAATCCGTACACAGTATCCCTAGGTGATATAGTGCCGTCAATAAGTGCATTGCTCCAGCTCTTTATCTCCGTTTCAGAGCATTCTCTCCTTAATATATAGTGATATAATCTCTGAACAAATCCATCTGCACCTTCTAATGTTCCCGGTATAGTCGGTTCTTCTGTAGGTGTCTCTGTTGGCGTCTGTGTCGGAGTTTCCGTTGGTGTCTCCGTAGGCGTTTCTGTCGGTTCTTCCGGCGTACTGTTATCGTAAATTTCGTCTTTACTCAACTCAATTTTGCCAACCGTTAATCCATACTTTGCGCACAGCTCTGCAAATTCCGGTGCAGTTGAAAACTGCTGGAATATGAACTTTCTGGAATATTTCTGAGTAAACGCATCCAGCCATCCTTGAACTTCTGACTCATCAGGTGTTCTGTTGAGAAGAGTATTGTACAGCATAACTATAAATTGTCTGTTAGTCGTATGCTTCGAAGTATACTCTTCACTAAACACAAAACCATACGCCGTATCAGCACAGCTTATTGAATTGTTAGTCAATCCCTTTACCCACCCGTTACTTTCTTCAGCACTGCACTGTCTTCCAAGAACAACGGAATACAATCTCTCAACAAACTGTCTGCTATACTCCTCACTGCTTGACATATTCTTATACACCGGAATCTTGAACACAAATGCCTCATCAAGCATTCCTGCACTTGCATATGCCTTCTTGGTATTTCTTCCCTCATTAGAAGGTGCGGCAAGATTCTGCATATACTGGTGCCAGTATCTACCGTCATACTGACCATCGACATCGAACTTCTGAAGATAGAGCGTGTCCTGACCTCTTAAGATATATCTGTTTGCAAGCTTCTGTGAACCTCCGATGAGTGCTGCATATCTGTTATTCCATCCCTCAGACTTAGCCTCATTGAGTCCGTTTACCACTATCTGCTCACGTGTCGAACCCGATGCCTGAATGTTATAATAATTGTAATAGCCCTCATATCCCGGATATACACCTGAAATAAGGTCAGATGTTCCCTGTGTTCCCTGCTCCTGCTTAACTCTTGTGGCAAGATGTACCGGACTTACTCCAATGTACTTACCTATATCATAGAATGCCTGTGCGTAAGTTAATCCCATCGCTTCATAATTATTCTGGGCATCACTCTGTATGCAGCCAGACATGAATGTATTCTGTAATACCTTCTGGACTGTCGTAAAACGCTGAGCATCATCATTAAATGTAAGCTTCTCGAACTGGAATATGTAATCTTCAGTAAGCCAGTTTCGTGGATCAAGATAGTACTCAACCGCCTCCTGTGTTGCACATGCCCATCCATCGCCGTAATATGCTCCGACAAACTTACTGTCAAAATATGTAGGTACAAGACTTCTGTTTGACGGATTCATCTCATTATATACAACCTCACTCCAGTTAAGCCCCGTATCCATAACCTCAAAAGTCCAATTAGGGTGCTTCTCTTTAAGTGCGTATAAAGCTTCCTTATATGACTCCGGAAATTTTTCAATGTCCTCGTATGTAGTCTTTGCCTTCACATCAAAGGCATTGGAAGCCCCAATCGTTATGCCAATAACTGCAAGCACACTTATTATTGTAATTATTATTTTTTTCGCACGCACTTTAGTTCTGCCTCCTGAATGTACATTAACCATAATTTAAAATTTGAACACACTAATCCCTGCTGAATATATCCCTCGTATACACCTTATCCCTGACTCCCGCCAACTTCTCATCAAGTCTATTGGCAACGATGACATCGGAGGTCTTTGAGAACTCCTCAAAATTATTCTCAATGCGCATACCCATATATTCCGCCGTCTTTACGGTAGGCTCGTACACAACAATGTCAACGCCTGCCTTTTTAAGTCTCTCGATTACTCCGAAGATTGCAGACTGTCTGAAATTATCAGAGCCTGTCTTCATGGTGAGGCGGTACACACCCACTGTCTGAGGCTTCCTGTTAAGTATCTCGGAAGCTATGTAATCCATTCTTGTGCTGTTGGAGTCTATTATTGCACCGATAAGATTGTTCGGTATGCCGCTGTAGTTAGCTTTAAGCTGCTTCGTATCCTTAGGCAGGCAGTATCCGCCGTAGCCGAAGGATGGGTTATTGTAATGTGTTCCGATTCGAGGGTCAAGGCTTATTCCGTCGATTATCTGCTTGGCATTGAGTCCCTTTGCGGATGCGTATGTATCAAGCTCGTTAAAATAAGCAACTCGCATCGCAAGATATGTGTTGGCAAATAGCTTGATAGCCTCAGCCTCCGTAGAATCTGTATATAATACAGGTATGTCTTCCTTTTTGGCTCCCTGCATGAGAAGCTTTGCAAAGACTTCTGCCCTCTCCGACTGCTCGCCGACAACTATTCTTGATGGGTAGAGATTATCATAGAGTGCCCTTCCCTCTCTTAAAAACTCAGGTGAGAACATGATGTTGTCAACATCATACTTCTTCTTCATATCAGCTATAAAGCCCACAGGAATTGTAGACTTCACGACCATGACACCCTTCGTTCCCGAATCCTTAACAGCCTTTATAACGCTCTCAACCGAACTTGTGTCAAAATAGTTCTTGTCCTCATCATAATTGGTCGGTGTTGCGATTATGATATAGTCCGCATCCTTGTATGCCTCCGCCGCGTTGGCTGTGGCTGTGAGGTCAAGCTTCTCATTCGCAAGATACTCCTCAAGTTCCTTGTCAACGATAGGTGATTTTCTGTTGTTTATAAGGTTCACCTTTTCTTCTATAATATCGCAAGCGGTAACATGGTTGTGCTGTGCAAGAAGCACGGCATTTGAAAGTCCTACATATCCTGTTCCTACTACTACTATGTTCATTTTTCATTCCCTCTCAAGTTCATTAATAATAAAAATACGCACTCTTTTTAATTTTAATCTATTTTCCCACTAATATCAACATTTTTCTTCTTTACAAGGCGTGTCAGAAGCTTATCAGCCAGATAGGCAAGCACTGCAACCACCGGAACACCGAGGAACATGCCGACAACGCCGCCGATGCTTCCGCCGACCGTGATGGCAAAGATTATCCAGAGCGGGCGGAGTCCAACGGTCTCACCGAGGATTCGCGGTCCGAGGTAGAGTCCGTCAAACTGCTGGATTACAATAATTAACACGGTAAAGATGATTGCCTGAATCGGATCCACCATGAATATCAGGACAATTCCCGGCACGGCTCCGATGAACGGTCCAAAGTAAGGAATCATGTTGGTGATTCCGACGATGAGGCTGACAATCGGAGTGAACGGAAGCCTGAGTATTGTCATAAGGAAGAAGCATATCCATCCTATTATAAATGAGTCGACCGTCTTACCGAGCACGAACTGGCTGAATATATGGTAGCACTCGCGGAGCGTCTCCATCATGACATCGCCGGCCTTCTCGGAGGCAACGCTGTAGAGCACTCTCTTGAAGCCTCTTGCGAGAAGCTTCTTGTCAGAGACCATATAGACACTGACGATGAAGGCAATGAGGACATTCAGAAGTCCCTTAACCACGGATATTGATGTGGTAAATATCATCGGCACTACGTCAGTGACAACTCTCTTGGAAAATTCCATGAGCTGAGGTGTTATGTTGTTAAGAAATTCATTTACTATGTCGTAATCAAAATCCGGGTGGTCTGTCTCGAACTTCATGAGACCTTCGTTAATATTGGCAATCCACCCCGGCACCTGATTCACAATCTCAGTGATGCTGGTTCCTATCTGCGGAAGAAGATACACAAACATAAGCACAACGAGTGCAACAACAAGCAGATATGATAGAAGAAGCGAAAGAAACTTGCGGGGTTTCTCGTGCTTTTTTAACGGCTTAATCTTTCCAAAGAGCTTGTCAAACAGCTTGACCAGCGGATTTATGAGAAATGCGATAAATGCACCCCACAGAAACGGTGACAGCACCGAGAGTGCCGACTTGGCATGCCTTACAACATTGTCCCAGTCTATTACCGTCTTTATTATAAGTACACTTGCAAGCACAACAATTATGGCGTACAGGCATACCGTAAGATATTTCCGGTTCCATGTGAACTTCTTATGCCGGGCATTATTCACGGCATTATCCCCCCCACTGCTGTCATTTCCGCCGTTAGTAATCTTCTTTTCACTGTCTTCGCTCATAGAACCCATGCTTTAACCTCCGCTGCAACACCTTTTTTTGAAATTTTACCATCTTATGTATGGTTTTAGTATACACTCATAAAAAAACATACGCAACCCCGATTCCAACTTTTCCTTTATTTTCAAGGCTTTGCGGGCTTTTTTTAACCCACGCAAAAATTTTTTGAAAAAAATTAAAAAAAAAGCTTGCATTTTTTTCTAAGATATGTATAATAATATTTGTGCCGCGGATGAGACACAAAAAACTAAATAAAGTGAGCGCGATTAGCTCAGTTGGTAGAGCACCTGACTCTTAATCAGGGTGTCCAGGGTTCGAACCCCTGATCGCGCACTAAAGGTACCAGTTTTGCGGATGGCCGCGGGGTTGGTGCTTTTTTTATGCCGTGGGAAGTGCTTTCTTCCTATTACAGAACAAAGCCACAAGAGAATTACTTTTGCATAACTCTCTTATGGCAGATATTTAAATGAGGTTCATAACGTGATGCATATGTACATATATATATTTATTGCAGCCCTTGTACTTTTTATCTCCGGGCTGCTCTCTTTTTTCAATAAGAAAAAGCGACTTGCCGACTTAGTCCGCGACCGCTACAGTGCCGCTCCGCTCCTCACTCCGACCGAAGCTGCCTTCTATCCCACACTCGAGTCCATTGCCGCACGTCACGACTATCTTCTATATATAAAGGTGCGTCTCGCCGACATTGCGCGCACCGCACGAGCAGACGACTACAACACATACATGAAGTATTTCGGCAAGGTAAAAGCAAAGCACGTCGATTTTGTCCTATGCGACCGCAGCTTTTTCCCTCGCGTCGTTGTCGAGCTTGACGACAAATCCCACGAAAACAAGCGCAACTACGAGAATGACCTCCTAAAAGATGCCGTGCTTGAGAGCATTGGCATCCCCGTGGTGCGCATTCCCGTGGCTGACAGCTACAACCGCAGAGCGATTGAGCGCAAAATATTCCGGTATGATTAGGAAGTTCGCCCCATTTGCCTCAGGGAACGGTATGAAATGGCTCTCAGGGTCAACAGCAAGCCACTCATTAATGGCCTCTGATTCATGCTCATAGTCCTCCTTTATATTCACGCTTGAGCGCGGTTCCTCAAAATACGAGAACAAGATATCCCCATAAAGTGCGATTGACTGGTACTTATCCCCACGGAGCAGACCTTCATTCACAATGGCAACGTGATGATATACATATTCAAACAGCTTGTCCTCACGCAGCTTCGCAATTCTTCCGCGCCTGTGCTCCGGATGTCTGTCCTGCTGCCACTGCTCCACGCTCTCCGGCACATTATGGTAATAAATGTGAAACATCTTCATCCACTTCACCTTACCGCCATCCGCAGGCCAGTTCTCAAGCATCGGTGCAAGCGGTGACATAAAGCTGTCAACTGCTGTCTCTTCTGCATCCGCGTCGTCTTTTATTTCCTCATAATACAAAAAAAGCATATTCTCATAGTGATACAATGCCACCGTCAGCATTTTCCCCTCGTCTATAAGCTGCTGTGCATTGCTCCTGCAGTTCTCCACTGCTGCTGTTATATCTGCACATCCTTGTGTAAGCTGTGCACGGTAATGGTTTCTGATTATCATGATGCGACCTCCTTTACAACTTCATCTTTAAGAAAAAGAATAAATATTTTTCCTAATTTATGTATATTATATACATTTTATCCCATAATATCCATTTATTTATATGATATCAAGGTCAAAAGGTCAGAAATCTGAAGCATTCCGGTATCATTGGGGGCAAAATACCTTTTGACCCCAACTTCATTTACATTCTATTTTTTAATTGACAATCCTAATCGATTGTAGTATTTTAAAAACAAATTTGTTGATTTATCAACAAATATTCAATATAAAGGAGTTTCCCATGTTCAATCGTTTCGAGCAATTCACAACTGCCATATCACAGATATACAAGAGTGTGCAGAAAATCAAGACTAACGAGGTCAACTCCTACGGTCTGAAGGCTAACCATGTCATGATTTTATTCCAGCTTAAAAAGCACGAGGACGGTCTCACACCGTCACAGCTGCGCGGGCTGTGTGATGTCGATAAGGCAGCCATAAGCCGCGCCGTCAAGGAGCTCACAAGCCAGGGCTTTATACGCAATGCTGACTCCGACGGCAGAAAATACCGCGTGCCGATTGTCCTGACCGATGAAGGTGAACAGGCGGCTCTGCACATTGAGGAAGCAATCAAGCACGCCGTAGAAATCGGAGGTGCAGGGCTCACCGACAGGCAACGCGCCGAGTTCTACCATTCGCTTCTCCTCATCGCACGCAACCTCGAGGGCTACACCGAGTGTTGATGCCGTAATCTAAATGATAATAGGCAATTGCGAAACGCAATTTTGACGATAGACAGTTGTGCAAATTTAACAAATTCACAAGCAGGTACTTTACAGCCGTCGGTGTTTATCGGCTGTACTTTAGCCGATTATGCACCGCTACGTGATGTAATGTAGCGAAAGCGTGCCTGTGGTGAATTGTTAAATTTGTACAACGTACGCTTTCAAATATATAGTTTCGCAATTGCCTATAAATGATAAATAAGAAAGGTCTACACATGAATATATTTAAGAAGGCATACTGCCGCACATTTCAGACTGTATTTAAAATTGCCATTCCTCTTCTTCCATACCGCTCGCCCAAGCTTTTACACGGAATGGACGAGCTTGTTGACAAATTAAAGGAAAAGAAGCTCTCCTCTGTTCTTCTCGTGACCGATGCCGGCATCAGGAAGCTCGGTCTCACGGCTCATCTTGAGGAGCTTCTATCGCAGGCAGGCATCTCCTGCACCGTATATGATGGCACGGTAGCCAATCCGACCACAGACAACGTCTCAGAAGCTCTTGCTTTATATAAGGAAAATAACTGTCAGGCTCTTATAGGCTTCGGAGGAGGTTCCTCCATGGACTGTGCAAAGGCAGTCGGAGCATGCATCGCCCGTCCCAGGACTCCGCTCATGAAGATGAAGGGCATCTTAAAGGTCATCCGGCCGCTCCCACCTCTTTTTGCTGTACCCACAACCGCGGGCACAGGCAGCGAGACAACCCTTGCCGCGGTTATAACAGACGCCGATACGAGAGTTAAATATCCGATTAATGATTTTCCGCTTATTCCGAAATATGCAGTGCTTGACCCGGAAGTCACGCGCTCACTCCCGCCTTTTATAACGGCTTCGACAGGTCTTGACGCGCTCACACACGCTGTCGAGGCATACATCGGGCGTTCAACCACCAAAAAGACAAGAACTGCTGCTGTAAAAGCTGTCGACCTGATTTTTCACAATCTGCGTGAAGCATACCACGATGGCAATAATATGGCTGCACGCCGCAATATGCTGCATGCTTCCTACTATGCCGGAGTTGCATTTACAATATCCTATGTCGGCTACGTCCACGCCGTGGCTCATTCTCTCGGAGGAAAATATAACATTCCGCACGGTCTTGCCAACGCTGTCCTGCTGCCGATTGTTCTGCGCGATTACGCCTCATCAATTCAGGGAAAGCTTCACGACCTTGCAAATGCAGCCGGCTTATCCGACGAGAACGACACTGACTGTGTTGCCGCAGAAAAGTTCATATGTGCCATAGAGGACATGCTTGATGAGTTCTCACTCGGCCGCACGCTCCCCGGAATAAAGACGGAGGACATTCCCAAGCTTGCGCGCCATGCCGACGCCGAAGGCAATCCGCTCTACCCTGTTCCGGTGCTCATGAACGCGAAGGAACTCGAGCATTTCTATACTGCGGTGCAGGAGTAATGCAAAACCCCACTGCCTGAGTCGCTTCAATACTTTAATACGGAGGAATTATGGATAAAACAGAAATCACCAATCTTATAGACGCCCAGCGCACTTTTTTTGCCACGGGCAGTACCTTGAACGCCGATTACAGGATAACGGCTCTCAGAAAATTAAAAAACTGCATTAAGGCTCACGAGCAGGATATTATGAATGCCCTGAGAACAGACCTCGGCAAAGGTCCACAGGAAAGCTACATGTGTGAGGTCGGACTTACTCTGAGTGAAATAAGCTACATGCTGTCACACACAAGACGTTTTATGCGTGAGAAGACTGTCGCCACACCGCTTGCACAGTTCGCCTCAAGAAGCTATGTCAAGCCGTCACCTTACGGAACGGTGCTTATAATGAGCCCCTGGAATTATCCTTTTCTTCTCACAATGGAGCCTCTTGTCGACGCACTCGCTGCCGGCAACACAGCCATCATAAAGCCAAGTGCCTACTCACCTGCCACAAGCGAGGTTATCAGCAGAATAGTCGGTGAGTGCTTTAATCCGGAATATGTGGCAGTGGTTACGGGCGGCCGTGCCGAGAACACCTGCCTGCTGGATGCCGATTTCGACTATATCTTTTTTACGGGAAGCAAGACCGTCGGAAAAGAGGTCATGCGTCACGCGGCTGAACATCTTACACCTGTTACATTGGAACTTGGCGGAAAGAGCCCCTGCATTGTCGCTCCCGATGCCGACCTGAAGCTCGCCGCCCGCCGAATTGTCTTTGGCAAATACCTCAACTGCGGTCAGACCTGCGTAGCCCCTGACTATGTTCTGTGCCACAGCTCAGTGTATGAAAAATTTATTGAGTATGTAAGAGCTGAAATTATAAGACAGTTTTCAGATAAGCCTCTGGAAAATCCTGAATACGGAAAAATAATCAACGAGAAGCATTTTAACCGCATTCTCGGTCTCATAGACAGAGACAAGCTTGTCTTCGGAGGTGCCTCAGATGCGGATGCTCTTCGTATTGAGCCCGTTGTCATGCGCGATATCACCGAAGATGACGCCGTGATGAAGGAGGAGATATTCGGACCTGTCATGCCGGTTCTCTCCTATGAGGATACAGAAGGCATGATTGCCCGCATCAACAGCCATGACCACCCGCTTGCGCTCTATGTATTTTCGGGAAATAAAGCTTTTATCAAAAAAATAACATCCTCCATAAGCTTCGGCGGAGGATGTGTGAATGACACGATAATACACCTTGCCACCTCCAACATGGGCTTTGGCGGCGTAGGCGGAAGCGGCATGGGCTCATATCACGGTCGTGACGGCTTCAATACCTTCTCACACCGCAAGAGCATCGTTGACAAAAAGACATGGCTCGACCTTCCGATGCGCTATCAGCCTTACAGCGGGTTCATGGACAGGATGATAAGGATGTTTCTCAAATAAAAATTCATAACTTTATGCTTAAGTTATTAAATATTATACTATAAACAATGGTTTTCGTATTGTTTTTATGATAAAATACCATTGCTGCCATCCCCAGACAGGCAAAGGAAGGGGGCGTGTACCCAATGGAACAACTTTTGTCCATAGTAGTCTCTATTATGGCAAGTGTAATTGCATATTACATTTGTAAATGGTTGGATGGGGACAAAAAAGACCGGTAGCCAGCCTGAGGCTTAAGCCACCTTGCAAAAACGGAATAGAAAACCCTCAAAGGCCGACATCCTTTGAGGGTTTTCGTGTACCTAATGGAATACTTTTGTCTACTCATATATAGTAACATATATTATGATCCGATTCAAGTATATGCATTAAATTTTTTTCTATTCTTTTCATCCGCACTTTTTCTTTTTCCCGCAGCCTAATGCGTCCGCGAGTTCGTCAAGTGACCTCTTGAATTGGCAGAGATGCTTGTTAAGCTTTTTGTGAGTATACGCAAAGCATCTCAATCTGCACTCGTATCCCTTACCCATCCGTATATTCTCCCATCGTCATTTCTTCTATAATATTATATTATGATGTTTTGGTCAAAACATGTGCTATAATCTTAACGTGTATAACGTATTATATTTATGCATATCACGACTTTTTGGAAAAGCTTAGATGTTCTTAGAACTCTGCTAAGTCCCTAGCCAAAAGCAGCACGGATGCTGCTTTAGAAGCAATGCATACAGGGATGTATGCTTTGCTTCGGTGGCGAATGTATAGAATACCTTTCTCAGAGTTCTTAGAACAACTTGCTTCGGACAACGGAGCTGATATGCATAAATATAATACGTTATACACTCGTACATTAAATTAGCATGTTTTGACCTCAACATCATATTATATAATGTATTAACAAATCATAATAATGTGCATTTATCTTTCAAGTATGAACTTGTTAATCGGCGTTCCCATACCCGAGAATCTCTCCTCATACTCGGTCATAATGTTGCCCTCATTCATTTTCGCATCGTTATGAAGGTCATAGGTTATTGCAGCTATCTTCCAGCCCGCAGGTTCAACCTCCTCAACCGAGAAATCAAACAGTACCCTGTTGTCAGTCTTGAACTCAAGGGTTCCGTCTTTTTTCAAAATCTCATTATATCGTGCAAGAAACTGTCTCGATGTCAGACGTCTCTTCGCATGCCTGTCCTTCGGCCATGGGTCGGAGAAGTTGAGATATATGCGGTCGACCTCGCCCTTGCCAAACACATCCGTTATTTCCTCGGCATCCATTCTTATAAAAATAATATTCGGAAGCTGTACCTCCTCCTGCTTCTCAAGCGCGCGGATAAGCACGCTGGAATACTTCTCGATTCCGACATAATTTATGTCAGGATTCTCTGCGGCAAGCTGCATGATAAATCTTCCCTTGCCCATGCCGACCTCTATACGGATCGGATTGCTGTTGCCGAACAGCTCATTCCATCTGCCCT